>Ga0224510_10001664_pt1 | contig 14262 bp, 11 predicted proteins | sample SF_May12_sed_USG_FD_170161 | JGI IMG/M metagenome (GOLD analysis project Ga0224510, IMG submission 170161) | Sediment microbial communities from San Francisco Bay, California, United States - SF_May12_sed_USGS_4_1 | ecosystem: Environmental > Aquatic > Marine > Sediment | place: USA: California... | reverse complement strand
TGTTTCGTCGATTCCTGCCGGACCTGTCCGGCCTGCCGTGAAGGGCTCGAACAATACTGCGACACCGGCATGGTCCTCACCTATAGCGGGCGCGACAAAGAAGGCCGGATCACGCAAGGTGGGTACTCGACCCAGATCGTCGTGGACGAGCACTATGTCTTGCGCATTCCGGACGGCCTCTCCTCGGCTGGAGCGGCCCCGCTGCTCTGCGCCGGAATCACGACCTATTCTCCCCTCAGACATTGGGGCGTCGGCAAGTATCACAAGCTGGCCATAGTGGGACTCGGCGGGCTCGGACACATGGCGGTGAAAATCGGCAACGCCCTCGGCACGGAGGTGACGGTGTTGAGCACGTCGGAGAGCAAACGAAAGGATGCGGAGCGGCTGGGGGCCGCTGACTTCGCTGTGACAGCCAACCCCCAGACATTCACGAAATTTCAACGCCGCTTCGATTTCATCCTGGATACTGTCTCTGCCCCGCACGACTACAACGCCTACATCAATCTGCTCAAGACCGATGGAACCATGATTCTTGTCGGCGTGCCGGACAAGCCGACCCTGCTGGAGGCCTTTCCCTTGATCCTGCATCGGCGACGTCTTGCCGGCTCCGTCATCGGCGGGATCCGGGAAACCCAAGCCATGTTGGACTTCTGTGCCGAACACCAAATCGAATCCGATGTCGAAGTGGTCCCGATTCAACAGGTGAACGAGGCCTATGAGCGTGTCCTCAAAGGCGACGTGCGCTTTCGCTTCGTGATCGATCTGGCGTCGTTGAAGTGAAGATACTGCCTATTTGCTAGCTGAAAAGTGGCTGGGGGACTAGGAATCGAACCTAGGTAGCCGGCTCCAAAGGCCGGCGTCCTACCGCTAGACGATCCCCCAGCGCGGTACGGAAGCAAATGGTAGATCTGAAGACAGGCTGGAAAATTTTGGCTTGTGAACGAGACATCGAACCGAGCCAATCCGCTCCAGAGACTGGCGTCCTGCCACTACAACATCCCCCGGCGCAGCCATCCACTATTGCACGATGCTGGAGACGGGAGAGAGAATTTTTGGCTGGGGGACTAGGAATCGAACCTAGGTAGTCAGATCCAGAGACTGACGTCCTACCGCTAGACGATCCCCCAACCGGCGTTCAACGTAATACACGATGCCGTCGTGCGTCAAGACGGACCAGTGTTTGCGCGCTCGATCCCTTTACGGAGACGGTGAAGTGTCCGCTCCCGCCCCAGCACTTCCATGACTTCAAACAGACCTGGGCTGGCGGTCCGTCCTGTCAAGGCCACACGGACGGGCTGAGCCAATTGGCCCATCTTGATGCCCTCTTCCTCGACTAACTTCTTGAAGGCTGCTTCCCATTCGGACTTGGAAAATACCGAGAAGGCCTCGAACCGCTCGACCAACTTGGACAAAGTCGGCGCAGCGGCCTGCGTGAGGAATTTCTTGGCTGCATCTTCTTCAAAGGGCGCCACCGGTCCAAAATATGGCTTGACCCACTCGACCATTTCGACGAGCGTCTTTGCCCGTTCCTTGACCAACACCACCAGTTGGGCGAGCCACTCGGCGGTCGTCCCTCGAACCTCGTCTCCCAGGCCGGCCTCCTCCAACAAGGGGACAAGCGCTTCGGCCACCCTGGCTGGCGGGCTGGTCTTGATATATTCGGCATTGATCCACAGTAACTTATCGGGATTGAAGACGGCCGCCGATGTCTGCACCTGGCGCCATGAAAACTTCTCGATCAGTTCTTGACGGGTGAAGAGTTCTTGATCCCCATGCGACCAGCCGAGCCGGACGAGATAATTCACCATCGCCTCAGGCAGGTAGCCCATGTCTCTGTAGGCCATAATCGACGTGGCGCCATGCCGTTTGGACAATCGTGTTTTATCAGCCCCCAGAATCATCGGCAGATGCCCGAAGTGCGGCACGGGAAATCCCAACGCTTCAAAAATCGGCACTTGGCGCGGGGTATTGGTCAAGTGATCATCTCCACGCACGACGTGCGTAATCTTCATCAAGGCATCATCGACGACAACAGAGAAATTATAGGTTGGGTAGCCATTGGACCGCAGAATGATGAGATCGTCCAAGACGGCATTGTCGAAGACGATCTTGCCCTTGATCAGATCATCGACAACGGTCTGCCCTTCCTGCGGAGCCTTGAATCGCAACGCCGCATCGCCGGCGGGATTCGTGATGCCCAGACTTCGACAGCGGCCGTCGTAGCGCGGCGAGAGGCCCTTCGCCTCCGCTTCCTTGCGTCGGGCTTCCAATTCTTCCGCCTTGCAGACGCACCAATAGGCCCGGCCGGCTTGGAGCAGCCTCATCGCATGGCTGCGATAAAGATCCATCCGTTCAGTCTGCCTGTATGGGCCCTCGTCCCAATCGAGTCCGACCCATTTCATCCCGTCGATGATGGCCTGAATGGATTCATCCGTCGATCGGCTCTGGTCCGTGTCTTCGATACGGAGAATAAAGAGACCCTGCTGCTGTCTGGCATAGAGCCAATTGAACAAGGCGGTGCGGACTCCGCCGATGTGGAGAAAACCTGTCGGGCTTGGGGCAAACCGCACACGAACTTGCGTCATAGTCTGGCAGTCTCGTTCAAGGAACGGTATCTATAGCATGCACGGAAAAGTGTTGTACAGAATCGATCCCCTCCCGACTATTTTGTCTTTTATCTAGGGCTCTCTTCTGATATGAGAGGCTCAGAAGGAAAGATTATGGCGGAACTCACGCAGATAGCTCGGGTGCTCTCCGTGACCGATCTCACTCCCAATGTTCGCCAACTTATTCTTCTTCCCAAGATGCAGAAAATCGCCTTCCAACCTGGCCAATGGGTGTCCTTGAAGCTGCCGGTCGGCCCAACGCCGCCCCTCAACCGCGCCTATTCAATGGCAACCCCCGAGTCGCCCTCCGGCGAGCTGACCTTGGTGTTCGACCGGGTGCCACAGGGATTGGGGTCCCGTTATCTGTGCCAGCTCAGGGCCGGGGACGAATTGTTTTTCTCCGGGCCCTACGGCAATTTCATGCTGCCCACGCCGCTCGATCGAGAACTGCTGTTCATCGCCCGATACACGGGCCTGGTCCCGATTCGTTGCATGCTGAAGGCCCTGTACGCCCACCGTGCAACCCTACCGGTTCTCGTGATCGCCGTCGGACCGGCAGAAGATGAACTGCTCTACCACCAGGAACTTCTTTCGTTAGCCGTCATGCACGCATCGTTTCGTTACCTTCCGCTGGTTGCTTCTAGCGAAGAGTCCGCCGCTACGTTGACGATAAGCATGCTGCGCCAAGTGATTGACGGCAACCCCAAGGTCATTCCCATGCTCTGCGGGACCAAGGGATTTGTAAGGCCGCTACGCGCCTTTTTTATGGATGACGGCTACGAGAGAAAAGAAGTGAGAACTGAAACATACGACTGATAAGGAGTTACTGGCCATCAGTCACTGCTCACACGAGCATCCAGTCTCGTCTCATCATTCTTCCAGTAATGACGAATGACCGATGACCGGCTTCGATCAATGCCCTTCGCGGACCAGATTTTTGTTGACGGCTGGAATCTCGACGACGATGTCCTTGGTGCCATCGGGCACGCATTGGCAGCCCAGCCGTGAATGCAGAGTGGTCATCGGCGCTTCATCGAGCTGATCGTATTCGTCATCCGTGCCTTCATTACAGGTATCGAGTCCCTGTTTCACCATCACATGGCAGGTCGAACAGGCACAGACCCCTCCACACACATGCTCCAAGTCCACTCCGTTCCCCATGGCGATATCAAGAATACTTCCGGGAAGTCCCGTTGGACCGTATGGAATCTTTGCCGGGTCTACGGCAACTTTCGTGACCGTCCCATCCGGCTGAATGTATGTGACGGTATACGAAGTCTTGGGGAGTTCATACTCAGCTTTTTCAATATAGGGGTTTGTCCCGCCCATCAACCTGTTCCTTTCTCCTTGCCAACCAGATTCTAAGATGGCTGCCTAGATCAAACATTGACAGCGTTGAATTCTGCGTGCTATCTTTAGTCCGACCTATTAGATCGGAGATCATTATAGTCTCCGATAACATTGATCGGCAATAGTCATGTTAAAGATCTCGAAAAAAGCTGATTACGCGCTCATGGCGCTCCAGCACATCGCCTCTGTCCAATTCGGCGATGTGACACCAGGCCGCGTCGTGAATACCAAGGAGATCGCCGAGGAATACAACATTCCATTGGAGCTGCTGGCGAAGGTGCTTCAAGCCCTCTCCAAAAACGGCATGATCGAGAGCCATAACGGCCCCAAGGGCGGATACTTGCTCGCCAGGAGCGCAGAGCAAATCACGATCGCGCAGATTCTTGAAAGTATCGAAGGCCCATTGGGGCTTACCGACTGCTCACATGACAAAGACGGTGAGTTCTGTATGCAACGGGAACATTGCAACATTCGCACGCCGTTACTAAAGGTACAAGACAGCATTTACCAGCTGCTCAACAGCATGACCCTTCAAGACATGATGGGCGGCACGCCGCTGATTACGATTCAGTCGCCGTCAACACAAGGAGCCGACCGATGAAGCTTCCAATTTTCCTCGACAACCATTCGACCACCCCGATGGATCCTCGGGTACTGGACGCCATGCTTCCGTATTTTGTCGAAAAGTTCGGCAACGCCGCCAGCCGCAACCACGCCTTCGGCTGGGACGCGGAAGAAGCGGTGGACAAGTCCCGCAAGCAGATCGCCAAGCTGATCAACGCCGATCCGAAAGAAATCGTCTTCACCAGCGGCGCGACGGAATCGGATAACCTTGCGCTCAAAGGCGTGCTGGAGATGTACCGGGAGAAGGGCACACACCTCATCACATCATCCACGGAACATCGTGCCGTGCTCGATACGGCCAAGTCGCTCGAAGCCAAGGGCCTGGCGACAGTCACCTATCTGCAGGTCGACAAACACGGCATGGTCAACCCCGACGACGTGCGAAACGCCATCACGGACAAAACCGTCCTGATCTCCGTGATGCTGGCCAACAACGAAATCGGCACGATCAATCCGATCCGTGAGATCGGCAAGATCGCGAAGGAAAAAGGCGTGCTGTTTCACTGCGACGCCACGCAAGGTGTCGGGAAAATTCCCGTCGACGTACAGGCCTTGGGCATCGACCTCATGTCGTTCTCGGCCCACAAGATGTACGGTCCCAAGGGAGTCGGTGCGCTCTACGTGCGGAAGAAAAATCCACGGGTCCGACTCGTCGCCCAAATGGACGGCGGCGGGCATGAACGCGGCATGCGCTCCGGCACCTTGCCGGTGCCGTTGATCGTCGGATTCGGCAAGGCCTGCGAACTGTGCGAACAGGAAATGGCGACAGAGACGGCGCGCCTCACAGCGATGCGCAATCGACTCGAAGCCGCCATTATGGCGGGATTGGAAGAAAGCTATCTGAACGGCCACCCCACTAACCGGCTGCCGGGCAATCTGAACATCTCCTTCGCCTATGTCGAAGGCGAGTCGTTGCTGATGGGCATGAAGGACATCGCGCTCTCATCCGGATCGGCCTGTACCTCGGCCACGCTGGAGCCGTCGTACGTCTTGCGCGCGCTCGGCGTCGGAGTGGAACTCGCCCATTCGTCAATCCGCTTCGGCCTCGGCCGGTTCAACACCGAGGAAGAGATTGACTACACGATCAAGAAGGTTATTGAGATTGTAACCAAGCTGCGGGAAATGTCTCCGCTTTATGAGATGGCAAAAGAAGGCGTCGATTTAAAATCGGTTCAATGGGCAGCCCACTGAACACACGAGACGAGTCATACAGGAGGACGTCATGGCGTACAGCGATAAAGTCGTCGATCATTTCAACAACCCCCGCAACATGGGGAGCTTCAAGAAGGACGAAGACGGGGTCGGCACTGGGATGGTGGGCGCGCCGGAATGCGGCGACGTGATGAAGCTGCAGATCAAGGTGCAGGATGATACGATCGTAGACGCCAAGTTCAAGACCTTCGGCTGCGGATCCGCCATCGCCAGTTCCAGCTTGGCCACCGAATGGCTCAAGGGCAAAACGATCGAGGAAGCCCAGAAGATCAAGAATACGGATATCGTGCAGGAGTTGAACCTCCCGCCGGTGAAGATCCACTGTTCCGTGCTGGCGGAAGACGCCATCAAAGCCGCGCTATCGGACTACCAAAAAAAGGCCGCCAAGACGGAGGCCGCCCAGTAACTCTATTGCAGGGGCACGGGGAAAAGGGCAACGGGCAAAAGAAAGGAGCGCGCCAATGGACACATCGGAAACGACGACAACACCCGCGCCAGTCGTCACCTTGAGCGAATCGGCGCTGAAAGAAGTGAAGCGGCTTATCAACGTGCAAGGCATCGAGAGCGGCGGGCTCCGCCTCGGCGTCAAGGGCGGCGGCTGCTCAGGGCTGAGTTACACGATCAATTTCGACGACAAGATCGGGCAGTACGACCAGGTATTCGAGTTCGACGGGGTCAGGGTGATCATCGACGCCAAGAGCGCAATTTACTTGCAGGGCACGCAGCTCGATTACCAGAAAGATCTCATGGGCGGCAATTTTAAATTCGTAAACCCGAATGCCAATAAGACCTGCGGCTGTGGAGAATCGTTCTCGGCATAGATAACATGCCCGCTCTTCTTTCAGGCTGTGTTCCCAGTGGCATCCCGACAAGGCCGCAATAGGCGAGACCGAGATGGATCATCACCACGCCCATAGCACCGGCTCACGCGATCTTCGGATGGCCAGAAGCATGTGCTGGCACTGCCAGTCCGAGATGGCCGGAGAATATTTCTGCGAACGCTGCGTGAAGGTCCAGCCCGTCTCGAAAGACACGGATTATTTCATCTGTTTCGGTCTCCCGCGCCGATTGACCATCGACCAGAACAAACTGGAAGCGAAGTTCTACGAACTGAGCCGCGCGTTTCATCCAGACTTTTATCAGAACAAGAGCGACGCTGAGCAAGCCATCAGCCTAGGCAACTCGGCAACCCTCAACACCGCCTATCGCACGCTTCGCGACCCGATTCAACGGGCCGAGTACCTGCTCGACCTGGAGGCCGGATCGGTCAAAGAAATCCGCACATCTCCGCCGAGCGATCTTTTCGAAGAAATTCTCGAGTTGCAGGAGACAGTTGAAGCGTATCGGGCAAGCGATCGCGACTCCGAAACAGGCCGGGAGATTCTTGCGCAACTCGTGGCTGAACGACAGGCCTTGGATCAGCGCAAACAGGACATGGAACATCAGCTCGAACAGCTCTTTACCGACTGGGATACGCTTCAAGACCGTGGGGACGCCACCAGTCAGGCCCGCGCTGAACGGGATCGCCTCCTGAAACAGATGCGGGAGATTCTTTCCAACCGAACCTACGTGAAGAACATCGTCAACGATCTCGCCGAGACGATTGAATGACGGCCATGGCACGCATCATTGGAATCGACCTCGGCACCACCAATTCGCTGGTCGCGTACATGAAGGACGGGAAGCCTTGCGTCATTCCCGGACGCGCCGGCCGCGCCATGGTCCCCTCCGTGGTGGCCATGACAGACAATGGCCTGATCGTCGGAGACTCGGCAAAAGAGCATCTCACTCGCAGCCCCGAACGGACGGTCTACTCCGTGAAACGGTTCATGGGCAAAAGCCTCGCCGATGTGCAAAATGAACTGGCGTACTTTCCCTATGCCTTAACTGAGCAAGGCGGGGTGATCCGGATCAAGCTGGGGGAGAAGACCTACTCACCGCCGCAGATCTCTGCCATGATTCTGAAAGAACTCAAACAGCGGGCTGAAGCCCATCTGGGTGAGAGCATCACGAAAGCCGTCATCACCGTCCCGGCCTATTTCAACGACAGTCAGCGCCAGGCAACCAAAGACGCCGGCCTGATTGCCGGGCTGGAGGTGTTGCGCATCATCAACGAGCCGACCGCCGCATCGCTCGCCTACGGCCTTCAGGACAAGACGCAGGGCACGATCGCCGTGTACGATTTCGGCGGCGGCACCTTCGATATTTCCATTCTCAAGCTCAAGAACGGCATCTTCGAAGTACTGGCCACGAACGGCGACACACATCTCGGCGGGGACGATCTGGACCGCCGGATTGCCGATCTGTTTCTTAGTGAGATCCAAACCGGGCATCACATCGACCTCACCGCCTCTCCTGACCACATGCAGGCAGTTCGCCTGGAAGCAGAACGGGCCAAGATTCGTCTCTCGGACGAATTGAACACGCAGATTGAAGTCGAACTCCCGGATGGGAAAGGCCGTTATAGCAGAGAGCTGACGCGCGATCAGCTCGAGTCGATGGTGATGGAAATCATTGAGCGCACATTAGCCCCCTGCCGCCTGGCGCTGAAAGACGCGGAGCTCACCACGGCGCAGATCGACGAAATCGTATTGGTCGGCGGTTCGACCCGCATGCCGCTCGTCAGGCAGCGCGTACAGGAGCTGTTCGGCAAGCAGCCTCACTGCAATCTCAACCCGGATGAAGTGGTGGCCCTCGGCGCCGCGGTGCAGGCCGACATTCTGAGCGGCGGCACGACGGATATGCTCCTCCTTGACGTGACGCCGCTGTCGCTCGGCATCGAAACGATGGGTGGAGTGATGAGCAGTTTGATCCGTCGAAACACCACCATCCCGGCCAGCGCCAAAGAACTGTTCACCACCTATGTGGACGGCCAAACCGGCGTAGACATCCACATTCTCCAGGGCGAGCGCGAGCTGGTGAAGGACAACCGCAGTCTCGCTCGGTTCCGCCTCAAGGTGCCGCCGCTCCCGGCAGGCGTGCCGCGCATCGAGGTGACTTTCCTGATCGACGCGAATGGGATTCTGAACGTCACAGCCGCCGATATGCGAACCGGCCAACGCCAATCGATCGACGTGAAACCGTCGTACGGCCTGTCTGACAACGAAGTAGAGCGGATGATCGAAGATTCGTTCAAGTTTGCGCAGGAGGACGTCACCGCCCGCAAGCTGATCGAGGCAAGACTCGATGCCGAGGCGTTGATCGTCACGACGGAAAAGTCTCTGGCGGAAGGCGGCCGCCTCGTTGCTGAGGACGTGCTCGCTTCCATCCGCGCAGCCCTGTCGGCGCTGACGTCGGCGAAGGACGGGCACGATCCCAAAGCGATTCGCGCGCGCATGGCCGACCTCGAACTGGCGGCGAAGCCGCTGTCGGTCGCGCTGCTGGACGATTCACTCAAACGAACCCTGCAGGGGAAAACTGTTACCGAAATAATGTGAGTCTCATGCCGCGGGACGAACGAAACTGGCTGAAAAATCGAGGCCGGCTAAGAAAACGGCCGCGCGAGCGCCGTCTTTCAAGCATGTCCCGCTTTTCTCGCACCCGCACCGAATAGGCGACGAGATACGGAGGAAAGAATGGATTTGAAGTGGCAGGATGCGGAGGAAATTGCGATTCGTCTGGTGGAGGAACATCCGGAAACCGATCCACTCACCGTTCGGTTCACTGATATGCACGACTGGATCGTGGCCTTGCCGGAATTCAAGGACGACCCGAAGAGATCCAACGAGAAGATCCTCGAAACAATCCAGATGGCTTGGCACGAAGAATATCAGGACTCACAATCCTAAACGGATAGTGGGCTAGGGTTCGCTCTCCCCGACCGGCTGCCCTTCCGAGATCTGATCCAGTTTATAGAAATCCGTGGGATCAACCCGGCGATGAGCCGCTTGTGTCGGTTCACTGCCTTTGGCAAAAATTTCGACAGCCCCCTTCTGCCCTTCGCTGTCCTGCTCCGAATCCAGCAATCCTGTCGACGAATCGACCTTCACAAAGGTGACTCCGTCAGGAATTTCGAACGGCACGACGGGGAGCTGGGTCAACGCCTCCTTCATGAAGCCCATCCAAATCGGCAGCGCCGCGCGAGCGCCCGTTTCGCTTTCGCCGAGCGAACGGCGATCGTCGAATCCCACATACACACCGGTCACCAAATTGGGAGCCCCTCCGATAAACCACGCGTTGATGTAATCGTTCGTTGTCCCGGTCTTCCCGGCGATCGGGCGATGGAGGGCTCTCGCGGCCTGGCCCGTTCCTTTCTGCACCACATCTTCCATCATATTGGTAATGAGATAGGCCGTCTCTTTGGTAAGAACCTCTTGAGATTCAGGCTGCGCCGATTCGAGCGTCTTTCCCGCGCTGTCCGCCACCAGTTTGATGGCATAGGGTTCCACCCGAGTCCCTTGGTTCAGAAAGACCCCGTACACCGCCGTCAGCTCTAGCAAACCCACCGACGACGACCCCAACCCCAACGAGAGGTCGGCCGGCAGCGGACTGGTCAAACCGACCGAGCGGGAGAATTCGATAACGTTCTTGATCCCCACTTTATCGAGCAACCGCACAGTCGCGAGATTGTGCGAGTGCGCCAGCGCGTCACGCAGACTGACCATCCCGTGAAACTTCCGGCCATAATTCATGGGCTTCCAAGTCTTATCATCCTCTTCCTGCTCATAGACCACCGGCGCATCGAGAATCTGTGTGGCCGGACTCAAGCCTTGGCTCATCGCAGTCGCATAGATAAGCGGCTTGAACGCCGATCCCGGTTGCCGATGCGCTTGCACCGCCCGGTTGTACTCGCTTCGTGAAAAATCGTAGCCCCCGACCATCGCCCGAATCGCTCCATTCTTCGGATCGATTGCGATCAGTCCGCCCTCGACGATCGGCGTCTGTTCAAGCGTCAGTTGCATCCCGTCCTTAGAAACCTTTTTCACTCCGACCTCGACGACATCACCGGGTTTGAGGAGCTGCTTCAGATTGGGATTCACCACGAAATTGACGGCTGGATCAGGCCCCTTGAGTATCCGCTTCGCCCAAGCCATGTCGTCGAAGGCTAACTTCGCCGCAACCGGTCCGACTTGCACCGCATAGTGATCCTTCGCGGCCCTTAACACGATGCCTTCGGTGATATCGCCCGGCTTGAGCGGCCTGTCTTCCGACGCAAGCGTCGAAGGCTGGAGCGTGCCCACATCCACCGTTCGCAGAGGCCCGCGCCACCCTTGCCGTTTATCGAGTTCACGGACCCCGGCCGCGAATGCAGCCTCCGCCGCCTTCTGCATCGAGAGGTTCAGCGTGGTGTGAATTTGCAAGCCACCCTTGTAAACGATCGTTTCCCCGTATGTCGCCATCAACAATTGGCGCACATGCTCGACGAAGTACGGAGCAATGGACTCGCTGCCAGGCCGACGAAAATTGAGCGTTTCGGCGGCGGCGGCTTCGCGATCAGCCGCTGTGATGAACCCGGCCTCTCCCATCCGAAACAACACATGCTCTTGCCGCTTCTTCGCCCGGTCATACGCCGTGAATGGGGAAAACCGGCTGGGAGACTTCGGGAGTCCCGCGAGAAAGGCCGATTCGGCAAGACTGATTTCCGAGAGCTTTTTCCCGAAGTACGATTGGGCTGCCGAAGCCACGCCATACGAGCCCTGCCCGAAGTAGATTTGGTTCAGATAGGTCTCAAGGATCTGTTCCTTTCCGGACACCGCTTCCATCTTGTAGGCCAGGATCAACTCGCGAATCTTACGTTCATACGATCGCTCCGACGACAGAAACAACGACCTGGCCAACTGCTGCGTAATCGTGCTCGCCCCCTCGACCTTTTTACCTCCGTGCCGGATATTCGTCCAAGCCGCCCGTAGCATGCCGACATAGTCCAGCCCAGGATGCTCAAAAAATCTCGCGTCTTCTGTGGCAATCACCGCCTGGGTGAGACTTTTGGGGATTTCGGCAAGCGGTGTCAGAATGCGGCGTTCGATAAAGAACTGGCCGATGGGTTGCCGGTCGTCCGAATAGACGGTCGTGACCAAGCTGGGCTGATAGTTCTGGAGCATCTCGAGCGACGGCAGGTCTCGCGAGAAATACCAGATGACCCCTCCAACCGTCGTGGCCCCGACGATGGCGCAGGCCAAGAGCCCAACCAACGTAAACTGCCACCAGCGCCAGCCGGCCACGATCGAGGCAAACTTCCTCCAGTGCCAGCGCGAGCGAGGCTGTTGCTGAATCTCTATAAATCGATCATCGCCTGGCATTGGATTGCAGCTCCTGGGGGAGATGAGTCTCCGAAAGCGGCCAAAACACCTTACAACGCACCCCCCGAAAACTCAAGTTTTCGCATGGTTCCAGAGAAATCCGGCTACAGCCGGATTTCTACGCAGATCGGGCCGAGAGATGGTTTTGGTCTTCGCCGCTCCCCTATCGGCCGATTCAAATTCTCGGCCGATAAGCCGAATAATTCTCTCCGCCGTATGCGTACGGTGGCGGAGACTGACGCCCTACCCTAACCCGCATTATTCATGACGGTTCGTCGCCTATTCGACAAGCTCAGAGTCCCGAGTACAGTCGAGCCTTCGGCCCCACTCAGGCTCGACCCCGAGCAAGGCCGAGGGGTCGAGGGACGAAATCGCCAAGTCGCGTCGTGAGACTGGCGCGCGGAGTCCAGAGGGCCTGAAGCGTACTCGTGCAGTACGTCGAGGGACCAAGGGGCGAGCCCGCCGACCGAAGGCTTGTCGAAGCAGCGGATCGGCGATTGCAGCAGAAGCGCTCATGAATCATGCTGGTTAGGACGGAGCCTGTGTCAGCAGCCAGGCCAGCAGAGTCCGCCTTCTGGAGCCGTCGATAACCGCACGACGCCTTTGGCCGTCACCCATACCACCGCCCTATCAAGCCATTTAAATCTTACCCAGCCTGGCGCTTGTGCGGCGGCTGCGCGTCGGGTATACTCTCCCCTGACGCCTCACTGTCGGGGCGTCTTTTTTTTGCCAAGAAGGACACAGCAACCGTGCCGCAATTACACGCACCCCATGACCGCCGTGAGGATATCCGCAACGTCGCCATCATCGCCCACGTTGACCATGGCAAAACAACCTTGGTCGACGCCGTTCTCCGCCAAACCCATGTCCATCGAAAAATCGACGATATGGGTGAGCGGATCATGGATTCGATGGATCAAGAACGCGAACGCGGGATTACGATCCGCGCCAAGAACGCCAGCGTCATCTACAACGGAGTCAAGATCAATATCGTCGATACGCCGGGCCACGCGGACTTCGGCGGCGAAGTCGAACGGACCCTTCGGATGGTGGACGGCGTGCTGCTCCTGATCGACGCCAAAGAAGGCCCGATGCCGCAGACAACCTTCGTGCTGCGCAAGGCCTTGGCGCTTGGCCATAGAGCCATTGTTGTCATCAACAAGATCGACCGGCCGGACGCCATGATCGACGATGTCGTCAACCGCACCTTCGATCTCTTCGTCCATCTGGGCGCCACCGACGATCAGCTCGATTTTCCCATCGTCTACACCTCGGCCATCAAAGGGATCGCCTCGCTTGACGCGAACAAGCCGGGAACCGCCATCGCGCCGCTGCTCGATACGGTCCTGGAGAAGATTCCCGCGCCGGCCATCAACGCCGAGGCTCCGCTCCAAATCCTGGTTCTGGCCCTCGTGCAAGATTCCTACAAGGGCAAGATGGGAATCGGCAAGATTCAATCCGGCTCGATCGCCCGGCGGCAGAACGTGCTGGTGCTCGGCAAGAACGGCGAACAGATTCCCGGCAAAGTCTCCGATCTGGCGGTCTATTCGGGCCTTGAACGGACCGATATCGAACAGGCTCAAGCGGGAGAAATCGTCGCCGTGGCGGGACTCGATCAGGTCAGTATCGGCGATACGATCGCCGACGCCGAACAGCCGCTCGCGCTGCCCCGCGTCACGATCGACGAACCGACGGTGCAGATGACCTTCTCCGTGAACAACAGCCCCTTTGCCGGACGAGAAGGCAAGTTCCTCACGTCGCGGCACCTGCGCGAACGGCTGTTCAGAGAACTCGAAACGAACGTGTCGCTCCGCGTGAGCGAGACCGACAGCGCCGACCGCTTTCTGGTCGCAGGGCGAGGCGAATTGCACCTTGGCGTGTTGATCGAACAAATGCGGCGAGAAGGCTACGAGTTGCAAGTGTCGCAGCCGGAAGTCATTCTCCATCGGGACGGCGGCCAGGTCACGGAACCCTACGAAGAACTGACCATCCAAGTGCCGGAAACCTACCAAGGCGCTGTCATCGAAGAGATCGGCAAACGCCGTGGAGAAATGCGACACATGAAGCTGGTCCATTCCGACGTCGGCGTGGGCGACATGCACCTGGAATACTACATTCCCACGCGCGGCATCATGGGGTTGAAGAACATCCTCATGGCCAAAACGCGCGGCACGATCATCATGCACCATGTGTTCAAAGCCTACGAAGCGGCGCACGAACAGGATCTGCTT
>Ga0224510_10001663_pt1 | contig 14275 bp, 10 predicted proteins | sample SF_May12_sed_USG_FD_170161 | JGI IMG/M metagenome (GOLD analysis project Ga0224510, IMG submission 170161) | Sediment microbial communities from San Francisco Bay, California, United States - SF_May12_sed_USGS_4_1 | ecosystem: Environmental > Aquatic > Marine > Sediment | place: USA: California... | reverse complement strand
ACGGATGGAGCGTGTGACTTCCTGTGTAATCGCGTGAGCATTTTTTCGCAGGTCTGTTTTGGGTTCAACAGGAGATCCATCACCTTGAGCGCAACAGCTTTCGCCAACCGCCACCGGTCGAGGCCCAGGCCAATTTGCCTGAGCCTCCTCATATGATAGCGCCAAAACTCTATTCCATAACAGTTCACAACCGCCACCGCTAAAATATCATAGTAATTTGCGAGCAGCTCCTCATATCGCTTGTCGAATTCTTCATCGGATAGAACACTATGCCCGTATGCCAATAGGTGGCCTATTGAATCGAGTGAGAATGCGTTGAGTGTTCGTTTCCACGCGCTGATCGCTCCTTCGTGAATCCTTTCGAAGCACAATACCTGATGCACAAATCCAAGATCGTGATGCAGAAGCGTCCGGTAATGTGCATGCGTGTCGCCATCCACTTCTGTTCCAGGATAGAATGGCACATCTGCCCGAATGATGTCTGCGCGATATAAAACGGACGTACTAGCCCCTAAGATAAACGGATCGCCCATTAGCTGTGACCGGCATACATCTTTACCTGGAAATACTGAGTGTGTCGGTAGAAGCCCAACCCACCTGGCCCCTAAACTGCTAATTGCATAACTACCGACCATTCCAACTGTAGGACTTTCCTCGGCGACTTGAACCATTTTCCGTATGCAGTCGGGATAGAGCCAATCGTCGGCTGACACCACTTTACAATATTTGCTTTGCGGCGAAATTTGGCTAAAGCAGTTATTATAGTTTTCCATAGGCCCGACAAAGCTCGCGTTGGTAAGGACTCTAATTCTTGAATCCTTTCTCGCATAACACTCAGCAATCTCCAGAGATCTATCGGTGCTGCAATTATTTACTATGATGTATTCCCAGCGACAAAACGTTTGCGCCAGGACACTCTCGATACACTCCCTAAGATATTCCTCTCCGTTATAGACCGGTGTAACAACGGAGACAAACGGATCACCTGTATTCATACGTCACCAGCATACGCCAGTTATGCCACCTCAGGAGATTTTTCCCCTTCGACTGGAGATCGCTTTCTTAGACCTCTAAGAAGATCCAGGTAAAATGACTTCTGCTTCATAACGAATAACAGCATCCACAGGTACACGACGACCAGGATGCCGCCGCTGAATGAAAGTCGAGCCAGCGAAGCCAGTGATTGCGCATAGGCTAGGTCAACGACATAGGTGAAGACCGCGGCTACCATCGTTGAAAGAAGCGGTCGTCCTACAGTTTGCAACAGATCTCTCGGAGAAATAATAGTACCGTGTATACACCAGGCGAGATGAGGAATGACCCACAGCGTCAGTACTGCGGAGTAGGCAAACGCGACGCCGCGCGGACCGTATGGTAACCCAACAATATAAGCCGTGATGACCAAGGGAGCGATCACCAGGGCAAGCTTCAAGCTCCGCCCCACCAATCCGATCGAGACAAACAGCCAGTACATCGGATTGATGAGTGCAAAGATGAGAATCGTCGGGGTCAATAATCTGAAAATCGGCACCACATCTTGCCACTTTGGCCCAAGGGCAAGAAAGATAATGTCATCGGCAAACAGAGCACAGGCAACTGAAATAGGCAAGGTGAGCGATAGAACCAACGCGTAGCTCTTCAAAAAGTATTTTTTTAAACGGTCGGGCTCATGCTGGAGTCGCGACAAGGCCGCGAACAAAACCCCCCCCGTTACAGAATTCAGGTTTTCCGTGGGGATGCTGACGAGCTGATAGGCTCTCCCATAAATGCCAAGAGCTTCGGCTCCCCAGAATCGCCCCAAGAGCACCTTCTCTAAGTTATACGCCACATACACGACAAGACCGTTTAAGGTAGCTATGCTTCCAAAACGCACCATCGAGCCGATTTTCGCTCCTCGATGCGGCATTCCCGGTACCCAGGTACCGAGCGACCACAGGCAGATGCTGGAGACAGCCGGCGCCATAACCGCCACGCCGACGAGTGCCCAATAACCGAAACCGTTTAGAGCCATACCGATCCCAACGGCGATGCTGATCAACAACGCAATCGTTTCGATCACTGACAAGGTGACAAAGCGCATTTGCCGCTGGAGAAGCGCCGAGTGTTGCACACCGGCCGCGTTGAATAGGAATCCGGCTCCCAAGGCGGCTGTCACATATAATAAGCGAGGCTCTTGATAGAAAGAAACGAGTATCGGCGCGATCGCCAGCGACAAACACCCCAGTATTAAGCCTACCGCCATATTGAGCCAGAACAAGGTCGACACTTCTTCGTGGGAGATCGTCGTGCGCTGGACCGTCGCCATCGACAGGCCGGCATCTTTGAATAAACTGAACACTCCTGTCACAGCCGTCACCATGCCCACTAGCCCAAAGTCTTTCGGATCCAGCAGTCGCGCCAACACTATCAGGGAGCCAAGCCGAAGAAAGAAATTTGCTCCTTGGGCGAAGACTCTTGCGACACCACCTCGAAGCGTCCTCTCCTTTAGATCTTTCATTGGGAATTGGTGAGGAAGTTCAAGCGATCGCTGCTGATTGTTCGATCCGCCGATAGAGTAAGGCTGAGACAGCGGATTCTAGGTAAATGCTGAAAAGGCAACAACTCGAGGGCTGTTCGTTTTCAACCTATCCGCCGTCACGACTTCGAACAGGGTCGCAATGTAGTATTACTGTGATCATGAGAAAGTGATTCCGGACGGTTTTTCAGCTCGCTTCCAGGTTCCTGTATAACTCGTTCAAGCCAGATCTCTCGCCACCATGTGTAGATACTTCGCGGACAAAACATCCGACACTCACTGTAACGAGAACGGCACCAGACGCCCTCCAGAAGGATCGAACTATTCTTCAGCGTGATGAGCCTTCCCGTCTTCTCGTCAATGAACTTATTCAAACGTGACCACACCCGATATTCCCCACTACAATAGGGGACAGCTTCCGCATCAAAATACAGCCCTCTGTTCTTATTGTCAGTATTGAGAGTTGGGAGGATTTCGTGAAATGGTTTTACTCGAACAAGTTCTCCCGGTCGGAGATCTAGAGTACAAGTCGGTGTAGGTTGATCGGCAGGGATGCTCCCTCTTGTTCTCGGATAGGGAACACCTCCCCATAAAGACTGAGCCCGGTCGTAGAGCCAGCGAAGAATACGACCTAACCCAATCCCAGCATTAATCAAGTTATTATAGGCAACATACGTTACCCCTTTGAAAAATCGGCTTATCGTTACATTTCCCGACGTAAGATCTTCCACATACTGCCGGATGTCCCACCAGTTTAGTTCCGTCGTAAAACGAGGCAATTGCGTCGCCTGACAGATATACCTCTTCCCATCGGGAGAGCCCAGATCTTCTGTGTATGCTCCAGCGAGAACATCTGCCTCTGTCGTACCTGTTGAGGAACTAGCGGCTGGTCGCACGACTTCTGAGGTAGGACCTGTCACGGTCACCTTTCCATTGACCGGTTTCAGCCATGCCATCTTCCAAAAAATAAGGCAGGCAGCTTGGCACCCGCCATATGCAGCCCCGTCGCAACGCAACTCCAGATGCACTGCATCGGATAAACGTCTCCCCCTAATCGGATACACTGTGTCACAAGTCTTGTGAGCTCGCTTATACACTTTAAATTTCTGCCCGCAGTATTGAAACATCTGCGGCATGAACGGCATCTCGTCCAATCGCCCATTCTTGTCAAGCGTAGCAAGAATTTCTTCCCTGCTCCTGACCTCGACCCAATCTCCGGCTCTCAACTTCATCGGTCACCCCGCAGTCCCCGCCTATTCAAGCGCCATCTTCCTTGTATAGAAAGCTTCGGCGTACCTGGTTGAATCGGGCGACTCGATACCCCGAATCCGAAGCAATCCGTAAAACGTATCTTCTGTGAACCATCGTTTGCCGCGCTGCGTCGCGAATTCCTCCATCAGCAACCTGATTTTGGTCCGACCGACATCGTCCGGCAGCGACACGAACAGATTCGGCTGACCCAAATCTCCGTCATATTTCGGGATCTCGTACTCGAAGATCTGATGGCGGCGATAGGTATTCCATGTCAAATCGCACACGACACGATGGTCTTGGTGGAGATCATGACGACAATGGGTAAAGATAAGGTCCGGATCGATCACCTGTGGAAGGCTGTCGAAATACTCCTTTACGTCCATCCCTTGGTACGGCAGGTAGCTTTCCCTGAAGGCCTTGGTGATAATTTTCATTGACCCTGCTCTCCGGAGAAACGCGGTCGCGCTTCTTACCGCTTCCTTCTTACGTTCTCCTCTCGCCGTCAGGACCACCCATACGACACGGCTTCCGGGATGGGTTTCCAGCAGCTTGAGAATCGTCCCGCCACAGCCGATCTCAATGTCGTCGGCATGAGCTCCGATGCACAGGATATTCAACCGTCTGCGAGCAAGCTGAATCGGCAGGCTGGTTTTCATAGGGATCAGCAATGCGACAAGAGGGCATTGTACGGTTAGGAGGGGAATTCTTTTCTCTCAGAACGTGGCTTCCACACTTCCCACGGCGCATCACCGTGCGAATACATCTCATCCAAAGCCTGTTTATCTTTGAATGTATCCATGGAAGCCCAGAACCCGTCGTACTTATATCCGATGAGCCGCTTCTCTTTGATCAATCTATTGAAGGGTTCCCGAACTAGTTCCTCTCCCGGACCGATATAGCGAAAGATGTCTTTCCTGAAGACAAAGAATCCGCCGTTGATCCGAACGTTGGTCTGGTTCATGTCTTGAATCTTCTCGATATCGTCCTGTCCGTTCAGCGTGACGATGTGATAGCTCAGGCGCGGCTTGACACAAACGAAACTGCCGACCTTGTCCTCCCTATAAAAATGATCGAGCTGAGTGGGAAGCGGAAGATCCGTCAGGCCATCACTATAATTCGCAAGAAACATCTCTTCGCCATCCAGGTATTTTTCCACTGCCTTCAATCGTTGACCAATGTTGGACGTAAGCCCAGTATCGGCAAATGTGATCCGCCAATCGCTGATGTCCGTATTCAAGAGATCAAGACGTTTCCCCCCCTCGGAAAGAACGAAATCATTCGAAATACCTTCTTCATAGTTCAAGAAGTATCTCTTAACGACATCGGCGGCGTGCCCAAGGCACAGCACAAATTCCTTATGTCCAAAGTGAGCGTAATACTTCATGACATGCCAAAGGATCGGTCGATAACCGATGGGAACCATGGGTTTCGGGATTGATTCCGAGTATTCTCTTAACCGCATCCCGAAGCCGCCACAAAATAGTACGACTTTCATAGTGTACGCCCCCTAACTTTGGACGGATCAGAAAGAGAATCTTTTGTTCGTTGCCAGCAGATCGGGTGATCCGCGCTTTAACAGGATGCTGAAAAAGTCTGCCAGCGGCGTTCCCTGCCTTGCCGAAGCGCATCGCGCAGGCTGGTCGCCTCGCTCAGCGGCTCAACGCACCGAAGCGTACGCCTCGCCCCTTCGCTCGCTGCGGCCTTGCTGGACAGCCTTTTTGAGCATCCTGACGGTATTCTGCCGTTCATACCGTACAGAACATTCCAGCCATATTGTTGGTATCAACTGAGGTTTTCCGCAACCTGTTAGAGCAGGTTATGGCCTGGCAGGACTGGCCTCAGAGGCCTTGGCCGGAGTTGAGTCTAGCGTAAGACTCGCTAGCCAGTAGCAATGTGCGGTTGCAAGGCTTGCCCCCTGTGGGTCCTAGCAGGATGCGGAAAAAGTCCGCCAGCGGCGTTCTCGCAGCGCTCAGAGGGTCACCCTACGGCGGAGAGTACGATTCGCCTCTTTACTTGCTGCGGCCTTGCTGGACGGCCTTTTTGCGCATCCTGCAGGGATATTCAGGATCGTCTCACACCGTGCTCTCTTGTAGTGGCTAGCAACAGCAAAACGAGTTTTCCGCAGCCTGCTAGAGCGGGAGGGGAATAGCGCGGAAATCTCTCCGTTCAGCGTTAATGTCAATACTTCTTCTGCGGACTCTGCGGACAGACATGCACGCCACTGGTGCCGGAGGTCATGCTGAACTTGTCCGTGAGGCTGTACCAGCCGCCAACAAAGATGCCGTTGCTGAGCGAATGAGTATCCTTGCTGATCGGATCGCCGGTGGTCAACCAGTACCCGGTGAAGAAACCTCCGCCGCTAAAGTCCGTTGCGCCTTGAATCAAGTCGCCCGTTCCATTGTTGACACGCGGACCCTGAGGATAGGGAGCGGGCGGGGTGCTGCCGCCACCGGAAGAGTTGATCGTGCCGGCAACGTGGATGAAGTTGCCTGCCGTCAACCCGCCGAGTGGAACGATGGCACCGCCGCTTTGGAACTTCACTTCACCCTGGTAACCGTTGGTAAAATTGGCGTCGGTATCCCAACGAAGAACGAACACATCACCCGGATCCCCAGTGATGTTGATCCTGGACGATACCTGGAAACCGGAGGTGACGTTGATCACAATGGTCTCCGCTTTGTTATTTTTTATATCGAGGCCGTGCAGCGACGTCGCCGAGCGGCTCTCGTATCCCGGGGTCGCGGGCTTCTTGTTGATTTGAGTGAAGGCCCACAACAGACTGCTCTCCAGAGTGGAGACCAGCGAGGTTTTCCCTGTTTTCACGGAAGCCTGTCCTGCATTCTGATCGGCAATACCTTGCCATGCGCCGAGCGTCGTATCGTTGGTAGAGATCGTCCCTGCGTATGGAACACCACCGGAGGTGCGCTCCTTGGCGATCTTGCCGGCAACCACGACATCTCCGAGGAACCCTTTCGTTGCTCCCTGCCAGTTGGCGTCTTGACTGCCATTGGTGAATACGAATAGGTATTGCGGCAGGTCCCCAAGGTCGATGCCTCCAATTGGGCCGGTGGGGCAGGCCTCCCCTGAAGTAATGGCAACCCCGGTGGGGTTGGACAAGCCCGAGACGACGCCCGACCCCATGAGGGTACGGAGCGGCGGCTGATTGCCGCTGGCCGTGCGTGCGTAGGTGGTTACCGATTCGTCGCAGGTTCCGTTGCCGAAATTGGAGTTGGCCACAACCAGCTCGTCGTTCGCGAGGTCGAGAGCGAGGCCGATAGGATTGCACAGTTTCGTGGAACTACCTTCGAGCTTCCGGATCGGGTTCACGTCCCCGACGTCCGTCCTGCGGAAGACCACGATGGAACCGGCGTTAGGGGTCGTAAAGGCGCTGCTGGCCACAACGATCTCATCGTGGACGAGGTCGAGCGTCAGCGCCAGTCCCTGTGGCAGGTTCAACCCGGTGGCGTTGCCTTGGATCGTACGCACTGGCGCAACGTTGCCATTTGCCGTCCGGGAATAGACAGTAATGGAGCCCCCCGAGGCAACTTTGTAGTTCGCCACGAAGAGCTCGTTGTGCACAAGGTCCACAGCCACGCCGACAGGTCCCCCGAGCCCCGTGCTACCCCCTATGATCGTTCTCTTCGGCGGGACGTCGCCGTCGCTGTTCAGATCGTACACCGTAATGGAGTTGCCAAAATCGTTTGCCACGTACAGCTCTTCGTTGACGTCGTCTATGGCGACCCCGGTCGGCCGGTTAAGACCCGTGTTACTCCCAGCGATTGTCCGCTTCAGAGAACCGTCGTCGGAGTTGTACACGGTAATCGTGTAGCTGAGGTTGTTGGCCACGAAGAGCTCGCGCTGGGAGCGCCAGACAGCGATCTGGTGGGGTCCACTCAGTCCGGCGGTGAATACCTGGTTCGGCGCAACGTCGCCGTTCACCGTCCGGGGATAGACGGTGATGGTTTGGCCGTTATAGTTCGAGACGAAAAGCCGTTCCTGCGCCCATGTTTCTGGGACGTAGCCCCATGTCCACAGCCCCAGGAGCACGGCCACCACGAAGACAAGACCTCGGGGTGATACTGACTGAAGTGAAGATTGAGCGATCTGTTTCCTCAAAACCATATATTGTTTCACCTTTCTAAGCATCCTACGAACCGTGTTTACAGGATCACTATTCACAAGCATCAGAGTGGGTTGTCGAGCCCGGTCACATCTCAAATAAATGCCCATATACATCGACATACTCATCAATCGCTGCCTCGGCAGTGGGCAGGCGATAGAAATCGCGTTCAAATTTCTCAACGTCAAGAATTGTGTAGTGCGGACGTTGTGCATAGGGCCGACCTGCCTTGCGGCTTGATTCGATCAACTCATCCAGAAGGATAGGTGTAATCAGTTTCCTTGCTTGGCCAAATGCGTCAGCGAACTTCAATGCTATCTCATAGGGAGTACGGGCTGTGCTCGCGCTCACGTGATAAACCCCTCTTACACTTCTCTTAGGGGCATGCATGGCTTCTTCAATGGTCAAAATAGCTTTTGCTACCGTTGCATCTGCAAGATGAGCCAGATACATGTCGCTTACTCGCGTAAAAGGCTCTCCTTTTTGCACCTCAGAAGCTGTTCTCGCAAAGAAGCTTCCGCGTGGTCCTTGAACACCGTGCATCCGAACGACGACCGAACCTTGAGGATATCGCTCCAAGACCTTTCGTTCACCCACATATTGCGTAAGGCCATCCCAAGTTGGCAAACCATCGGAATCTGTATATCCGGGCCTACCTATTAATTCCACGGGTACGGGCGGCTCAGCTTCTTCCGTGTACTTTTTCCGGTGCACATTGTCGCCGAACACGGTCTCAGCTGAAAGATGAAGAAGCAGCACCGGTTTCCCGTTTGCCGCGCTGGCAGCGCATGCACCTGCCAGTAGTCCTGGTCCATGACCATTAATTTGAAATGCGGAGAGCGATGTTGGATCTTTAGCATACCGTTCGGCTTCGATTACATCCACACCTTCACCTGGTCGAGCGCTATTTATTACCGTTCTGACGCCGTTGTCTGCGAGCGATCTGACTGTCTCATCTACCTTTCGCTGGTCAGTGATATCAAAATCTTCAATCACTCCCGCAAGTCCGTCGGTTATCGGAGGTCGCTTGTGAGTTAAACCGACAATCTCTGTCCCCGCAGGACAGAAGCGGCGTAGACAATCTCCAACCCGTCCCGATACTCCGATTACTGCGATGCGTGGCATACCGTTAACCCTTCATGTGCCGCGTTTTCTACTTCTGTCCAGCACGGCAAAGCATATTCCTCATGGCGGAGGTACGATTACCGACATGATCCTACGCTGGCCTCATCGAGCTCGGAAACACGCACACATTCTTCAAGCCATGTCTCTCCACGGAAATGTTTGTACTGCTCTGCACGGAGCCTATCAGCCAACCGACCTGAAGGGAGCTTCACATCGTCATATGTGATGACATCATCTTTTTTGATATCTTTTTTGAGGATGCAACCTTCGACAAGCCCCTCAGGTAGGTATCGCCCCCTGCTCATTTCATCCGTATTCACCGCCTCGCCATACGTCATATACATCCCATAGTCATCAAGCACTTCGCCCGCTTTAAGGTCGCGCTTCGCCACAGTGCAGACCTCAACCACCGGACCGCCCAATGGCTTGGCCAGACAATCCCGGAACAGCGCGACCCTGGCGATCGCGGTCGGAGCCTCGAAATGAACAAGATGATAGGGGACAAAGAACGAATACAACGGCCCCTCCCCCATCTTATAGAGATTTAGATAGTGTTGTTGTTTGGGATCGGGATGTTCGGCCAGGACAAAAGCCTTGGTGAGCGGCGTGCCCACGACGTAATCAATGATCCCGCCAAGCCGTTTAAGTTCGTCGATGTCATAGCGCTGACCGATCTTGAGGATGTCGTCCTTATACTCAGCTCCACGGGACATTCCTCTTGACCTCACGACAAATCCCGTCGCATTCGCCACAATCGTTTGTTCACAACTGATCTTCGTGCCGTCTGCAAAGCTCGTGACCATAGCCGGATTCTGTCCCCAACGCTCGGCGAATCCCTGTTGCGTGGTCGGATTCCGATAGGGATCCTGGAGTCCCTTGATATTTCCGACTACGCGCGGGATCAGCCCCAACCCTTTTACCCATCGATAGAGATTCATCTGAAGCCCCGGCTCATCCCCGTCGCAGGCAGACAGGATCACACCGTACTTTTCAGCATACACTTGAAGGATCGGACCGATCGTGGCGTCGATTTCGGCGTTCATTAGCACGACGTCTTTACCATGTTTGAACGATTCGAGAACGATATGGGCCCCGAATTCGACCGAGCCGGTAACGTCAATTACGATATCGATCTCTTCGGATCGCGCGATCAGAAATGCATCTTCGGTCACGACCGGCTTTCCGGCGCGAATCGCCTCATCGAAGCGTTGCTGAGTAGTAGCCTCAATGATTTCGTTGAGTCCTGCATAGGTATACACGTCGAAGGCCCGTTTTACGCGACGGTTTGACACCGCTGCCATACGCATCCCTGGGACGCTGTGGGTGATCTGGTTTGTCAGTCCCTGACCCATAAATCCTGCGCCGACCATTCCGACACGGATCGGTCTCCCTTCGGCTTCTCGAGCCTTGAGGGCACTATCTACTAGGATCATATCTACCTCCTTGCACCAGGATCGTGCTCGATTCTTGCCGAGATGCCATCAGGTGTTTCACGATTGACTATGTGGCTTAACCACGCTCGCTGCTACGCGCTCATTTTGCCCTTCAGCTCCGGTTCAATATCATCGAGCAGTTTCCACTGTGTGTCCTTCTCCGAGATGCTCGAAACAGGTAGGGGCCACTGAAGCTTCAACCTTGGATCATCATGCCGCAGACCGCCTTCGCAGCCTGGCGTATAGAATTCCCCCACCTGATAGCTTGTCTCGGTGCTGTCTCTTAGAGCTTGATAGCCATGTGCAAACCGTTCCGGCACGTAGAGCGAGCGTTGATTGTCTTCGCTCAGTTCAACTGCGATGTGTTCGAGGTAGGTTGGACTCTCGGGACGAAGGTCAACGATGATGTCGAGAATCGCTCCTCTCGTGCAACGCACGAGCTTGCTTTCCCCTGCCGGAGGAAATTGAAAGTGCATTCCTCGCAGGGTCCCTTTCTTCGCGTTAAACGCCACATTGGCTTGGGCAATAATGCGTGTCAGCCCGTGCGCCTCGAATTCTTTCTGGCAAAATGCACGGGCAAAGAACCCACGCGTATCTTCTCGACGTTCCAGGTCAATGATGTACGCACCTTTCAACTTCGTTTCTGTGAAAATCATTTCATGCCCCTCTTCTCTCTCACGGCTTTCTATAGCCTGATCGCGCATGCACCCTCAGGGCGCCTGAGCTATTTGGTTGATAATCGCGAGACCTTCTCCTACACCGCACCGCCTCTTTCGCCGCCAAAGGACAGCCCTAGCGTCTCGTCCAGCAATCCCTGTTCACGGAACCTCCTGATAACATTCAGTCTCATGTACTGGGACTCGCGGTAGGCCGCATTCTGAAACCCAGCCTTTTGCAACCCGTCCCTCATATCAAGAATCGTGGATTTCAGATTAAATCTGGGCTGGAAGCCAGGAGCCAGTTCTTTGAACAAATCGTAATTGACACGATATGAGCGCTTGTCTGGTGGGGCATTGGCATTGATCGACACATCGACGTCAGGAATAGAGGCAGCCACGGCATGAGCCAGGTCTTTCACTTGGCAATTCCACTCATTACTGCCCACGTTGACGACCAGTCCTTTCCCGCCGTTTTTCGATGAGCGGCCTATGGCCCACTCCATAGCTCGAGCCATATCCTTGACGTTGATTAACGGACGCCATGGAGTCCCGTCGCTCATGACGACGATCTTCTTCTGAGTCAGCGCGCCAGCGACGAAGTCATTAAGCACCAAATCGAGTCGGAGACGGTCGCTCATTCCACAGGCCGTCGCGAACCTGAGGCAAGTGACCGTGAACCGTTCGTCCGCCATCGGGATCAACTCTTTCTCCGCCATCACTTTGGAACGCGCGTACGCAGTAAGTGGATCCAGACTGGAGGATTCCGTCTTGGCCCCCTCCTCGGCGCATCCGTACACGCTGCAACTCGAAGCAAACACGTAGGAGCGCACGCCGGCGAGCTTGGCCTTTGCGGCAAGCTCGACAGCTGCTGTGTAGTTAATGGCCAGTGTCGCTTCTTCAAATCTGTTGCCGATCGGATCATTGGAGATCGCAGCCAGATTGACGACCACATCAACCCCTTCGAGCACAGCCTTGTCGAGATTACGGACATCTCCAAAAATCTGCCGATCCAGAATGATTTCCGGAAGCGCCACTGCACCGAGCAGACAGTGGGCAAATAGCCCCGCGTCAAACCCAATAAGGACAGCCTTAGGATACGCCTGTCGGAGGTGCTGCACTAAGACAGGTCCGACATAGCCCATGTTCCCGACAACCAAGATATTCATATGTTCCTTCTTTCTTATTGTCTTCTCTTCGGCATGCGCGAAACTCAGTTCCGACCGGCTACTCATCGTCAACTAATGGACTGTATCAGTTAATTCGGTAGTAGTTTGCCAGTTCGATTGGGCACTATGGATGCCCAGACTCAAAGGCCAAATCATGCTCCCATATGGTCGCGATGGCACTACCGATCTAATCGTTACAGCCCACTAGCTGTAGACAGAAATAGACTTCAGAACTTCCTTCACCACTCTCTCCTGCTGTTCGGATCTGATTCCAGGAAACATCGGAAGCGACAAGATATGCGCCGCCGACTTCTCGGCGATCGGAAATTCCCCAATCCGGAAGCCCAGCCCTTCATAGGCCTTTGTCAGATGCAATGCGACTGGATAGTGGATCCCTGTCCCTATGCCCGCGTCGCTCAACTGCTGCTGAAGCCGAGGACGATCCTCAACCTGCACCACATAGAGGTGATACACCGACCGCGCCCAACTCGGCTGATGCGGCAACGTCACGAGACCCTCTGATCCTGCGAACAACTTGGCGTACTGTTCAGCCGCATGACGACGCTGTTCATTCCATGTCGCGAGATGGCGGAGTTTTACCCGAAGAAATCCAGCTTGAATCGCATCGAGACGCCCGTTGTATCCTTCGATGTCGTGAAAGTATTTTTTCGATTGACCGTGGTCGCGCAATAACCGGCAGGTATGAGCCACCTGTTCGTCGTTGGTCGTCATTGCTCCTGCCTCACCGCAGGCTCCCAAGTTCTTGCCGGGATAAAAACTGAATGCGGCGGCGTGTCCCATCGACCCCGCCTTGTGCCACTGACCGTCTTTCTGTGAGAAGTACTCCGCTCCCTGTGCTTGGCAGGCATCCTCGACCACTTTGAGGTTGTACTGGGTCGCCAATTCAAGAATGGGGTCCATGTCAGCCATCTGGCCATAGAGATGGACAGGAACAACGGCCGCGATCGGTTTGCCGGTTGCATTGTGAATGACTTGTCCTGTCTTCGTATTCAGCCTGCACTTACGTTCTAGATACTCGCGTAATTGGCTAGGATCCATGGTGTAGGTTTTAGGATCGATATCGACGAAGTCTGGGCGGGCACCAGCCTGTGAGATCGCCTCGGTCGTAGCAATAAACGTGTTCGGAACGGTAATGACGATATCTCCGGGCTTGACGCCAGAAGCGATGAGGGCAAACCGAAGAGCGTCAGTGCCGCTGCCAAGACCGACACAGAATCGGGACTCGCAGAACCGAGCAAAGTCCTCCTCGAACCCTTGGACCATCGGCCCGCCGATAAACCCCGCGCTCTTCAGGGCTGTCTTCAGGACTTCGACCAATTCTCCTTCCAGCTCCCGATGGACGGTTACTAGATCGAGAAACGGGATCTTTTCGGTACTCATTGCTGCCCCCTTGATCTCTTCGCAACGTTATTCATGGACGCTTCGACTGTGATGGTGTCATGTTTCGCGTGTCTGGTTTCGAGTTGCGAGTAGCAGGTGGCACGTTCCACTTAAAATGTGGAGTCTGAAACTCCCCTTGAAACATGAAACTCGAAACGTGAAACCGTTGACTGTCACGAACCCTCGTGGGCCTTCCGCACCACTCTGCCCGGATTCCCGACAACAATCGCATGTGCCGGCACATCCTTTGTCACGACCGCACCAGCTCCAATCAGCGCCTGTTCCCCTATTACGACATTGGCAAGAATCGTCACTCCGGACCCAATGGATGCACCCCGTTTCACCAACGTCGTTTCGACTTTCCAATCCGCTTCGGTTTGGAGAGACCCGTTGGTGGTGGCCCTTGGGAACGTGTCGTTCACGAACGTGACGTTATGTCCTACAAAGACTTCATCTTCGATCGTCACGCCCTCACAGATGAATGTATGGCTCGAGATTTTGCACCGCTTACCGACCTTGGCATTCTTCTGAATCTCCACGAACGCCCCGATTTTGGTGTCGTCCCCCACTTCACAGCCATAGAGGTTAACGAACTTGGAAAA
>Ga0224510_10001662_pt1 | contig 14281 bp, 15 predicted proteins | sample SF_May12_sed_USG_FD_170161 | JGI IMG/M metagenome (GOLD analysis project Ga0224510, IMG submission 170161) | Sediment microbial communities from San Francisco Bay, California, United States - SF_May12_sed_USGS_4_1 | ecosystem: Environmental > Aquatic > Marine > Sediment | place: USA: California... | reverse complement strand
ACGACGCGGAGGGCCACACCTACGTGGACCTGCTCGGCAACTACACCGCCGGGTTGTTCGGGCATTCGCCGCTCGGCATCCTGTCTGCGGTTCACAAGGCGATCGATGACGGGGTGGCCCTCGGCGCCGTCGCCGGCGACGAAGTGCGTCTGGCCGAGGCGCTGGTGGCGCGATTCGACTCGATCGATCTGATCCGCTTCACCAACTCCGGAACCGAGGCCAACCTGATGGCCATATCGGCCGCTCTTCACCACACGGGCCGGGCGGGCGTCGTGGTGTTTGACGGCGCCTATCACGGTGGGGTGCTGTACTTCGGCGACCACGGGCGGGAGGTCAACGTCCCTCACCGCTGGCTCCATGCGAGGTACAACGATCTCGAATCGGTGCGCAGCCACTTCGAGTCCGATCCCGACGGAATCGGATGCATCCTGGTGGAGCCGATGCAGGGTTCCGCCGGGTGCATCCCGGCCGAGCCCGAGTTTCTGTCCGGTCTGCGAACGCTGGCCGACCGCTACGACGCCCTGCTCGTGTTCGACGAGGTGATGACATCTCGGCTGTCGTTTGGCGGCGCTCAGCACCTCTACGGCGTCGCCTCCGATCTGACCACGTTGGGCAAGTACCTCGGCGGGGGTCTGGGGTTCGGGGCCTTCGGCGGTCGGCGCACGGTGATGAAGGCCTTCGACCCGGCGGCGGGCGGCGGACTGTCGCACGCCGGGACCTTCAACAACGACGTCGTGTCCATGGCCGCGGGAGTGGCGGCTGCCGAACACCTGACGCCCCAGCTCCTCGACGACCTGAACCGGAGAGGAGACCGGTTGCGCGAGGCTCTCGGGTCCGTCCTGGCACGGGTTGGGATGTCGGTCAGCGGGGTCGGGTCGCTCATGAACGTCCACGCCGTACCGGGACCGGTCCGGTCGGTCGACGATCTGACTGCTGCAGACGATCGGCTCCTCGAACTCTGGTTCTTCGAGAGCCTGGCGGCCGGGTTCTATCCGGCCCGTCGCGGGTTCATCGCGTTGTCGCTCGAGGTCACGGACGGTGACGTCGACCGGTACGTCGACGCCGTGGAAGCCGCTCTGTCCGGCCTCTGACCCCCGGCGTACACTTGTCGGCCATGACGAACGAGTTCGATGCCAGAGACTTCAGGACCGCGGCCGGCCAGTTCATGACCGGTGTCACGGTCGTGACCACCCTCGATGCCGACGGCGCGCCCGCCGGGCTCACCGCCAACTCGTTCACCACGGTCTCGCTTCACCCACCGATGGTCCTGTTCTGTCTCGGAGTGGATTCGGCCAACCTCGACGCGTTCGAGGCCGGGAACGGATTCGTGGTCCATGTGCTGGCCGCAGAGCAGCAGGACTTGTCCCAACAATTCGCCTCGAAGGGCATCGACCGGTTCGACGGGGTCGACTGGTCACCTGGGCGCGACGGTCGTCCGGTCTTGTCGGGAGCGCTCGCCACATTCGACTGCGACCTCGCCCACACCTACGACGGAGGTGATCACCGGATCTACGTCGGACGGGTCATGGCGCTTTCCACGGGGGATACGGAAGCACATGCTCTCGGGTATTTCCGGGGTCGTTACGTGGCTTCTTCCGCCGAGGTGTGACCCTGACGGGTCTCCCAGTGCGTTCGGTGGCGTAGCATCAGGATCATGACGCTTGCGGTAACAGTTCCTCCTGCAGACGCCCGGGTCACTCGCGCTTCGGTGGAAGCGTATGTGAGAGGGGTGCCGTCCGTCGACGAGGTGGCCGCTGGTGAACGGGTGGCGGCCCTGTCGACCCGTTCCATCAAGAAAGAGTCGAAGATGGCCGCGCTCGACCTGGCGGTTCGAATGTGCGACCTCACGACGCTCGAAGGCAAGGACACCCCGGGCAAGGTGCGTCAGTTGTCCGCCAAGGGGATCCGACCTGATCCCACCGACCCGACGGTGCCGTCGGTGGCAGCCATCTGTGTGTATCCGAACATGGTGCCGATCGCCAAGGAGGCGCTGGGCGACAGCGGTGTCAAGGTGGCGTCGGTCGCGACGTACTTCCCTTCGGGCTTGGCGCCGCTCGACATCAAGATCGACGAGACCAAGCGCGTCGTCGAGATGGGCGCCGACGAAGTCGACATGGTGATCGATCGCGGTGCGTTCCTGTCGGGGCGGTACCTCGAGGTGTTCGACGAGATTCGGGCGGTCAAAGCGGCTTGTGGAGACGCGCATCTGAAGGTGATTCTCGAAACCGGCGAGCTGGGGAGCCTCGATGCCGTTCGCCGAGCTTCGATGCTGGCGATGGCAGCAGGCGCCGACTTCATCAAGACCTCGACCGGCAAGATCAACCCTGCCGCGACGTTGCCGGTCCTGCTCGTGATGTTGGAGGCGATCAGGGATTATCAGGCTCTCACCGGCGTGCAAGTGGGCATGAAGCCGGCGGGCGGCATCCGAACATCCAAAGAGGCCATCCGGTTCCTCGTGGTCCTCAACGAAACGTTGGGGGCCGAGTGGATGACGCCGGACTGGTTCCGATTTGGCGCCTCGTCGCTGTTGAACGACATCCTCATGCAGATCCGCTGGTTGAAGACGGGTCGCTACCAGTCCGCCGACTATTTCACGAAGGATTGACGAACATGGGTGACCAGCCCGCCAGCACCTCACACACCCCCATCCTGGCGCCGCTCGATTGGGAGTATGCGCCGAGCCGTGAGTCGGCAGATCTCGTTTCGATCGGCGACCGCTACGGCGTGTTCGTGGACGGCGACTTCCGGCCTCCGCTCTCGAAGAAGTGGTTCGAGACGATCAACCCGGCCACCGAAGATGTCCTCGCCGAGGCTCCGCTCGCCGGGGAGCGGGACGTCGACCGCGCAGTTCAGGCCGCAAAGAAGGCGGCGGGACCATGGGCGAAGCTCGCTCCCGCCGAGCGAGCGAAATACCTGTTCCGGATTGCGCGCATGGTCCAGGAGCGATCCCGGGAACTGGCCGTGCTCGAGACCCTCGATGGGGGCAAACCCATCAGGGAGGCGCGGGATGTCGACGTACCCCTCGTGGCCGCCCACTTCTTCTACCACGCCGGTTGGGCCGACAAGCTCGAGTACGCGTTCGCCGGAGTGGACCCCAAACCGCTCGGGGTCGCCGGGCAGGTGATCCCGTGGAACTTCCCGCTGCTGATGCTTGCATGGAAGGTGGCACCGGCTCTCGCAACCGGAAACACTGTCGTCCTCAAACCTGCCGAGACCACCCCTCTCACCGCCCTCCACTTCGCCCAGATAACGGCCGAAGCCGGGCTCCCCCCCGGGGTGCTCAACGTGATCCCGGGAGCGGGAGACACCGGAGCATCGCTGGTCGGCCACCCCGACGTGGCGAAGGTGGCGTTCACCGGTTCGACCGAGGTCGGCAAACTCATCCAGCGCCGCCTGGCCGGCTCCGGCAAGCGGCTGACCCTGGAACTGGGGGGCAAGAGCGCTCACATCGTGTTCGAGGACGCCCCGCTGGATCAGGCGGTTGAAGGCGTCGTCAATGGGATCTTCTTCAACCAGGGCCATGTGTGCTGCGCCGGATCGCGCCTGTTCATACAGGAGTCGATCCAGGACGTGTTCGTGGGCAAGCTCCGAGATCGCCTTCAGACCTTGAGGGTGGGCGATCCAATGGACAAGAACACCGATGTCGGTGCAATCAACTCGGCGGCCCAACTCGAGAAGATCTCTGAGTTGGTCGACTCCGGGGTCGAAGAAGGCGCGGAGATGTTCCAGCCCGATTGTGCGTTGCCGTCCCGAGGCTTCTTCTTCAAGCCCACGTTGTTCACAGGTGTGTCGCAGAGCCACCGGATCTCCCAGGAGGAGATCTTCGGGCCGGTCCTCTCGACCATGTCCTTCCGCACACCCGACGAGGCGATCGAAAAGGCCAACAACACCCCATACGGACTCGCTGCCGGGGTGTGGACCACCAAGGGAAGCCGCATCCTGTGGATGGCGGACCGCCTCCGGAGTGGTGTGGTGTGGGCGAACACATACAACAAGTTCGATCCCACCTCGCCGTTCGGCGGATACAAGGAGTCGGGGTTCGGCCGTGAGGGCGGCCGGCACGGCCTCGCTTCGTATCTCGACCTTTCGAGCGTGAGATGAGTGGAGGGATGACATGAGTGGTCGACTCGATGTGAAGAAGACCCACAAGCTCTATGTGGGAGGACAGTTTCCGCGATCCGAATCGGGCCGCACCTTCCCGGCGCTCGACGCCGACGGGGCGGTCATGGCCCGCATGTCGCTGGCTTCCCGCAAAGACCTCCGGGACGCCGTCCGCGTGGCCCGGGGAGCGCAGTCGGGCTGGGCGGGCCGCACCGGATACAACCGGGGCCAGATCCTCTACCGGATCGCAGAGATGGTCGAAGAGCGTTCGTCCATCTTCGCCGGTCAGTTGAGGGAGGCGGGTTCGTCGAAGCGTCAGGCCGATGCCGAGGTCGCTGCCACCGTCGACAGGCTCGTCTGGTACGCCGGCTGGTGCGACAAATACGCCCAGGTGATGGGCAATCTGAACCCGGTCGCCGGGCCCTTCTTCAACATCAGCGTTCCCGAGCCGAGCGGGGTGGTGGGCGTGATCGCCCCCGCCGAGCCGGCGTTGCTGGGACTCGTTTCCCGGGTTGCGCCCCCGCTCGTCACCGGCAACACCGTGATCGTGGTTGCCTCCGAGACGAGGCCGGTCCCCGCCATCGCGTTCGCCGAGGCGCTCGCCACCTCGGACGTCCCGGGCGGTGTCGTCAACATCCTCACGGGATCACCGCGGGAACTGGCGCCATGGCTGGCCGACCACATGGACGTGAACGTCCTCGACGTGGCTGGAGCCCCGACCGACATGCTCGCCGATCTGGAGACCGCATCGGCCGAGAACATGAAGCGTATCGTCAAGGGTGCGACCACAGACGTCCAGAGCCCGTACCTCATCGCCGAGTTCACCGAGACCAAGACCGTCTGGCATCCGAAGGGAGTTTGACCTCGGTTGACCGGGTCAACTCCTCCGTGACTCTCGCTCAGCCGAGCCACGGACCGTCACGCAGTTCCCGGCTACTGTCGAAATCGTGGAGACGCTCAGCTTTCCGGTCGAAGGGCCTCTCGATCTACGCGGCACCCTGAAACCCATGTCGCTCGGGTGGTCTCGGTGGAATCAGGAGGGCTGGTGGCAGGCGATGCGGACGCCGGACGGTCCATCCACGGTCCGAATTCGACGCGGTGACGACCTGCTGCTGGTCGATGCCTGGGGGCCAGGGGCCTCGTGGTCGCTCGATCGGGCTTCCGGTCTGGTGGGTCTCGATGATGACCCCGCCGCTTTTTCCTCCGATCACCCCGTGGTCGGTCCCCTCCATCGTGCCAACCGGGGCCTCAGGTTCGGGAGGTCACAAAGGGTTTTCGAACCGCTGGTGTATGCGGTCATCGGGCAGAAAGTCACCGGGATGGAGGCCAAGGCCGGGATCCGGGGTATGACCCGTCGCTTCGGCGATCCGGCCCCGGGTCCACTGTCGGGGCTCTGGCTCCCGCCCGATCCGGAACGTCTCGCCCAATCGAGCTACACGGATTTCCACGACCTCGGAATCGAGAGGAAACGTGCCGACACGGTCCGCCGACTGGCCAGGGAACACCGACGGCTGGAGCGTTTGGTGGCGGTGATGGTGCCCGATGCCGTTCGCTACCTGGCGCGATTCGGCGGGGTTGGTGAGTGGACGGTGAACGAAACCCTCGTCGTGAGTCACGGACACACCGACGCCGTTTCGGTCGGCGACTATCACCTGAAACACATCGTGGCGTGGAACCTGGCGGGTGAGGAACGGGGCACCGATGAACGGATGCTCGCCCTCCTGGAGCCGTTTCGCCCGCACCGGGCCCGCGTGGTCAGACTCCTGGAACGGGCCGGTGCTCCTCAGCGCAAGGGCGCCCGGCTGGCGGTGCGCGGCTTCGAAGACTTCTGACCTCTTCATCCGACCCCGGGTTGAGGAGATGGATTTCCACGCATCCAACCCCTGGGTTGACGGGAGTTCGGGGTCGTCGGGTCAGCCGGTCACGAACTCCGCGATCAGGTCTGCGACGATGGCCGGGTCGACCACGTCCCGGTGGTCGGCGCCCGAGAGGACCTCGTACCGCACCGGCTTGCCGGCGGCGGTCAACGCGTCCGCCATGTCCTCCGAGAAAGAGACCGGCGCGATCAGGTCTTGGGCGCCGTGAACGAGCATGATGTCGAGGTCGTTGATGGTCTCGACGTAGGTGAACGGGTTGCCCGCTTCCCAGGTCTCCGGTGTCTCCTCGATCGGGCCACCGTAGAAGGGCGCGAGCACGGCGACCCGATCGGTGTCATACGGGCCGGCGAGACCGACGAACCCGTCGGGGCCGGGGGCCGCACCCGACGGGCACTCGAAGGTCGAAGGCGCGAACGACACCAACGAGCCCAGATGGGCACCCGCCGAATGGCCGACGACAAACACCCGCTGGGGCGTGGCGGTGTACTCGGCTGCGTGGTCGCGGGCAAACGCCACGGCACACGCCACGTCTTCGACCATGCCTGGGAAGCGGCCACCCAGACGCATCGTGTGATAGGTCGAGTTGAAGACGACGACCCCGCGATCCGCCAGCGCGGCCGCCAAAGGATCGAGCTGGCCGGGATCGCCACCGACCCAGCTCCCTCCGTGTACGAGAACGACGACCGCGTGTGGACCATCGTTCGCAGGTGCGAACACAGACACCTCGAGATCGCCGATCTTGTCTCGCGCCGTCGGTGCGGGGGTTGTCGTGGTGGTCGTGGGGCTCGGGGGAACCGTAGAGGGGGTGGCGGCGGCCCCTGAGCACGCCGTCAGGAGCAGAATCAATGCGACGGCCCTTTTCACGATCCGAGTCTACGAAGACCTGCCGAGTAGGGCGGCGGCCGCGACATCGACCATCCAGATCACCCGTCCTTGGGCGCGCCGTAACAGCTGGATCGGGTACACCCCGTCGGGGCCCTCCAAAACCTCCGCAAGCACCGAGGCCTTGGATTCTCCGGCGGTGAGCACCACCACCGTGTCCGCGCGCCAGATCATCGGCGCCGTCGCGGTCAACCGCCAGGTGTCGAGTTGGGGTACTTCGTTGGCCACGAACCACCGATCGAACTCGTCGAGCGCGGCGGTGCCGGGAAACAGCGAAGCAGTGTGCCCGTCGGTTCCCATGCCGAGCAGGATCAGGTCCGACTTCCGATCGGGCATGGCCCGGCGCAAGTCGGCGTCGTAGAACGCGGCCGAGTCGGCCGGGGTCAGGTATTCCGAGTAGCGAGGCCGGAGGAACGTGGTGTCGACGTGGTCGAGCAACGCTCGAGCGGCCATGTGCCCGTTCGAATCGGCGTGGTCGTCGGGAACCCATCGCTCGTCCGAGAGCCAGAACGTGATCCCGCTCCAGTCGACGTCGAGATCCCGAAGCAACCGGTAGGTCTCTTTGGGAGTAGATCCGCCGGCCAACCCGATCGATGCGCGCTCCCGCTCACCGACGAACGCGGCGATGAACTCGGCGGCGGACGCGGCGAGGGCATCTCCGTTCTCCGAGACGATGACCTCCATGTTCATCCAGGCTACCGGTCCCGGTAGCATCGCCTGGTGATTGCCTCGTGAGCGGATGGAGGGCGGCGCTGGTTGCGCTCTTGGTGGGCGGAGTGGTTCTGCTCACCGGATACGTGGTGTCACGTCCCGGCTCGGACCCCGGCCCGGGGGGTGTCACCACCTCCACCGCGGCCGAGGTGGACACTGATGTCGTGCTGGCCTGCGTGGCCGGATTGGAATCGGCGTGTGATGCAGCAGCAGCGGTTCTCGGAGTGGCGACGTCGACGTGGGCCCCCGGCGATCCGCTGCCGGAGCGGGGTGTCGTGCTCGCACCTTCCGGTGCCGTCGAAGGGGGAACTGTGGTCGCCGAGAGCCCGATCGTGGTTGCTGGCTGGAGGACTCGGTGGCAACGCCTGGAACTGGCGTGTGGAGCGGGCGTCGACATCGAGTGTGTCGCATCCGCTCTCGGCAAGTCGTGGGACGACCTGGGCGGCAGTTCGGCGTGGGGAGACTTCAAGATCGGGCTGGCAGATCCGACGAGTTCGGAGGAGGCACTGCTGGCCTGGTCGATGCTGGAACCGCTTGCCGATCCGTCGGCATTGAAGATTTCGCTGCGGCTCCGCGGTCGAACCGACATGAGCCTCGTAGAGGACCTCGTCGTGTTCGGTGACTCGCGTGCCGACGTCGTCGTCACCACGGAAGTCGTGGTTGCCGCCCAGTTCCAGAACGCCATCGACCGCGGTGACGGGCGTTTCGAGATCGGTTATCCGGTGTCGGGGCCTTGGGTCGAGTATGTGGCCGTGGCCAACGGCCGAGGGGCATCGGGTCTCGTCGAACGGCTGGGGGAGGCAGACGTCCAGAGAGCCATGAGCGAGGCGGGTCTCAGGCCCGTCGGAGGCATCGTCGAGCCGGCTCACGAAGCTCTGGGAACACCCGGTTCGAAAGCATCTGGTCCGGATGCGGCGGTCCGTGGCACACTGATCGCTCGATGGGAGGAACTCGCATGAGAAGACTTACGTGGCTCGTGGCACTCGCTCTGACGGCCACCGCCTGCATCTCCTTGGGCGACGATGCTGTGGTCGATGACACCGGAGGAGGTGTGAACGTTCCGTCGGGCTGCCGGGAGATTCCCGCTCATGTGTCGTCGGAGAAGGTGACACTGCTCACCGCGCTGGCGGAGGAGTTCAACGCAACCTCGCCCGAGGTCGACGGCGAGTGTGTCGCCGTCACCATCTATCGAACGGCGTCGGGCAAGGGTGCGTCGCTCCTGGCCGAGGGGTGGCCTGCGGACGGTACGGCCGGACCGGAGCCTGTTCTGTGGAGCCCGGCGTCGGCGGCGTGGGGTGCCGTGGTGAACGAGCGACTCGAAGCCACGGGACGGCCCGCCATTGCCGGAGACTTCGAACGAATCATGCTCACTCCGCTCGTCCTCGCCATGCCCAGGCCGATGGCCGAGGCACTCGGATGGCCGGAGGCCGACATCGGCTGGGCCGACGTTCTCGAGCTCTCACAGAACCCCGACGGGTGGGGAGCTGTGGGACATCCCGAGTGGGGGCCTTTCAAGTTCGGAAAGACCAACCCCAACTTCTCCACTTCGGGCCTCTCGGCGACGATCGCCATCTACTCGGCCGCCACCGGTTCGACCGCACCGCTCACCCTCGACTCGATCAGCTCTCCCGACGTGGTCGATTTCGTGCGGGGCGTGGAGGCTGCCACCGTTCACTACGGAGACACGACGCTGACGTTCCTCGACAACATGCTGAGGGAGGACCTCCGCGGCCGTCCGCTGACCTATGCCTCGGCAGTGGCGGTCGAGGAGGTGTCGGTCATCGCCTACAACCGGGGCGATCCTGCCGACACGGGCGAAGCCTCCACGCCGCCCAACGTGCCGCTGGTTGCCGTGTATCCAAAAGAGGGAACTCTGTTCAGCGACAATCCCGCCTTCATCCTCGATGCCGACTGGGTCGACGACGTGGACCGGGCGGCGGCCCAGCAGTTTGTCGACTTCGTGGTCGACGATCCCGACAACCAGGCCCGGGTGCTCGAATTCGGATTCCGGCCGGGGAATCCTTCTGTGGCCATCGGTGAACCGATAACTCGCGCCAACGGCCTCGATCCGTCACAGCCTGAGACCGAGTTGCAGGTACCCGATCCCAAGGTGCTGGCCTCCCTCATCGACTCGTGGGAGCAGAACAGGAAGGCTGCTCGGGTGGTGATGCTGCTCGACGTGTCGGGATCGATGGCCGACCTGGGAGGAGACGGCTTCACCAAGCTCGATCTCGCCAAACAGGCCGTGCTCACCAGCCTCGACGAGTTCAAGGGCGAGGACGAGATCGGGCTCTGGGTCTTCTCGACCCAGCTCAACGGTGAGGAAGACTGGTTGGAGGTCGTGCCCGTGGCTCCGTTGTCCCAAAACCGGGGAGACATCGAGACGCGCGTTCGCGGATTGCTCGCCGACGGCGGGACCGGGCTGTACGACTCGACCGGGGCCGCCGTGCGCGCCGTTCGGGACTCCTTCGACCCCACGAAGATCAACGCCGTCATCCTCTTGTCCGACGGCGTGTGCGACGATTTCGACGACGGCTGCAACATCACACCGCTGCTTGGTCAGCTCTCGTCCAACGAGCGGGACCCAGTGAGGGTCTTTCCCGTCGCCTACGGTACAGACGCCGACGTGGACGCTTTGCGTCAGATAGCCGAAGCGAGTCAGGCGCGGCTCTATCAGGCGACCGATCCCCGTACCATCGAGGCCGTGTTCGAGCAGGTCGTTTCCAACTTCTGACCATGACCCTGCGTCACGATGCGCGTGTGCGGCGGGGCAAGATCCTCGCCAAGGCCACCACCTCTCCCGCGGGGTTGGCGGCCGGGGGGGTGCTCGCCGCCGTCGGACTGGCAACAGGAGTCCCCGCGGCGTGGGTGGCGGGAGCAGCGGCGGTGGCATGGCTCACTTCGGTCGTGCTGCACCTGCGCGACCCGAAGCTGGTCTCGTCCCTGCTGGCGCCCGACTTCGATCGTGACCTCGGTGCCCTCGACGCCGAGCATCGGCGATACATGCTGTCCGGCCTGGAGGCGCGGGAGCGTTTCGAGTCGGCGGTGGAGTCCCTCGATGATGCCGAGGACTTCGCCGGCATGAAGGTTCGGGTCAGCGATGCGTTGGAGCGTCTCTACGACTCGCTGGTTTGGGCCCAACGCGCTGCCGGTTTTCTGCGGTCGGTGAACCCCGAGTCGATACGCCAGCGGGCCCGCGCGGCCGGTCCGGGTACCCGCCTCGCCGAGGAACTCGAGGCACAGCTCAACGAGGTGGGAGACATCGAACGACGCCGAGCCGAGATCCTCAACCGGTCGGCGGCCACCATCACGGGAATCGAGACCCTGTCGGTGAAGGTGGGAACGCTGGCATTGGAGTCCACCGCACCGGGTGAACTCGGGCATGTCGATGACGTGAGCCGCCTCCGCAGCGAACTCGACGGGTACCTCGCCGGTCTCGAAGAGATCCAGGACGCATTGCGCACCTTGCCCCCCCAGACCACCTGAGATGCGGCTCGTCACGGTGAATCTCTACAACGGCAGGGTGGTCCCTGCCGCCCTCGTCCAGTTCCTGGATGAGACGAATCCCGACGTCGTCTGTGCGCAGGAGGTTGGCCCGGACGCGGCCCGGATACTCCGGGAGCGGTTTGCCCACGGAGTCGCGGAAGGCGGCCTTGATCACCAGGGCCGGGCGCTCGTTTCTCACATTGCCGTCGATCCGGTGCCCCTCGATCTGACATTCCGGGGAGGGCTGGCCGGCACGGTCGACATCGACGGTGTGCCGGTCGAGGTGACCAGTGTTCACTTCGCCAATCCTCTGAACGGGTTGTGGGCGGTGCGGGTGCGGCGCCGGCAGCTGGAGGAACTGGAGCAGCACCTGGGAGCACCCGGCAGGCGGGTCCTGGTGGGAGACTTCAACGCCACACCCGCCTGGCCGGCGTATCGGCGGATCTCGCGTCTGATGGACGACGGTGTTGCTGATTGGGGCGGAAGGTCCGGCAATCGCCTCGGCGCGACGTGGTCGAAACGACCGTCGTGGCCCGCAATGCTCCGGATCGACCACGTGTTCACGACTGGCGTGACCGTCAACAACGCGAGGCTGGACCGGGTGGCGGGGCTCGACCACCGTGCCCTGACCGTTGATCTGTCCGCCCCATGAGCTCGTTCCGAGTCGAATGGGAACGTGGTGAGGTGGGGGTTCGACTGGTGGGGTCCGGGACGCCGATCCTCCTTGCCCACGGAGCCGGAACCAACCACGACCATCCAATGATCACCGGGCTCGCTTCGGCCCTTGCCGGTGAGGGGCTCGCCGCCGTCACGTTCAACTACCCCTACACGGAGGCCGGTCGGAGAGCCCCCGACCGTATGCCGGTGCTCATGGAGTGCCACCGGTCGGTGGCCGGTTGGGCGCGTACCGAGCTGGGCGAGCTGGTGTTCGCCGGCCGGTCGATGGGAGGTCGCGTGGCGTCGATGCTGGCGGCCGAAGGTGAGCCGATGCGTGGTCTCGTCCTCTATTCATATCCTCTTCATCCGTCCGGCAAGCCCGACCGATTGCGGGCCGAACATCTACCCGCGATCGAGGTTCCGATGCTGTTCTTCCAAGGTGGTCGGGACGCCTTGGCCCGAAGCGAACTGTTCGATCGGCACGTTCGGCCGCTGACCGGTGCCACGGTGGTCGATCTCGAGGGTCTGGACCATTCGTGGCGAGGAGGGGGCCACACCTACGCGGATGTGGTCCCCGGAGTGGCGTCCGCAACCGCGGCGTGGATACGCCACCTTGCCTCCGGAGGGGTATCACAGGCATAATGTGCCGTCTTCCCCTCGCAGGAGTTCTCTTTCATGTCCGACCAGATCACCTTGCGCGCCGAGACGGGTCGCGCCCCCGGTAGCCGGGAATCCAACCGCATTCGTCGCGATGGCGGCGTTCCCGGCATCATCTATGGGCGCGGGATGGATCCGAAGCTCGTGACCGTCGACCATCACGACCTGATGGCGATCATCCAACACTCGGGTTCCAACGCGATCATCACCCTCGATCTCGGCGGAGAGACGCATGTGACCATGCCGAAGGTGATCGAGCGTCACCCGTTCCGGAACCTCATTCGCCACGTCGACTTCCTCAAGGTCTCTCTCACGGAGACCACGACCGCCGATGTGACGGTCCACCTGGTAGGCGAGGCCGCTGGGGCGCGGGAAGGTGGAGTGCTCACCCAGCAGCTCGGATCGCTGGCGGTGTCCGCGCTTCCGACTGCCATTCCGGCTGCCATCGAGATCGATGTGGAGCACCTCGAGCTCGGTGATTCCCTCCGAGTGGAAGACATTCCCCCCATCGAGGGTGTGGAGTTCCTCGACGACCCGGACACGATGGTCGCCACCGTGGCCATTCCTCGGGCCGTGGCCGAGGAGGGCGAAGCCGCCGAGGGCGAAGAGGGTGCCGAGGGCGAAGCCGAGGAGGGCGGAGATGCCGAAGCCGCCGACGATTCTTCCGAGGACGCGTCGGGGGAGTGATCTCGGGTTGAAGCTCGTCGTCGGGCTCCGCAATCCGGGGCCCGAGTACGACGGCACCCGCCACAACATCGGGGTCGAGGTCCTGGCCGTGTTGGCGCATCGCCATCACGGGCGATTCAAGCGAGGGCCTCTCCGGGTCCGGTGCGAGCTCTCCGATATCCGGGTCGGGAATTCCAAGGTCCTGCTCGCCGCTCCGCTCTCCTTCATGAATGAGTCGGGTGGTCCGGTGAAGGCGGCGATGGACTACCACAAGGTGGGGGCCGCCGACCTGCTCGTGCTCCACGACGACATAGACCTTGCGTTCGGGCGCCTGCGATTGCAGATGGGCGGCGGAACCGGTGGTCACAATGGTCTCAAGTCGCTGGAGCGGTCGCTCGGAACGCGGGAGTTCGGCAGGCTCAAGATCGGCGTGGGTCGGCCTCCGGGCCGTCAGGACCCTGCCGACTATGTGCTGGAGCGTTTCTCCCGGTCGCAACGGCCGGAGGTCGATCTCCAGGTCGAGGACGCCGCAGACGTCGTCGAGACGTGGCTGGTCGACCGGGCGAGAGCCCAGGAGCAGGCCGCCCGCCGGACCGTCGACTGAGCCTACGATCCGGTCATGCCTGTCTTCGACGCCTTCGGAATAGTCGTATCGGATCTCGCCGCCAGCTTGTCCTTCTACCGCCTCCTGGGGATCGATCTTCCCGAGTCCGGTGAGGGTCACGTCGAGGCAGAACTCCCGGGCGGGATCCGGATGATGTTTGACACCATCGATGTCATCGAGAGCTTCTCGGAGTGGACGCCACCCTCCGGGAGCCGGGGCATCGGTCTCGCCTTCCTGTGCGACGGCCCGGCCGACGTCGATGCCACCCATGCTCGGATCGTGGCCGCCGGACACCGGAGCAAGCTGGATCCCTTCGATGCCTTCTGGGGTCAGCGCTACGCGACGGTGCTCGATCCCGACGGCAATCCCGTCGATCTCTTCGCCCCGCTCGGCTGAACTACCTCCCGGATCCGATTCGGAGGAGGGCTTCGAGAGGTCCGCGCCGGAAACGCAGCCGCCACAACCAGGCGAACGCGGCGAAGGCAGCGGTGAGGCCCGCCACCAACAGGTATTCGGTCCCGATGTCGGTGGTGGGCCGTTCGGGCGTCCAGTTGATCACGATCGCCTGGTATGCGTAGAAGGTCAGAGCCATCTGCCCCACGATCGTCATGGTTCGCAAGGGGATCGCGCGAGTGGCGAA
>Ga0224510_10001661_pt1 | contig 14283 bp, 12 predicted proteins | sample SF_May12_sed_USG_FD_170161 | JGI IMG/M metagenome (GOLD analysis project Ga0224510, IMG submission 170161) | Sediment microbial communities from San Francisco Bay, California, United States - SF_May12_sed_USGS_4_1 | ecosystem: Environmental > Aquatic > Marine > Sediment | place: USA: California... | reverse complement strand
AAATGGTTTCTGAGCCCTCTTCTCCAAACAATTTGACATAGCCACCCAGGGGAATAGCCGAAACGAGATATTCGGTGTCTCCAATTTGGCGACCGATCAATTTTGGCCCAAATCCGATAGAAAATTTGAGGACTTTCACTCCCACCCATCGTGCGGCCAGGTAATGGCCATACTCGTGAAAGGTGACCAGGACTCCCAAGACAATCAGGAACCACCACAGTTTTTGCCCGAACAGGTATATGGAATCTGGAGAAAACAACAGGAGATTATTCATGGATGTTCATGTTGAAACATGGCAATTGGCGGTTCATATGGGTGCAGAGGAACAGGTTTTCATCACCTCTGTGGCTGTTCGGCGAGCCCATTGGTCTATTTCCAGAGCTTCTTCAATGGATGTCAGCGGCGTCGCGGAATAGGCATTCATCGTTTCTTGAATCACTCTGGGGATATCCAAGAAGGCAATCTGATGCTTGAGAAATGCCTGAACCGCCACTTCATTAGCCGCGTTCAATGTGGCTGGAAGCCCGTCCGCTCCGGCCAGCGCGTCATAGGCTAATTGGAGGCAAGGGAATTTCTCTGAATCAGTTGGATAAAATGTAAATTTTCCGATTTTTCCTAAATCCAGGAGAGGAGGATTCAAGGGTACACGTTCCGGATATTTCAGGGCATAGGAAATAGGTGTTCGCATGTCCGGGTGTCCTAATTGCGCAATGACTGAGCCATCGCAATATTCTACCAAAGAATGGATGATACTTTCCCGGTGTATGACCACATCAATTTGATCCGGAGGGATATCAAACAGCCATCGGGCTTCAATGACTTCAAGCCCTTTGTTCATCAAGGTGGCGGAGTCGGTGGTGATTTTGGCCCCCATTTTCCAGTTAGGGTGTTGAAGCGCTTGCTCGGGGGTCACGTGCTCCAGATCATGGATTGACCAATCCCAAAATGGTCCTCCCGACGCGGTTAAGACGATCCGGCGAATGTCCATCTTCCGGTGGCCTTCCATGGATTGAAAGATGGCGCTATGTTCGCTATCAATTGGGAATATTTTCACGCCATGTTTGTGGGCTTCCTGTTGCATCAACCTGCCTGCCATGACCATCGGTTCTTTATTGGCCAGAGCGACTTGTCGGCCCGATTGAATGGCTGACAATGTCGGCTTGAGACCTGCCCCTCCCACGATTGAAGAAATCACCAGATCACCTTGTGGTAAACCGGCGACCGTGCAGAGCCCTTGGTCTCCCTCCAGCACCTCAGGCGTCGTGCTTCCTATCCGTGATCGCAATCGCTTGGCGGCATCATGGCAGGAGAGTGCCACCACATCAGGCTTGAAAATGCGGATCTGATCTTCAAGGGCCTGATCGTTCGATCCGGCCGCCAGTCCAACCACCTGAAATTCATCAGGGAATCTGGAGATCACATCCAGTGTGCTGGTTCCGATAGATCCCGTTGATCCAAGAATGACGATGTTTTTCACCAGAGTCTCTCCATGTGGTGGCCTGTTGCGTGGAGGTTAAGGGGACGTTGTGAGTAAAACATAGTAGTAAAAAACCGGGCCTGTGAGAAGTAAGCTATCGACGCGATCTAACACGCCGCCATGTCCTGGAATGATTGTGCCTGAATCTTTGATACTCACGCTACGTTTGATCGCTGATTCTGCAAGATCCCCAAGTGTCCCGATTAAGGCGATACCCACGCCGAGAATAGCGCATTCCCACAAAGAGAAAAAGGGGACAAACCAAACGTGGCTGATTATCGCCCCAAGAACGGAAAAGATGACCCCTCCCAGCAAGCCTTCAATCGTTTTTTTGGGGCTGAGTGTTGGTGCGAGCGCATGTCGCCCAAAGGATAGGCCAAAGACAAACCCACCCGTATCGGCCAACCATGTGATGAGGAGGACAAAAAAGATTAAGGCTATTCCATGAGTAAATTGTCGAAGGAGAATGAAATGCCCGAGAAGGACCGCGACATAGAGCATCCCAAAGAGGTACGCAGGCCATGAGGAGAGACGTTGCTTCATGGCTGTTGGCGAAAACAAAAATCCAGTCAGAATGACGAGGACGATTCCAAACAACCAAAGGTTCAGGGCCTGGGCGTATCCTTTATACATGACAAAAAGGAGCATGACGGCCCCGATACAGGAGGCGACCTTCGGGAACAGATTGCGTGTTGTTCCGCAGTAGAGGGTGAAAAATTCCCATAACGCCAGCAGGGAGGCTATGCCGAGGAAAATAGAGAAGAGCCAGGGAGGGGAGTAGCGTATTCCCACATAGAGCAAAGGAATGAACACCACAGCTGAGTAGAGTCGGCGGGGATCCACTTTTTTGGGTGTTGAGATGGGAGGTGAATCAGGAGTGGAGGAAGAATGCCGATGGTCAAGCGGGAGAGACACGGCCCGATCTATGGCGAAACGGTTTGAGAAATGCGGCCAAAACGACGTTCTCGTTTTTGATAGTCAAGAAGGGCGAGAAGAGCCTCACAACGACGAAAATCAGGCCAAAGTGTTTTGGTGAAATAGAGTTCCGTATAGGCGATTTGCCACGGAAGAAAATTACTGATTCGCGCCTCTCCTGAAGTGCGGATGAGCAAATCCGGATCCGGGAGACCCCACGTACTGAGGTATTGTTCAAACAGCGATTCATCAATTTGGTCGGGTGTCAGCGAACCCATTTGAACTTCAATGGCAATTTTACGAGCCGCATCCACGATTTCCGCCCGTCCGCCATAGCTGAGGGCGACCGCCAGGGTGCGACGGGTCAAATGGCGGGTTTCTTCAGCCACCTCTAAAACCAGAGAGCGTACCGAAGATGGCAGTTGGTCCAATCGCCCGATTGGCAGAAACCGTACCCCCCTCTCCTGGAACCGTTGACGTTCCTCGGTCAGGTACTGCTGGAGTAGTAGCATCAACAGTCGAATCTCGGATTGAGGGCGCTTCCAGTTTTCCTGAGAAAAGGCATAGAGGGTGATATAGGGAATTTGTAATTCATGCCCAATTTCCAGGACATCCTGAAGCGCACGAATTCCCTCTTTGTGGCCGGCAATCCGAGGCAATCCTCGTTGAGCCGCCCATCGTCCATTGCCATCCATAATGATCGCGATATGTCGAGGAAGAGACGCGAGATCAAGTTGGTCTCGCAACTCGACTTCGGCAACCTGCCTTGCTTCCATCGCCTGAAATTTATCCATGAATGGTGTTGAAACTGAATGTGAGGGTAAGAACCGGGTAATGGTTCTACTGAAAAGGTTTAGTCAACATGGAAAAACTCAAAACAATTTTAGTCTAATAATGAAAAAGATTCTTGTCAAATGATCACGAGAACATCTTCGCAAAAATTGCACACACCTGGGAGATGGGCTATACTTTTGATTCTGTCCATTTCATAAGTACTTTATTGTAATTGGTGTCCATGATACCCAGCCTTTCAGATTTTGCCCTCCAAGAAAAAGACGTCCTTCAGGCATTGTCTAAAGCCACAGCCCGGGATGTGGATTATGCAGACATGTATGTTGAGTCTTGCGTAACCGATTCTGTGTCTATGGAGGAAAGCCTGGTCAAGCGAGCAGTCAAAAGTATTAGCCAGGGGGCGGGTGTTCGAGCGGTGGCTGGAGAACGCACGGGATTTGCGTATTCGGATGATTTGTCTGTTCGAGACCTGGAGATTGCCGCTGATACGGCAAGATATATTGCCGATTCGCCTCAGGGGGATAACCCGATTGCGGTCACCCATCGCGCTCAACCCTCCCGCAACCTGTATCCGTTGTCGCAGCCGCTAACCGACATTACGACAGAAGACCGGGTTGACTTACTAAATAAAATTGACGTGGAGGCCAGACGGTACGATCCTCGAATTACCAAGGTCATGGCGTCCTTTAACACGGAACAAAAGATATTTTTAGTCGTCAATTCCGAAGGGCAACTGGTGGGGGATATTCAACCTCTTTCTCGCCTTCAGATTACGTGCATTGCTGAAGATGGTGACAATCGACAGATTGGGACGTTTGGGGGAGGGGGACGGGTCGGATTTACATTTTATCTAGAACAGGACCGCGCGATGGAGTTTGCCAGAGAAGCTGCCCGCCAGGCCATTGTCAATTTAGGGGCGGTGGAGGCACCAGCCGGGACCATGCCTGTGGTATTAGGCGGAGGGTGGCCGGGTATTCTGCTTCACGAAGCCATCGGGCATGGGTTGGAAGCGGATTTTAACCGTCGTAAAACGTCAGCGTTTAGTGATCTGATCGGGCAGGCGGTCGCATCAGAATTGTGCACAATTGTGGACGACGGAACTTTGCCGTTTAGACGGGGTTCCATGAATGTTGATGATGAAGGGACTCCCACTTCACGGACGATGTTAATCGAAAAAGGCATCTTACGTGGGTACATCACGGATCGATTAAATGCCCGGCTGATGAAAATCCCGTTAACAGGAAATGGAAGACGGGAAGATTTCCGGAGTATTGTCCTTCCTCGCATGACCAACACCTTTATGTTGGCGGGAGAGTCTGATCCGCAGGATATTATTCGTTCGGTTAAGAAGGGGCTGTATGCCGTGTCGTTCGGGGGAGGGCAGGTTGATATCACCAGTGGAAAATTTGTGTTTTCAGCCAGCGAAGCCTATCTCATCGAAGACGGGAAAGTGACCAAACCGGTTAAAGGGGCGACGTTGATTGGTAACGGGCCTGATGTCCTCAAAAAAGTTTCTCTGGTCGGGCACGATATGAAATTGGATGAAGGGATTGGAACCTGCGGAAAAGACGGGCAATCGGTTCCCGTTGGCGTTGGGCTTCCCACCATTAAAATTGATGAAATGACTGTCGGTGGCACGGCGATGGGCTGAGTCTTTTCATCATTCCTTTTTTTCTATCTCACAAGATACAAGATCATGATGAGTGAACTGGCAACATCTCATAGTGACCGTTTTTCGGAAATGGCCGCTGCCGTTCTGAAGCGGGCGAAAACGTTGGGTGCCACGGAAGCTGATCTGTTGGTCGCCGAAGGTGATTCTATTTCGGTCCAAATCCGGTTGTCCCAGGTTGATCGGTTATCGAAAGCCCGGGAAAAAGTGCTGGGGCTTCGGGTTTTTTTCGGCAAGAGATCTGCCAGTTCCTCAACCTCGGATTTTTCGGAAGCCTCGCTAGATCGGCTGGTTCAGGATACCTGTCGTTTGGCCCAAGCTGTGGTCGAAGATCAGTCGTCGGGACTGCCGTCCGCCGATCAGATGGCAGCGGACTATCCGGAGCTGGACCTGAAAGACAGTCGACAGTTGAGCGTGGAGGAAGAAATTGATCTTGCCCGGCGGACCGAACAGGCAGCCTTTTCCGCGGACTCCCGTATCACAAATTCCGAAGGTGCGGAATGTTCAGCCGGGTATGGGTCGATTTTGTTGGCCAATTCGCATGGCTTTACGGGTTCCTATGCCAGCTCTTCCTATTCCCTCTCCGTTTCTCCCATTGCGGTGGACAACAAGAACGGGGGAATGCAACGGGATTTTTGGTATTCGGCTAAACGGAAATTCCATCAATTAGACAGTCCCGAGTATGTGGGGCAGGAAGCTGCCAGGCGAACAGTGAGACGACTAGGCAGTCAACAAATTTCGACACAGGAAATTCCGGTCGTGTTTGATCCGGAAACCGCCAAAGGTCTTCTTGGGCATTTGGCATCAGCGGTTTCCGGGTACTCACTCTATAAAGGGGCCTCATTTCTTCTGGGGCAACTCGGCCAATCCATTGCTTCCGATCTGGTGACGGTCGTGGATGATGGTCGATTACCCGGTGGCTTGGGGTCCAGACCCTTTGATGGAGAAGGGTTAGCCACCAGAAAGACCATCGTCATCGACAAAGGCATGTTAACGAGTTACATGTTAGATACGTATTCAGGCCGCAAATTAGGTATGGCATCCACGGGCAATGCGTCGAGATCCGTGGGCGAAAATCCGACCGTAGGTGCCACCAATCTATTTCTCTCTCCCGGAATCCATTCCCCAGAGGATATTCTCAAGTCAATGAAGCGAGGCTTATTGGTCACAGATCTTATTGGCTTTGGAGTCAACTTAGTGACCGGAGACTATTCAAGGGGAGCTGTGGGGTTTTGGGTTGAAAACGGGGAAATTGCGTATCCTGTGGAAGAGGTCACCATTGCCGGGAATTTAAAGCAGATGTTGAAGGATATTGAAATGGTAGGAAACGATTTAGAATTTCGTGGCCGGCTGGCCAGTCCTACCGTCAAAATCCGAAAGATGATGGTTGCCGGGCATTAGACGGTATGGATCATCCGTTATGTTCAAAACGTCAGAGGAAGCATAGTTTTTCAAGCGTCTGCCAGATAACGGGTCTACTCATGAAGAAATACATTGGCTCACTGGAGCCATAAGGAGTCAGTATGCCACTGGAAAAAGAGGATGGGGCAAAAGTTCTCCAGTTGATCACTTCCCGATACAATGCCTGGGAATGGAGAAAGAAAATTGAAAAGACGTTAAGCTTGCCGGCATCGGGTTTGAAAGACGAGCATCAACGCAAGACGTTCCTCTATCTTAAAATCGGGCTGCAAGCATACAAATCCCGGCGGGCGGACCCGCCCTCGTGGATTGTGGGAGGGTTTGCCACGAAAGAAGTGATTGATCGGGCCTTGTTTAATCCGACGGTTATTGATCCACAATTTACCAAAGACCATGTGGCGGGATTGGGAAAAGATCCCGGCTTAGAGGTCAATGAAGCCTGGTGGGAGGAGATGCTGGTCAATTGGTTTGAAGAACCCGAAGAGGAAGTCGAAGCCGAAGGGGAGGAAGAGGAGGGTGCAGAGGATTCCGATGAACCGGACGAGTCTTCAAACGAAAAGAGCCAATCCGATCATCAGAAAACGACTTCGTAAATTTCTATTCTGTTCCGATTGCTTCACAAGTTCCTGTCGATCCATTCCGAATGAGAGCCAAAAGGGAATTTCATTGGAAGCCCGATCCGCGATCGACAATTGATCCCACCGTAAAACCCTAAGCGTCACGTGCCCCAAGACCTGGTCTATTGCTGCTTGTCCCGATTAAACAGATGGGTCTGTCGTGTGATGTATGGGATAAAGGCTCCACCGGAGTCTCCTCTTCCTCCTGATGGCCCTGCGCTGATCGTGTGTGATCACACGTCAATGGGAGACCCCTTGGTGTTGTTAGCCACTGCGGGACGTCCCATTCGGTTCATGATGGCCCAAGAGATTTACGATCAACCTCATGTGAAGTGGGTCTTTCAAGCATTTCGTTGTATTCCTATCCGTCGAGGAACGCGGGATGTCAAAGCCGTGAGAGCCATGCTTGAAGGATTGTCTGCCAATCAGGTCATGGGGTTATTTCCGGAGGGTGGCCTCGATCGACACCGGTCGGATGAAGGACATCCTGGAATCGGCTACCTGGCCTTGAAGTCAGGAGTTCCCGTCATCCCGGCCTCCATTGTCTGGGAGAAACCGCGTCCGTTATCCATGTTCAAAACCCTGTTTGTACCTTGCCGTGCCAGAATTCGCTACGGAGTTCCTCTCCGGTTTCCACAGGAAAACCGCCCTCAGAAAATAGCGATGCAATCCTGTACCAATCAGGTGATGGGGCGCATTGAGCATCTCAGAAAGACGTTGCTCGATCAAAGTTCTGAAGAACAGCCGGCAGAGAAATACAGGGGAGAGAAATGAGGAAGCCGCGAGACTTGAAACAACAACTCTTGTGTGGGGGCTGTCAGAATGGCTTTATCGCTTGATACCCCCCTTTTGTGCGCTTGAAGGCCGGAGTTAGGGTTTCGAAATCCATTTCCCTTCAGGAAGCATAATGAATTGCCCGGATGGGGTTTTTTCAATGGCCTTTTTCCCCGCTAGGGCTTCCACGGCTGAAAGGGCCGTTCCGTTTTTTGCCGCGATGTCCTGGTAGACCTCTCGCCGTTTCCTGTTGATGTCTTTCATCAATTGGACCGTTTCAGGGGTTGGGGATGGTTTGACGGGTCCCAGGTAACCGTCTGGACGTTCTCCTAACAAGCCATGTTGCTTGGCTTCGTCAAGTGTGACCCCAAAGGCAAAGAGAGGTGTCAGCAATAGGAAAAGGCAGCTCAGGACAACCGCCAGTGATTTTGGATGTTGGTTCCATGTTGTCATCGTTATACCTCGTGTTTCTTAGAAGAGCCCGCTCTTATCGGAAAAGACTGTTTCTAAATCTTTTTCTACCTTCACGCGAATTTCATGGTCGATTTTAATATTCAGATTGATGGTAATAGGTTTTTCTGGAGCTGCCACTTCCACGCGAGGAGTGCAACTCAAGAGAGAAATCGTCGGGAATAGGACAAGAAACGTCAGAAGGGTTTGAAAGGCATATCGCGGTTGCAGTCGTAGCATGGTTTTCCCTTCTGTGCAGTGAATGGACCTTGGCAACGGAAAGACCGCCTTCCTGGAGGTCGGCAGGATCCCCTTTCTGTTTCTCCTACTTGGTGGATGATTTCCCTCTCCCGGACATCATTTTTTCAATGGTATCTTCCAGACCTTTCACGAGGGAAAGACTCTTCATGAGTGCCGGGATATTTTCCTCAATGTTGAAATTGAAATGAATGGGAAAACCTTTTCGGAAGTCTGGATTTTTTCCTTTTAATTGGGTGGTCAATTTTAGAGTACCATTTTTCTCATAATCGACACCAACGTCTAATTGGGAATAATGAAAATTTTGTAGACTTTGCACAATAAGATCCAGGTTGGGTTGGCTTTTGGCCCAACTGCTAGCCGTTGCCTCAGAGATATCCATCTGCAGTGTTCCTCCTGGCGAGCGGGCTTGTAACGAGCCGTGATGGACTTCCACGCCAGACCCGGAGATGAAGAGGGGAAGTGCTCCATCGAGTGTCCCGGTTCCTTTCACCGTCTCTTGTTGCTCTAAGCGTAAAATTTCGCCGAGATCCAGCCCCTGGACCTGAAGGGTCACCTCATGCGTGGTGGCTGATGGGTCGATCCCGGCCTCTGAGAGGGAGACCTTCCCTCCCAGCAGATGGGTGGCGGCATTGGTAATGGAAAGAATTGGTGCCGATGTTTGCGGAAAGGTTTTCGATGAAAGGATGAATGACGTATCCGTAAGATCGACCGCCGAGTGAATGCGTCTGATGTGCAGAGGAGTCGGGGGAATGCGAAAGGTAGCCCCTTCGCCAAGAATTTCAACTCGAGTTGTGAGTCCTTCCATGATCATGGGCTTCATAAACCCGCCGATGTCTTTGCAATCGACGATTCCATGCAGTCGTTTGAGGTGGAAGGGGGTGTCGGCAGTCGATGGGACTTTGCCAACAGTCACTTCCGCGGATGCCGAGACGGTACCGTGGGTTACATCCATTTCGGGGAAGGGCCAGGGTTGAATTAATTGACTTAAAGCCAGGGCCTGTGGCGCGAACTGGATGGGTGTCAGGGTCACGGTGCCAAAGGCTTCGCCTTGGGAGAAGTCAAGCCGGGCTTGCCCCCCTATGCGCAGAGGATGCAGAAGTGTGTGGCCGCTATATTGAACCGCGAGCGATGCGGGGTTTCCGGAAAAACGAACACCCCAATTGGAATCTGGTATCTTGATGGCGCCAAATTGCGTGTGTACCTGTTTTACCTCCGTTTCTCCAGTTATGACCCAGCGCTCCAGTGTAGACTTTATCGTGAGGTCCTTGGTCACAATTTCTTGAAATTCCCATTGTTGGCCTTGTAAGGAAAGAGACGGGAGGGAGAGGGCCAAAACGGCGGTCTGTAATTCCCAGGTTTGATGGTCTGTGTGGGAGGTCCAGGCAAGGCCTTTCGGGAAATGGCCTTCCAGTGTGGGGATGCGCAGGTTTACATTCTCCATATTTGAAAGGCGAAAAAAGGATGAGGGATTGAGCGTCACGGCTATGTGTTTCGCCGATGACAAAATGGCTGCGCTCAACTCCAGGGAAAGAGTGTCCATGCGTAGCGATGGCGTTGACGCTGGTCTGAGATGGGTGGTGATGTTCACTTCCACGTTCCCGATAACACCTTTGGATGGATCCCAAAGAAGATTCTTTGAGGAGAGGAAGGTGTCCAGTTGTTCGGAGGCGTTTCGCATGGCGAGGTGGATTTGGCCGGTCGGGATCTGGACAGCATGAAGATTCTGATTGAGGGGGACGACGATGTGAACGGGTTGGGGAATGTTCCATGCAAGCGACCGAAGACCTTTGTATGAAATGAACGGATCGAGTGCTGCCGGGGTCGCGGAATTCAAGGAAAGATTCACGGTTCCAGAGGATGAGGGCTGAAGGACAATGGCGATCTCTCGCTCGTCCACGGAGAATGTTCCCTGAGTGAGAAGTTGGATATCCTGGACGAAGGGAGGCCATATCGGCAGGTTGCCTTCTAAGGTAAAGTCCCCTTGTATCGGTCCGAGAGAAGAGCCTGATGGTGAAGGATTTTCAAGAAAGCTACCTGTCCACGTGCCGGAAAAGGTTCCTGTTATAGACTGATATTGTGAAGGGATGGGATACACCGCCGCGAGAGTTTGGATAAAAGGATGAAGCTTGAGGGTGATCTGCCCTTTGAGCATCAGGGGGGCGGAAGACCTGTCTAGAGAGGTTTCCAGGTATAGCACCGGGTCTTCCGTGAGGTCGGTACGCGTTCCGCTCAATGAAATCATGCCATCTTCTGTGAAAGAGAATGTGAGCAGATCGAGAGGGAGGCTGTTCCCTGTAAGTTGAACGGCGCCATCATAGCCTTCCGGAAAGGAATTAATGTGTGCGGTGATTGAGGTCTGTTGCAAGGCGGGAGGGGCCAGCGGATTGGAAATGTCCAATTGTGTGACGTGAAGATGTCGAAAGGGCAGGACAGGGAGTATGGGTTCTGAGCGTAACCAAGTGAGGTCAAATGGAGCATCAGGTTGTGGTGTCGGAAAAGATGGCGCTGAAGGTGAGGAACGTTCAAATAACGAGGAATTCCATGCAATCGTCATATGTTCAATGTTCACGGCGTCGACAGATCTATTCAAAAGAGAGTCAAGGGAGTAAGTGATTTCCGTGTTGTCGATGCTGATGGACGTTGAGCCGGATTCTGCAGGTGTGCGGAAAGACAAAGAAGAAATTGTCAGGGCATGTGTGGTGGGACGGTCGATGGTGATTTCGACATGGGTGAACCCACGATTGGTTAAGCCTTGCGTAATGAGTGTTTTTCCAATAGTGGGGAGAACCCAATAGACCAAGCCTGCAAGAAAAACAAATCCGACTATTGACCATCCCAGAAATTTGAGGAATGTCATGAGAGTGATTGCGGGAAAAATAAAGCGGGATCATGGGGAAGAGAAATTGAAAAGGAAGACTGGTGGATGTCATTCATCAGCACCACAAGATTCGTGGGTCGAGCAGGGTGGTGGTTCATGGTAGCGGGACGGCAAAGCCTCCTCAAAGGGATATGGAGAGGTTAACAGGATGGAAGCACAAAGTGAAAATCTTTAACCCTAACATTTCTAAGGCATCGAGGTTGATCATTATTGACGTTGTATGACCAGTCGGTTGGCAACGTCATCCGACGCTGACCCATTTTGCCGGGATGTAATTTTTTAGAACAAGCTCATTTGGGTGGGGGGATCGGCTGGGGCTTCTTTGGGAGATTTGTGAGGGGGGGGAACGGTCGAGGAAGACGTGTTGGGCGGGATGGGGGGCTTGCTCATTTGCTCCAAAACGGTTTTCAGTTTTTGGAAATCTTCTTTGAGAGGCACTCGCAGATTGCCCTGGTGCAGGGCAGCGGCGGGATGAAGCAGTGGAAAGACGACGAAGTTGGCTAAAGGAATGGCCTGTCCACGAACTTTTGTAATGCCGACTTTTTTCTCCAGGAGGGTTTGCGTCGCAAAATTTCCAAGCGTGCAGACAAGTTTTGGTCGAATGAATTCGATCTGCTGCAGGAGGAACGGCTTGCAGGTGTCGATTTCATCAGGGAGCGGATCTCGATTGTTGGGAGGACGGCATTTGATGACATTGGCAATGAAAATATCCGAGCGGCTTAATCCGACAGATTGAAGCAACTCGGTGAGCAATTTCCCCGCTGCCCCGACAAAGGGTACTCCCTCCCGATCTTCGTAAAATCCCGGGGCTTCTCCCACAAACATGATGTCAGCCTGGTGATTTCCTGACCCAAACACCACCTGGGTTCGTCCTGAGGACAGTCGACAACGTTGGCAATTGTGAAGGGATGTCTTGAGTTCAATGAGATCCATTGAAAAGGGATCTTAAATTTGAGGGCTGAGGATGTCAATGTGAAGAGGCCTGAGCACATTCAGCCAGAGCTTTGGCGCAGGCATAGGCACTTACGACCGTACTTTCCAGGCAAGGAGGAAGTGGTGTCGCGGTCCAGGGTCCGGCCAGAAAGAGATTGCGAATGGGTGTGTTGGGCAAGGGGCGAAAGGTTCGGGAGCCAGCCTGACAGGGAAAGAAGGTGTAGGCTGCCTGAATCACCTGTGGCTTAGAAGAAGAGGGCAATTGTTCAGGGGAAAGGTTGAACAGGTGTAGGATATGAGGCCACGCGGTATCTCTCAGCCATTCGTCGGTGTAGGCCGGTGATGAGGCGTTCTTAAGGTTGCCGCAGGTGACCAATGATTTTGTTTCATGAGCGTTCGACAGAGTCTGGCTGGTCACCCAATCAAATAGACCCGAGTGCAGGATAAGCCGGGGAGGGAGGCGTGTGCCATTGAAAGTACATTGGATAGCTGTTCCTGAGCCTTCTTGCAGATGAGCTAAATACGCAATAGAGGAAAAGCGAGTTGGAGCTCTCTCCGGTAAGAGGCTCAGGAGATCAGGAGGGGACAGTGTTGCAACATAGGCATCGGCGGTGAGATGTTCTCCATTAGCCAGGACAATGGCTTGGATGAGATCCGCGTCGGCTTGTATACGGGTGATGCCTTGCGGGGGTAAAAACTTTACCCCTTTTGCGTTTAAGACCCGTCTGAGTTTTTGTTGAAGATGGTCGAGCATGTCAGGTACTGCCAAAAATGTCTCTGGTCCATTGGATTTGGGAATCCAGAATCGAGAGAGGACCTCCAGGAAGTATCCGAGGGATGCCTGGGTGGAATCACATCCTAAAAAAAATCGGCACAGCGGATTCCAGATGTCTTGCAGGGCATGAGCTGATTGCCGGGCTGAGATAAGCCAGGATTCGACCGTGAGGGTATCAGGGTTGTGATCAGGTGGATCAGGGTCTTCCCATTTTTTTTCTAAAAAATTGATCAAGTGCCAGCGGTCAGACCAGCTGAGGCCGCTAAACAAGGCGAGTCGAATGAAGGGGTGAAGTGTGGATTGCCATTGAGCCTTGGGTAGCGCGACCGTCTTACCTCCTAAGGTCCCAAACTCCAGATCAACGCGTTGAAAGGGTTGAAGAGGGTGCTCTAAAGCCAGTTCCTGTAAAAAGGACCACGTCGAGTGATAAAACCCGTGGAGAATGAGCGGAAGACTTTGGCCACTCAGATGATGAAGGGAAAACGGCCGATCGTATAGGTTCGATTCAGAGGGGTGGTGAGTTGAAGCTCCTGTGGGAAAATCGCTGTGGGGCTCAAGAATTGTCACCTGGTACCCATAAGGGATTAACCGGTACGCCGTGATCAATCCTGGGAGATTCCCACTCAGTATCAGAATATGGCGTGTCACACGGATGGAGCAACGCTATGGGAAAGAAGTGACCGAATCCAAATAGTGGCGGCAATGCCCAGTCGTTGCATGGGAGCCACACGAATCCGTGGGCCAAAGACCTGATAATGCTGGTCTTCAATTTGTTGGAGGATGCGGCTATAGACTCCACGCATGATTTCGGCAACGACCAGGGATTTTTGATCGGAAGGGGGAAGTGTTTGGAGAATTTCCTGAGCCTGTTGATAATAGTTTTGAGCTCTCTCGCATTCAAATTTCAGCAGGTCAATCAGCGCCGGTGACGACCGATGCTGAAGCAGGGCTTCTTCCGAATATCCAAATCGGTGTATATCTTCCAGGGGAAGATAGATCCGGTTGAGTGCCGCATCGCCTTTCAGATCACGGAGAATGTTGGTCAATTGAAAGGCTAGTCCCAAATTGACGGCGTAATCTTCTGCGGCGGGCGATTGGGTTTGAAAAATCCTGAGGCAAATCAGGCCAACCACCGAGGCCACCCGATAGCAATACTGGTAGAGCTCCGGAAATGTGGCAAAGCGATTCATTGTTAGATCCATTTCCACGCCGGTAATCAATTCTTGAAGGAGGGATTCCGGGATATCGAATATTTGGAGATGGGCTGCAAGGCTAATTGTCACGGGTTGGGTCGGGTGGCCTTGATAGGCTGCCGAGACTTCT
>Ga0224510_10001660_pt1 | contig 14289 bp, 10 predicted proteins | sample SF_May12_sed_USG_FD_170161 | JGI IMG/M metagenome (GOLD analysis project Ga0224510, IMG submission 170161) | Sediment microbial communities from San Francisco Bay, California, United States - SF_May12_sed_USGS_4_1 | ecosystem: Environmental > Aquatic > Marine > Sediment | place: USA: California... | reverse complement strand
GGCATTGATTTACCCCAACCTGATTTGTCAGCAACCAATTCGATAACACCTCGCAGGCGTTTTGTACTCCAGGGAAATTTCTGGATGGGCTCACCATAGTTTTCGAAACCCTCCATTGTTTTGTCAAAAGGAATATCACGATCAGAACCCAACAATTCAATCAAGTTGGCTACAGGGTCTACTTTACGATACGCAGCAACTTCATCCAGCATACTGCCAATAGCAAAAGCATGCTGAATATTGCTCACAGACCGGAGCCAGCCAATCCGGGTCTTGGTCAGCGCCTCATGAGATTCGCAGGAAATATTTGGTATATCATAGGGAAAGTCAACCATGCCTAATTGAAGCTCTCCAAAACTAGGCTCTGTTTCTTTTGCATCTGCAGTACCGCCTATCGGCGGGAATACGCTGCGATGGTTCCAGCCTGTAACTTTTTGTTGTTTATCAAATGCAACCCTAATGTGCTGTACGCTGCAGGCATGGAAAAAATCGTGTTGGATGTCATCCTCCCGCGTCCAGATGAGCTTGATGGGAAATCCACTCATTTGTGAAGCGAGCGCAGCTTCTACGATATAATCTGGTTTTGATTTTCTGCCAAAGGCACCGCCCAGCAAAGTAACATTGACAGTGACATTTGCCTCTTCCAAATTCAGTGCGCCAGCAACACTTCCTTTGGCCCACTGCGGATGTTGTGTAGGTGCCCAAACTTCGCATTTACCATCCTTCACACTGGCAACGGCACATGGCGGTTCCATGGGCGCATGTGCCAGGTGGGGGATCATATAAGTAGCTTCCATCACATGCGCCGCGCCGCTTATTGCGTTATCTATTGAGCCCTGTTCTCGCCTCACATGCCCCTTGCTCTTTACCTTGGCAAGCATTTCCTTGAAATAGTCATCAGTAGCGTAAGTTGCATTTGGCCCCAGATCCCATTCAACTTCAAGTTCCTTCCGGGCGCTGATGGCGGACCACGTACTATCGGCTACCACCACAATTCCCCCTAATGGATTTGGAAAGTCTGTTGGAAAACCCTTCGATTTTATTTCCAGGACCTGTAAAACACCCGGAAATTGCTTCGCCCTATCTGCACTAAAATGCTTTACTGTTCCACCAACCACAGGGCAACGGAGCACTGTTGCATATTTGATACCGGGTAAATTTACATCGAGGCCGTAAATCGTATTGCCGCTAATAATGTCCTGAATATCAACTATGCTCGTAGATTTGCCAATGTATTTCCATTCTGATTTCTTTTTGAAGACAATATCTTCTTCCTTGGGCGCAGCTAACTTCGACGCATCAGCTGCCAATTTACCAAACTCCAACTTTTTGCCACTGGCTTCGTGCACTACTTCATGATTCACTGCTTTACATTCGCTCGCAGGAACGCCCCACTGATTTGCCGCCGCTTGCTCCAGCATCATACGCGCCATCGCACCCGTCTTTCGCATAGGTTCAAAGAACATCCGCACAGAGAAAGAACCGTCTGTATTTTGATTGCCATATTTCGATTCATCTCCTTCCGCCTGAACAACCTTTACACGCTTCCAATCCGCTTCAAGTTCATCCGCAATGATTAACGGTAAACTAGTACGAATACCGGTACCCATCTCAGACCGATGCGCAACCAGAATGACAGATCCATCAGCATTAATCGTTAAGAAAACGTCGGGCGAAAATGGTGTGGCATCCCCCGATGGGGAACAACTTACCTGCATCCCGAGGATAATGCCTGTGACCGTCATACCGCTTGCCTTCAAAAATGTTCTCCGATCAATTTTTTTGATAATTGATTCCTGGAGTGTAGTATTTGATGTCGATGGTCGCATAGGGTTGATCTTAAAAGTTAGCTTATGCTATAGTTAAATTTAAGCAAATTGGACGTTCCATCCCTGAAAATTATTCATTTAATAGTAACGTTCCTCCAAACACCAATTTTCCACTCAATATCGTAGAAAGCGAGGTTTTGGCGCCTGCCTTTACCGAGGCTTCATGCATTAATTGCCGGCCTGCAATAAAAGGTATATGATCTAATTATACTGTTAATACTCAAGAATTTCAATTTCAATCCGATCGTTGAGCTTTGCACTGGGACTATTTTCCGAAACCAACATACTCGCTGCACCCCAGGCATAAATCTGAGTTCTGTTTGTTTGAATACCATTATCTTCCAGATACGACCGGACAGCCTCAGCCCGTAACTTTGACAGCTCCTTCGCAGTACCTTTTCGTTCGTCGGATCCATTGATGTTAAAATAGTTCTTCGTTGGTCCTAGCGCAATAATCCTGCGTGAGTTGGCACCATTGCAGTGTCCGTGGATTTTTATTTTATAATTAGGATTGCCTTTCATTAAGTTTATCAACTCGTCTAGCTCCTGCTGTGCCTGAGGAAGCATCACGACGGCATCTTTGTAGAAGGCTACATTGTACATAACAGATACATCGCCCTTCTTAAGTCGCTCTAACATAAAGGGAATGACCCACGCACCATTCGAATCTTGTATTGCACCATCCACCGATGCCAGATTATCATAGTCCAAAAATCTTAATTCTTCTTTGTACCCAAAAATCCCGCAAACCACTGACATGGGGTTGTTCCCTTTTGTCGGGCGTGGCAAATCAATATATTCATCTGATTTATAGGTGGCCAGCGTGCGTCCTCGTGTAAAATCAACTACATGCAATGTGCCTGGCATAGGCGTATGGTCCAGACGCGTAACGACAAACCTCACAAGTTGACCCTTTACTTTTGGGGGAGCTTCAGCCAATGGTGCCGGGGCTTCCACTTGTGGTTCTTTTGGCACTAAGGGAGGCCGTTCATTTCCACTTACAAGCTCAATTACTTCTTCATCAATACTAGGCTTGTGTATTTCATACTTGTTCGGCTGTTCTGCTACCGCCTCCGTTACCGCCTCTGCTTCGATCCCTAGCCTTCCGGTAAAAACCCAGGCATCCTTAAATTCACTTTGCTCCTGCAACAGTTTTGCTTCTGCTATTGCATCCGCACGCTCGGTGGTTTTTAAAACATAAACGTAATAGTAGTTCTTTGCTGTATTTAATTCGTATTGTGCTGAAAAACGAAGACTCCTGACATAGCCAGTGAATTTTTGTGCATTGCTTTCTTGTGCGAATGCTCCCACAACTACATAAAGCTGTTGGGCATAGCTGGCCGTGACAGATCCTAGTACCAGAAATGAGATAGTGAGAAGCCGCATAGCTTAGTTTTATTAATTATAAATGAAGAATCTAAATTACGCAATATCTCTGATTGACACATGCTCCCGGAAGGTGAAAAGGAGCATTTGAGGATAAGCGGGGCTTTAGTCTCTGCAGCATATCAGGCTGGAGCACTACCAGGCATTTAATCAGGGTTTTTGTCGCCACTTTTTCTTTTCTGAAATCCGTTTTTTGGAGGTGATCCGCTCTTGAACGGAACCCTTCGAAGGCTTTGTTGCCTTTCGCACCTTCCTGCGTTCAAATGCTTTCGCTAACAGCTTTTCGAATTTGAGAAGAACTGCTTCCTTATTTTGAAGTTGCGACCTTTCGCTTTGCGATGACATCACCAATACACCTTCCTTTGTAAGGCTTGATGCCAGTCGTTTACAAATTATTGCCTTGTCTTCATCGCTCAAGATCTTTGATTGCGTAACATCAAATTTCATGGTGACTTTCGAATTGACCTTGTTGACGTTCTGACCCCCAGGCCCATCACTCCTTGAGGCTGTGAACTCGAATTCCTTCGCCAGCAACAAAATGTTTATCCTAGCGGGTATTTTTGTCATTTTTATTATAAAATCTACATGCAAGCCTTCTTACTGCAAAATACTGATTTCCTGACCCATTTCAATCTTGCTTACGCAGGAGTAAGTAAGGAATGATCCAAGGAAACGAGCAACTTCGAAGGAAAATTCGAATCATTTTGATAGCTTGGTCTGGCGACCTGACATCATCAAACCAATAGATTATGAATAAGCAATACGGCAGAAGAGAATTTCTCTGGAAAGGCACGATGGGAGCGCTGGGACTTACAATATTACCCTCCTTACATCTGAAAGCGGCACCAAGCGACCGATTGCGAATTGCGCACATCGGGTTGGGTGGTATGGGCAACCAACATCTCAGATGGTTTGCCGCGCTCCCCGAGGTTGAGATTGTTGCCTTGTGTGATGTTGACAAGAATCATTTGAATAGCACACTGGAAGCCCTGAAGATACTACATCCAGACACCAAGGCCGATGTATATGAAGATTTCAGGCATGTGCTTGATCGCAAGGATATCGATGCCGTTACAATCGCTACACCTGACCACTGGCATGCCCAGATTGCAACACTTGCCTTCAGGGCAGGCAAAGACGTATACGGAGAAAAGCCGCTCTCCTATGATATTAGGGAAGGGCAGGTTTTAGTAGAGAATCTGAAAAAGCACAACAGTATTTTTCAGCTAGGGACGCAGATTCACGCCACCGACAATTACCATCGTGTTGTGGAACTCATACAAGCCGGCACCATAGGCAAAGTACACACGGCGCGAATCTGGAAAACTGGCTTTTCACCCGGATTGGGTCATCCTGTCAGCCAGACACCACCCACTTCCCTCAATTGGGATATGTGGCTTGGGCCGGCCCCATACGTGGACTATTTTCCGGAAAGATGCCACCTGAACTACCGCTATTTCCTGGATTATTCAGGCGGTATTTTCGCAGATTTCTGGAGCCACATTGCGGATGTAGTCTGGTGGGCTCTCCAACCCAAAGGACTAAAAACAGTGATCGCCCGGGGCGATAAAACCGATGGCGTTGCAGACGCTCCCAAATGGATAGATGCTGATTATACATTTGAAAATCTATCGTTGCACTGGACTACAGAACCGCCAAACGTTCCTGGTGCCGCTGACCGCGGAATCGGTGCGTATTTTGAAGGAGAAAAAGGCACGCTGATTTGTGACTACGATACACGTTCTATTACAATTAATGGAGAAACCGTTTCTGATATTCCGGAGGTCCCAAAAACCCTGGTGCGATCACCCGGACATCAACAGAATTTTGTCGACGCTGTCAAATCTCGGACCCAGCCTGAATCAAACCTTGCGTATGTACGCGATATGACATTGCCGATGCACCTCGCTATAATCTCATGGCGCCTTGGCAGAAAACTAAATTGGGATTCGCAAAACGAAAAGTTTATTGGTGACAAGGAGGCCAACGCGTTGTTGTCCAGGAAATACCGAAAAAAATGGAATCTGCTTTAGCCCATATTGGTTGGACCTCAGCTCATCAAACTAGATCGCAGTGTTTCATACGCCATATCAACTTCCAGATAAACAGGTGTATCGTTGACACTTTGATAGTTCAACTCAACGATGCTTTTAACCCTGCTCTGAGGGTTTGGATAGATTCTTCCTATTGATGCTATGTTGACCAGTTCCTTTTTTGATTCGAATTCTTCTGAAACGATGAGTTCTATAAACTTAGCCATATCTTCTAACTTTTTTAAAAACCTTGTCAAGTTACTACTCTTTTGGAAATCATTCCAGCCAGTTGAAATATTGCCGGTTGGCACGTCACATTGCTCAGATACAAGTAGTCATTGGTCTGTGTCTTGTAATGATGCAATACCTTTGTCTACGCGTCCCATCAAAACTATACAAAACAAAATCGACTATGAAACACATTAAAACGACCGTCAAAGGCATTTTCCTGCCATGGCTGCTGACAACGCTATTACTATTGACAACTACGACAGGCAAGGCGCAGATAGGTGTCGGTGCCAAAACACCTAAAGATGCAGCTGTTTATTTTGATGGAAGCCGTGAAATGCTGGATGCTAAATGGACATACTGGGAAGGACCAAGATTAGCAGCAACATTGCCCATAAAATGGGAAATTGTCGATGACCCGATAGATAAAGGTACCGTTGTAAGCAGCAATGATCCTACAGCGGCAGGGGGTCTGTATGGCACTGCCGATATCGTCACCAAGAAGGTGTTCCGGGATTTCCGGGCACATGTTGAATTTTTGATCATGCACAAGGGAGGTAACAGCGGGGTTTACCTTCAAAATCGTTACGAAATACAAGTGCTCGATGGAGATTCAACCAAGCACGGCATTGGCGCTGTAATCGATGAAGCAGAATCTCCTTACCGAGCCTACAATGGCCTTGGAAAGTGGAATGCGTACGATATCGTTTTTAGAGCAGCACGGTTCAGGGATGGGAAACTCACCGAAAAAGCCATGGTAACGGTGTATTTTAACGGAATCAAAGTGCATACCAACCAACTTATCAACCATGTTTCGGGGGGTCCATTTTCAGGCATTGATGGTGGAAACGACAGCGGCAAGGGAATTACCGATACCCCAGGCGGACTAAAATTGCAGGCCGAAGGTCATGATGTGCGTTATCGCAATATCTGGATCAAAGAACTCGACTTGAAGAAACCGGATACTGATTTCCTGAATTAAGAACCAGGGTGCCAAGATTCAGGGTGTATGATCTGCCGGCAAATAGTCCTCCAGTATGCAACTTGAAACTGTAATCCCAAATCCGCACTTGATCTCCGGCATGGAACAGCGATACTTTCGGTTAATCGGGTTCACTTGTATCTCGCAAAAGTTTATTTAATTACAATACTACTTCCTATGGAATGATGCTGGTTCGAAAAAAATTTTTTACATCTGAAAACAAAGCTGCTATGCACAATTTGCGCAAGAAACGACTCTTACTGTTCAGCTTTCTACTGCTTCTGACAGGATGCAATCCTGGGGACAAAAATTCGAAACATTGGTATAAGGGCAACCTCCACACACATTCCTATTGGAGCGACGGCGATGAATACCCTGAAATGATTATGGATTGGTACAAAACCAACGGTTACAACTTTGTAGCACTCTCTGATCACAATACCCTCGCCGAGGGTGAGAAATGGATAACGGTTACTAAAAGCAGGATGTATGAAGAAGGATTTGAAAAGTATTTGGAAAAATACGGCGAAAATTGGGTTACACACAGCCTCGATTCGGGGCGCATTCGTGTGCAACTGAAAACATACGCAACATACAAGTCCCTTTTTGAAGATAATGATTTTCTGATTATTCAATCAGAAGAGATCACGGACAAATTTGGTGATAAACCCATTCATATGAATGCAACAAATATCCAGTCCAGGATAGAACCACAAGGTGGTGAAAGTGTGACTGATGTTATGCAGCGTAATGTAGATGCAGTATTGAACCAGCGGAAAGAAACCGGCATGCCAATGTTCCCACACATCAATCATCCTAATTATTTCTACGGTGTCTCTTTGCAGGATATTATAGATCTGCATGGAGAAAGATTTTTTGAGGTTTATAACGGCCACCCCATGGTCCGAAACTATGGCGACAGCTTACATCCTGGAACTGAAGAAATGTGGGATAGGATAAACCTGGCGTATGCCCAAAAGGATCAGCCTCTCCTTTACGGACTGGCGACTGACGATAGTCACAACTACCATCAGTTTGGATCTGCCTATAGCAATGCAGGAAGAGGATGGGTGATGGTGGATTCAGATTCCCTTACATCAAGGTCTCTCATTCACGCACTTGAGGCAGGTGCGTTCTATGCGTCAACTGGTGTACTGCTTGAGGAGATAAATTTCAATAATAATAAATTGCATCTTCTTGTAAACGCGGAGCCAAATGTAGTCTACACCATAGCTTTCATTGGCGTGGTAGCAGGAGAACAGCAATCAAAAGTCCTAAAAGAAGTTGTTGGAACCAAAGCAGAATTCGAACTTGAAAAAGGACACCTATTCGTCAGGGCCAGGATAACATCCAATAAATTGAAACCCAATCCCTATCAGGAAAACGAATATGAAACTGCCTGGACACAACCCATTGTGTATACAAAATAGTTTTTTGTGTTTTACAACAATACAACTTTCCCGGTACGGACTGATTCATCGCATGCAAATGCGATGCGCAAGCTATTGACGGCATCCTGAATATGATCCGTCAGATCGACATCTTCCGCTATCGCTTTTAGAAAATAGCGTTGTTCGCGATTACACAGCTCCTGATGATCCGGTTCGTCTTTCAGGTTTATCCAGGTATCTTCTTCTACAAATTCATCATTTTTGTCCAGCGGAGCATGATGAAATCGGATCGATTCGGTTTTTGTATGCGATTCGATAGAAGACGACTTACCTGCCCCCCCGGCATCTTTCGCGACGATAGACACTGATCCGTTTGGACCGATGACATCCTTCACAAAAAAAGCAGTTTCACTGATCATAGGTCCCCAGCCCGCTTCATACCAGCCTACTGATCCATCCTCAAAACGAATTTGCAGCTGGCCATAGTTGTAGTTTCCGGCTGGTATTTCTTCGGTAAGCCTGGCACCTATTGCACTAACCTGGGTTGGACGTGATCGCGTCATTTGGCACATTACGTCGATGTAATGCACGCCGCAATCAACGATGGGGCTTAAGCTTTTCATCAGATTCCTATGAACTGTCCACATATAACCATGACTTTGCTGGTTGAGGTTCATACGCATAACAAGTGGCTTTCCGAGCTCATGCGACAACGCAACAAATCGCTCCCATGAAGGATGATGCCGCAAAATATAACCAACAACCAGTTTTTTGCCAGCATCTTTAGCAGCTTTCGCCACCCACTCTGCTCCAGCAACCGAATCCGCCAGTGGCTTCTCGATAAAAACGTGACTTCCTTGCTCCAGCGCCTTGATCGCAAACGACTCATGCGTATCCGGATAGGTTGAAATACAAACCGCATCGGGCTGCATACTTTTCAAGGCATGCTCAAAATCATCAAATAATGGATATCCGCCGCCCAGCTTTGTATTCAAAACCTCTTTGCTTTTTCCCTTGGAAACCAGCCCGCAAATTTCAACGCCGCCAAGGTTATGATATGCCGTTGCGTGAGAGGCACCCATGTTCCCGCAGCCGACTACAAGAACTCGCACATTTTTCTTTTGGTTAGCCATAAAAAGAGTGTTTTAACTTTGTGGGAACCTCAGCCATTGCAAGCCAGGTTCACGGTATTACTCCGCTATCATAATTATCAATTTTTGGGAACTTTACCAAGTTTAAAGAACCTTTCGTATGCTTGTGGGGGCTGGCAGCGGATAAGTTTTTATATCTTCGGCATAAGAATTTCGTTCATGAACGGTTCTTTTTATTCACAGTAAGAAGTTCAACCCTTTATATCATATCCATGAATCGACGACATGCATTAAAAACAGTATCCGCCGCTGCAGGCCTGGCGCTTGCAGGACCAACAGGCTTTGCGTACGACGGGAAAAAATCTAAAGACAAGTTTAGGTTCTGCCTGAACACAAGTACTATAAGCGGAAAAAAACTGGGTATTGAGAAATATATTGACATTGCGTCACGTGCTGGTTATGATTCCACTGAAATCTGGATTGCGGATGTGAAAGCATATGTAAGCAATGGTGGTTCCCTTGCCGCCTTGAGAAAATTGCTGGTCGACAGCAAAGTTCCCGCCGTTGATGCCATCGGTTTTGCCCCCTGGATGGTTGATGATGATACGCAACGCGAAGCCGGGTTTAGGCAAATGCGCGAAGAAATGGAAATGATGGCAGCGCTGGATTGCCCACGAATAGCTGCACCTGCAGCCGGAATAAAGCCTACTGATCAGTTGGATCTGTTCAAGGTAGGCGAACGCTATGAAGAACTTCTGGCCCTGGGCCGGGAAACCGGCGTTACACCGCAGCTGGAGTTTTGGGGCGCTTCCCGATTTTTCCACATTGGGCAGGCACTCATGTCAGCCGCAGCCACCAACGATCCGGGTGCACGCATACTGTCGGATGTTTATCATCTCCACAGGGGCGGTTCAGGATATGAATGCCTGAAAATGATTGACGGAAGCCTACTTGAAATTATTCACATGAACGACTTTCCGGGCAATATTCCACGCGAAAAACTGGAAGACAAAGACCGCATTTACCCCGGCGACGGCGCAGCACCCCTCAAGCAAATTCTAACTGACCTTAACAATATGTCAGGGGAGAAGATTTTATCCCTCGAACTCTTCAACAGGACCTATTGGGAACAGGACCCGCTGTTGGTCGCCAAGACCGGTTTGGAAAAAATGAGAAAGGCAGTGGCTGAAGTTGCCTAGCCAAGAAGATAGCCTAGGCAAGAAAGAGTCTCCTTGAGATCTCAATTCAGATAGTTGGAACCTAGTTAGCTCTTTTTCTTCCTTTTCTTGTTGACACTGGTGTCTGTAGCTTCTCTTTCTTGGGCTCAAGTATAAACGCAGCGTCCTGCCCAATGTAATTGGCATGACCACCAGCAGTGTGAAGAGAAGGAATTGAAAAAACAACAGCCCCATTGGTTGCGGTCAATTCTTCCTCCATGATAAAGTCTCCCCGCCAGGTATGAAATACTTTTAGCGCATACTTCCCGTCCCTTACACCTGAAACGGTTACGGAATCGCCAGCAACATCTGTTTTGGGATTAACAACCCATCCATAGATTAGCTGATCACTCTGCATTGCAAAGCCATCGCCATCCGGAATACGGGCATCAATTCGTGATAAATTCGAAAGTTTGGAAAAAGGAACGCTATCGGTAAACCTGCGAATACTTCGCAACTGATTCGAAACGATTACATCGTTCATCCTCCCACTAAAGGCCCACCAGAAAGGCGTCATTGACGCTCCTGTGGCCAGTGAAACCCATAGCACGTTGTGGTGCATGGCCGTGTATCCAGGCATACCGGGCTCAAAATAGGTGTGATCCCATCCGGTTTCTCCAATGATAACGGGCTTTCCATACCCATCCCATATCTTTTTAATCTGCCCTGCATAATTATTATAACTGTAGGTTAAAGGATGAATATCAGCCGAGTCCAGCGTTCCCGGCTTAGTAATGGGAAATCCCTGCGCCTCATATATTTCTCTTGCTGCAATGTCTGTCGCCTGGTAACCATCGTGAAAAAATTCCTTTATACCACCACTTCGCGTACCGGTCGTAGGATGGTTATAAGGATCGTTGGCTTTGAAATAATCATGCACATTTTTAGTCCACCGCCCCGCCATAACACTATCTCCGGAAACCCATCCATCGGTGCCGTTAATTTCATCAACAATAAACCAAATGGCGAGAGACCTGCTATAGCTCCACCTTGCAATAAAATACCTGTATAGCTTTTCCTGGTACTTCCACGCTTCACTACTCCTGAAAAAGTCCTTCGCAGCCGTAATATGCTGATAGGGATTGGTTTGCCAACGAATATTGCCTCCACCCCAAACTGTTTCTGACAAGTAGGAATGAAACCAAAGATTTAGACTTACCAGAATTTCACGTTCTTCGCACAATTCAAATAGTTCGTCGATCCTCGAACAGACCTCCTGATCATATCGTCCAACGCCGCTTCCCATTGTTTCGAGTGGTGTTATGTAATTGCTGATGAAATTCACTCCTTTGTTTTTCAACTCGTCCAGGTTTTCTTTTGTAACCCTTCCATTGTACCAAAGTCCCACGCCATAGAATGGTGATCCGTTTTTGTATTCCAGAAACCGCTTGTTGGCAGCAATTTTTATCGGGCCCTTGTAGGATGACCCGACAGCTTTAAAGGTTTTTTCCGCACTTGTCGTTTCCCCATTGATGTCTCGCACTCGCACCTGGTATTTCCAGACCCCAAGCTCATCGGCTGCAAACCGCATCTTCCACATTGTTCCGTACGTATACTGATAGAACCCAGGGATATTCCATTTCTTCCCTGACGGCGATGTGAATGTGGCCATGATGTCAATGTCATCCGCGTCAAATGGATTTAAGAATTGGGCTTTTATGATAAGCCTGGTTTCGAACTTGTCGTACAGGCCAACGGAATCCTGGTTTTGAATAATGTTAAGAATCTCTGGCCGGCTGGTCGAATCCTTTACGACCTGCGCTTCAGCAAGCGTGGCACTCATTGCGATGAGTATAAAGCATAGTATGGTTCTTGGCATAAATTATTAAAGGCTAAAATCTTAAGGAAGCTAGCTTCCATTGGGGACACTCAAAATCCTCTTTACACCAACGGTATACATAATCTTGTGCAATGATGTAGGTGTTGCGTTCAAGGCTGCATTCATGGCAATGCCACCCAATTCCAGTTCCATGCCCGACCTGACTGCTATTTTTCTAATTTCACATCACAATTCAATTTCCATTGCCATTTGACCCAATCCATATCGATCTACCAATAACGGAAATCATTCCGCAAATTCGGCGCAATCTCACAAATGAAAATACACTGATTGTAAACGCTCCACCAGGCGCGGGCAAAAGCACACTGGTACCACTCGCCTTACTCGATGAGGCATGGCTGGAGGGAAACAAGATATTGATGCTTGAGCCCAGGAGGCTTGCCGCCCGGTCAATAGCAACACGTATGGCATATCTGCTGGGTGAAGAGGTTGGGCAAACCGTGGGCTATCGAATCCGTTTTGAAAATCAAACGAGTGAAAAAACAATTATTGAGGTTCTCACCGAAGGTATACTCACACGCATGCTTCACGGCGACAATACCCTGCAAGGTGTTGGTGCTGTAATCTTTGATGAATTTCATGAACGTAGCATATATGCGGATGTAGCCATGGCATTGTGCCGTGAAGCACAACAAAGGTTGCGAACCGATTTGCGCATCCTCGTCATGTCAGCTACGCTCAACATGCCGCAGCTAACGGAATTATTAAAAGCTCCGGTGGCGAAAAGTGAGGGGAAACAATATCCCGTGGAGGTTGTCTATACTGGTGCGGCTGACGAAATGATGTTGCCGGAGATGACTGCACGGACCATTTTAACCGCAGTACGCGAAAAGGAAGGAGACACTCTTGTTTTCCTTCCGGGAGAAAGGGAAATAAAAAAGACAGAAGAATTACTTAAAAAAGAGCTTCGCAACTTTGCTATTCATCCTTTGTATGGTGCACTTCCACAAGGAAAACAATATAGCGCTATCATGCCCAATACAAAGGGCAGGCGGAAAATTGTATTGGCTACGTCTATTGCTGAAACCAGCCTCACCATTGAAGGAATTACTATCGTAGTGGATACTGGTTTTGGCCGCACTTCCAGGTTCGATCCAAAATCCGGATTGTCACAATTGCAGACCATCAAAATTTCCAAAGACTCAGCTGACCAACGTACAGGCAGGGCAGGAAGACTTGGCCCCGGTACGTGCTATCGCATGTGGACACCTTCCATTCACGCGCGGCTCGCAGACCATCGTACACCTGAAATTCTGGAAGCAGATTTAACCTCACTTGTGCTTGACATGGCCCGGTGGGGTATTATCAATATCGCTCAACTGACGTGGCTTACACCTCCGCCAAAAAATGCGCTCGTGGAAGCCACGGAGTTGTTGCATCAACTTGAGGCGCTGGAAAATGGCCGGATAACTGAACATGGAAAGAATATGCATGCGCTGCCATGTCATCCCAGAATTGCCCACATGTTACTAATGGCGCAGGAAGAAAATAATCTGTCACTCGCAACCGACGTTGCGGCGCTACTGGAAGAACGAGATCCCCTCACCCGTGAGGCCGGTATTAATATCAATCTAAGGCTTGAGGCATTGCGGAGATACAGAAGAGAAAATAGTCATGTGAAAAAGCTGGGACGGATTGAAAAAATTGCAAAATCATACCGCAACTTATTTTCAATACAAGCGGATAATAGTGCTGTAGATCATTATGAAACAGGTGTAATACTTGCACACGCTTATCCGGAACGCATTGCCTTTGCTCGACCGGGGAATAACGCGCAGTTTCAATTGGCAAACGGCAAGATTGCCATGGCAGGACATAAAGATGATTTGGCGCACGAAGGTTGGTTGGCCGTCGCGCAGGTAGATGCCAGGGACGGAATGGGGAAAATTTTTATGGCCTCCCCATTAAATCCAAAAGACCTCGCACCGCTTGTAAAAACAGAAGAAACTGTTCATTGGGACGTTGAAACGGGGGCGTTGACGGCCACCAAAGATCTTCGTATTGGCAGTATTGTGCTTCAATCCAAACCACTGCCGCCCCCTGACAGTAAGTTTAGGATTCAGGCTATTTCCGATGCGCTGAAAACAGCAGGAGAATCACTGTTGGATTTTACGCAGGAAGTTACGCAATGGCAAAACCGTGTCCTCAGTCTGCGCAGATGGAGACCAGATGAAGGATGGCCTGACGTAAGTACGTCTACTTTGCTCATGACTAACAAAGAGTGGATTCTTCCATTCCTATCAGATATTAGAGAACCAGAAGACCTGAGGAAAATTGATATCCTAGGTTCTT
>Ga0224510_10001659_pt1 | contig 14300 bp, 10 predicted proteins | sample SF_May12_sed_USG_FD_170161 | JGI IMG/M metagenome (GOLD analysis project Ga0224510, IMG submission 170161) | Sediment microbial communities from San Francisco Bay, California, United States - SF_May12_sed_USGS_4_1 | ecosystem: Environmental > Aquatic > Marine > Sediment | place: USA: California... | reverse complement strand
GGGATCAGCGGCACCCTGCAGCAGGCGACCGGCGGAACGCTCACCGTGAAGGTGAATGGCCAGACGTTCGCCACGATCACGGTCACGAGCGCCGAGGACGAGTCCCCGGTGATCCTGAACAAGGATGGCCAGCCGCTCTCGAATCGCGAGCAGGCCGTGCTGCGGCAGGTGCTCGAGTGGTTCCGCCACGCCTTCGAGACGTACGAGGCGCTGCTCCGTCCGGTGGCGCGCCTGCTCGACATCGCCTTCTAGCGGCGCCGTCTCGCGAACGGCATCCGGGGCGGGGCGGGGTCAGACGACCTCGCTCCGCTTCGGGAATACGAACGTGCGCGTGCTGATCCGGCGGTCCGCGACCGCCTTCACGAGGTCGACCGTCGAGACGATTCCCACCAGCGTGTCGTTCTCGACCACGGGGAGCCGGTGGATCCGCTCCTGCTTCATGATCTCGGCCGCCAACGTGACCGGCGCATCGGGGGGAAGCGAGTGCACCGGACCGCGGGTCATCGCCTCCTCGACGGTGTGATCATCGAGGATCCCGCGCTCGCTCGGGTCGCCCACGCCGAGCGGCTCGGCGGACAGGGACGCGATGAAGTCGAGCAGGTCGCTCGCGGAGAGCATCCCGATCATCCGGCCGCCGCGCACGACCGGGGCGCCGCCCAGTCGTTCGGTGGCGAAGATCTCGGCCGCCTCTCGCACACTGAGATTGGGCGGGACGGTGAGGACTTCTCGAGTCATGATGTCGCGAAGCTTGAGCATGCGGTCCTCCAGTGGTTGGGCGGTCAGCGGGTGGCGGCCAGTGGGAATCGGAGGGCGGCGATGACCCCGTCCGCGTCATCATCGAGGGTGCCGGCGCTGGATGCGGTCGCGCATTCGACGCTCCCGCCTTCGGCGAGGGTGCGTCGCACGAGGCCCTCGATCAGCTCTGGGTCGCGACGCCACGCCCGCTCGGTGAAGAGGAGTTCGTCGATGGCGCTCGCTTCCGCGGCCGCACGTGCCGATTCGATCCCCAGCGCCGCGCGGCCGTGCGCGTGCGCATCCTCGCGCAACGCCTCCAGGCGGCGCAGTCGGCGCACGGCGGCGAGCCTGGCGAGCGCGGTCCGGACGAGGTCCGGCACCGCCGCGTCCGGGGCGCGCAGAGTGAGCGGGGGTGCGACGATCGTGCGCTCGGACAGCGCAGTGGGCAGCGACGCGAACAGCCGTGAGGTGGCCTCCGGGCTGCCGCCGAGCACGACTGCCTCGTCGGCGCCCACGTGTGCGATGAGCGCCGTGCGCGCGGCCGCGCGCAGGCGGTCCTGTCCGTCGACGCGCTGACGCTGCTCCTCATCGGTGCCGCTGCGGCCGCGCGTCCCGCCGTGGAAGCCCGGACGCGGGGGGCCGCCCATGTGGGAACCGATGTCGTGTGGGCGGTCGGACTCGAGGTCCACGAGCGGCCGCAACACGCCATCGGTCCATCGGTCGAGGCGGGCATGCTCCAGGTCGAGGCGCAGCACGAGGGCGACCTCCGTGATGGCGGCCCGGAGGTAGGGCACCAGGCGAGGCCCGCGGCCCCACGACACCTGCGTCTCGTCGAGTCCCGCCGGCAGCGTGATCGTCACCGATTCCCCGTCCGCCGCGCAGAACAGGACGCGCCCGCCCGGAGGCGGCCCATCGTCGGACGCCGGCAGGCGTGCGAGAAGCTCCGACTCGGCGCGCGCGAACGCCTCGGCCTCGGCGGGCGGCGCCTCGGCGAGCGCACCCCGCGCCTCCTGCAATCCCTGGCGCAACCGCACACGCCACCGGCGCCGCTCGCTCGGGTCGGCTGGGGTCGCCTCGATGTACACGCTCAACATCATCGATTCGCCATGCGCGCGCAGGAGTTCCAGCAGCTCGGTGGGAAGCGCCATGTTGTCCTCCGGACGGTGACGCGTCAGCCTGCATACGCAATCTCCCGGGGCGCGGCGAACGGGACTATGGGGTGAACACCGCACGGTCCGTGAGGGATTGTCCCTCGGTTCAGCCCCCGACGGCGAGCCGCCAGACCTGCGCGACGAGGAAGCAGACGACGAAGCCCATCACCAGCGGGAGCGCCGTGGAGATGGTGGTCCACTTGGCGCTCCGCGTCTCCTTGTAGATGGTGTAGATCGTCGTCGAGCAGGGATTGTGCAGCAGGCTGAAGAGCATCAGGCTCACTGCGGTGAGCGTGGTCCAGCCGTGCGCGCGGAGCAGCACGCCCACCTGGTTCGCGTCGAGCTCGAACATCACGCCGGCGCCGGCACCCACGTCCGGCGCGCCGCCCGAGAGCACCGTGAGCATCAGCACGGTGGGGATGACGATCTCGTTCGCCGGGATCGCGACGATGTAGGCGAGCAGGATCACGCCGTTCATCCCGAGCAGCACGCCGAGCGGCTCGAGGCCGTTGATGACGTGTTCCGCGATGCTCAGTGAGCCGAGGTGGACGTTGCTGACGAGCCAGATCACCGCCCCCGCGGGCGCCGCGAAGACCACCGCGCGCCAGAGCACGATGAGCGTGCGGTCGATGAGCGAGGTGTAGAGCGTCTGCCAGATGCGCGGCGGCCGGTACGGCGGGAGCTCGAGGCTGAAGCTCGTGGCCTCGCCCCGGAGCACGGTGCGTGTGAGGAGCCAGGACGAGAAGAACATCGCGAGCACGCCGAGCAGCGTGACACCCACCACCGCGGTCGCCGAGACGAAGCCGGCGATGGCGGCAGGGGCCAGCGCCCCGATGAAGATCGAGGCGAGCAGGATCTGGGTGGGCCAACGCCCGTTGCAGAGCGAGAAGTTGTTCGTGATGATCGCGACGAGGCGCTCGCGCGGGCTGTCGATCACGCGCGTGGCGACGACGCCGGCCGCGTTGCAGCCGAACCCCATGCACATCGTGAGCGCCTGCTTGCCGTGCGCCCCAACGCGGCGGAAGAGCGAGTCGAGGTTGAACGCGACGCGCGGCAGGTAGCCGAAGTCCTCCAGCAGCGTGAAGAGGGGGAAGAAGATCGCCATCGGCGGGAGCATCACGGCGATCACCCACGCCGTGGCCAGGTAGACGCCGTCGAACAGCAAGCCGCGGATCCACCACGCCACTCCCCAGCCCGTCGTGGTCGCCTGCAACCAGGGGTGGATCTTGTCGATGAGCAACTCGCTCAGCATCGCCGAGGGCACGTTTGCGCCGGCGATCGTGATCCAGAAGACGACGCCGAGCATCAGGATCATCAGCGGGTAGCCGGTGACCGGGCTCGTGAGCCAGCGGTCGAGCGTGGCGTCGAGGTCGAAGCGCGCGCGGCGCAGGCCCGCCAGCTGGCTCCGCGCGACGATCTCCTCGGCCGCCTCGTAGATGCCCTGCGTGATCCGGTCCTGGAACTCCGGGCTCAGCCGCCAGCGCACCGCGCTGGCGACCTGGAGCACCTCCTCCGGGACGGAGGCTTCCACGCGCTCGTCCGCATTGAGCAGGCGGAGCGCGACCCAGCGGCTGTTCGCCTTGCCCGGCGCCGCCCGCTGCACCGCCTCCTCCACCTCGCGGATCATCTCCTCGATGTCAGGCGTGAAGTTCCGGACGCGGTACGGCGACGTGTGCACCTGCCCGCGGGCGACCTCCTGGATCGCCGCGCGAAGCGCATCCACGCCCTCGCCGCGCCGTGCCGCCATCGGGATCACCGGTACGCCGAGCTCGCGCGCGAGCGCCGCGGGGTCGATGCCGATGCCGAGCCGCTTCGCCTCGTCCATGAGGTTGAGCGCGACCACCACGCGTGGCGTGATCTCGAGCACCTGAAGCGTGAGGTTCAGGTTGCGCTCGAGTCGCGTCGCGTCCACGACGATCACCGTGACGTCGGGCTCGCCGAAGAGGAGCGTGTCGCGGGCGACCTCCTCGTCGGTGCTCGCCGCCTGCAACGAGTAGGTGCCCGGGAGGTCCACGAGCTTGAACCGGTCGCCGCCGGAGGTGAAGAGCCCCTCGGCGCGCGTGACGGTCTTGCCCGGCCAGTTGCCGGTGTGCTGGCGGAGGCCTGTGAGGAGGTTGAAGACCGTGCTCTTGCCGGTGTTCGGGTTCCCGGCGAGCGCGACGAGATAGTCCCAGTTGCCGGAGCGCACGCCGAGTTGCACGAGCGACTCGTCGCGCGCCGGGATCCGGGTGCGCATCGTGGTGTGCATGACGCCGGGCCTCAGGCCGCCGCGTCGTCGGGCGGGGCGCCGGTCGCCTCCGCACCGCGCGCGTCGAGCTCCACCCACGTGGCCTGGTGCCGCCGGAGCGCGATGAGCGCCCCGCGGATGCGGTAGGCCACCGGGTCGCCCGACGCGCTCCGGAACTCAGCCTCGATGTCGGTGCCCGGCACCACGCCCAGGTCGAGCAGCCGGCGCCGCTGGGAGCCGTGGCAGGCGCTGGAGAGCCGGAGCACGCGACCCGTGTCGCCCGGCCGCAGGTCGGCGAGCGTGCGGGCGCGCGTGGTGTCGCGCGCGCGGGAGCGCTCGACCGTGACCGCGGCCTCGAGTGCGCGAGGGAGGGGGACCACCACGCCGTCGAGCTCGACGTCCACCCCGGTGGTGCGCCGCGCGCGGACGACCAGGGACTTGCCGAGCTCGAACCCGAGCTCGCGCAGGCGCGCGTACGCGTCGCGCGGCTCGTCCTCGAGGTGCACGATCCGGCCGGCGTCGCCCGTCGGCAGCGAGGCGAGGAGGAACCCCGCGGTGGACGGCATCTCGCCGCTCGCCGTCGGGATCGGGTCTCCGTGCGGATCATAGCGTGGCTGCCCCAGCCGCACGGCGAGCTTCTCGATCTCCTCCGACGACAAGTCGTGCTCGCGAGCCTCGGCGACCTCGTGCCACTCCGCGGGGTCGATGCCCGTGCGGTCCGCGAGGTACTGCTCAAGGAGCCGGTGCGAGCGCACGATGCGGAGCGCCTCGGTGTAGCCCGCCTTCGTGAGGCGTGCGCCCGCACCGGCGGACTCGGCGAGGCCGAGCGCGGCGAGGCGGTCCAGCAACTCATCCGCACTCCGCCGCCCGATCTCGAGCGCACCCGACAGCGCCTCGACGGGAACGGGGGCGCCGCCCGCGCCGGCATGGAACAGGTACTTCACCGCGTCCTCGACCCGCACGCGCTCGGTGAGCCGCCGGTAGCGCGCCACTCGCGCGAGCAGCCCGCGCCGCGGCCAGGCGACGGCGAGCGCGACGACGGTCAGGGCGGCGAAGACGAGGAGGGCGAGGCGCGGGTCGACCATGGGGGTGACTGAAAGTTAGTACACCCTAAATCAAGGATGCGCGCGCCCGATGTCAACCCCTGCGCGCCACCATCTCCACTTCCACGCGCGCGCCCAGCGGCAGGCCGGCCACCGCGACCGTGGTGCGGGCGGGGAATGGGCGCTCGAAGGCGGCCTCGTAGGCCGCGTTCATCAGGGCGAAGTCCCGCATGTCCGTCAGGTAGACGTTGCACTTGATCACGTGCTGCATCGTGAGGCCCGCGTCCTCGACGACGGCGCGGAGGTTGGCGAAGGCGCGCAGCGTCTGCGCGTGCACGTCGCCGGTGACGAGCTTGCCCGTGGCGGGGTCGATCGGCGTCTGTCCCGAGAGGTAGAGGAGGTCGCCCCCCCCAGACGGCGTGCGAGTACGGGCCGACGGCGGCGGGGCCGCGCGGGCTGGAGACGGCTTGGCGCATGGCGGTGCGGGTTGGGGACGGGATCGGAGGAGCTGGCGACGGAGAAGGTAAGCGACGACGCGGGCGGTTGGCGCGGACGGCCTGCGCCGGATACCCTTGCGAGTCCTGCACTCACCTCGACCTGCCGCGATCGCCATCTCACCCTGGCATGCCCGAACTCCCCGACATCCTCGCCTACACCGAGGCGCTCGAGCGCCACGTCGGCGGCCAGGTCCTCCAGGCGCTGCGTGTGCGGAGCCCATTCCTCGTGCGCTCGGTCGCACCACCCGTCGCCGAGTTCGTCGGGCGGCGCGTCACCGGCATCGACCGGCTTGGCAAGCGTATCGTGCTCGCGTTCGCGGGCGACTGGTTCCTCGTGATCCACCTGATGATCGCGGGGCGGCTGCGGTGGCGGCCCCCGGGCGGGAAGGTGCCGGGACGCGGCGCACTCGCCGTGTGCGAGTTCGAGCGCGGGTGGCTCTTCTTCACCGAGGCCGGCACCAGGAAACGCGCCTCGTTGACCGCGGTGGACGGGCGCGCCGCCCTGCGCGCGCTCGACCGCGGCGGACTCGAGCCCCTCGACGCGACACGCGACGAGTTCGTCGCCCGGCTACGCGCGGAGAACCACACCCTCAAACGCTCCCTCACCGACCCGCGGCTCTTCAGCGGCATCGGCAACGCGTACTCCGACGAGATCCTCCACCGCGCGCGGCTCTCACCGCTCCAGACCACGGCACGCCTCTCCGACGAGGAGGCCGACCGGCTCCGCGAGGCCACGCGCTCGGTGCTCACGTGGTGGATCGCGCACCTGCGCCAGGAAGTGGGGGAGGGATTCCCGGAGACCGTCACCGCGTTCCGTGACGAGATGCAGGTGCACGGTCGCTTCGGCCTGCCCTGCCCGGTGTGCGCCGCGCCCGTGCAGCGTATCCGCTACGCCGACAACGAGACCAACTACTGCGCGCGTTGCCAGACCGAGGGACGGCTGCTCGCGGACCGCGCACTCTCGCGCCTGCTCAAGGGCGACTGGCCGAAGTCCATCGACGAGCTCGAGTAGGAGGGGCGGGCGGCGCCGACGGCGCTCGCCGCTCGCGCCGTCGCGCGACTACTGCTTCACCGCCACCCCATCGCGCCGCGGGTCCGCCGCGCCGATCACCTTGCCGTCGCGTCGCACATACACCGCGTGCACGCCGCCGAACGCGATGTCGGCCACGCGGCTCAGGGGCCGATACCCGTGCCGCACGAGCGCCGCGTACACCTCAGGCGTGAAGCCCGGTTCCACCTCGACGTCGCGTCGCCCCACGCTCGTCTGCAGCCGCGGCGCCGCGACCGCAGTGCCCGGGTCCTCGCCGTACGCGAGGATCCGCAGCGTCACCTCGACGATCGCCGACTGGATGTACTGCGACCCCGCAGCACCGACCACGAGCCGCACCCGGTCGCCGTCGAGGATCAGGGTGGGCGCGATGGTGGAGTTGGAGTACCGGTTCGGGCCGCGCGTCCGCGCATCGAGGTTCGCCGCGGACGAGTTGAGGAAGAACCCGTCGGTGTAGACCCCCGAACCGAACAGCACGCCCACCGTGGTGGTCGCCGAGACCGCATTGCCGTCGGCGTCCACCACCGAGAGGTGCGAGGTCAGGCTTCCGCCGGTCTCCTCTATGGAAGCGGACGCCGTGTCGTCGGCCAGGCGCGCGGCGGCAGGGAAGGGATCCACCGCGCATGCGCCCTGCGGCGCGGCGGTGTCGTAGGGCCAGGGGTCGCCCCGCACCACGGTGTCCGCCGCGCTCGATCCGAGGATTGCGGCGCGCGCCTTCGCGTACGCCGGGCTCACGAAGCCGCGGGCGGGCACGGGCAGGATCGCCGGATCCCCGCGCCAGCGTGACGCGTCGATCGAGACGAGCCGGTGGATGTCGGCGAAGCGCACCGCGGCGTCGGGCACGTCGGTGAACCCGCCGGCATCGGCGAGGCCCGTCTCCTGCGCGAGGTTCAGCATCGCGAGCACCGGCGCGCCTCCCATCGGCGGGGGCGCGCTGAGCACGGTGTAGCCGCGCCACATCGTGCAGAGTGGCCGCATGTCGGCCACCGGGTAGTCCGCGAGGTCACCCTCGGTGATGAGGCCGCCCCGCGCCTGCACCGCCCGCACGAGGTCCGCGGCGACCGGCCCGCGATAGAAGCCGCTCGCGCCCTCGCTCGCGATGCGTTCGAGTGTGCCCGCGAGCTCCGGCTGCATGAGCTGGTCGCCGGGCCGCAGCGCTTCCCCTCCGGGGAAGAAGAGCGCGAATGCACTGGAGTCCGCCGCGAGCTTCTCACGCGACGACGTGATGGTGCGCGAGAGCAGCGGACTCACCACGAACCCCTCGCGCGCGAGGCGGATGGCGGGGGCCATCACCTGCGCGCGCGCGAGCCGCCCGAATCGGCCGTGCGCCTCGAGGAGCCCGGCCACCATCCCCGGCACGGCCGCCGCGCGCCCCGCCGAGCGCGTGCTGTCCTGCTCGCCCCACAAGGGGTCCGCGCCGGTGCGCGAGTAGAACGACAAGTGCTCGGCGTGGTGCGTGCGGGCGTCGTACCAGGTGAGCGCGCCGCCGCCGCCCAAGCCCGTCTGCGAGATGTCCACCACGGAGAGCGCGAACGCCGCGGCGACCGCGGCGTCCACGGCGTTGCCGCCGGCGCGGAGCATCGCCGCGCCGGCTTCGGATGCCTGCGCTTGCGACGCGACGACCATCCCCTGCGTGCCCTCGACGCGCTTGCCCGCCGCGGGCGATGTCATGCCAGGCGCGACGGAGCCACCGCACGCGACGGCGGCGACCAGCAGGATGCACGGCGCGAGACGCCTCACGGACGCGCAGCCGGTGCGACGAGCGCCTGGTAGACGAGTGTCGGGAACTTCCGCGGCAGGTCCGACCCGTTCGGGATGGTCTGCAGCATCATGACGAACACGATCCGCTCCGCCGGATCCACCTGGTAGGCGCTCGCATAGGCGCCACCCCAGCCGAAGGTGCCCACGGAGTTGTATCCGCCGGCGCCGAGGCGGTCGGTCGTCGAGAATCCGAGTCCGAACCCCTGGCCGGGCGCGCCATAGAGCGTGCCCACCTGGTTCGTGGTCATCAGCTCGACGCTTCGCGGCGAGAGCAGGCGCTTTCCGCCCGCGGTGCCATGGTCGAGCAGCATCTGCAGGAAGGTCGCGTAGTCCTTCGCGGTGGAGAGCAGCCCGGCGCCGCCCGAGAAGCTCACGCGCGGGCCGTCCACGTAGTGGCCCTGGCCCTTCGCGCCCGTGTCCGCGCGCACCACGTGGCCGTCGCTGTCGCTGCGATACACCGTGGCGAGCCGCGCGCGCTTCGCGCTCGGCAGGTAGAAGTCGGTGTCGGTCATGCCGAGCGGCCCCGTGATGCGCCGGCGGAAGAACTCGTCGAGCGCCAATCCGCTCGCGCGCTCCACCACGCAGCCGAGGATGTCGGTGTTGTAGCCGTACACCCAGGCCTCGCCCGGCTGCGAGACGAAGGGCAGGGTGCCGAGGCGGTCCATCGAGGCGCAGATCGTCTCGCTCTTGTCCGCCGTGTACCAGCCGAACCCCGCCGCGGGCCCGAGCCCGGCTGCGCGATACCGCTCGGCGACGAACGCGTCGGTTCCGTACGAGATGCCCGCGGTGTGCGTGAGGAGGTCGAAGATCCTGATCTGCCGGCGCGCGGGCGTCACGGTGCGTCCCGTATCGGCGCGGTTGGCGACCGTGGTCTTCGCGAAGGAGGGGAGCCAGCGCGACACCGGATCGGTGAGCGCGATCCTCCCTTCCTCCACGAGCATCATGATCGCGACGCTCGTGAGCGCCTTGGACTGCGACGCGATGCGGAAGATCGCGTCGGTGGTCATAGTGCGCTTCGCCTCCTTGTCCGCCCAGCCGACCGCGCGCTGGTAGACCACCTGGCCGTCGCGGAGCACGAGCGCGACCGCGCCCGCGACCGCCGAGGAGTCGACCGCCTGCTGCATCAGCGTGTCGAGGCGCGCGAGGCGCCCGGGGTCGAAGCCGAGGCGCGCCGGGTCCTGCGCGGACGCGATCGGGGCGGCGAGCGTGGCGGCGAGCGTGGCGGCGAGCGTGGCCGCGAGCGTGGCCGCGAGCGTGGCCGCGAGCGTGGCCGCGTACAGGACGGCGCGGGTGCAGCGTGAGGGAGTTGGCATCGGGAGAAAGTCGCGCACTTCGGGGCCCGCGTCCACACCCGCGCACTCTTACGTCGGTCCGCGGCGGGGAATAGAATCCCCTCATTCCCCCCGCTGAGGATCCGATGCGCATCGTCCGTCGTCTCATCCTGGCCGCGACCACCCTGTCGCTCGCCGCCCTCTCGATGCCCGCGCAGACGCCCGCCGCGGCGCCGCGCCTCTCCCCCGACCTCTGGAAGTCGCTCCACTGGCGGAACCTCGGTCCCGAGGGGAACCGCTTCTCCGCGGCGGTTGGCATCCCCGGCGACCCCCTCACCTACTTCGTCGGGGCCGCCTCGGGCGGCATCTCGAAGACCACCGACGGCGGCGTGAACTGGCGCTCGGTGTTCGACGACCAGATGGTGCAGTCGATCGGCGCGCTCTCCATCGCGCGCTCGGACCGGAACGTGGTCTGGGCCGGCACCGGCGAGGCGCACATCCGAAGCCACATCTCGATCGGGCAGGGCGTCTTCAAGTCCACCGACGGCGGCGAGAACTGGACGCTGATGGGGCTCGAGAAGACGGGCCGCATCGCCCGCATCGCGATCCATCCGCAGGATCCGAACACCGTGCTCGTCTGCGCACTCGGGACGGCGTACGGTCCGCAGCAGGAGCGTGGCGTCTACCGCACCACCGATGGCGGTGCCACGTGGACGCGCGTGCTCTTCGTGGATCAGGACACCGGCTGCTCCGACCTCGCGATGGACCCGTCCAATCCGCGGATCCTCTTCGCCGGGATGTGGCAGATCGTAATCCATACGTACGGCCGCTTCAGCGGCGGGAAGGGGAGCGGGCTGTTCGTCTCGCGCGACGGCGGCGTGACCTGGGCGCGCCTGCAGGGGAACGGGCTCCCCACGAAGCCGGTGGGCAAGGTCGCGCTCGGCATCTCCACCTCGAACCCCCAGCGCGTCTACGCGATGATCGAGACGGGCGACGGGATCCCGTGGGACGGCGAGCCGACGGAGAACGGCCAGCTCTGGCGCTCCGACGACGGCGGCCGGAGGTGGACCCTGGTGAGCCGTGACCGGAACGTGATGGGACGTGCGCACTACTACTCGCGGATGGGCGTCTCGACCGACAACGAGAGTGAGGTGTACTTCCTCACCGCCGCCTTCTCAAAGACCATCGACGGCGGCGAGACGGTCAACGTGATCCAGCGCGGCCAGGCGCCCGGCGGCGACCATCACGACATCTGGATCGACCCCACGAACGCCGACCGCATGATCGTCGCACACGACCAGGGGCTCTCGATCACGCAGAACCGCGGCAGGTCCTGGTTCCGTCAGCGCCTCACGAATGCGCAGATCTACCACGTGACCGTGGACAACATGATCCCCTACAACGTGTTCGGGAACAAGCAGGACGAGCCCACCTATCGCGGCCCGAGCAACGGCCGCCTGCAGAACGGCCGCATCCTGCGCGGGATGTGGCACGCGGTGGGCGGCGGCGAGAGCGGCTGGGCGACGCCCGATCCGGTGGACCCGAACATCATCTGGTCCACCGCCTCGGGCTCGGGGATGGTCGGCGGCATCGTCGTGCGCTTTGAGGAGGCCCGCCGGCAGTTCCGCACGGTGGAGGTCTGGCCACAGCAGAGCAACGGGCCGGCGGAAGGCGTGAGGTACCGCTTCGTCTGGGACTCGCCGCTCCAGATCTCGCCGCACGACCACAACACCGTGTACGTCGGCAGCCAGCACGTGCACCGGACGACCAACGGCGGGCAGAGCTGGCAGGTGATCAGCCCCGACCTCACCCTCAACGACAAGAGCCGCCAGAAGAGCTCCGGCGGCCTCACGGGTGACAACATCGGCGTGGAGTACGCTGGCGTGGTGTACGCGATCGCCGAGTCGCCGCGCGAGAAGGGGATGATCTGGGTGGGGACAAACGACGGCCTCGTGCAGTTGACGCGCGACAACGGTGCGACCTGGACGAACCTCACGGCCAACATCCCGAACCTGCCGGCGTGGGGTTCGGTGCGCAGCATCGCGCCGTCCAAGTACGACAGCGGGACGGCCTATCTCACGGTGGACTTCCACCAGATGGACAATCGCGACCCGTTCATCTACCGGACCAGCGACTACGGCAGGACCTGGAAGGCGATCACGAACGGGATCCCGAAGTCGAACCTGAGCTATGCGAAGGTCATCATCGAGGATCCGGTGCGGCGGGGGATGCTCTACGTCGGCACGGAGAACGCGATCTACGTCTCCTACGACGCCGGCGATTCCTGGCTGCCGCTGCAGATCGACCTGCCGCACGCGCCCGTCTCGGGCATCGTGGTGCAGGAGCACTTCAACGACCTCGTGATCTCGACGTACGGCCGCGGCTTCTTCATCCTCGATGACCTCGCGCCGCTGCAGCAGATGACGCCGGAGGTGCTGGCGAGTGCGTCGCACTTCTTTGCGCCGCGCGCCGCGTACCGGTTCCGGCCGATCACCGCGCCCTCCTCCACGTACGACGACCCCACCGTCGGGGAGGATCCGGAGTACGGCGCGAGCTTCAACTACTACCTCAAGGCGCCGGCCGCCAAGGCGCCGACGCTCGCGATCACCGATGCGCAGGGACGCGCCGTGCGCACGATCACGGGCACCAACACCGCCGGGATCAACCGCGTGGCGTGGGACCTGCGCGACACGCCGAGCCGTGAGACGCGGCTCCTCACGCCGCCGATGTACGCCGAGTGGATGGAGGTGCCCGAGGACGGGCGCCCGGCGCCCGGCACGGGCCGCATCTCGGTCCTGGTCGCACCGGGCACGTACACGGTCAAGCTCACCGTGGACGGCCGCGAGCAGGTGCGCACGGTGGAGGTCCGCAAGGATCCGAACTCCGGCGGGACCGAGGCGGACATCGTCGCGCAGAACACGATGGTGGGTGCGCTCAAGGCCGACATGAACCAGGCGGCCGCGGCGGTGGCGCGCATCGAGTCCGTGCGCGTCCAGCTCGACGCGCTCAAGCGCGCCGTGAGCGACGCCGAGGTGCGCGCGGCCACGACGGCGCTCGCCACGAAGCTCGTGGCCCTCGAGATGAACCTCGTGGACCTGCGGCAGACCGGCGGCGGGCAGGATGGCGTCCGCTTCGCGTCGGCGCTGATCTCGAAGATCGGCTACCTCGCCAACGGGCTCGCCAACGCCGACTTCCGACCCACGGACCAGCAGGTGGAGGTGCAGGGCATCCTGAAGGAACAGCTGCGCCAGCACCTCAACGACCTCGAAGCGCTGCTCGGCGGCGACCTCGCGGCCCTCAACGCCGCGCTGCGCGCCAAGAACGTGCCGAACATCATCGGCGGACCGGCACCGATCCCCTGACCTGCATCCACGCCGTGTCACACCGCATCGGAAGCACCACGCTCGTCGCCCTCGTCTGGATCGCCACCTCGTCGGCGGTCCAGGCGCCCGCGCGCGTCTCCGTCACCGTCACCGAGGGCACCTCGATGGCGGTGGCCGCCTCGCCGGACGGAACACGACTCGTGATGGACTTGCAGGGGAGTGTCTGGATCCTGCCGGTCACCGGCGGCGCGGCGCGTCGGATCACGGACGAGTACACCGACGCGCGCCAGCCGGTCTGGTCGCCGGACGGCCGCACGATCGCCTTCCAGGGCTTCCGCGACGGGAGCTACGACATCTGGGCCGTGGACACGAGTGGCGCCAACCTGCGGCACCTCACGTCGGGGCCTGACGACGACCGCGAACCCGCCTACTCGCGCGACGGTACGCGGATCGCCTTCTCGTCGGACCGCGGTACCGGCACCAACTACGACATCTGGGTGCTCGACCTGCGGACGGGCGCCGTCACGCAGGTGACGAAGGACGTGGGCGACGACTACATGCCGACCTGGTCGCCCGATGGGTCGGAGATCGGCTTCATCGGGATGCGCGGGCGCGAGGCGCGTCTGCTCGCGGTGAACGTCGCCACCGGCGCAGAGCGTGAGCTCGCGAAGCCGAGCGGGCGCGCCGATGCACCCTCGTGGGGACCGTCGGGTGAGGTGGTCTATCACTCGGGCGGCACCACCACCAGCACGCTGGAGCGTTCGGGCAAGCCGCTCACGGGCGACGAGAACGCCTTCGCCTTCCGCGCCGGCTGGCTCTCGCCCACCGAGATCGTCTATGTCTCGGATGGCCTGATCCGCCGGCGGTCGATCGCCGGCGGCGCGGCCACCACGATCCCGTTCACGGCACGCTCGAGGTGACCCCGGCGCGCTACACCAAGCGGAAGCGCAACCTCGACTCGCGCGCCCCGCGGCGCGCGCTTGGCGTCGTCGGCCCGGCGATCTCCCCGGACGGCAAGCAGGTCGCATTCGTCGCGGTGGGCGATCTCTACGTGATGCCGATCGGCGGTGCGCCGCAGAACATCACGCACGACGAGGCGCTCGACGCCGAGCCGGCCTGGTCGCCCGACGGGCGCTACCTCGCGTGGTCGAGCGACCGCGCAGGCGGACGGCTCGACCTCTGGGTGCGCGACATGTCCACCGGCCTCGAGCGCCGGCTCACGCACACCGAGAACTCGGCGATGG
>Ga0224510_10001658_pt1 | contig 14316 bp, 15 predicted proteins | sample SF_May12_sed_USG_FD_170161 | JGI IMG/M metagenome (GOLD analysis project Ga0224510, IMG submission 170161) | Sediment microbial communities from San Francisco Bay, California, United States - SF_May12_sed_USGS_4_1 | ecosystem: Environmental > Aquatic > Marine > Sediment | place: USA: California... | reverse complement strand
TGGCGCACTATAACCAGCGGCGTCCTCATGCGGCTAATGATGGCCTTTCGCCTGCGGCGAAAGAAGAAAAACTTAAACGACTGTCCGGAATTAGTTGACCACTACAAGCATCGCCCTTGGGAATTATCCTCTGCGCAGATAAAAACCAGGAGCAGATCGAATTGCTGGAGTTGGATAAAAGCGGTATCCATGTGGCGGAGTACCTCACCGTTTTGCCACCACGAGAGGTTCTGCAAGAAAAACTGAATCAATCTATTCAACAGGCAAGAAGCCGTTTGGAGCAGGGGGATGAGAATGCTACGAGATTATTGGAAAATGTGGACACAAAGTGCGGTGGATATTGTCGGAGACATGTCGGCAGGGCTGTTACCGCCGTGACAAAAATCAGGCTCGAAATTTTGGGTAGGGGAAAAAAGTCGGGGTCGCATATAGCGACCCCTCATTTGGTGCATCTTTCAGCTTGTTAGCGGAAAGTGCTCATATCCCGATAATGTAACACTGCCAGTATGGTAGATCTAAAAAAGGAAATCAATAGGAGGGAAGTATGTTGCCGAAAATGCGTTATCGATTGGCTCTAGATTTGGGCAGCACATCTATAGGCTGGTGTGTATTGAGACTAGATCCGCAGGACAGTCCCATTGCCATTGTAAAAGCCGGGGTACGAATTTTTAGTGATGGGCGAAATCCAAAGGATGGGGCGTCTCTCGCGGTTACCCGCAGAGAAGCCAGACAAGCCCGGCGTCGGCGCGATCGCGTATTAAAACGCAAACAAAGAATGATGGATGCGTTGATTCGCTTGGGATTTTTTCCGGCAGATGAAAATGCCCGGCGGAAAATGCTCGATGTCGACCCCTATTTTTTGAGAAAAAAAGGCTTGAAGGAATCGCTGTCCGCTGCCGAATTTGCACGTGCATTGTTTCACCTTAATCAGCGGCGGGGATTCAAGAGCAATCGTGTAACCGATGGTGGTGATAGTGAAAGCGGTGTGATGAACCGGGCGATCAACGATTTGCGCGAAAGGCTTGCTCGGGAAAGCTGTGAGACCTTGGGAGAATGGCTGGCAAATCGGCATGCCAAAGGCGAGAGTGTTCGTGCCCGGTTAAGAGGCAAAAAACAGTCGGATAAGGCTTACGACTTCTATGCAGATAGAAGCATGGTCGAGCAAGAATTTGATGCCTTGTGGCGCAAGCAGAAAGAATTTGACGCAAAACTTTACTCAGACGAAAGCTATGCAGAACTTAGAGATATTCTGCGCTTTCAGCGCCCGCTAAAACCGGTAAGTCCAGGTCGCTGTACTCTGTTGCCAGAGGAGGAAAGAGCGCCGCTGGCCTTGCCAATGGTACAGCGTTTCAGAATTTATCAAGAGGTCAATAATCTTCGATACCAGGACCAAAATTTCAAAGAAATCGGGTTGACGCTTGAGCAACGAGACAAGGTGGTTGAGCTTCTGGAAAAACGGAAAAATGCGACTTTCCAACAAATTCGCAGAGAACTTCGACTGCCCGAAAGTGCGGTTTTTAATCTGGAAGACTCGGTCGGAAAGCGGTCTGGTTTGAATGGCAACATGACGTCGGTGATCTTGTCTGGAAAGCAGGCATTTGGTCCCCGGTGGTACAGTTTTGATGATCAAACGCAAGACCGCATTGTTGAGGAACTGTTGTATGAGCAGAGCCAGGAAAAAATAATCAAGTGGCTTGGTGATATTGCCGGGGTGGATCAGTCGACGGCAGAGACTATTTCAAATATCAGGCTTCCACAGGGGTATGGAAACCTGAGTCGAAAAGCGATTGTACGAATTCTGCCTCAGCTCCAAAAGGAAGTCATTACCTATGACTTGGCCGTAAGAAATGCCGAGCTGGGCAGTCATAGTGCATTGTCCCATACTGAAAAGACGGGGGAAATCATGGATTCTCTACCGTACTACGGTATTCCCTTAAGGCGCCATGTCGCATTTGAAAAAGATAACCCCCGCAATGATGAGGAGCGATTTGGCAAAATTGCCAACCCTACGGTTCACATCGGTCTGAATCAGCTACGCAAAGTTGTCAATGCGGTAATCGAAAAATATGGTCATCCCAGTGAGGTGGTTGTCGAGGTTGCCAGAGAGTTGAAGCAAGGCCAGAAGAAAAATCTGGAAATTCAGCAGGATCAAAAAAAGCGCCAGGATAGAAATGAAAAACATATTGCGGAAGCGTGTTCGGTACTCGGGATTTCACCAGAGGCATTAAGTCGGTCACAGCGCAGAGAAATATCCCAGAAGATGCAGTTGTGGGTGGAGTTGAATCCGAATAATGTTGCAGAGCGTCAATGTCCGTATACGGGCGAGCAAATTGGCATAGAGAAACTGCTGTCAAGCGAAGTGGAGATTGAGCATATATTGCCATTTTCCAGAACGCTGGATGACAGTATGAATAACAAAACTGTTTCACTACGACGAGCCAATCGCGAGAAGGGAAACATGACGCCCGACGAGGCGTTTGCCCATCATTCCGAATACTGCTACGAAGATATCCTGAAGCGTGCGTCAGTGATGCCAAGAGCCAAGGCCCAGCGTTTTGCACCAGACGCCTACCAGAAGTGGCTGCGGGATAATAAGGACTTTCTTGCCAGGGCGCTCAACGATACCGCTTATTTTTCGCGGATTGCCAAGGAGTATTTGTCGCTCATCTGTCCGCCGAACAAGGTGTGGGCAATTCCCGGCAGTTTGACAGCTACGCTACGTGGAAAATTTGGTCTGGATGGTTTGTTGTCTGGCTCAGAAAAGAAAAATAGAAATGATCACAGGCACCACGCCATTGATGCAGCGGTTATCGGCGTAACGGACAGGGGGCTTTTGCAGAAGTTTTCTAATGCCAATGCATCTGCCAAATCAATGCAGTTAAATCGTTTGGTGGAAGAAATGCCGCTGCCTTGGCCAACGTATCGAGAGCATGTTCAGCGGGCAATTGATCATGTGATTGTCAGCTTCAAGCCAGATCACGGCTATCAGCGGCGCATGCATGAAGATAGTGCGTGGGGGTTGTTGGGGAACGGAATGGTAAGACGCTACAAACTGTCTGATGATGGCATCCGCGTCCGCGAGATAAAGAATCAGAAAGTGATCGAAATCAACAGTACCAATAATCGCGAGCGTCATGGCCTGGATCAGGATGGTAACCCCAAGGCGTACAAAGGATATGTGGGTGGAAGTAATTATTGTATTGAAATTTGCAAAAATGAGAGTGGTAAATGGGAGGGAGAAGTCGTTCCCACATTTAATGCATATCAGCTTGTGCGCAAACTGGGAGAGCCTCAGGCGCTGAAAAAACTCCGGGATAAACGATTCAGTTTGTCAGGCAAAGAGCTGGTTATGCGATTGCAGCGTGACGACATGGTAAAAATGAAAATCAATGACCAAAATGTCTTGTTTCGAGTTGTAACAATTAGGTGGGATGGTCAAGTTTCTTTTGCACCACACAGCGAAGCAAATGTAGATGCGAGAAATCGGGATAAGAATGATTCTTTTAAATACATTTCCAAGATGCCTGGAGCACTACGGACAGTGCAGGCACGGAAAGTGAGTGTGTCCGAAATTGGCGAGCTGCGTGATTCAGGCTTCAAAGACTAAGCGGCCATGATAGGCCGTATTGTCGAGGTGGCTGACGATCGGCGGCATCTTTTCGTGTCCCGAGGTTTTTTGGTGGTAAGGGACACCGAAGGTGATCGACTGGAGCTTGGCCAGGTGCCACTGGATGATATCGCGGCCTTGATTGCCAATGCCCACGGCCTGACCTATACCAATAATTTGCTGGTGGCACTGTCCGAAAGGGGAGTGCCCTTTGTGTTGTGCGGCAGCAATCATAACGTGGTGGGTATGTTGTGGCCGGTACAGGGCAATTTTCAGCAGGCAAAGCGATTCGATGCGCAGTTGGCTGCAGGGAAACCGTTACAGAAGCGGCTTTGGGCGGAGGTGGTTAAGTGCAAGTTGCGACAACAAGCGGCTGCGCTTGAAACAGCGGGCTATCCTGACGCGCCACTGACAGCGCTAATCCGAAAGGTGCGCTCTGGTGACAGCGAAAATGTCGAGGCACAGGGGGCACGACGCTATTGGACGCTGTTGTTTGGTGATCAATTTCGCCGCAATCAAGACGGTGGTGGACTTAATGCCCTGCTGAACTATGGTTACACCGTACTCCGTGCAGCAATGGCCCGCGCAGTGATTGCTGCGGGTCTTCACCCAACGCTGAGTTTGCATCACGCCAATGAGTCGAATGCGATGCGTTTGGTCGATGATCTAATGGAGCCATTTCGTCCTGTCATTGATCTGCGAGTATGGCAATTAAATGAAGATGGGTGTGCCATGGTGACGGATGATGCCAAGCGTAGCCTGGTGCGCGTGCTTTATGACGATATGGCCACTTCCAGCGGCGTATCTCCGGTGTTGGTTTGCATGCAGCGATTGGCTGTTTCCCTGGCCCAGGTTTATTTGGGAGAGCGGGAGTCGCTGGACTTGCCCATGCCGGGCTTGCCTATTTCCATGAAGGCAGACCTGGGAGACGAATAAACATGCTGAGCGGGTACCGAATTATGTGGATGGCCGTGATGTTTGATTTGCCAGTGATGGAAAGGGACGAGCGCAAAGCCGCGACTACATTTCGCAATGCACTACTGGATATGGGCTTTGAAATGGCGCAATTTTCGGTATATATGCGTTTTTGTAGCGGTAAAGCGCAGGTGGAGACTTATTGCAAAAGGGTGGAGCACGCCTTGCCTCCGGGTGGCAAGGTCAATATCCTGGTTTTTACCGACAGGCAATATGAAAACATCATTTCTTTTCATGGAGGGGCGATGCAGGCGCGCAAAAAATCGCCGGATCAATTTGAGTTATTCTGATATGGCGCGGTTTTATTTTGCAGGAATTTCAGAAAACCCGTTGCCGAAACAACGGGTTATCGTGAATGGATTGTACATCATCGGGATATGAGCACTAACCGGAACCGAGGTGGCGGACGGTGTGAACGTGGTTGGATTGTACATCATCGGGATATGAGCACTAACCGGAACCGGGTGCATCGTCGCCTTTTTTGTTGGTTTATTGTACATCATCGGGATATGAGCACTAACCGGAACACACTGTTTCTCTATTCGCTGGCACTGATCATTGTACATCATCGGGATATGAGCACTAACCGGAACACAGCTCACCAAACGCGCCACGAACATCCGATTGTACATCATCGGGATATGAGCACTAACCGGAACGGACTGATCGGACCTGCTATAAACGCTGATATTGTACATCATCGGGATATGAGCACTAACCGGAACTACTGGGGACCATGGCGGCGGCCAGTTGGTATTGTACATCATCGGGATATGAGCACTAACCGGAACTCGGTATGCAGCATGGAAAATTCGTGATTATTGTACATCATCGGGATATGAGCACTAACCGGAACAATAACGCGACATTGGAGCGCAGCGGAAAATTGTACATCATCGGGATATGAGCACTAACCGGAACTGACGTCTGAGCGATTCAATCATCACCGGCATTGTACATCATCGGGATATGAGCACTAACCGGAACACAACTGCGGATCACGCACCAATTTTTCTGATTGTACATCATCGGGATATGAGCACTAACCGGAACCGGTAAAGGGCGGGGTGTTCTGTTTTAAGATTGTACATCATCGGGATATGAGCACTAACCGGAACTGTCGGATCTGGAGGTGCTGAGCCTGTACAATTGTACATCATCGGGATATGAGCACTAACCGGAACCGTACAGAGTTTATGAAATCATTGAGAGAGATTGTACATCATCGGGATATGAGCACTAACCGGAACTGGCAGTCGAAGGACAAACCATTGATGGCCATTGTACATCATCGGGATATGAGCACTAACCGGAACATATCGCAAACGGTTCCGCTGTTACCCAAAATTGTACATCATCGGGATATGAGCACTAACCGGAACTACGCGACCGCGCACAAAGGTGGAGCCCCAAATTGTACATCATCGGGATATGAGCACTAACCGGAACATAACCACCCAGGTGCTATTGGCACAGGGTATTGTACATCATCGGGATATGAGCACTAACCGGAACCGCATGCTGAGCGCAGCGATCAAGCGCGGCATTGTACATCATCGGGATATGAGCACTAACCGGAACAAAAATCACGTCCTCGCCTTCTTCCGGCACATTGTACATCATCGGGATATGAGCACTAACCGGAACCAACACCTCGAGATAACGCACGGTCGAACCATTGTACATCATCGGGATATGAGCACTAACCGGAACGGGGCAAAACACCTACCGCCTATCCGCTCTATTGTACATCATCGGGATATGAGCACTAACCGGAACCCCAACAGCGGCACTCCGAACCGACCACGAATTGTACATCATCGGGATATGAGCACTAACCGGAACTTGATGGCATCAGCGACACACTGGCCTACAATTGTACATCATCGGGATATGAGCACTAACCGGAACCCCAACAGCGGCACTCCGAACCGACCACGAATTGTACATCATCGGGATATGAGCACTAACCGGAACACGAATGGCACGCGCTGCGATTAGGGATTATTGTACATCATCGGGATATGAGCGCTAACCGGAACATCGCCCGCTTTCGGTACGGTTTTGGTCGAATTGTACATCATCGGGATATGAGCACTAACCGGAACCTCGTGTTCGTCGTGTTGCATTTGGCAACAATTGTACATCATCGGGATATGAGCACTAACCGGAACCCTTGACCTGCTCCCTTCTAGCGTTCCCCACACGAGTGGGGATGAACCGTTGCTCTAGGTCAGCTACGTGAAGGCACCGAACAGTGATGCACATGATCAGTTCGGTTCGGCCGTTGCGATTGGTAATGGCGTAATCGTGGTCGGTGCACCGAAGATGGTTCGGCTAAAACCGTGAATGGTGGTTCTGACGAAACTCTTAGTGATGCCGGCGCTGGTTATGTTTTTAAATAAAACGTGGTTAGGAATAACGTGACGAATTTAATTTGTCGTTTGAAGTTTTAAATTGCGTAATATTTGACGAGCCTCTTTTGAGGCTCGTTTTTTTGTGGGAAGGAAATTAATTACATCGACAGCGAGGTTAAAACCCGTCGATATCGTTTCAGCAGCTAGTTCCGATAAAGACAGGTGGCGTTGTCCATGCCGGTGAGGTAAAGCTGTTCGCTTTTGTTGTCGGCCTTGTGTAAACGCATTTCATTGTTTTTATTTTCACTGGCAACCCAGCCGGTGACTTCAAAGATAAGTTTTCCGTACTGCCAGCAGCGTAGCTGGCTGTGGCGTAAATCGTCCTGGCTATCTTTTGCATCACTTTTTTGATTGTCTGTGCTGACCCCCGCGTACAGGGGGGCTGACAGTAGCAGACAAAGTACGGCAATGATAGCGGTGGTTTTATTCTGCACCGGCAACCCCCTTCGCTGTTTCTATGCTGTAGTAGCTTTCAGCCAGCGTCTGACTGGCTTTTTGATAGCCGTTCTTGATTTCTTCCAGTGTTTTGGCACGCATGGGTTCAAAATCCTTGTTGCGCAATAACAATGGCAGATTGTTTTGGACATGCGTGGGCGTTCCAAAGCAGGCGATAGTTTCACTTAAACCACGATCACTGGCGGTAATTTTGAACGGCATTTCTCCGGGAATCTCAATTGATTTTCCAGCTTCGAGATACGCCTCTTGTTTAAACCGATTAGGGAAGAAACGGATAATCTGATTTTTATCATCCCGGTAGTAGCAGTAGAGATAAGTGTCTTTCTTGGCAGCGATGGACAACTTAACTTCTTGTCCAGGTAAGAAGGATTTATTTCCACTTTTGGGCGTAATACTTATGTCGCCGCTGCTGGTGATATCGTTGTTGATGACTTCGGTGGCAGCAACAGCTTGCGGTTTAGGTGCGCTCTTATTCAAAAAGGCTTTGAAGAAATCAATGTCGATGTCGTTGTTTTTGGCCATACCCAGGTCTGAACGATAGCGATTGACGGCTTGGACCAGTTGCGGCGTTGTTGTGCCTGCGATGGGGTGCGGATAGTAGCCGCGATTTTTAAGCTGGGTTTCAAGATAGCGAACTAACTCGTTATTCGCTTCCATGGCAAAATACCAATCTTCGATTTCAGCGGCGATTTCGGGTGTCTCGGGATCAATGCCAAGGCAGCTCCAGTAGGGCATTTTGTACAGTTTGCCGATGAGCTCAATGGAGGCCAGCTCTACTAGGTTGCGCAGTGCCTGTCCTTTGCCTTCTGATTTGGCGAAGGAGAAACTGAAGCTCACACCTGCTTTTCTGATGGCAGCATCACCGCCAAAACCTGTGCCAGAACTCATGACCACCACTGAGTTGCGCGAGTTGACCCCAGGAATAACCGCCATAGTGCTGGTGTCCAGCACACTCAAATCCAATCCAAGAATGGACGCGCCGGCGCTGCCGCCGATGCCGCCGCCTGCTTCCTCAAAGCTCAAGCCTGCGTCAGCTTGGTGTTTGATCACGTCTTTGTCCATTTGTGAGATAGAGCCACGGATATCGTACTTGGGAACGTCGGCAAAATGGCTTTGGCGTCCGGCTGAATTCAGAAATGAAACTAGGTTGCCTGAGTCATTGCCGTAGGCGATTAATTCGATGGCGCGGCTGCGACGGTTCATGTCGGAAATGGCACTGATCAGCATGTCTTTGGTGCCGGCTTTTACTTCGCTGGTAGAGTCATTCAGATCTTCTACCAGAATGCGCTCGCCTTTGATTTTGTATTCAACGAAGGTGTTGTCCATACAGCGGAGCGCATCGGAAAAATTGGTAATGTTCTTGATGGGTTCTTCTTTGGGGCCTTTTTGTGCGTCTGGCAATTCAGCGGAGACGGTTTTCTCACTCAGTGTGCCGCATCCAGTCAGACTGATGGCCAAAAGTGCGGCAATGCTGGCAGATAGATAAGTGCGTGAATTCATGCTAATCACATTTGTTGTTTGCGTTTACGATGTCACCGGTAATAATGACGGTGACCTCTCTGGTGCTCTGCGCGCCGCGCTGGTTGGTGACGTTACCGACGTTAACCGAACCGCATTCGCCACCTTGATTGTTGTTGCTGTTGTTTCCCCGGCGGTTATTGTCGCCATTGGTGGCAGAATGCCTTCTGGCGTCGGCTTTGTGGCGTGCTAGCTTGGCATTGGTATCTTCATCCCAACCAAGCTCACCTGCTGTTAGCCCGGTTGTTAGAAAGGCGCTACAGGCAAGGACCAAAAATGTTTTCTTGATTGATTTCATAATGTGTCCAGGGAGTGAGAGCGCTCCGTCAGGAAAACCTGACGGAGCCTGGGGAAGGACAATTACTCAACGTTGCCCAGTTTTACTTCGTTTTTGGATGCACCCAAAGTGGCAGAAGAAGACTGGTTAACATTTTTCATGTTGACGTTAGTTTTTACGCTACCAACGTTCTTGCCGCTAACGCTGCCTGCTTCGATTTTGTTCTCTGACTTACCCAGAGTGGCTGAAGAAGATTGGTTGATATTTTCTACATTCACCTTTGTTTCAACTTTGCCAACGTTGTCAGCGAAAGCAGGAGCAGCAGCAAAAGTAGCGATCAGGGCAAAGGCAGCGATTTTGGTAGATTTAGTCATGGTAGATCTCCTTGGTTAAAGTAAAGTGTGTTGGTGAAAACTGTTTTAACTAAAACTCTTAACAGCCGAAGTGGGAGCTTTATCTACTGAGAGAGCTTCACTTTCTGTTACTTATATTAGAGGGACAAACAAAAAAATAAACATAAAAAAGTGAAAATATTTTTTTAATGTTGAATTTTTTACCGGATTAAAAAATCACACTGATTATGTCATGCGATCATAAATGTATTTTTTGTGCGTGGATATAATGCTTATTGGCTAGTTTTGTTTGTTGATGATCTGTACTGCGGTGAATAGTGTTGGGTGTGGCAGACATGAATGTCGTTTTGGTGTGTTAATAATGAAAATTTCTGAAATAGTGACAGTGTGGATGAGTGGTTTGTGAAAAAAATCAGGAGAACCTGATCGATTTTCTGAGGGAATATGGATGGTGGTGAGCGAAGCTCGGAGCAGGAAGCTCCGAGCGGGGGTCGAAAATTTAGTTAGGAATGAACAACGCGGTGATCGTAGGATGGAAAAGGTATGTATTTTTCAAGCCGCTTGTGGCTCCATTGATATATATGGTGATACTTTGTCCCGTTGTAACAGGATAAACCTCTTGCATGGTAAATGGGCTGCCATAGGTCGATCCCGTTAGTGTGCTGAAATTGCTTGGAATATAAGATCTAATGGCTGATTTACTTCCGGCCATTGGAGTGCATCCGCCAACATCGTTTTGCACTATACTCAGGTCAAGGCAGTAATATCCATTTGTGGTGCCCGTTGATTCTATAGTGATGCTTCCGGTTGCGGTAACAAGAACATTGCCGGCTTTGGGTGCTGTAAATGCCAAAGAGATGATGGATGCCGCAGTGGTAGGTACAGTAGCCCATGTGTCAGATGGTGTGGAAACAATTTTCGGAGGGCTTGTTTGAGTGCCTGAATCGCATATGACAGTCCCATCCATATTAATCGAGCGTATCGCTGATCCTACGCCACAGTTTTGACTGATCCTGGCTTGCAGGACTGTTTTGTCGGTGTTCAGTGTCACGGTGCCGCCAGCAGTGTTTGTAGTTAAGCCACTATTTGCACCGCCTGCCACAGATGAAATACCTCCGCCTGCACTTACGTTATCGACTTGGCAGGCAACAGTACCATCCTGATTGATTACACGGATGGATGAACCCTCGGGGCAGATTCCCGAAACACGGTTTTGTTTGCCGGTGTCATGGGCATTAATGCCGTCCCGTAGGGTTTCAAAATTCTTGTTGACTTCGCTGGCGACAGCTTTATTGCCGGAAACGAAAGTGTGAGGAAGACTGACGGGATCGGCAATTGCGGCAGCGGAAGACAGCGCTAGAATGGCCGCTGTGGTCATCGTGAGTTTAAATTGGTTGGTCATGAGAGCTCCAGTACAGGGTTAGAGTTGTTTATAGATACGGTAGGGTTACCAGCATGGGCGAGCTTGTTGGTTTTGTGGAAGTTTCGTCTGTTTTTCTTTCCTTGACGATGATCTTGGTTGGCTCAACGGTAACGGGTATTGATGCAGGTTGTGTTTTTCCATTGCCCGCAGGTTCGACAATAATTTCTACCTTGACATTGATTTTGCTGAAAATAAATTCGCCAAGTTCATCGCCGGCATCAGCTAAAACACCGGCCTCGGGGGTCTGCGCTACGTTGTTAGCAACCGCTTTTTGAACCTGAGTGGAAAGTTCGGTCGCAGTAAGTAAGTGATTGTCATTGTGCTTCAATTCATTCAACAGAAAATAAGTGAAGGGGGAGTGGCCCGAGTCACGATAGCTGTCATCGACATACTCCATGCCTCCCGCCGCCAGGATTTGAATGCTTCGTTTTTGTGCGACTTTTTTGTAATAGAGGTTATCGCCTTTAACGACACTACTTCCTCTATTGCCGCCGCGTAATAATGAGCCACTAAAGCAAGAGTCTGAAATAAGTAACGTGTGCTTGACGCGTTGACCTAGCAGTTCAAGTTCGTCTCTGATGGTTGAATTGCGGATGAACGTAGTGTGATCCTGGCCGCGAGCGTCGACAGGAACCCAGTAGCCTCGGTTCTTGTCTTCCTCCATGTATCCGTGGCCGGCATAATAGAGCAAAATGCTGTCGTTCTCCTTCGCTCTGTCAGAAAGCGCATCCATGGCAAGCAAAATCTGTCGTCCCGTGGCGTTGATTAAAACTTCGACGTCAGTAAATCCGTAGTGCTCACGTAGGATAGAGGCAACCATCTTTGCGTCTGAAACCGCCCGGTTCAATGGCTTCCAAGTGCCAGTTTCGTCTTTGTAGTCGTTATTGCCGATAATCAGCGCGCGATAGGTACCATCAAGAAAGGGAGTGCCGACCTGTCTCGATAATCCGCGCTCGACTGCGTGGGCAGGAATTGAAAAGATGATAACGAAAATGAACGCAACTAATTTTTTCATGATTGATTGACTCAACTATCCGTGAGGTAGCAAATGTCTCCTCAGGTATGAGAAGGACAATGAAAAAAAACATACAACAGATTTTTCATCTTTTCAGAACATTGTCTGTAGATATTAAGTAAATGTCCGTCTAAGGTCACTAACACTATGGTGTTATTGCAATATATTCACGGTGAGATACCGTATGGAAAATTTATTGGGGAAAATTAATGCGTCAAATAATTGTCTTTTTGCTGGTATTGGGTTTTCTGGTTGGGTGCGGTGCAGGTACTTCTGGTGGCCATCCGTCACAACGTGGTGTTAATGACGCTGGTGGTGGGAAAACAGATGAAGTAACTCGCTGGGATCAAATGAATTGGGACGAGAACCACTGGGAGTAGTGGTTCTCGTTCTTGGATTGTTAAAATCGATAACCAAGATTGACGCCGAGTTGCCAAAGTTGAGTCGTCAGGGAAAGGCCATCCTCATACTCGACAGTGAAAGATTGAAAGCGGAAGCTGGTTGACGCGCTGGTATTTTTCCCAAGTTGGTATGCCAGATTGGCAAGAAGACTCTGTCCGTATCCTTCGCTCTTGGTGATGAAGTTAATTTCCTGGTAGCGAGTTTTGGGGACGTGAATACTTCCTGTTCCAACCAGGGTCCACTTTTCGTTGATTGGTTGGGTAATACTGCCACCTACGCCAACGGTGTCGATGAGTTCCTGGTATTGAATGGATTTTTCGCTATTGATGTAATCAATATCCGTTTGTTTGTATCCAAGAAATACGTTGTACGTCGGACTAATAATGTAGCCAATACTAAAATCCGAATCCGTTCGGTTAATGTCGACGCTTTGGCTATCGATGGTGTAATTCCCAGTCAGGTAATTTATTCCGGTGAAAAACTGACTGTATTGATAAGCGATATTTGCTCCGGTTAGCATGCCAACGGCATCACCATCGACGCCTGTTTGCCAGTAGCCGGTTTCAGCTTTCAAACCGACATGAATTTGTGCCAAAGCGGCAGGTGAGATGATGGTAAAGAGTAAGGCAGCAGTGTAGCGACGCATGAGTTAATCCATTCTGTGTCAATGTTGGAGAGTAATATCACTTACCGAAATGATTATAGCGTTAGAATGTAGCTTGGCCAAATATAAAATATTGCATTCTGGTGAATGTTTTTTTGTTTGTCCATCTAATCAAAATGAAGCCTGAATGAAGGTTTCTGAAAATTATTTAAAGGGAAAATGAAATGAGTACAAAATACAAGATTGCTGTTGTTTTAACAGGGTTATTTGTATTTTCTCCTGTTGTTCTGGCGGAAAATTGCAAGGCTGGAAAGGAATATTTCGAGAAAGGGATGGCTTTTGGTAATAAAAAAAATTGGTCAGATGCCCAGCAATGGCTGAAGAAATCAGTAGCAGAATGTAATCAGTTTGATAATTGGTATTTGCTGGGAAAAACCGAACAAATGTTGGAGAACTACAATTCTGCAGCTTCGTCTTTTGAGGAAGCAAGAAAGTACGCGATCAACAATGATCAGGTGGCACTGGCGGTTGCCAGTTATGCTGAGGTTCTGTCTTACCAGGGAAAATTGTCGGAGTCATTGTCATTAATACATCAAGCGAGAAAGCTTCATAGTTCCCCTCCGGCCTGGATGGAGGAGCTCGCAAAGAAATTGGATAATGAACGAATGACTCGTCCGTTGACAGTGTCGCAGGTGACGCGTGGTTTGAAAAACCGGGCAATCAGTCTGCTGGGGGGTAATGCCAGATCCTCGGTCAATATTGCGATTAACTTCAAGTATGACAGTGTAGAGGTGACTGAAGAATCAATTGAAAATATCAGTGTGTTAGCCCAGGCACTGGCAGACGATGAGGTGGCCATGGATAAAGTCAGTTTGGTTGGTCATACCGATCTGCAGGGCGATTCGTCATACAATTTGTCGCTGTCCAAAAAACGTGCGCAGCACATTGCTGAATTGTTGTCAGAGAAAAATCCAAAGCTGAAATCGCGCCTCAATGTAGAGGGGGCCGGTGAGTCAGAGCCTCTATATGAAGGAAGTGGCGAAGATGTCAATCGTTTGAATCGGCGCATTGAGATTTTTCTGGTATCTGATCAATAGTTGAGCTGTGAAAAATGGTCAAATATCCAGTGATATTTTTATTTCTTATCGCAAGCATGTTGGTTTGTGGTTCTGCATTTGCCTCAAAACATGCTCTGCTTGTGGGGATCAGCGACTACAAGGCAAAGCCACTGAGTGGACCAGTAAATGATGTGGCTTCGTTAGAAAAAGT
>Ga0224510_10001655_pt1 | contig 14336 bp, 12 predicted proteins | sample SF_May12_sed_USG_FD_170161 | JGI IMG/M metagenome (GOLD analysis project Ga0224510, IMG submission 170161) | Sediment microbial communities from San Francisco Bay, California, United States - SF_May12_sed_USGS_4_1 | ecosystem: Environmental > Aquatic > Marine > Sediment | place: USA: California... | reverse complement strand
GGGGTGCTGGATCTCGATGAGCAGCATCCGCGGGAAGCCCTGCCCCGTCCAATCCTGGTAGAACTGGTACGCCAGCTCCTGCTGGATCCGGTTGTAGCCGGCCAGGGAGAAGCGCGCGGAGTAGTCCGGCTTGAGATCTGGATCGGGCGGCGTCTCGCGCCAGCCACCGACGCCGGAAGGGAAGTGGCCGTGGTTGATCACCAGCGGGTAGCGCGCGTCGGGGTGCGAGTCGAAGCCCTCCGGGAGCAGCACCCAGGCACCGAGATACATGTCGGTGCCCCAGAATGCCGAGAGGCGTTCGGAGCGGATCCGCACGTACTTCACGTACTTCGTCTCCTGTTTCGCAAAGTCCTCGACCGGCGGGATCTCCTGGTCGAGCGCGAGGCGCACCACACTGTTCGCGGCGATCGTGACCGTGGCCGCGCGCGAATGGAGGTTGCCGGGCTTCTGCGTCATCTGTTGCCCCTCGCCGCGGTCCGGCGGGAGCTTCACCGTGTGGCCATCGCTGCGCCTGAACGTCTGGTAGCGGTTGAGCATGGCCTGCACGCGGTAACGACCGGGCTTGAGGGCGCGGAGCGACTCGAGCGGATAGCCGAATGCGTTCGCATCCACCATCTGCGGTGCGCCTGCTCGCCAGCCGTCGACATCCACGCCGAACACCTGTGCGGTGGCCACGTTGTCGCTCACCTGGAGCCGGGGGTCACCTGCGGTGTCCGTGGAGATGTAGACCAGGAGCCGGCCGTCGAGCGGCGCTGTCGAACGCTCGGCCGGGAAGGTGACGGTGAAGCGGGGCTGGGCTCGCGCGGTGGACGAGGAGAGCGCGCAGGCCGCAAGCAGGCACGCAAGAACTCGTGGGCCGGTCATGAAGGTATTCCTCTTCCTCTTATGGAAAGAGCGGCGGTGCGTGGCGCTTCTTGGTGGCCTGCTCGAACGCATAGGCGATCGCGATGAGCCGGGGCTCGCTGCACGCGACGCCGGTGAAGCTCACGCCGTACGGCGCCGGCCGCGGCTCGAACCCTTCCGGGAAGGCGTTCGCTCCGCCTCCTCCACCACCCCCGCCGCCGGCACCCACTGGCAGGAACGCGTAGGGCACCGTGATCGTGGGATAGCCCGCGCGCGCGCCGATGTTCGCCGGGCTCACGCTCGGGAAGAGGAGCGCGTCGAGCCGGTGCTCCTTCACCACGGCGTCGAGCCCGTTGGTGGCCGAGAGGAGGACGTCCTTCCGGCGGTCGGCCTCGTACTTCGCGCGGTCGCCCTGCACGCTCATCTCGTCGGAGACGTCGAGCTGCGCCTGACCGTACTTGATCGCACCGGCCTTCTGGTGCGCGATGTTCCACTGCCGGAGCTCGGTGAGCGACTTGACCGGCGCCCGGTCGCCCAGCGAGGCAAGCCAGGTGTTGAAGTCCCGCTTCATGCCGTACTTGAAGGAGATCGAACAGTCGGCGTCACGCCCCTTCGCCTCATCGAGGCCGCTGCAGACGCCCCAGTTGAGGAAGTTCATCGTGGGGTCCTTCTCCACGATGCTCGGGATCTCCGCGGGGTCCACGATCACGGCGCCCTGCGCCTTGAGCACGGCGAGCACCTCGTCCATGACTTTGCGCTGATCATCGCGAAGGCCGCCGCGCGGGTTGGTGCCGCCGGGTGACGCAGGCGCGGTACGATCATAGAAGAAGGCGCGCGGGATGCCGATGCGCGCGCCCTGGAGCGCCTTCGCGTTCAGGAACGCCGTGTAGTCGTTGCGCGGCGGCGGCGGGCAGGCCTTGGTGGCCGCGTCGTTCGGGTCGGGTGCGGTGCCTTCCATCGCGCCCAGCATGATGGCGGCGTCGCTCACCGTGCGGGCGATCGGTCCTGGCGTGTCCTGGTCGGCGGTGATCGGGATGACGCCGTAGCGGCTGACGCGCCCGACCGTGGGCTTGATGCCGACGAGCGCGTTCTGGTGCGACGGGCTCAGGATCGAGCCCGAGGTCTCGGTGCCGACGTTCGCGGCCCAGAAGCTCACGTTGGTGCCGACACCGGAGCTCGAGCCGCCGGTGGAGAGCACGGGGCGGCCGTCAAAGAAGTTGTCGCGCGGGTCGCGCCGGGGGTCCCACGGATTGAAGCCGTACCCGGTGAGGGCGTTGTAGTTGGTCGGCATCCCGCTCGCGACCCAGTTGGCGAGTTCGGTGAGCTGCGTCTTGGCGATGATGATCGCGCCGGAGGCCTTGAGGCGCGCGGTGAGCGTCGCGTCGTAGGGGGGCACGAGATCGGCGAAGGCGAGCGCGCCGCCGGTGGTGGGCATCTCCGTGTCGTGGATGTTGTCCTTGAGGGCGACGGGGATGCCGTGCAGCGGCCCGAGGATCCGGCCCGCCGCGCGCAGGCGGTCGAGCGAGTCGGCGATCTCGAAGACATGCGGGTTCACGGTCACGATCGCGTTCAGCTGGTCCTCATAGAGCGCGATGCGGTCGAGGTAGAGTCGCACCAGCTCGCGCGACGTGATGCGGCGCTGCTCGAGCGCGGTCCGGGTGTCGGCGATGCTGGTCTCGACCACCGAGAAGGGCGCGGCGGCGGGCGCGGTGCGGCGCTGGCCCTGCGCGATGCCTGCGAATGAGGCGAGACAGAGGCCGGCGAGGGCGCACGGCAGGAGCGAGCGGCGAAGCGTGGTCATGGTGGGGTGGCTCTTGGCGTTCGAGTCGTGGGAGGTCACGGTGGCCATTCAATAGATGCCGAGGTCGTGCGCCGATTCGAGTGGCCGCGTGTACCCTGCGGCCCGGATCTCGGCGAGGAGGCGCACATCGTCGACCCCGCTGTACAACTGATGATAGAGCAGGAGCAGCTTCGGCGCAGCGCGCATGCCGAGTGCCGCGAGTTCCATCGTGGTGGTGTGGGCCGCGTGGTGGTAGGCCTGCCAGTCCGGTGTGCGCTGCGCGAGCCCCTCCGCCGAGATGACCTCGTGCACGAGGAGGTCGCACCCATTGCAGGCCGTCACCACCGCGTCGCTCGCGCGGGTGTCGCCCGAGATCACGATCGAGCGGTCCGCGGAATCGAAGCGGTAGCCGAACGCGTATTGCCAGTCGCCGTGCGGCACCGCGAAGGCAGTGACCGTGACGTTGCCGTCGCTGAACACCTGGCCCGGCGCGACCTCGTGCACGTTCACCTTCCAGCCGTTCGGCGTCGCGGGCTGGCGGCCGGTGAGCCGGTTGTGGAGGTCGGCGTCGTAGGCGGCGAGGAGGTGCTCGACCATCGCCTTGGTCCCCGGCGGCCCGTACACCTCGAGTGGCACCTCGCGCTCGAGCACCCAGGGCGTGAGCATCACGTCGGGGAGCCCGATGGTGTGGTCGGAGTGGAGGTGCGTGAGGAAGAGCACGTTCAGGTTCCTGGCCGCGAGCGCACTCATGCCGCGCTGCGCCATCGTGGCCGCGCGGCGGACGAGTCCCGGGCCGGCGTCCACGAGATATGCCTTGCCGTTCCGCACCACCGCGACCGACGGGCCGCTGCGCTCCGGATCGGGGTTCGGCGTGCCGGTGCCGAGCATCACGAGCTGCGTGGTGTTCGGTGGCGGCGCGGTCGAGGCGGGCTGCTGTGCTCCGCCCGTCGACACACAGGTGACCAGCATCAACAGGGCAACGGGGGGCATGAGATTCGACATCAGGACCTCGGAAGGGTCGGCGACGAGCGCGCGCAATCGTAGCCCATCGCCCATCAAGTCGCGACCATGCGGATTGTCGTGCACACTGTCGTTACCTCACACCTCACACCTCTCACCTGACGAGCGGCTTGAACTTGATCCGATGCGGCTGGTCCGCGTCGGCCCCCTTCCGCCGCTTCAGGTCCTCGATGTAGGCGCCGTAGTTCCCCTCGAACCAGACCACCTCCGAGTTCCCCTCGAACGCGAGGATGTGCGTCGCCAGCCGGTCGAGGAACCACCGGTCGTGCGAGATCACCACCGCGCAGCCGGAGTAGTCGGCAAGCGCCTCTTCCAGCGCGCGCAATGTGTCCACGTCGAGGTCGTTGGTGGGCTCGTCGAGGAGCAGCAGGTTGCCGCCGCTCATCACGGTCTTGGCGAGGTGCAGCCGGTTCCGCTCGCCCCCCGAGAGCACGCCCACCTTCTTCTGCTGGTCGGTGCCCTTGAAGTTGAAGCTCGCGAGGTAGGCGCGGCTGTTGATCTCCTTCTTCCCCACCACGATCAGCTCGTTGCCGTCGGAGATCTCCTCCCACACCGTCTTCTTGGGGTCGAGCGTGCGGGTCTGGTCCACGTAGGCCAGCTTCACCGTCTCTCCCACCGTGAGCGTCCCGGCGTCGGGCTGCTCGTGGCCGGTGATCATCCGGAAGAGCGTCGTCTTGCCTGCGCCGTTGGGCCCGATCACGCCGACGATCCCGCCGCGCGGCAGCGAGAAGTCGAGCGACTCGATCAGCAGCTTGTCGCCGTAGCCCTTCCTGAGCTTCTTGGCGATCACCACATCGTTGCCGAGACGGGGCGCGGGCGGGATCACGATCTCGTTCTGCGCGATCCTCTCGTTCTGCGCCTCGCTCGCCAGCTCCTCGTACTTCTGCAGGCGCGCCTTGCTCTTGGCCTGCCGTGCGCGCGGCGCCATGCGCACCCACTCCAGTTCGCGCTCCAGGGAGCGCTGCCGCGCCGATGCGATCTTCTCCTCCTGCGCGAGCCGCGTCCGCTTCTGGTCGAGCCAGGCGGAATAGTTGCCCTCGTAGGGCACGCCGCGCCCGCGATCCAGCTCGAGGATCCACTTGGCGACGTTGTCGAGGAAGTACCGGTCGTGCGTGATCGCCACCACGGTGCCGGGGAAGCTCTCGAGGAAATGCTCCAGCCAGGCCACCGACTCCGCGTCCAGGTGATTCGTCGGTTCGTCGAGGAGGAGCATGTCCGGCTCCTCGAGCAGCACGCGGCAGAGCGCGACGCGCCGCTTCTCGCCGCCCGAGAGCGTCTTCACGCCCGCGTCCGGCGGCGGGAGCCGCAGCGCATCCATCGCGACCTCGATCTTGTTGTCGAGGTTCCAGAGGTCGTGCGCGTCGATCTGCTCCTGCACCCGCCCCTGCTCCTCGATCAGCTTCGTCATCGCGTCGTCGTCCATCGGCTCGGCGAACTTGAGCGAGATCGCCTCGTACTTCTTGAGGAGGTCGCGCTGTTCCTTCACCGCGAGCTCCACGTTGCCGCGCACCGTGAGCGACTCGTCGAGATGCGGCTCCTGCGGCAGGTAGCCGATGCGCGTGCCCTTGTGGGCCCACGCCTCGCCCTGGAAGTCGGTGTCGACGCCGGCCATGATCTTGAGCAGCGACGACTTGCCCGCGCCGTTCGGCCCCAGCACGCCGATCTTCGCGCCCGGATAGAAGGAGAGCCAGATGTCGTCGAGGATGATGCGCGAAGGTGGGATCACCTTCTTGAGCGCCTTCATCACGTAGATGAACTGTGGAGCCACGGCGGTGCTGGGGTGTGGAGACGGTGGACGATGGACGGCGGACGGTGGGGGCACGCGTCCGCATCCGCACCGCCTCAAGCTAACGGGGCGGGCTTCCCATCAGCAGGCCGAGGAACTCGGCGTCGTCGAACTGCTTGCCCACGCTGTTCCCGAACCGCACCACCACCATCCGGCGCGACGGGATCACGTAGAGCCGCTGCTTGAACGCGCCGGCGGCGGTGACCATTCCCTCGAGGCCGGGCACGCGGTCCATCCCGCCCATGTTGTTCTGCAGCTGTCGGATCTCGGCGCGCAGCTCGGGCGGCACGTCCACGTTGAGCCACCAGGTGATCCCGTAGGCGGGGTTCACCGCGGAGCCCTTGAAGAGTTCCTGCAGGAGGTCGGCCGGCACGACCTGCCTGCCGCTGGCCACGCCACCCAGGCGCACGAACTCGCCGAGCTTGGCCCACTCGCGCGCGGTGAGGTACGCGCCGTGCGGCAGCTGCGGCTCGCCCTGCGCCATCCCGCGCCAGAAGCCGGTCTTGATCGCGATCGGGCCAAGCACGCGGCGCTGCAGGTACGCGCCGACCGTCTCCTTCTGCGGCGCGAGCTTCCGGCGCATGAGTTCGCCGAACACCTGGAAGGGGATGGGTCCGTACTGGAACCTCGTGCCCGGCGCGGCGGTCATCGCCCCCGTCACCGCCTCGGCGTACGACGGCGGACTGAGCTGCGGGCCGCCCTCGATCCCGCTCGTGAGCGAGAGGAGCTGGCGGATGGTGATCGCGGCGCGCTGCGGGTCGTTCTGCCACTCGCGGATGGTCTGCGAGACGGGCTCGTCGAGCGCGAGCAGTCCGTCCTCCACGGCGGCGATCGCCATGACGCCGGTGAAGCTCTTGGTGCCGCTGGCGAGGAGGTGCGTCTTGTTCGCCGCGCCGCTGTTGTGGTAGTCCTCGAACACCACGCGGCCGTCGATCATCACGAGCACGGCGTCGCCGCGTTCTCCCTTCGAATACTCGGCGGCCCGGCGGAAGGCGTCGAGGTCGGGGCGCTGCGCGAGGAGGGGCATCGCGGCGGCGAGCAACGCGGCGAGCAACGCGGCGAGCAACGCGGCGAGCGGCACGGCGAGCAGGAACGGGGTGGTGATCGGAACGTGGGGTGCGCGCAATCGGGGATCCGGTGTGGGTCTCACGGGATGGACGAGGCAGTGACCCGCGTTGTTACTCCGCTCCGCCGACGCCGAGCGCGCTCCCCAGCGCCCGCGTGCAGCGGATCAGTTCCGTGTCACGCAGCTGCCAGAGCCGCTCGGGGTGCGCATCGATGCTGTTCGGCGTCGCGTCGAACCCACAGGGCCCGACGCGGGCGCCCAAGTAATTGAAATAGACGGAGAGGCTCAACAGCACGGCGGCGGCGACCCGCCACGTCCTCGAGCCCACGATCGTCGCTTCCCACCCGAGCGCCAGCAGCACGATGAACGCCGGGATCGTCTCGCTGAGCAGCCGGTAGCCGAACGAGTGGCCGCCCCACCAGATCGGCCAGGCCGCATAGAGGCAGATGAGCGCGAGCGTCCCAGCCAGGAGGTAGGGGATCAGCGGATGGCGGTCCCTGCCACGCACGGCTTGCGGGACGTAGGGCAGGCTCAGCAGGAAGATCGGGCTGAACACGAAGATCCCGCGCGCCGGGCTCACCAGGAGCCCGGCGATGTTGGCGAACGGATGCGGACTGAACCGCATCTGCTGCCCCTGCCCGAGCGTCATCATCGAACCCAGCACGAACTTCGAGTAGAGTAGCAGTCCCGCCGCCGGAATCGCTGCGAACAGGCAGAACCGCACGAATTGCGCGCGGTGGTGCACCAGCACGAAGAGCGCGAGCGGGATCGCGATCAGCACGTTCGGCGGGCGGTTGAACACCGCGAACCCCAACAGCAGCCCCGCCCACGGGATCCCCGACTCCTTCTTGCGCACAAGCAGGTAGAGCGCCGCCGTGATGAAGAGCAGCGAGGGCCCGTGCTGCCACAGTCCCCGGCTCGTGACGCTCCAGACCAGCGTCCCGAACGCGTACACGAGCGCACCGAGGATCGCGGTGGTGCGTTCACGGCAGAGCTCCGTGAGCAGCAGGAAGATCAGCACCACCGAGGCGGACGCGATGAGCGCCGAGGTGAGGAGTGCGAGGAAGCTGTACCGGGCGGCGAGATCCACCTGCAGCAGGTACGCGACCACGTGCACCGGGAGGTTCAGGAGCCCCGGGATGATCGGGAAGTGCGAGACCACGCGTCCGTCCACGAGGTCCAGGTAGTAGGGCAGCGGCGTCGTGCAGAGACCGGTGACGTAGTCCGACGGCACGTGGGTCTCGGGATCCATCGGGCAGACGAACTCGTTGAAGTCGAGATTCCCCTCCACGAGGATCGAGATCGGCAGGAGCTGCGCGGGGATCGTGTCGCCCGAGCCGCCGTTCCGTGCCCCGGCCAGGAAGACCACGAGCGTCGCGAGGAAGAGCAGGACGCCGGTCGGGAGGAGCGGGCGCCGGGAACTCTCAGTGGTCATGCAGGAATATCTTACTTTGCGTCCGCCCCTGCGCGCGCCGAGCTTCCACGGACCCCATGGACTTCTCCAACATCGCCGCGCAGCTCTCGTCGAGCCCGCTCACCGCCATCCCGCTCGTCTTCCTCGCGGGCGTGCTCACGAGCCTGACGCCCTGCATCTACCCGATGATCCCGATCACCGCGGCGATCGTGGGCGGGCAGACCGTGGGCACCGAAACCCCGCCCCGCTGGCGCACCGTGGCGCTCACCCTGGCCTACGTGCTGGGCCTCGCGACGGTCTATTCGATCCTCGGGCTGATCGCGGGACTCACGGGTACGCTCTTCGGGTCGATCAGCACCAACCCCTGGCTCTACCTGGCGATGGCGAACATGCTGATCCTCGCCGCGCTGGCGATGCTCGACGTGATCCCGGTGCGGCTCCCCAACGCGCTGGTGCAGCGGGCGGCCACCGCAGGCACGGGCGGCCGCGCCGCCGGTGCCTTCGTGATGGGCTCCATGTCCGGGCTCGTCGCCGCCCCCTGCTCCGCCCCGGTGATGGCCGCCGTCCTCACCTGGGTGGGGACCACAGGGAGCGCCACGCTCGGTTTCGTGTACTTATTCGTGTTCTCCATCGGGATGTGCACCCTGCTCGTCGTGGTGGGCCTGTCGAGCGGCGCGGTCTCGCGGCTGCCGCGTGCGGGACTCTGGATGGTCTGGATCAAGCGGCTCTTCGCGTTCCTCATGCTCGGCGTCGCCGAGTGGTACCTCATCGAGATGGGTAAGCTCCTCATATGAGCAAGTCACCGCTGCGCGGCCCCGCGGCCGCGATCGCCTTCGTCCTCGCCTCGCTCACCTTCTCGCCGGATGCCGGGGCGCAGGAGAGCGGGATCGCGGTGGGCCTCAAGGGTCCCGACGCGACGATGGAGATGCTCGACGGCACGCCCGCCAAGCTCGCACCGGTGATCGCCGGCAAGCCGGCGGTGATCGAGTTCTGGGCCACGTGGTGCCCGAACTGCCGGGAGCTCGAACCCACGATGGAAGCCGCGCAGAAGAAGTACGGCACGCGCGTCGCCTTCGTCGGCGTGGCGGTGAGCGTGAACCAGTCCCCTGAGCGCGTGCGGCGGTACACCGCCGAGCACCTGCTCGGTTTCACGCACTTCTATGACCGGCGCGGCGACGCGGTCGAGGTGTACGATGTGCCCGCGACGAGCTACGTGGTGGTGCTCGACAAGAACGGCACCGTGGTCTACACCGGGCTCGGCGGGAAGCAGGACATCGAGGGGGCGATCCAGAAGGCATTGAAGTGAGCGGCGTGATCCCGCGTGTGCCGTCGCCAGGTACGTCGCGCGCGCCCGGCAACTCGCCCGGGCGCCGTCCGAACGGCACCCGCCGCTGGCTGCTCCTCACCCCACTCGCGATCGCCGCCCTCGGCTACCTCGGCGCGATCGCCTATCTCAAGCTCAACGAGCGCGCGCTCGTCTACCATCCGGACGAATACGGGGGCCGCGCGATGGTCGCTCCCGCGGCCGACCTTCGCGTCGAGCCATTCCGTGTCGCGACGTCCGACTCGCTCACCCTCGTCACCTGGGTGGTGCCTCCCGCCGACAGCGTCCGTGCGCTCGGCTACTGGATCCTCGTCTGCCACGGCAACGCGGGCAACATCTCCCTCCCGATGCGACAGGAGTGGACGCGCGCGCTCGTCGCCGAGGGTGTGGGAGTGGTCTCGTTCGACTATCGCAGCTTCGGCGCCAGCGACGACGGGCCGCTGAACGAGGCGGCGCTCTACCGCGACGCGCGCGCGGTCTACGACTGGATGGTGCGGGACCGCGGGATCCCGCGCTCGCGGATCATCATCTACGGCCACTCGCTCGGCTCCGGCGTGGCGACCGAGCTCGCGGCCAATGTCGAGGCGGCCGGCCTGATCCTCGAGGGCGCATTCACATCCGTTCCGGACGTGGGCGCGGAACGCTACCCCTGGCTCCCCGTGCGCCTCGTGGCGGGCCAGCGATTCGCGAGCGTCCAGCGCATGGACAGCATCGCGATGCCCAAGCTCCAGCTGCACGCGACCGACGACGCCGTGATCCCGCTCGAGTTCGGCCAGCGGCTGTTCGCCGCGACGCCCGCGCCCAAGGAGTTCGTGACGCTCACCGGCGGCCACGACCGCGCCTTCTCCGCCGATTCGGCCACCTACTACGGGGCGATCGGGCGCTGGCTGCGGACGCTCGCGGCGCCCGATCTCGAGTCGGCGCCGCCGGGGCTCAGTCCTTCACGCCGAGCGCCCTGAGCACCGCGTCGCGCACCGCCGGCCAGGCCACGCTCCGCGGCGCCATGAGCTCGTGGTGCCCTGCAGCCTCCACCACGATGAGCTCCATCGGGCTCCCCGACTGCTTCGCCGCCTCGGCGTGCGCATTGCGCGCGCGTTCCGGCATCACGCGATCGAACGTGCCGACCACCTGCACCTGCGGCGTCTTGAGCGGGAGGAGCTCCACCGGTGAGCCCGCGGCGTAGCGCTCCGGCACCTGCTGCGGCGTGCCGCCCATGAAGGCATCCACCACGTCGCCGCAGGTGCTGGCCGAGTAGGTGCGGAAGTCGCGCAGGTCGGCGATGCCGGCGAGCGCGATGACGGCGGTGATCGGGAGCGGGTCCTCCCGCGCGATCGGGCTCCTGGCCGGCACGCGGTGCTCCGCCGCGCCGGCGAGCCAGAGCGCGAGATGGCCGCCCGCCGAGTGCCCCACGGCGACCACGCGCGTGAGGTCGAGCGGATAGCGCTTCGCGAGGGTGCGCAGATACTCGGCGCCCTGGGCGACATCGATGAAGGTGTTCGGCCACCCGCCGCCGGGGCTGTCGGTGCGCCGGTACTCGATGTTCCAGGTGGCGACGCCTGCGTCGCGGAGCGCGTCCGCGAGCGGGGTGCTGTTCACGATCGACGCGTAGCGCTCCACCCAGCAGCCGCCGTGGAGGATGATCGCGACGGGGAACGGCCCCTTCCCGTCCGGCACGCGCAGGTCGCCGAACTGGAGTGGGTCGTCGCCGTAGGCGATCCGTGCGGTGGCCGGCTTCGACGGGAGCGTATCGACGTCGGTGGACCGGAAGAGTTGAGACTGGGCGTCGAGGTCCATCGCTGGGACTCCCGCGAGGAGGAAGAGTACCGCGGCACCGGCGACCAGCGCGTGATGATCGCCGTGGCGCGGCCTGCGACAGCCCGCGCGCGACCTCACTCCTTCCCCTCGAGCACCGCCCGGAAGAGCAGCGTCGGCGGCTGTGGTTCGCGCGTGTGGTAGACGCAGATGGTGTGCACCGTGAACGGCTCGTCCTCACGGATGGCGAGCATCTTCCTCAGGTTCGTCGCCGTGAGTGTCGGATAGAGGTTGATCGTGCAGTGCGGCGTGAAGGGGTAGCGACTCGGCAGGAACGGCAGGCCGCACGTCTTGAGCCGCTCGTGCAGGCTGCGGAGCGGCCCATGCGGATCGAGCCGCATCGAGACGATCTCGCGCTGCACGAATCGCTCCGGGGGGCCGAACTGCAGCGCGATCGGCGCGGTGGTGGCCGCGATCGGGAGGATCTTCTCCTTCATCAGCGCGACCGGGGTGTCGGGCGGGCAGGGGCCGCAGCCCGACGATCCGATCAGCGTGATGTGGGGCGGCAGGTAGCGCCCCATCTTCGGGTCGAACTCCATCTGGTGCGCATGGATGCGCTTCGCGAGCTCGCCCTCGAGTTCGGTGGTGATGAAGATCCCGCTCACCGCCATGTGAGCGAGACTCCGATGTTCGTGCTCCCCGTGGGAGAAGGCGAGAGGACGGGCCGGAGCAGGATCGCGTCCACGCGGTTGCCGGGGCGCGTCGCATGCCAGCGCGTGACCGCGAGCCCGCCCACCACACCGATGCCGGCGCCCATCGTCACATCACTCAGCCAGTGCGCATCCCGATACATCCGCGCGTACGCGGTGCCGAGCGCCATCGAGTAGGTGGTGATGCCGACGAGCCGCGCGCGACGCGGCGCACGGTGCGCGACCTCGCTCGTGACCGCCGCCGCGAACGCGAATGCCGCCGTGGCATGTCCGGACGGAAATGACTCGTAGTCGCCACCCGTCGACCAGAACCCGCGCCCGAACTCCACGTCCCATGAGTCGGTCGGTGACACGCGCGGCCGCGCCCGGCCGAACGACCCCTTCATCACCTTGGTCACCACGCTGGCCACCGTGATCGCCTCGATCGCACGCAGCCCGACGGTGGCGACGGTCTGGTTCTTCGCCCAGAGCCCCCCGCCCCACATCGCCGCGCCGAGGATCACCACGCTCGGCTGCCCCCACCCATTCCCGAGGTCGGCGAGTGCGCCGAGCGTCCCGTTCGCCTGCGACGCCGGCCCGCGCACCTCGCGCCGCACGGAGAGATCCGCGCGCTGCGCGAGCGCGGCCACGCCACCCGTGACCGCGAGCCATCCCACGTCTCGCCAGGTCACGATCGACGGTGGCGTCGCCGCGACCGGCGCCGAGCTTGCGCGGGGAGCGGTCGCCGAGTCCACTTGCGCCCGCAGCATCCCCGGCGGAAGAAGAGATGAGAGCAGAACGGCAAGGAGGAACGAACATGTGAGGCGAGGAGGATGCACGGCCCGTATCTTAGCCATGGGAGTCACCCATGGCGACAAACACTGCGCGCAGTTCCCTCACACTTCCCACCTCACACCTCCCGCCCGCCCTTTGCAGATCAGAGATTTCAACTCTCACGAAGATCGGGCGAACTGCGTCGCCCTCCAGGAACTCACCTGGGGCACCGGCTTCACCGAGAAGGTGCCCGCCGCCATGCTCCTCGTCGCGCAGAAGCTGGGCGGCGTCACCGCCGGCGCCTTCGCCGACGACGGCACCATGCTCGGCTTCGTCTTCGGTGTCACCGGCATCAAGGACGGCAAGGTCGTCCACTGGTCCGACATGCTGGCCGTGCGCCCGGAGGCGCAGGGCATGCACCTGGGCGAACGGCTCAAGGAGTACCAGCGCGACAAGTGCCGCGAGCTGGGCATCGAGACCATCTATTGGACGTTCGATCCCCTGGTCGCCCGCAACGCGCACCTGAACCTGAACCGCATGGGCGCGCGCGCCGTGGAGTTCGTCGCGGCGATGTACGGCGAGGGCACCAACTCCCCGCTCCAGGGTGACATGCCCACGGACCGCCTCGTGATCGACTGGGCCGTGGATCCGGCCAAGGCCGCGCCGCCTCTCGAGACGCTGCCGGATCAGCTCCCGCTCGCCGTCGGCGACGAGGCGCGCGAAGGCGACCTCGTGGACTCTCCGCACGTCGGCATCCGTGTCCCGCGCGACATCACCGCGCTCGCCACCAGGGACATCGCGGCCGCGCGCCGTTGGCGCTTCGCCACCCGCCGCGCCTTCGCCCACTATCTGCTCCACGGCTACACCGTGCGTGGCTTCGTCGCGGACGCCCGCGGCGGCACCTACCTTCTCTCCCGATGATCCGCATCGACCGCATCGTCCTCCGCGAGATCCGGCTCCCGCTCCGCGAGCCGTTCCGCATCAGCTCGGGCGAGATGCGCGAGCGCCGCATCATGCTCTGCGAGCTCTTCGACGCCGACGGCGCCACCACGTGGAGCGAGTGCGTGGTGGACGACGCGCCCAACTACTCGCCCGAGACGCTCGACACTGCATGGCCCACCATCGTGCGCTTCCTCGCGCCGCGCCTGCTCGGCAAGTCCATTGACGCACCGGGCGATGTGCACGCGCTGCTCGAGCAGGACGTGCGCGGCCACCAGATGGCGAAGGCCGCACTCGAGATGGGATGCTGGGCGATCGCCGCCGAACAGGCGAGGATGCCGCTCGCCCGGCTCCTCGGCGGCACGCGCGAGCGGATCGCCACCGGCATCTCGCTCGGCATCCAGCGCGACGTCCACTCGCTCATCGCCAAGGCGCAGGAAGCACTGGCCGCCGGCTACCAGAAGGTGAAGATCAAGATCGCGCCCGGTCGCGACATGGACTGGGTGCGCGCCGTGCGCACCGCCGTCGGCCCCGAGGCGCACTTGATGGCCGACGCCAACAACGCCTACACCCTCGCCGACACCGACCGCCTGCTCCAGCTCGACGACCTCGGCCTGATGATGATCGAGCAACCGCTCGCGTGGGACGACCTCGTGCGCCACGCCGAGCTGCAGGCCAAGATGCGCACCTCGATCTGCCTCGACGAGTCGATCGTCTCCCTCGAGCGCGCGCAGGACATGGTCACGCTCGGCGCCGGCCGGATCGTGAACATCAAGCCGGGGCGTGTGGGCGGATTCACCGCATCACTCCGCATCCACGACTATTGTGAGAGTGTGGGCGTCCCCGTCTGGTGCGGTGGGATGCTCGAGAGCGGGATCGGTCGCGCCTACAACGTCGCGCTCGCCTCGCTGCCCAATTTCACGCTCCCCGGTGACCTCTCGCCGAGCGC
>Ga0224510_10001654_pt1 | contig 14337 bp, 9 predicted proteins | sample SF_May12_sed_USG_FD_170161 | JGI IMG/M metagenome (GOLD analysis project Ga0224510, IMG submission 170161) | Sediment microbial communities from San Francisco Bay, California, United States - SF_May12_sed_USGS_4_1 | ecosystem: Environmental > Aquatic > Marine > Sediment | place: USA: California... | reverse complement strand
CGGCGGAACCCTGAATATTGTCGACGGCATCGATTGGCTGCGCATGCCGCTGCCGTTTGCACTTAATCACATCAACCTCTGGTTGCTCGAGGATGGCGAGCGATGGGCGATTGTCGACACTGGCGTGGGCACCGGCGAGACCCAGGACCACTGGCGAGCGGTTTTTGACGGCGCCATGCGTGGCAAACCCGCATCACACATCATCGTCACGCATATGCATCCGGACCACGTTGGTTGCGCGGGCTTTCTTGCGCATCATTTTGACGTCGATCTCTGGATGACGCGCGACGAATACATGATGTGCCGGATTCTCGTCGCCGATACGGGCCGCGAGGCACCGGAAGAAGGCGTGCACTTTTATAAGGACGCCGGGTTCACGGACGAACAGCTGCATGATTACCAGAAAGCCTTCGGATTCTTCGGCAAGTTTGTTACACCTATGCCCGAGGCCTACAAGCGAATGAGCGACGGTGACGTACTCCCCGTGGGGGCGCACCACTGGAACGTAATAACGGGCGGCGGGCACTCGCCGGAACATGCCTGCCTGTACGATGCGAACCGCAACGTCCTGATTTCGGGCGATCTGCTGCTGCCGACGATTTCGTCGAACGTCAGCGTCTGGCCTACCGAACCTCTCGCGAACCCTTTGCAGGACTGGTTTGATTCACTGCGCAAACTGCGAACCGCGGTTCCGGAAGATGTGCTGGTGCTCCCCGCTCATGGCAAGCCGTTTCGCGGCGCGCATCCCAGGATCGATGCAATGATTAGCGAACATGAAAAACGTCTCGACATCTTGCGCGACTTTTGTGCAGAGCCGCAGCGGGCTGTCGATGTATTTCCTGCAATCTACCGCAGCCGAATCGATGACCGGAACCGCATCATGGCGACCGGCGAAGCGCTGGCACATTTGCATTACCTTGTATGCGCCGGCGAGTTACGTGCAGAATGTCAGAACGACGCAACCTGGTATCAAACGCTATGAAAACACTTACGAAATTCCTCAGCATCGTCCTGTTACTGGCGTCTTGCGACAGCGCGCCGCCGCCGGCAACGATCGCACAATCAGCGGTCGCGATGCCGGATGCGTATAGTGCTACAGTCGCTTCGGGCATTCTTGCTTCCGGCGGCAACGCGGTCGACGCGGCAATTGCAGCCACCTTCTCACTCGCCGTTACCTACCCCGAGGCTGGCAACATCGGCGGCGGTGGCTTCATGCTCGTGCACATGAACGGCGAATCGAAATTCATCGATTACCGCGAGACCGCTCCGCTGCTGGCATATCGCGACATGTACCTCGATGAGAACGGCGAGGTCATCCCGAACGCGAGCCTGATTGGGCACCGGGCTGCCGGTGTGCCGGGCACTGTTGCCGGCATGTGGCTGGCGCATCAGCGCTATGGCAGCCTGCCCTGGGCCGATCTGCTGGTGCCAGCAATCAACCTTGCTCGAAACGGATTCGAAGTCTCGCCACAACTGGAGGAACGGGCTGCGGAGACAATCGCCTGGCACGACGGTGTCATCGATTTTGAAGGGCAGTTTGGCAAGCTCGTTGCCGGAGAGATATTCAAACAGGAAGACCTCGCGCGCACACTCGAACGTATCGCGACCAAAGGCGCCGATGATTTCTATCGCGGTGCAACAGCAGAACTCATCGTCGCAGAAATGCAGCGCGGTGACGGACTCATAACGATGCAGGACCTCGATCGTTACCGGGCGGTAGTGCGCGAACCACTGCGCGCAAACTGGCGAGGCCTCGAAATCGTATCAGCGCCGCCGCCGAGTTCCGGTGGATTCGCTGTAATCCAGTTACTCAAGATGAAGGACTTCCTCAATCACGAATTTGAAGGCGTGCCGCACAACTCGCCGCAATATATCCACCTGGTCGCTGAAATAGAGAAACGTGTATTCGCGGATCGTGCGGAATATCTCGGCGACCCCGATTACATCGATGTGCCGATAGATACTCTGATCAGCGACGACTATCTGCGACGACGTGCCGCCGAAGTGAATCCCTCGACTATCTCGACGGTCGACGCTGCAGCACCGGGCATCGAATCACCCGATACGACGCATTTCTCGATTCTGGACGAGCAAGGCAACGCCGTTTCGAATACCTATACGCTCAATTGGGAATTCGGCAGCGGCATCGTCGTCAAAGGAGCAGGCTTCCTGCTCAACGACGAGATGGATGATTTCAGTGCCAAGCCGGGAGTCCCGAACCTGTTCGGCGTCGTCGGCAGCAAGGCGAACGAAATTCAACCAGGCAAACGCATGTTGTCATCAATGTCGCCCACATTGCTGCTGCGGGACGGCGAAGTGGAAATGGTCGTCGGAACACCGGGCGGATCGACTATTTTCACGTCCGTATTTCAGACCATTACCAATGTTTACGATTACGGCATGCTGCCCGGCGCTGCGGCCGATGTAACGCGCTTTCATCATCAGCTGCTGCCGCCGGACCTCGTCACTTTCAGCCCCGGCGTACCGCTGCCGGAGGAAACGATTTCCGCCCTTGGCGATCTTGGTTACCGCGCCGTACCGCATGGCTGGGAATTCGGCGATGTGCAGGTCATTCTAAAAAATAAAGACGGCGTGACGGCTGCGTCCGATTCGAGACATCGGGGCGAATCGCGTATTTCGATGTCGGAAGTGAGTCCTTAGGCAGAGACCGAACCTTTCGGAGGTATCCTCTGCAGAATGTGTTCATAACCTATCTAATTTTGAACCTGATACTGGAAGGCATTGCTGCAGTCACACTTGTTGGTGCCGGTCTGGGTTTTTTTTCCGTCCCGCAACTCGAAAGCGGAATGTGGTCCATGAACTATGGTTTCGCTGCGATCGCAATCGCTTCTGCGCTCTTCTGGATCTGGCCGTACCGGTCAAAACGCGATGTTGTCGGGCCAGTGCTGGGCATCCTGCTGACGTTTCGCGGCTGGGTATCGATTTCGTTTGCGATTCAAGGTACCCAAGTACCATCAATCATTGTTCACGCAATCATGGCCCTGCTCGGCATATTTTTATACGCATGGCGATCTGCATGGTGCGACGAGTAGCCCCGTAGATCTCGCACCGTCGTCGCAGTGATTCATTCGCCTTTATTGTCAACCAGCTACTCGTGGCACGTGGCTGGCGGCTGGCTGGCGGCTGGCTGGCGTTGCAAACCTGTTTCTTTCCGGCACTCTACGGCGGTGTCGAAATTAAGCAATGTGCAGGAGTAGAGGAATAAAGGCGCAGACGGCACCTTCGTAATGCTGTGGCCCCTGATTTGGTGGACCGTGGCAGTCGCCAGTCACGGCGTGGCTGTTGTGATCGTAGAACTGGTAGCGCGGTTCGAACAAACTATCGCGCCTAGACCATGTCATTGAGCAACTGCTTCGCTTCGTATACTCATTGTTCGCCTCAGCGGCAGATTTGTGTCAGAACTTGCCGCTCGCTTCAGCCGGCCCTGGCGATCGTAACTCTTGCATAATAGTTGGGGCACGCCCTGAATTTGCCCGACAGCTCTCTCCAACTAAGACCCCTTGATTATTGGGCCTTAGCCTCATTCGGCATCAAAGCGGCTTTTGTTTTCTTGGGCAGGTAATAACTATGAATGGCGCGGCGCATCACCCAGGCCAGGAAACAAAATATGATGGCCCAGCAATAAGCAAACATTGCCTCACCGCTAAACCAGTCAAAGCGAAACTCTCGCCCATCAGCAAACACCGCTTGTTGATAGGGCAAAACATAAAAGCGCAACATGCCCAGCGTTATCGCTACACCAAACACTCCCAAAGCATAAGCGTAGTACAGGGTTTTTCTTGCCTCGGTCGCATCCAGTTCCTCCGCAGGAATATCCAGCAAAGCCAGGCGATTGCGGCGCTCAATATCGGTAACGCGGGTATTGCCCGACACGACCAGCACCACCACCAGGCTGATGATTCCGCCCATAAGAATGGGGTCGAGGTAGACGGGTAAGACGATCAGGCCCATTGTGGACAGGAGCTTGGGAATGGTATTGCCCAGAAAACCCGAAACAATGCCCCAAAAGGCAGCACTGGCGGTGATTCGGCTACTCCAGACACTCATCAAGGCCACAGGGCCCCAGGCAGAAGCGAACAGGGTGGCACCAAAATAGGTTAGCCAGAAAATATGCTGCTCAATGGACAGGCAAACGACCAGCGCTATAACGCCCACCAGCAGCATCATCGTTCTGCTGAACTTCAACCTGGCCTTATCCTCTGTTGATTTCAATTGGAAAATATCGTTACTGAAGTTGAACCCAGCCAGAGAAAGGAAGGTAGAAGCCGAAGACAGGCCGGCGGCAACCAGGCCTGCCAGTACCAGGGCACCCACCATGGGTGTGAGAATGTTGGTAGATGCCCAGATCAAGACATCCTCTCTGGGCTCAATGGCTTCATTGCTCAGATTCACCATCGAGGCGGCCATGAATACAACCATTTGTACAACCGCGATACTGATCGCTGCCACTGCCGCGGAACGCAGCACCACCTGTTCATTCTTGGCCATCAGATAACGGCTGGATTGCCACGGGCTTACAGCCGCCACGAAGCTCCAGCCTACGCTGATAATGAGATACCAGATCAGGAAATCGGCTGGTGTCTGCCAGATCTCGCCGGGCCCCGACATACCGTGCCAGGCCATCAGGTTCGGTTTGGATTCCAGTTGAGTAAGCCCTTCCATGGCCGCCACCCAGCCGCCATGCGTTTCAAAGATGGAGAACATCGCCAGGAAACTGACCAGGCTGAACAACAGGAACATCATCGTATCGGTTAGCACCACACCACGGGAACCGGAGTACAGGGTGAACGAGGTGTAACTCGCCCAGGCCAGCACCAGGGCTTGTGTGTAGGACAGCGCCGTAAGGTTCGACAAAATCAGCGCTACACCCTGAGTGACTGCAATGAGATAAAAGCCAATGCCGACTACCACCGTTATGCCAGCCACCACCTGCACTCGCCGGCTGTTAAAGCGGTCGGCAAAATATCCGGCTACCGTCAATGAGCGACTGCGGCGCAGGTAGCGGCCGAAATAGATGGCGCCGTAGATATAGCCGACCAGGAATAGAGCGGGGATCAACAAACGACCCGTGTTGAACCCATAGATGAAACCCGCGTCCCCCAGGAACGTATTGGTACTGAGGAAACTCGCAACCAGGGTACCCACGATCAGCAGGGTGGGTGCCTGACGGCCAACCACGAAGTAATCTTCGAGGTTTTTCACCTTGCGACCAGCGTAGTTACCGACTGCCACATAAACCAGAATGCTGATAAATATCGTGACTGTATAGATATTCATGGGCGATGGTCTCGGTTGGTAATTATTTTTTGATCAATGATAAGACTGCTGGAGAAGTCAGCATAGGTTAATTTTAAAGGTCGAATTCGTGAACGGCAGTTTCGCGCACACGCCGCCATCATTGCCCGGTTGGTCACACCAGAATCGGACAAAAGGCGAACCAGCGGTCCCCAAGTTTGCCTTTCACGATTCGCCGCTGTTAGCCGTTCTGAGACGGTCGCCAGGAAGGCAACTGAGCGGCTGCTTCCCATCTGCGGATTCAACCGGTCGACGCAACACATTCGCTAAATCGTTCAGCTGGTATCGATAAATGCTGCCGTTTAGCTTCGACTTTATGTGGTGACGATTGGTTAATATTCCTGACACGCATTGCCGTCTTTCTTCTTCGGCGCGGCACTGCCGAGGAGAATAACCTGCAAACCCCGATCAGAGCAAAATTTCAGTTTTGAAAGTGTGGCCTGTGAACAATCGTCCAGGCAGCGAATGATCAGTCGAACTGCGTCTGGCCAATCTTGGCCTGCAACTCAATCATCGGAGCCTGGTCCAAGCGCAGCAAGCCTTCTCCAGATCTATCGAGATCGGCAATCAACATGATCACGGCTGAGAAAGAAAGGGACAGCACCATGACCATCGTCTTACTGCGCGCCTCCGTCAGTCCGAATTGATACCCCATCGCGCCTGTCGCCAGCATGGTGACAAAAAACAATGCCAGCCAGATGACACCCTGGATCTGGTGCCGGGTTCCGACGGTAACGCGCTTGGCATGATTATCAATAACGTCGTTCAAGGCCTGGATGTACAGACTCAGCAATCTCGGATCATGATCCTGCGTTGTCAGTTCAACCAGCTGTGACCAAAGCTCTTTTTGAATCAACTCGGAATCATTAACTGCTTGCTGAAGTTTGCCTATATCGGAGGCACCTTGAACACGAATGTCAACGTACTCGCGAAGTAACTTCTGTGCTGCACTTCGCGTCGGCTCCGGCAGGAAATCCGTGCGCAGGTAGGTGGTGCCAATGGAGTTTATTTCTTCCAGCAATAGTTCTTTTCGCGCATCGAAGCGTGACGCTGTCATGTTGAAAGTAAATGCCAGGATAAACGCGAGCAAGGCGAAGTTCGATCCCACGGTAGTACCGGCCGGACCTTCTGTTTCATCCGCTTCCTTGCCGCGAACTCGTCGACCCAGACGATGACCGCCGGCAACGGAGGCCAGTACGACTGCCACCGTGGCAGGGAAAAACAGCCACAGCGGTGTTTGCTGAAAAAGTGCATCGATCATTGGCGCCCTTCCGTCTACTCGTCAGTTTCGACCTGCCGGACATTCTAACGTCAGGCGACGAACAGCGCACCATGCTTATCGCTTGCTGTCGAAATCCGCAACCAGCGACCGTTTCTTGATGCTTTGGGTATCCTCGTACCCGTCGACCCAGGTCATCAACTGATCAGCCGACATCGGTCTTGCGATAAAGTATCCCTGCACGAGGTCACAGCCCAATCGCCGCACTATGGCGTACTGCTGGTCGGTCTCGACGCCTTCGGCGACGACAACCAGCTGCATCGCCTTACCCAAGGCGATAATCGCTTCAACGACCCGGTTGTTGGCATCGGAATCCGACAGTTGCCGAACGAAGGCCTGGTCGATCTTGATGGTCTGCACAGGCAACTGCGCCAGGTAGCTCAACGATGAGTAGCCGGTACCGAAGTCATCGATATGGATACCCACTCCGAATGCTGCCAGGTCGTCAAGCAACGGCTGGGCGACTGTGAGATCTTCCAGCAGCACCGTTTCGGTTAGCTCGAGGTTAATGAGTTTCCTGTCTATGTCTTCGCTGGAGAGTATGCCTTTAATCAGACTGACCAGGTCACGATTGCGCAGCTGGTGCGCCGAGAGATTCACGCTCACAGGGACCTTCCAGTCGCCTCTCCTGCGCCAGTTAGCAACGTCCGCACATACGCATCGCATGATGGACTCGAACAGCACATCGGATATGCCCATCTCCTCGCTCAGCGGAATGAAGTCGGACGGTGGAACCAGCGATCCGTCCGGGCGTGTCCAACGAGCAAGAGCTTCGACGCCTGCAAGGTTACCGGTCTTTGTGCATTGCTGCGGCTGATAATGCGCTGTGATGTGACCTTGCTCGATCGCTCCGCGAAGCTCAACTTCGAGATCGAATTTGTAGCGTGCACGGTAGCGCATCTCGCTGTGGTAGTAAGTTATCGAAGTATTCAGGCCGTTCATGGACCGATGCAACGCGGCCTCAGCGCAACGAAACACGCTTTTGGCGTCGCGTCCATGCACCGGGTGCCAGGAAACGCCGATACTCGCTTTGAGAAACAGATCCCGGCCGTTGATCAGGAATGGGGCCTCTACCGTCTCCCTCACGAGCTCTGCCAGCTCCCGGATTTCGGAATCATTCTGAATACCAGGTGCCAGGATCGCGAATTCATCTGCACCAAAACGTCCGACCACTGCCATGCGATGGCCCTGATCGTCGCAAAACGTTCGGGACAGGCGGTTTGCAATGGATCGCAGTAACTCAGTGCCGGAATCGTAGCCCATGGTCTCATTGATGAAGCTGAAACGATTGATGTCGATAAGTACAACGACCGTATCGCCCTCGGTGTCCTCCGCCCTTTCGATCAGCTTCTTAAGTTCTTCGATCAGCAAGAGCTGGTTCGGTAGCCGCGTGACCACGTCAAAGTACGCGAGTTTCTGCAACGCAGTCGTTCGTTCTTCAACGCGCCTTTCGAGGTCCTCGTTGGCGCGGCGGAGGGCCCTGTCCGCATGCCACTTGCCGCACAGTGCCGCCGCAAGCTGACGACACTCCAGTGCGTGAAACGGTTTTTGGAAGAAAAAGACTTTGTCGGCTGGAGGTATCTGCTTGCCCAGCGATTCTGGTGCCGGGCTGACCGACCCGGTTACGACAACTATGTTGACGTTAGGATCCAGCATCCTGATCCTTTTCGCCGCCTCAATGCCATCGATGCCCGGCGGCATACGTATATCAACGAAGACAATAGAGTACGGCTGGCCCGCTTCGACAGCAGCAGCCACAGCTTCAACCGCTGCCTCGCCCTGGTTGCGCGTATGCACTTCGAACTTGACGGCGCCGCGTTCGTCGGTGTCATCACCGAACAAAACCTTCTCCAGGTCCGTCAGCGTCGTTGCACCGAGATCCGGTTCAAAGTCCTCGCCAAGGCAACGGATATACTCGCTGATGAGCATCGCGTCGTCATCGACGACCAGTATGCGATTGACAGCGCCGCTCATTGTGCCCGCACCATTTTGACGACATCTTCCGCAAGCTGTACGAACGACAAGGGTTTGTGGAAACAGTGCAGGCGCACGGGGGGCGGAACGCGGCGCTGCATTTCTTCAATCGGCATGTCTGAATTGCCGCTCACGAAAACTATTTCGACATCCGGGTCGTGCTTGCGAATCTGGTAGCCGGCTTCCACACCATCGATACCGGGCGGCATACGGACATCGAGTATCACAACGTCAAACGGTTCGCCTTCGTCACGCGCCATTGCTGCCGCCTGTATAGCATCGGCGCCCTGATTACAGGTCACGATTTCAAATTTTGGCTGGTCCTCGAGTTCTCTCGTAGTGTCGAAGAGTTCAGCGGTAAGCGCACTCAGGGCGCGCATTTGTCGAGTCGGTTCCTCGCTGCCGAAAGCTTCGCGGTAACATTCGATCACCCGCTCGTCATCGTCGGCGACGAGTACTTTGATTATTTCCCGATTCTGGATTGTGTACACGATCAACCTCCCTGCGCAGCAGGAAGCAGCACGTGAAATTCTGCCCCGCAGCCTTCGCCTTCGCTCGAGGCCGAAATCTTCCCGCCCATGCTCGCCACCGCATTGGCACACCAGTGCAGACCAAGACCCGTAAATTCACTTTCGGACTTCGATGTGAACCCACGCCGGAAAATCACCGACTCCGTTTCCTTGTTGAAGCCACCGCCGTTGTCGCGAACGATTACACGGATCATGGCCGTGTCATCAACCATTTCACTGCAGGCTGTCAGCGAGATTTGCCCGGCCGGCATGCCGGCGCGTTTAATCGATTCGTAGGCGTTCAATATGAGATTTCCCATGACCTGCAGCAATCCAATGCGATGGGCCCGAACTCGAAACTTTTCGAGGCCGCCGGCCATCGTCAGCTCCACGGTCTTCGGGTTTTCCCTGGGGATGATGTTTGCGGCTTCACCTAACACGTCGTCAACCATGACGTTCTCGACAACCGGGGCTACTGTCGCAAACCTCTCCTGATCACTGAGAATGCCCTCCACCTGCTTGGCCTGGGAAGCAACAATTTCGAGATCCGCCATTGCGTCGTTGCCTGTATTCTCGATGTGCTCGAACGACGCAACAATGTAGTCGAGGAATTTTTGTTTTCGTTCCGGCGGGCAATTCGGATCAGCGATCTGTTTCGTTGATTCCGCGATCCGGAGGTTTTTCGTCACGTTAAAGGATTTACGCACTCGATCGATACCGTTAATCATCGGCGTCATCGCGTTGCGGATGTTGTGCAACACCTCCGCCGCCGTATCGGCTTTACCGGCCTTGAATGACTGGTCGAGCAATGCCTGGCGGGCGTTGTGAACTTCGGTAACCAGGGTGTCAAACTGTTTTCCCAGGACGCCGATCTCGTCGTGGTGGTGCATGGACAATTTCCGCGACAAATCTCCGCTGCTGCGAATGTCGGCGATGTAGGCCGAGAGTTTCCCGATTGGCCGCAGTATGTTGTGACGCAAGGTGAACCACATGAATCCGGCTGCCAGCGCGCCAGCGATGAACAGGAAGAGCATCGTCACGTTAATCGTATGCGTGCCAAGACTGGATATCTCTCGCGGTGTATTCGTCTGCAAAACCAGGAACGGCCGGCCCGCAATATCCGGGAGCGGTTTTCGAGCAGAGACGACTTCTGCCTGTAATTCGATGGTTTCTATTGGCGCTGTGCTTGCGTCGGCCGGCTGAAGAACGATGTCAACATCGGTACGTTCGCGATGTTTCGCCAGGTGCGCCTCGTTCAGGAACTGCCCCATCACAACTGCGCCTTCGATCGGGCCCGTCTCATCAGAGCGCAGTATGGCTCGAGAACTGATGATCATCGGTCCGTGAACCGTACGAACGTAACCAGCCGTGCGATACGAGTTTTCATCGTGCACGGCCAAAGCGGCGATATCCGTGTCATTCGGAATCAGGGCGTTGAGCGTGTTCATCGATACCGACTTCTGATCCGCCCGGTAGTGACCCCAAAGGAATCGTCCCTCAGCGGCATAGACCACGAGCAGGTCGAGGCCGAGATTGGCCAGCGTCGGCCGATTCAGGTTGGAACTTTCGAATCCCGGGTATTGGCCAGTGGTGTAGGCATACATGTCGTCCCAGGGGCCCCAGTCGGCAGTAATGGCTTCGAGGTTCTCGATATCATTGCGCAGCGCGGATTCGGCCCTGTGCAGGTCCGACCTGGCCGCGGCGATATCCAGGTCATCGAAGGCAGGCGCGATAACCAACTGCAATACCGTATAGCTCACCGCCATGAATGCGCTGATGAGTATCACCAGTGTCACTGACATCCTGGTTTGCAGGGGTGCAGGTACGATCGTATTTGACATAACCTTCGCAGCTATCCAACATAAGCTAGGGAACGTTGGCAAAGTGTACGGTCCAGGCCCGTTTCCGAGCGTGACCTGGCGCACTTTCTGGCGATTCCTGTGATACCTTACGCGGCGTTCAGATCGCTGCTTTCGAGACCCTTCCATGCCACTTTTCAAGCGCACGCTCAGCGAATTCCTCTTCCGGCGATTCATGCTCAAGCATTATTCGTCGAACCTGCTTTTGGACATGAACCTCGAAGCAAAGCGGGACACGCTCGACTACATCAAGGCGAACATGGTCGATGCGCCGTATTTCGAGAAACATCCGCAGCTGGTCAAGTACACGCTCGAACAGGTGAAGATTCCGGGCCTGTACCTGGAGTTTGGCGTTGGACGCGGCAAGTCGATGCGCTGGATAGCCTCCGCCGTCAGTGGCCCGGTGCACGGCTTCGATTCATTCGAAGGCATCCAGGAACACTGGAACGGCAATCCGATCGGTGCGTTTGCACAAAAGAAGATGCCCAAGGTGCCGGATAACGTCGAGTTTCACGTGGGCTATTTTGACGCAACGCTGCCCGGATTCCTGGACACGCATGCGGACCCAATCGCTTTCCTGCACGTCGACTGCGACCTGTATTCTTCGACGGTGACGATTTTCGACCTCCTGGGAGCGCGTCTGCGGCCGGGCTCGATAATCCTCTTCGACGAGTACTATAATTTCCATCGATGGCGGCAACACGAGTTCAAGGCATTCCAGGAATTTGTCGCGAAATCCGGGTTGCGCTACGAATACATTGCTTATTCAGTGACGGGGCAGCAGGTTGCGGTCCGCGTCCTGGAGAGTCCAACGAAGTAAGCGGGGCAATCGACAATGACGGACGAAGCCAAGGCTCCGATTAACCGCAACGACCTGCCGTTTGTTGCACCTTGCAGGAAACTTTCGCCCTGGGCGCCGTTCGCATGGGTTCGGGCAGGAATCGCGGACCTTTTGCACGCACCACAGCCCAGCCTGGCTTACGGACTGTCAGTTGCCATCCTGATCGCCGCCGTTATTGTGCTGGCCTGGACGCAGGGCAGTCAGTGGTTCATGTTTGCAATGCTCGGCGGATTCGTATTCCTCGCACCCCTCACCTGCATCGGCCTGTACGCGATCAGCGCGCAACTTGAACGCGGTCAGCAGCCGCTGATGACCAGAAGTGTTCGCGCCGCGCTGCAACGTCATTTCGGCAATGAAATGGTGTTTGCGCTGGTACTCATGGTGATATTCCTGGTCTGGGCCCGCGCTGCTGTCATGGTCAGTGTTTTCTTTCCCACGGACGGCGACACCACGACGATGGAGCTCATCGCGTTTTTCGGGTTCGGCACTGCAATCGGCGCGATTTTTGCAGCCATTACTTTTTCGGCCAGCGCTTTCTCCTTGCCGATGATCATGCATCGAGACGTCGACAGCGTTACGGCGATCGTCACCTCAGTGAACGCGGTGCTGCGCAACAAAAGAGCCATGATCGTCTGGCTGACGCTGATCATTGTTTCGTTGCTGATTGGAATCGCGACGGCCTTTATCGGGCTGGTCGTGATCGTGCCGGTGATCGGCTATGCCGCCTGGCACGGCTATCTCGAAACGATCGATGCGAGCGAGTTTCCGCGTCACCAGGTTGGCATTACCTCAGTGCCAAGACCGGGACCTGCTGTTCAGAACGACGATAACGCTCGCGCGCAATAAGCGGAGCCCAGTAGCCCCGGCTCCGCGTGCGTGATGAGCTGTGTCGGAATGCTCTCCATCAGGGCGCGATGCCTGCCCTTGCTTTCGAAGCCATTGCGAAACCCGCTGCTGGCGAGAAGATCCGGATAACGTTTGGCGATACCGCCGGCAATGAAGACGCCATCACGGGCGTCCAGCGCCAGGGCCAGGTCACCTGCCACCTGCCCCAGAATGTCGAAAAACAGGCTGATCGTTTCCTTGGCTCGCGGTTCATTGTCCGTCGTTGCCGCTGCGAAAATTTCCGCTGCAGTCAGTTGCGTTCTTTTCTCGCCGTGTATCAAGGTGAGCGCGTTGTAAATATTCTCAATGCCTGAACCCGACACCAGGCGCTCCACCGACACGCGCTCGAAGCGCTCGCGCAGGACTTTCAATACTTCGATCTGCACCTGCGATTCCGGCGAAAATCCGGTATGACCACCCTCGCCCGAGATCGGAATAAACAAATCGCCACGGCGACATAGTCCGGCGGTCCCGAGCCCGGTGCCCGGCCCGATGATGGCTACGTTAAATTTGTCGTCCGGCAACTTCCTCGGCACAGGCAGCCCGATAGGTGCGCAATCATCTTCACCAAGAAAAGGAATCGAATACGCCAGTGCCTCGAAATCATTCAGCAAGCGCACCGAATCAATCTTGAAAACGCCGCCGACGTCTTTGGCAGCGATGTTCCAGTGGTTATTAGTGACCTTGATCGAATCACCGATCAACGGACCCGCCGCTGCCAGGCAAATCACGGTCGGTGCGGGTGCCGATATCTCCTCCAGGTAGCGTTGAATCGCCGCGTCAGCCGAAGCGAAATCAGCGCACTTCAAGGTCATTGCATCGCTGAAGGCGACCTGGTCCGGGTCTGCGAGTGCGAAGCGTGCGTTGGTGCCGCCGATGTCGCCGATCAATAAGGAGCTTTGTGCCATGAATGTCCCCGCGGGTGCCGCGGCTTATGCTCTCACACCTGTTGTCTCGCCGCACTCGAACACGCTACCGCCGGATTCCGCCGTGCCTGCCCGCTCGCGAAACACGGCAAATAACTCGCGACCCATGCCCTGCTGCGGCGCCACTTTCACAATCGCCTCCCTGGCTTCGATGTCGTCATCGCTCGCTACAGACAACACACCCCTGGTGGAATCGATAGTAATCCGGTCTCCGTCGCGTATTTTTGCGACGATCCCGCCACAGACAGCTTCGGGTGTTACCTGGATTGCGGCAAGAACTTTGCCGGAGGCACCGGACATGCGGCCGTCCGTGACCAGGGCAACTTTGAATCCGCGGTTCTGCAACACGCCGAGATAGGGCGTCAGTTTGTGCAGCTCCGGCATGCCGTTCGCACGCGGCCCCTGGCAGGACAACACCGCAACGAAATCCTGTTCGAGTTCACCGTTGTTGAATGCATCGACAAAACTCTGCTGCGATTGAAACACTTTCGCCGGCGCTGTGATCGCGTGGTATTTCTTTTCAACGGCAGACAACTTGACGATAGCCCGACCCAGGTTACCCGCGACGAGCTGCAGCCCGCCTTCGGCATTGAAGGGATTCGCGCAAGACCGGAGAATACTCTCATCCAGCGATTCGGATTGCGCGTCTCGCCAGGCGAGCTTGCCATCGACGACATGCGGTTCCGTGCAAAAACGCCGCAGCCCACGGCCCAGTATCGTGTTGACGTCTTCGTGCAGCAGTCCGTTG
>Ga0224510_10001652_pt1 | contig 14354 bp, 10 predicted proteins | sample SF_May12_sed_USG_FD_170161 | JGI IMG/M metagenome (GOLD analysis project Ga0224510, IMG submission 170161) | Sediment microbial communities from San Francisco Bay, California, United States - SF_May12_sed_USGS_4_1 | ecosystem: Environmental > Aquatic > Marine > Sediment | place: USA: California... | reverse complement strand
TTTTTGTCAATTGCCGTCAAAGTGGAGCCTCCACTTAGAAATTTGGGTGCCGTGGCTTCAGGAATTCAGTGGTTGGTATTTCACAAGACATTCTGAAATCTCTCAAAGATTAGCCAAGAATGAAGATCTGATTTCCGCGTCGATAAACTAGTACCATTTCAAAATGCAGAAAAAGGAATGCTCTATTTAAATATTTTCGATCGTTTTTCGTCAGCTTTATCCGCAGCTTTTGTTAGAGACTTAGGGGCATTGAACCGATACCCTAAGAATAAGTGATAGGTGAAACGATCATTCCTAATTGTCGTTGAGGCCCCCTCTTCATAAAAACCTCTTGAAAAAATTAATTGCGTTCCGGCAAAAAATCGCTCCGAATTAAAGCCTAGTGCGCCGGCGCCTTGTGCCCAAAGCAGAAAGTACGACTGATTGCTCTCAATATTACCACCTGGCTGCCTTGTCAACAATTTGCCAAAAATCACTCCTGCGCCTGGCATGACCCCGGCCGAGGCATAGAAATTCCTATGAATAACAAAAGTATGAAAGTACCCAAGGGATAGCAGGAGCTCAAAGTTATTTTCCTTCTGCGTCTTGTTCTGACCCGTAAGTTCAGCCTGATCATCAGTAATGTAATATTCATAGCTAAGTACAGGCATAAAAGTACCAGCACTTCGCAGCTGACGCTCAGTTTGCACGCTCAATGCATTAAAAGAAAACATTTCGTTGAATTTATAAGCTGTCTGCCCATGAAAACGCTGATAGACAAAGTCAGGAAACTGAACGTAGGGATCAACGTCCTTTATCCACCCGGGATCAAAATCTCCTGTATTTTCCAGGTAGTAACCTTTGAATCTTGAATAAGTAATACCTTGTATCCAGTGACTAAAATTGAGGCCCAATGAAAAAGAAGTGGCTTTGCTCTCTCCTTTTAAATCATTATCTCCATTGCCAGGCAGGAATTCTGGTGCTGCGCTTATCGAAAACGAAAACCAACGATAGCTGGTTGAGATTTTTAGCAGTGTTTTGTCGTTAGGTTGTATGCTATAGTCTATGTAGCTATTTACCCTGAATGCCTGTATGTCGTCATTCATACTTAATCGAAAAGTCAAATACTTGTCCATTTTTTCGATGTATTGGTTCGCTTTTATTTCGCTAGAAACGGTGTCTGCCAATTGTGCACTCGCAATAAACGGGAGTAGTAAGCCCACCGCCTTCAATATGCATATTGTTCGCATTATCATATCGCGATAATAGAAAAAATGTTATCCCCTCCAAAGCATCAGGTAATAGAATTGGGCGTTATCCAACTGCAAACTAAAACAGGACTCCGGTGAACATCTTTATCCAATCGTCAAGCGGCATTATAGTAAGAACCAGGGGCAAGACCGGCGCAATCGTAACGGTAGCCAGCATGATCATGGCACTCTTTGTGATAGGTACGACACTCATATTCTCCAAAACGTTGTAACTGTTAGACAGGTCTGCGAGAGCCTGTATATCTTTTCCTATCAGCGCATGATCAAATTTCTCCTCACTGTTCCCCTGCATCCAGGTCGTATTGAACGATTATACAAAACGTGAGGCAAGTCTACCGTACTCCAGTCTACCTTGTCGCTTTGCTTCCCCCAACTGCGATGAGAATGAAAAAAGTGGCAGTATCACCAGGCATAACACCAATACAATAATGACCAGGATATCTAATTTGAAATCAAAAAGTGCAGCACCCTCATGAAAAATATGATTGGATATTAATCCCAACAACATGACGCCATGTGCAAACGCCAGCGGCATCAGCGCATATACTGAATCGGTGAGAAATCCCAAACCGCCCACTTCATCTGGATGGGTGGGCACAAGGGACAGCTTGATGCGCGACACCTGAAACAGGAAACGTGTCCATATGGATATCCGGTAATACCAGCGCAGGAACAAAAACTGAAAGATCGGTAAGCTGATGTACCGAAACCAAATTCCCGCCATGGACAAGGTTCCTTTTCCAATGCCAGGCTCCGAGTACCAGGCTGACGCCTCATGGGCTGAGGTCTGGTGCCAAACTACCTGATAACCAATTATATAAATGATAGCGATCATGAGTATCTCTGCGATCACCGCGTTACGCCACTTACGGGCTGATGTAACAGCATTCTGGAATCTCTCCATCTCGGCGTCAGGTATCAAGTTGCGTTCCCGGAATTCCCTGACCACCACGAGCATGCGTTGATGGACAATCACCTCGGCAACGATAAACATGGGCAGCGCTACCAGCAGCCGGATGTGAACATCCAAATCCTGAATAAAGGGCAAGTTCGTTTCTCCACCCCAGGCCTGGCCCTTCAACATAGAAAGCAGCAGTAGCGGCAGCCAGGCAATCAGGGTGATAATGATCGTGCGGAGTTTTGCCAGCTCCATACCTCTGCCCGATAGGTGTATTCTATTCAGAAATTGAAAAAAAGGTCCGCCGGGGATAATGGAGAATGTCTTGTCGTCCGGATATTCCGCCTCGCTCATTGCGAATGGTTTTATCTTCTACTAAAAAAATGAAGGAAGCAAAAAACAGTCACCGGAAGCGCTACCCTCATTTTCCACAAAGTCCCGGTTACCCGTACTTCGATCGAAAGAAAGGATTTTAAGACACACGTACAATGACATTTATCATGTATACTCCTAAAATCAGAATGATAACAATCACCTGTAGTAATGATATTCTTTGCTTGTTCATTCTGCTTGAAAGACTAACTTCGGCTAACTTGTATTCCGGATCTTTGTCGCTATGTACAGGGAACAGCTTACCGTATTACATTACTCGTGAAGCACGACAACAATCAAATATGAAATTCCCAAGGTCTTACATGCCCGGTACATACGAGCTGGTACGAAAAGTTAAGATACCTGCCCAGCGTGTCCATCGAGCAAGTTCTTTTGTAAAGAGGCGAACGAATCTGAATTTGAGCGTGCGGATTTTTTCTATTGACTTTTTCGGTTTGTTGCTGGTGCTATGGATGCTCCTGATTCCCTCCAAATCATTTCCCCAGGATACTTTATCATCTGCCGTTGATTCAACATGCATACAAACAGACTTAGCAGATGTAATCCGTAAAGCAAGGCATAAACCACCCAAAGTGAAAGCCGTAAACGAGGGTTCGCTGCTGCTCATCCCAATAATTGGATCCAATCCGGCTACCGGTTTTGTCTTGGGCTTAGGTGGCCAATACGCTTTCAAAGTACCACAAAGCGACCGCTATTCTGCCCTGGTGGGAAGCGCGCAGTTTACCACGAAGGGCCAATTTCTATTCTTATTAAAGAATAACATTTTTACAAAATCCAACCGTATTTTTTTCACTGGCGATTGGCGGTTCTTAGTTTTCTCCCAATCAACGTATGGCCTAGGAACCAATGCGCCGGCCGGCGGGATACTGGACTATCAATACAACCTCGGTGGCATTGAAACATCCAGCGATTCATTGGTTCAACCCATGGAATTCAATTTTGCGCGACTACACCAGTCGATGACCTTTAAAATCAGTAAAGGGATATACCTGGGTTTTGGTTACAATCTCGACTCCTATTTTAAGATCAAAGATGAAAAACTCAGGCTGAATCCGGGTGACTCGCTTATCACCAGCCATTATGCCTACAGCGAATATTATGACTTTAATCCACTCAAGTACACCTCATCGGCATTGAACGCAACTTTTATCGTTGACACCCGTGATAACATGATTAATCCGTACAAAGGATACTTCGCATTGTTTAGCTGGCGGCATGACATATTTGGAATAGCTAAGAACGCAAATTTTTACCAGCTGGAATGGAGAAGCTATCATGGGCTATCGAAAAGAAATCCGCGTCATCTGATGGCCTTCTGGTTCATGGGGAATTTCACACCGCCAGGAGAGTTCCCATACTTAATATTGCCGGCTACCGCCTACGATCAGCGTAGCCGTAGTGCCAGGGGCTACACGCAGGGTCGCTTTCGTGGAAACAATCTCGTGTATGGAGAGGCTGAGTATCGATTCCCTATTTCGTCTTGTGGAGGAATCTGGGGCGGAGTACTGTTCGTCAATGCCACTTCTGCCAGTGCGCCTGGAAAATCATTAGCGCTATTTGAATCAGTAAAACCCGGATATGGTGTAGGACTTCGCATTATGGTTGATAAGAATTCGCGCACTAACCTTGCTATTGATATTGGGTTGGGCGATAAGTCGGGGGGGTTTTATCTGGCTGCATCTGAGACTTTTTAGCCCATAAGAAGGACGCATGATCATGCGTCCTTACAAAAATCCCGATGCATTGAGATGATATATGCTTTTCAGTTCCCGTGAACCAAGGCTCAAAATCTACTCATCACTTTCTGGTGGAAGCATCTGGTAGCCGAGCTGCCGGAGTATGTCTGCTTCATTGTAGAAAGTTCTGCTTTGCACAATTTTTCCGTTCTCAATTCTGTAGACAGCATTGACCCATACGTTCACCGGGCCTCTCCCGTCTTTGTACTTGATGGTGAGGTAAGCCCAATTCAAGACCCAGTCGCCTATTGCTTCTCCTTCTGTAACGGTTACCGCCAAATCCTTATGTCGGGTGTATTCAATCGACTCATACAGATTCTCTGCATTATATTTCCAGCTTGCGATGGCATCGGCTTTATTGGTTGAATCGCCCACTGAGGGACCATAGCCAATATAGTCTTCAGCCAAAAGCGCACCCATGGCGTCGGCATCTTTTGTTTCAACTGCCTCCATATATTCTTTGGCGATGGCCAGGTTTTGGCTTTCTTTCTGGGCATTCGGAGAAGTGCAGGAAAAAAGCCCTATGCATACAGTGGCAGATAATATCAGTTGTTTCATAAATAATATAATTTAATGTCGTGTTATTTGATGGTATACCCTTTGCCTTCGATACATACGGTGAAAGCCTTCTGGAAGCTATCCTTCATTGCCTGTTCCTGCGCAGCAACGTCGGCCTGCGCTTGCTGGTTTTGCTGGGCTTGCATTTGCCTGCCTGCCCTTCTGCCTGCCAGCCCGCCTGCAACCGCACCGATGGCCGCACCCTTTCCTGCATCTCCGGCAATAGCGCCAATGGCTACGCCTGCCGCCGCACCTTTAGCAGCACCTACAACCGCCCCACCTGTAGGACCACTTTGTACTGGCGCCGCCTCTATTTTTGGAAGGTTCAAGGGGTCAATGCCTGACTGTTCAACTGCCCATTGATAGCACGCGAATTCATCTTGCTTTTGTTTATTCTTAGACTGCCCTTTTGACGGGAACACATATAATTTCATCTGGCCCGAAATCTGGTTGTAGGTCATTCTTGATGTGTCAGGCAATGCGGGCGTTTGGCCAATCGCCGTCTGAGACAAAACAAGAATACCTGCCAGGATAAAACACCTGGCAACTGCACTAAATAAATAATCTGGTTTCATATTTTTTGTTTGATAAATTAAATCAGCCGGAATGTATAGTCTCCTTTGCTTTTATTTCCTGCAAATTTCATAAAAACACACGATTTTGCACCGCTGTAACTAGAAAATTAACTGAGTTATTGCAAGTCTGAATATGGCAAGCAAAGCCCTCATCATCAGCTTGTTCATAATACAAGAACAAATATGCCTTTTCACAACATGATATTTAAGGTAACATAGCGTAAGTTACGGTTACTTTGAGGTGTGTGAAAAACGGTCTATTTCTCCCTTGCTACCAGTTTTTGTCGAGTGGATAACCTATACACGATGCAGGCAGTTCGTGCTGGTCAATACAATCGGTCCTTTCTTTCGACTGTGCCTAATATCTACCATTACTTAAACATCTCCCGTAACTCGATAATTTTCTGGTTTGGGTTGTTCATGTTGATCAGTCCGCTCCGAGGCCGGTCCATATCGATGATGGTGAACACCGTTGCAGAAAGCATTATCGCAAAACCAACCACCACAATCCAGTCGAAATCATTTTTGCGGTCGTAGCCAAGAAGGAAAGCAGAGCAGATACATAGAATAAAAAGAAAATACATGATTGAATCGGGTATAGTGGATTCTCCTGCTGCTCTTCGTGTGGTAGTTAAATCAATCATTTCATTCAGGGCCGGCAGCAATTCTGCTGTGCGAGTGGTGATGTTATCTACGCGCGCATAGGTAGCTGCTGTCGTCCAGATCTTGCTGCTGATTTGATTGGCATGAATATAGGTATTTTCCAATTTTTTTATGTTCATGCCAGATTCAAGAAAGGCAATGCGCGCTTCCAGGTATTCGTTCAACTGATCCTTCAGTAAACGACGTATGCTATCAGGATATATTTCAGTGCGCAGGATGACCGTGCCAATAGCATTGGCTTCCTGAATGATCAATTGCCGGCGTGTATCAAATCGTGAATTGGACATACTAAAGGTAAAGGCGAGCAGCAAGGCAAGCAAACCGAGCAACGTTCCATTGATCGCGCCCAGGTCCTCAATATTTTTCTCTGGATTTCTTTTTATCATCTGCTTGCGCATTTGAAATCCAAAAAGATAAAAGGCAATTAGGAGTACGAAGAGAATGATGGCAATAACAGCGGTGGATGAGGATTGAAGTACGGAGAGTTTTGTCATAGGAGTTATTTATCAGGTGGTTCTTAATGAATTCATCGTGCTAATTTTTATACACTTCCTTCCAATCATTCATCATGTCCACAACCGTCCAGTTGTATAGGGCCGCATCGTCCAATCCTTTTTCTAAGTGCCCGATGGAAGATTGGCGATCGTAATACACTTCGCGAATGGAATCGGTGTGGTGAATGATCATCCCAAAACGTGGCCCGTTTCCCGTCGAAGTATATTGCAGCATGGCATAGTCACCATCAGAATTACCTACTGTAAACACCGGGCGTTTGCCAATGTATTGATGAATGCCCACGGGCTTGCCTTCCTTGTCGTCTATGAAATTAAGTTCCTGAAGTTTAATCAAATTGCCTTTCCCGTTGATGACTTCATATTTCACTTTGCCGGAACTGCCAACAACCTGATCCGCGGGGATGCCATATACTTCTTCCGTCCAGGGCCGCATAAAATCAACACCGCCGCCGGAAACGATGAACGTTCTGTACCCATTGGCGCGCAGATAATTCAGTAGCGCTAACATGGGCTGATACACCATTTCCTTATAAAGCTTACCAGTCGTGGGGTGCTTTGCGGTATTGATCCAATCCCTCACAATTTGCGCAAATGCGTCGGTAGTCATGCCGGCATGGGTAGCCATTACCAATTGCAAAAGTGCATGTTCGCCACCGGCCATTACGGTTTTCATATCACCTTCCAACAACGCTTTGAAAGGCTGCTTCGCTTTCCATTCCGGATGTGCTGGTGCCATTGCCTTTACCCGGTCTATCGTGAACGCTAGCTGAAAGTATATCGGCTGCTCACCCCACAACGTACCGTCATTGTCAAAGCAAGCAATGCGATCAACGACCGGGATAAAATCAACGCCTGCCGTGGTGGTTCTGCCCACGAAATCCATGATGGCCTTCTTGCTTTCGCCTTCATTCCAGGATGGAAGGGGGTCCGTATTTGCAATTTCTGTTTGACTCGTCTCCGTCTGTGGCGGTTGGCACCTGAATAGGCAAGGCACCAGGAGAAACAAAGTCAGCGTTGCGGTATTGATTTTTCTCTTCATGGCTTGAAAATATGATAATAGAAAACGGACATCTGGCGATGTCCGTTTTCGTAAATATTGCTCGGCTAATTCTGTGGTCTTGCCTGCATGCTTTGCAACACCTTGTCAATGCCTAAGGAAGAGCCCATGACCGGAGGAAAATCTTTGAAGGATGCTAAGAACCTACCCGTAATCGTCTGGGCCGGAACAAAGAGCCATAAATTATCGGCATACCAGCGCAAATACATGGCCGACTCCTTCCAGGTAGTCTCAAATGGATCCGCCTTTAGGTTGATCGCCAATGGCCAGGCAGGTTGTTTTCGATACGCCTGGTTTATTCCACCTTCCAAAATGGTAAAATGCAATTTCCAATGATCGTAACGGACGGCATTCAAATTCCCTCCCTGATCGAAATAAAATATTTCATGACGTGGATCATCTTTCGTATCACCTTTCCAGAGAGGCAGTAGGTTGTAACCATCCAAATGAACTTTGAAGGTTTTGTCACCGGCTTTATAGCCCGTCAGTAATTTTTCTTTGACATCGGGTACCCCAGCTGCAGCCAAAAGCGTTGGCATCATATCTTCATGCGAATAAATGTTGTTATCGATCGTTCCGGGTTTAATGACACCGGGCCAACGAATAACACACGGCACTCTAAAGCCACCCTCCCACGTGGTTCCTTTTTCGCCATAGAATGGCGAGGTGCCACCATCAGGCCAGGTTATTTTCTCCGCGCCGTTGTCGGTGGAATACATGATAATGGTATTGTCAATGATCTTCAGGTCTTCTAATTTTTTGAGCACCGTTCCAATGGCTTTGTCGTGTTCGACCATTCCATCGGCATAAAGGCCAATACCAGTAACGCCGTCACTTTCTGGCTTAAGGCGTGTCCAAACGTGCATGCGGGTAGCACTCAGCCAAACGAAAAATGGTTTGCCTGCTTTATGCGCTTTTTCAATAAAGGCGATGGCTGCATTCGTAAATTCATCATCAGCAGTTTCCATTCGCTTGCGCGTCATGGGTCCCGTATCTTCAACTTTTCCGTCCGCATAACTATGTATTACACCACGGGGACCATATTTCTTATGAAAGGCGGGATCTTTCGGATAGTAGTATGTTTCGGGTTCTTCCTCCGCATTGAGATGGTAAAGATTTCCATAGAATTCATCAAAACCATGGTTGGTTGGGAGGTGCTTATCCCGATCTCCCAAATGGTTCTTTCCAAATTGCCCCGAGGTGTAGCCCAGAGGTTTTAATAATTCAGCAATGGTTGGCTGGTCATCCTGGATTCCTTGTTCTGAGCCGGGCATACCAATGGTTAAAAGGCCCGTTCTGAACGGATGCTGGCCTAATATGAACGCAGCACGGCCCGCTGTGCAAGACTGTTGTGCATACCAGTCCGTGAACACGGCCCCTTCTTTGCCAATACGGTCAATGTTGGGCGTTTGATAACCCATCATGCCCTGGTTATTAATGCTGATGTTGGAATAGCCAACGTCATCGCCCCAGATTACAAGGATATTGGGTTTTTTTGTTTGTTGGGCCTGTGCTGAAATCGAGAGGATGACAAGCAGTATACCTAAGATGTCTTTTTTCATAAATAAAATATTTGATTGGGTTGAGGTTTTTAATGCTAGTGCAAGATAGTTATTCCTAAAAGATAATTGTGCATTGAATACTTTAATCGTCAATAATTGCATTAAGTGCATTTACTATTAAAACATTAACAAAAGCATTTCATGATTGTTCAAATATGTTGTTGCTGATATCCCCGGAATCCAAAACAAATGTTAGCACATCCCTTAAAAATATCAACATTGATTTAGTACCCAAAAAAAGGCGGCGGGCACCTTCTTATTTCCTGATTTCAATCATCGGAATGGAGAGTTCCACGCCTAAAGCTCTTAGTGCATTATAAATCTGCACATTCAATTCCCCGCGCGTAATGAGAATCTCCCCATCTTGCCAGTAATAAAGTTTGAATAGTAGCGTTTGCTCCTGTTGCCCTTCGAAGACCACAAAAGGCGCCGGATCTTTGATCACCTTAGCATGACTAGCTGCTAGATGCTGCAATACTTCAACTACCTCTGCTGGATTTGCATTCCCGTGGGTCCTGACTTCAATGAAGAATCTTCTTCTTCTGTTGGTCAGTGTCCAGTTAGAAATGCTGTTGCTGATGAGGCTCGCATTGGGAATAATGACTTCGGCGCCAGCATAGGTAATCATCTTGCTGGAACGAATTCCAATCTCTGATACGGTACCCTCTTTTCCTTCCGCTTCGATAATGTCTCCCACCAGTATTGGCCGCTCAAAGATCAAAATCATCCCTGAAACAAAATTTGAAACCAGATTTTGAAGTCCAAAACCAACGCCTACTCCGAGTGCCCCGGCAAGTATGCTCATTTTTGTAAGATCAAACCCGGTTGAAGCGACGGCCAGGAAAAATCCCAGGACGATAACGAAATATTTTCCAAGCACGCCCATCGCCATGGGTACTCCCCTTGGCACATCTAGCCGCGAAAAGACTTCTTCCTCCAACAGCACTTTGATGAAATTCGAAATAACAAAGGACAGCAAAATAATAATGATCGTACTCAGCACCCCCCCTATCGTAACATGGATCTCTCCAAAATTTCCACCCAGCGCCCAAAATTCCGTCGCAGTATCAACAAAAAATTGTTCCACTTCAAATGCTGACAATAACCCTTTTATCCAGAGCAGCCAGGCTCCCAATCTAATCAGCTTAAAACTAAGCTGCAGATAACGATTTACAATGTGTGAGTTGGTTAAGATTGCTGTTCTTGAGAATGTTTGTAAGAAGCTGATTATAATATGTGCGCACAATAAAATCACGGGTCCAACGTAGAGACTACCTACAATCCCGGAAAGCATTAGTTTGGCCAGGGAGCGATAGCCAATGATGATAAGTAGGAGCGTAATAATAGAAAGGTAAAGATAGGCTGGCACCAGAAGGGTTTTGATATGCTGCGTTACGATCCCCCTCAAATGAGTAAGATATCTATCGTGATTTCGGTACATCCAATATAATAATGAACTCGCCGCAAGGTTCAACGCAACCAATAGGATTAAATGTGCCTTGATGGGTAATGAAATTAGATTTAAGATCACACTTATCATATAGGCAATAATGATTACCCAATATATCCATGGATTTCGAACAGCCTTATCTAAAGAAAATATTATCACCGGAAACGCAAAAGCGACTAGCAGAACCTCTGTAAGAAGCGTTGGCCGGTTCTTGAGAGAAAGGATCGCAATCAGCAAAATTGTAATAATAGCGGAAGCAATTGGGTATCTTATCGTAAGGCCTTCAGCTGAAAACAAATCGGAATCATCCTCACTTGCCTTCTGCAACCTTTGCAAGACGAACATGGCGAAATAGATACTGAGGCCAAGGATAAGCAGCCAAATAAACGCGCTCGCATTCTCATTTATGTATTCAAATGATTCGGTCACGCTTTGGGTCACACTTCCCGAAAAGAATTTTACGTTTGCACCTTGCTTTAAACTACCATCCTTTTGCGAACTCCATATGGAGATGCTGTCGCGCTGAAAGAGTCGTACAAACGAAAGTGATTTGGCGTTTTCTACCCTTTCACTGTATTCGCTTATGTCGTTTTGGTTTTGATTTATCCTGCTTTGAATGGCCAAAAATCCGCTTAGCTGGTACTGAAGCTTTTTTTCGGCGCTGACTGTTAGCGCCAACGCCTCCTGAACCTGGGGCAGTAATGTCATAAAAATTGTATCGGTAGCGGCTTTCTGCAAAACACCACTCCAATTAGATTTTGTGCGTTCCAGCACGGATAGTGAATTTTCAATCTCCGTTGTAATATCAGTGATCTCCATTGACAGGCTCTCCAGTCTGACACGCGACCGATTCAGCCTGCCCTGGAGATTGGTTGTCTGTGCTGAGCTCATATACCCAGACAAGATTTCATCCGCTCTCAATTTGATGTTGCTCAACGCCTCTGAATTCCGATCGAGTTCTGCCGAAGATGAATTCAGCAGCGTAGAATCCTTATAGCGTTCCAGCATTAAGGGGATTTGTGTAACCAAACGCTTGTACTCGCCCTGGACATCGGCAAACTTGATTACAGAAGTTGAATCGGTACCTCCATTTTGCTTGTCAGGCTGACTAAAGCCTGACAGGGAACAGGCAATGAATGCAATTGAAAAAATTAAACAGAGCGTATTTTTTGATGACACTTTTAGCTGAATTTTCAACGTGCAAGATAATACCGATTGAAACAACATGGAAACCAGTACATTAAAAAGAAAGAAGGAGTCCTACACCTTAGCAATGCAGGACTCCTTTCTTCCAAGACTCTTGTCTTCGCCCTCTGGCAGAAGTTATTGGGCACCTACGCACCCGTTCATGTGGCGTGGTTTAATTATTGCTGATATCTACCGTTACCTTTTTAATTTTGCCGGTAAACTTATTATCGCCCTCTTTATAATCGCTGGTCACGTTGGTCTCATTGTCCGTGCCGACATCAACCCCTTCATCTCCCGAGTAAATGAATGGTTGGGTTTTTGGAATTTGTCCTTCGGCCACTTTTTCATCATCCACGTACAGAATACATTTGCCACCTGCACCTGGCTTGGGTTCATCAATGATAAATTCATACTTAATTTCATGCTTGCCTGCGCTGATCGCCTTTGGCGAGGCAATGTTTGTGTGCGCTAAGCCAAAGAAATTATAATCATGATGCACTTTACCATTCTTCATATAGAGCGACCAACCGCCAAAACGTCCGGCCTGCGAAATAATCACGCCATTGGTATTGGCATCCTTCAAATCCACATCTGAAACAATAGTATAATTTTTAGTCTTGTTGTTGATAAATACATTTTCCATAATGCCTGTCATCCCTTCATAGAGGGTAAGGGATGTTCTATTTCCCATAATGTCAGCCCTTCCTGCAATCTCAGCATTAAAACGTTCGGATCTTCGATCATCAATTGGGAAGACATGATTCTTAATCGCTTCTTTGGTGAATAAATCCTGTAGTTCTTTTAATTTTTCAGGATTACTAGCAGCAAGATCGTTGGCTTGTGCAAAATCTTCATCTACATGATACAGCTCCCAGACATCGTCCTCAAGCGGAGGATTCTCAACCATAAGCCATGGGATGGAGTGACGTGTGCTGGCTGTCCAGCCGTTGTCGTATATACCCCTGTTGCCAAACATTTCGAAATACTGTGTGGTGTGCCTGTCCGCTGCTTTTGCATCGTCAAACGAATATAGAAAGGACGTTCCGCTGAATGGGGTTTGGGGTGTTCCATTGACTGAAGTGGGAAAAGGCAGGCCGGCAGCTTCCAATACGGTTGGCGCAACATCAGTGACATGCGTAAACTGGGAGCGAACTTCGCCCTTTGCTTTAATACCCTTAGGCCAATGTACTACCATGCCATTACGTGTACCACCAAAGTGGGACGCCACTTGTTTGGTCCACTGGAAGGGAGTATTTGTGGCATGCGCCCAGCCGATGGCAAAATGCGGATACGTGTTCGGGCCGCCCCAGTCATCGTAGTGGCCCATCATTTGAGAAGCATCGCTAAGCACACCGTTCAAGCCCATCATTTCGTTAAATGTTCCCAGCGGTCCGCCTTCCGCACTCGAGCCGTTGTCTCCAACAATATATAAAAACAAAGTATTATCCAGTTCGCCCATTTCATCCAGCGCCTGAACCAGTCTTCCTACTTCGTGATCTGTATGCTCAGCAAAACCTGCAAATACTTCCATCTGCCTGGCGAAAAGCTTTTTCTGTTCGGGGGTTTGGTCATCCCACGCAGGAATTTCCTTTGGTCTCGCTGTAAGTTGTGCGTCCTGGGGAACCACGCCCATTGCTTTTTGACGAGCAAAGGTTTCTTCTCTGAGTTTATCCCAACCCTGATCAAACTTGCCTTTGTATTTTTCGATGTACTCCTTTGGTGCGTGGTGTGGAGCATGCGTTGCACCAGTAGAAAAATAGATATAGAACGGTTTATCAGGTGTGAGGGATTGTTGAGCACTTACCCAATTAATAGCCTGATTAGTCATGTCTGTGGTAAAGTGATAATCAGGATCATGGGGAACTTCAACCCGTATCGTGCCATCATACACTGCAGGAGCCCACTGGTTGGTTTCGCCCCCAATAAAGCCATAGAATTTATCGAATCCAGAACGTGTAGGCCAGCGATCATAGGGTCCTGAGACGGATGCTTCCCATGGAGGTGTTTCGTGATATTTTCCGAACATGGCAGTGCTGTAGCCATTCAACCGCAACATCTCGGCCAGCGGCGCAACACTATTTGGACGAATGCCGGTGTTTCCAGGAAATGCTGTGGCAAGCTCCATGATCGCGCCAGCATTATTTAAGTGATGGTTTCGGCCAGTCAGCAGCGCTACCCGCGTTGGGGAACATAAGGCAGTAGTATGAAAGCGATTATACTTCAACCCATTGGTCGCCAGCCTATCTACGGTCGGCTCGTTCACAGGACCACCAAATCCGGCAGCACTGCCAAAGCCTTGATCGTCAATTAACACAATCACCACGTTAGGTGCTTTTTCGGGTGCCTTTACCTCGAAGCGTGGCGGTGCTGTCGCTTTGCGGGCATCAAGCTCAGTGATGGATTGAACGGCAGGTTCCTTGATTGGTAGACTGGTGCGATCCAACACTCCAGATTCAACCGGAGTGCTTTCAACATCTTGCTGCGACTGGCTGCAACTCGCCATAACGAA
>Ga0224510_10001649_pt1 | contig 14374 bp, 9 predicted proteins | sample SF_May12_sed_USG_FD_170161 | JGI IMG/M metagenome (GOLD analysis project Ga0224510, IMG submission 170161) | Sediment microbial communities from San Francisco Bay, California, United States - SF_May12_sed_USGS_4_1 | ecosystem: Environmental > Aquatic > Marine > Sediment | place: USA: California... | reverse complement strand
ATTTCTAAATTGGGTTGACAACTCAGGGAATACAACTTGCGTACCGTCCACCACTCGGGCAGTATTGGCCGGACTCCAGCGAGAAAGGTCTTCAAACGGACAACGAAATCTTGGACGAGTTCAGGTCGGCGACTATGCGGACGTCTATACGCCACCAGCGGAACACTTCATAGCGATCCGCCTAACCCAATTCGCGAGGAGATGACACGATGACTTCTCTGTTGGTGGCACTCAGTTTGGCGATTCTCATCGCCGTCTTCGCCCTGCAAAACACGTTTCCCGTGACGATTCAGTTTCTTTTCTGGGAGTACCAAACTTCATTGGTCCTGGTGATTCTTGGTTCGACCGGCATTGGAGCCGCTCTCAGCGCCATTGCCTCATTAGGCACACGCTGGCGCCATGGACGAGAAACTCGTGTGCTGACCGCAGCCTTGGAAGAAGAACGAAAGCGGATTGCCGACCTCGAACGGCGGGTCCGGGACATGCCGTAACTCTGATGCCCTACCCTCACATGTTCAGGTGATCGCAGTTGAGTTTCGACACTGAACGATCCGCCTCAGCGCCGGATGTCATGCAGGCGAGCCCTTGTCTCGCGCGTCCGATCTCCTTGCGCAAAACCACGCGACTTCGGCTCCAAGAATGAACACAAGGGAGGCGTAATACAGCCACATAAAGAAGAACATCAGGCCACCCAAGGTGCCATACAAGACAAGGGAAGCTTGGGCCATGGATACATACCAGGCAAAGCCCCAGCGCGCCACTTGAAACAACAGCGACGCGCTCAAGGCCCCGATCAGCAGCGCTTCGGGCGGCAGCGTGACTGCCGGAGCGACACGATACAGCACGTAGAACAACGCGACCATCGCCACGAATCCCAGGACCCGGTCCCACACCGTCAACGCGGGCGTAAAGAACGGCACCAATGATGGATAGTCCTCCGCGAGGGTCCACACAATCGTCACGAATGAGGTATTGATCACGATGCCAAGCAGTAACGCCGCGACAAGCAGGGTGATGAGGAGATCGATCCCAACCCCTCGGATGAACGTACGAGACTGCTGGGCACGAAACACCTGATTGAGCACGATTCGGACGGACCCGAAGAGAAAGCTGCTAAACACCACAAATGATACGACCCCAGCCACACCCAGGAGGCCGCGGTCGGCCACGACCGCGGCCATACTGTCCGCCATCGCCTGCTGTGACTGGGGAAGAAACGACTGCAAGACCGATTTGACTTCGTTCATCGCGCGCTCAGAGTCCAGCACGGTGTACCCAAGCAGCGAGACCATCAGCAGTGAAAGCGGGATGAAGTAGAGCAAAATGTTGAAGGCCAATGCACTCGTGAAAAAGAACCCGTTGTCCGCTAAGAACTTCTCCGCGACAGACTGCAGAAACGTCCACACATGACCGAACCACTGTGGCCGTGTTGCACTCATGATTCGATGCTTCGTACCACCACGCCGGACCGTTCCGCTCGATAGCTGTCCACGAGCGCGAAACTGACGGCGACGACTAAGGGACCGGCCACGATGCCCACTAATCCAAAGAACTGGATGCCACCCAATACCGCGAAGAAGGTCAGCAGCGTGTGCAACTTCGAGGCTTCACCGACGACAACGGTCCGAACCGCGTAATCGAGGACGGCGATCGCGAATCCCGAGACGCAGAGGATGGCGCCGGCTGCATAGTCGCCCTGGATGAACGAGTACAGGGCGACCGGCAGCCACACAATCCCAGCTCCGACGAGAGGCAGGTAGGCCAAGATCCCCATCACCGCACCCCACAACAGAGGGACTGGTATCCCGGCAAACCAAAATGCAAGGCCCCCGACGATGCCTTCGAGCGCAGCCACGAGCGTATTCCCGAGGACGGCCCCCCGCACTACCTCGCCGAATCGGTGGACCACCAACTGTTGGCGGGGTTCATCGAGAGGCAGGATATCTTTCAACCAATCCACCATGCCTTTGCCGTCACGGAAGAAATAAAACGTGCAGAGCAAGATGATGCTGAGCTCCATCAGGCCGACGAGCACATTCTTCGCCACCTGGGTCAATTGCTCCACCAGCGCGCTCCCCAGTTGCGCCAAATTGTCCACCAACACAGACCGCAGGTCGGTGCCGGTCATCCGCTGAAACTCCTGAAGCTGCTCCAGGAAGACCGTCGCCCAGGGGTGCACGCGCCATTGTTCGATCACGCCCGGTCCCTGTTCCAGGGTAGATACGACCGTCAGGTAGGTCCTGGCCAATTCTTTTCCGATCAAGAACGACAAGTACGCGAGGGGGAGAATCAGCCCGATCGTTACCGCCACACTCATCACCAACGCGCTGAACGATCGTCGATCCCCGGTCAACTTCACGATTCTGCAATACTGTGGATAGAGTCCGTACGAAAGGACGGCGGACCAGATGAGTGCCGAGAAATAAGGACGAAAAATAGCGAAGAGCAGGTAGCCCAAGCCGGCCAAGAAAAGAAGCGTGACCAGACGAGCGGTTGAGTCGAGAGTCTTCTTCCCCTCTTCACTCATGAGAATGGCTTCCGATCAGATACTGCGATGGTACCTGTAGGGAGAAGTGAGCGGCTCAAGCTCATGCTCTTTGAGAACTGATGGTTTCTGCCATCATAGGCACCCGATCGAGCTTCGTCCAGTCCTCCCACGTGCTGCCGGGAGGACCGGCTTTGATTCGCCATGACGGATAGGCGTGCTCACCCGGAACGTTCGGCGTCTCGATATCCCCCAACAGATCTTCCAACGAGATCAGCACGATCCGACTAGGTGTGCGAGCCACATAGGCATAGACAGCTCGACAGAGTTCGTCGGTCAAGCGTGGGACGGCGTTGGCTTTTCGTGAGGTGCCTGTCGGCAGAAGTTGTTCTTCGGATAAGGCGTCCAAGAGCGCTTGTTTGTCCCGAGCACGAGTGATCATGTCGCGCCTCAGCCATTCTGGTTGCTGATAGAGACCGAGTTGCGCTTTCAGCTCGATGTCACGACCGATCCAAAAGCCTCGCAATGTCGGCAGATCATGGGTCGTCACGGAAGCGGCGGCGTCCTGTGGAAACCGAGATGGTTTTGCAAACCGCCCTCGTGCGGTTTGTTCAAAGAGCAAGAGCCGGTACGACAGCAAGCCCCCCGCCATCAACCGAGTCCGGATCGACGGGGTCACCGTCCCCAGATCTTCCCCGATGACCATGACCTGTTCTCTTTGGCTTTCGAGCGCTAAAACACCTAGGAGATCCTCTGCCGGATATCGCACATATGTCCCCTCGGCCGGTACATGTCCTTCTGGAATCCAGAAGAGACGAAACAAACCCATGGCGTGATCGATTCTGATCAGTCCGCAGGCCTCCATGGCCCGACGATAACAGTTCGCAAACAGACGATAGCCGTCCTTGCGAATCCGACTTGGATGAAACGGAGACAGATTCCACCGTTGGCCATTGGGCGAAAACAGTTCCGGCGGGGTCCCGACCGACGCGGCTGCCACCAGTTGATCCTGAAACGCCCAGGAATCCGCTCCACCTGGATCGATCCCGACCGCCATATCCTTATAGAGGCCGATGGCCATACCCGACCGCTTCGCCGCCGATTGCACGGCTTGGAGTTGTTGCTGGCACTGCCATTCGACATAGTGGAAAAATTGCAGTCGGCTCTGATCACGAATCGCGACCTGTTTGACTGCAGGCGACTCGGGATGCTGGTACGCCGGCGGCCAAGAACGCCATCCTTGTGAGTCGGTGCCGGCAACTTTCCCGCGACGGGCCATCTGTTCTTCCAAGGTGCGGAAGAGCGCGAACCGTTGCAGCGCCTCCCCCTGCTTCCGAACGAATCGGTGAAAGGCACGAGCCTTGGCTGTGTTTCGCGCAAGATGGTGCCGCTGAAACAGGCGAAAGAGCTCTTCCAGAACCCCCCGTTTGACCCGTTCAACCGCTTCATACTGTACCGTCGGACTCCGGCGCAGCGCGGCAAGTTTGGCCTGAAAGGCCGGTGCCCGTACTTTCGCTTGAATTGCGGAGGCCTCTCGAAATTCCGGAATCCCTTCGAGATCCAGGTAGAGCGAGTGATGAAAGAGCCGGCTGGATGGCGAATAGGGACTCACCTGCCCGGGCGGCAGCGCGTGAAGCGGATTCACCCCCAGAAGATCCGCTCCGAGTTCACTCCCTGCCCACTGAATCATCTCCTTGAGATCCCGAAAATCTCCGACACCCCAATTCTTGGTGCTGCGAAGGCCATAGAGTTGGATCGTGATACCCCAGGTTCTACCGGAACCCATGACTGCCGGATGCAGATAGCACTGGCGTGGGACGACGGCAAGCGCCATCGCCGCACATTGGCTGACCCCTGGCCCTGAGGCTTCCACCGTCAATGAATGGTAGCCGAGCGGCAGCGTGCGCGGAAACGGCAACGCCACTTCACAATAGCGCAAACCATCCTGAATCGTCGTAGCCAGAACTTTTATCCGTCTTCCGATGCTCCGCCCACTCAGAACTTCGCCCTGTTCTTTCCTGAGTCTCCACGTGAGCGTGATCTGCCGCAATTGATCGCTAGCCACAGGCAAGCGGAGGGGCACTGTACGAGGGAGTTGATCTATCCGCACGACCATCACAGGATCCACCATCTCACGCCAGCGTTCCGAGCGAACCTCGCGCATCCTTTCGGTCACCTGCATCGAGTCCTGTGCGTCTACCCCCATCACCGAGAGAACCCGGCGAAGACTCGCATCGTTGACCGGGCGGCGAACGCCGCCCTCATCCACATACGAAGGAGCGACCCCGAATCGGGTCGCCAGTTGGCGGAGCCGGTCATCAGACACGGAAGCTCCCTGTGCGTTTTCCTTTCGTCGGCCGTTTCGCTGCATCGGCGCGACTCGCCTCGATGGCCTGTTTGGATGCACTTTTTTTCTCATCCCCCTTCCTTAACACGAGCGCTCTGCTTAGGATAGGGGAGAATCACCGACAAGGAGGACTTTCTTATGGTGCAGTCCGAACACATCGAACGACTTCTCAACGCCGAACATTGGAATCCTCGTGAGCTGCTCGGCCCCCATCGGACTTCCGTGAATGGGACGGACTCGCTCGTGATTCGAACCTTTGCGCCGGACGCCAGCGAGACTCACGTGATTCTCGATACCCCCGGCCGCAAGCGGATACCAATGAACCGCGTTCATGAATCAGGATTGTTTGAGGCGATCCTGGATGCGCCGAAGGGAACTATGAAATACCGAATCCGAGTCACCGATTCTCACGGAACCGTCACGGAGCGCCACGATCCCTACGCCTTCCCTCATTTGATCAGCGATCATGATCTACACCTGTTTGCGGAGGGGAATCTTTTCAAAGGCTACGAGAGACTGGGGGCTCATCTCGCAACCGTCGACGGAATCGCCGGCGTTCATTTCGTCGTCTGGGCCCCGAACGCCATGCGAGTCAGCGTCGTCGGCAGCTTCAACCACTGGGACGGCCGGTGTCATCAGATGATGAGTCGTGGGTCGACCGGGATCTGGGAGCTGTTCGTCCCGGACATTCCCGAAGGAACACTCTATAAATACGAAATCCGCTCTCGCCAGGTCGACGCTCCTTTCACCAAGGCTGATCCGTACGCATTCTCGGCGGAACTGCGGCCTCGCACGGCATCAATCGTTCGCAATCTTTCGAGCTATCGATGGAACGACCAAGCGTGGATGGACGCCCGCGCGACGCGTGATCCGCTTTCCGCGCCCATGTCCATCTACGAGGTGCATCTGGGATCCTGGATGCGGGTACCTGAAGAGGAGAACCGCTGGCTCACATACCGCGAATTGGCCGATAAACTGATTCACTATGTCACATACATGGGCTACACCCACATTGAACTGATGCCGGTCACCGAACATCCGTTCGATGGATCCTGGGGCTATCAAGCCACCGGCTACTTTTCCGCCACGAGTCGATTCGGCCCGCCGGAAGACTTCATGGCGTTCGTCGATGCGGCGCATCAAGCGGGAATCGGCATCATCATGGACTGGGCGCCGGCGCACTTTCCTGACGATGCGTATGGGTTGGCGTGGTTCGACGGCACACACCTCTATGATCACGAGGATCCGCGGCTTGGCTATCATCCGGAATGGAAGAGCCGCATCTTCAACTACGGCCGTGTGGAAGTCAAAAATTTCCTCCAGAACAGCGCGCTCTTCTGGTTGGACAAATACCATATCGATGGTCTTCGTGTGGATGCAGTGGCCTCGATGTTGTATCTCGATTATGGGAGGAAAGCGGGTGAGTGGATCCCCAACCAGTTCGGCGGAAACGAAAACCTGGCGGCTGTCTCTTTTCTCAAAGAATTAAACGTGCTCGTCCACCAAGAACATCCCGGCGCCGTTACCATCGCCGAGGAGTCCACCGCCTGGCCGGGCGTTTCAAAGCCGACCTATACGGGGGGATTGGGCTTTACCTTCAAATGGAACATGGGCTGGATGCACGATATGCTGGACTATTTCGAAAAGGACGCCATCCATCGCAAGTATCACCAGAATCAAATTACATTTGGATTGCTCTATGCATTCCATGAAAACTTCGTCCTCGTGCTGTCACACGACGAAGTGGTGCACGGGAAGAAGGCATTGCTCGACAAGATGCCTGGAGATCTCTGGCAACGCTTCGCGAACCTGCGCGCGCTCTATGGCTACATGTACGGCCATCCTGGGAAGAACATGCTCTTTATGGGAGGGGAATTCGGCCAGTGGTGGGAGTGGAACCATGACGACAGCCTGCAGTGGCATCTCTGCCAGCATGAATCGCACGCTGGTCTCCAACGGTATGTCCGCGATCTCAACCGGCTCTATCGGAACGAACCTGCGCTGTACGAGATCGATTACGATTGGACCGGATTCCAGTGGATCGACATCAATGACACGGAAAATTCCGTCATCTCATTTCTCCGCAAGGCCAGAGACCAGAACAATCAAGTCGTCTGCGTATGCAACTTCACACCGGTTCCACGGCATGGATACCGAATCGGCGTGCCCTCCTTAGGCTACTATCGTGAGCTATTGAACAGCGACGCTGAAACCTATGGGGGAAGCAACATGGGCAATGGCGGCGGAGTGATGGCCGAGCCGATTTCCGCTCATGGATTTCCGAACTCGATCGTCCTGACCCTGCCTCCCCTCTCTGCCCTGTACTTCAAGACAGGATGATGCCCCCTCATTCACCGATCCGGCTCGGAACCGGGGTGGTCCTATCGGACGGGGTCACGTGGGGACGCCATCGCAAGCCGAGATCGAGAATACGTTGCAGCAATGCAGGATAGGGCAGTTTTGCGCCCGCGGCAGAACCGGCAAAATCCTCGGCAGTGCCGATGTGAGGATTCGGGTTCGCTTCCAACACGTACATCTGCCCAGCTGGATCAACCCGAAAATCAATCCTCGCATACCCACTCAATCCCAGACTACGGTAGACCCGCTTGGCCATGCCTTGAAGAGTCTGTCGCTGCGATTCCGTGAGATCGCTCGCGGCCGTGGAGCAGACACCGTATTTCTTCTGGTACGCTTGGCTCCATTTCACTCGCGCCGTCGCAATCTTCCGAGCTTCCTCCGGTAATTGGCTCATGTTAAGCTCCCAGACCGGGAAGACTTGCAGGCGCTGATTGCCCATCACACCGACATACAATTCACGTCCTTCGATATACCGTTCCACCAATGCTCCCGTGCCGAGGCTTTGGTGTATGAATTTAACCCGTTCTTGCAACTTGTCGTCGTCGTCCACGATCGAGGCCTGGGATATGCCCAGGGAGGCTTCCTCTGAGACGGATTTCACGATTAACGGAAACGATAACTCCTTAGGCCGCCTGATCGATCGACCTAGCGGAACGGTGATGAATTCCGGAATCGGGATACGGTGGTAATAGAGAATTTTTTTGGCCAACCCTTTATCGCGGGCCAACATTAATCCTCTAGGGTTACAACCCGTATACGGCACCTTGAGCAATTCAAGATACGACACCACGTTCTGGTCATAAATGGCCACCCCGCTGAATTCCTCCAGCAGATTGAATGCGATGTGCGGTTTCCATTCATCCACTGCCTGACGGACCACGGCGAGCTCGTGTTGGACACCGAGCGGGCGCACCTCATGCCCCATCTCTCGGAGCGTGTTGACGACTTCGTATTCGGTCCTCCATTCAACTGTGCTGAGATCCAGTCCCTCGACCGTATCCGGCGGAACAAGGTCTTCATGGACCAGCACAAGGACGCGTAACGGCCTCATAACGCCACCCGATGATGGCCGCTGTGCAGATAGTTCATCGTTTGCACCGTTAGGAGAATCGTGACATCGAGTGTGGCCTTCTCTTCCGGGATAGCCAGTCTGAGACGCTGTTCACGACAGCGCGTGACGATATCTTCAAACACGCGGTCGATTGTATATTGATATTCGCCCGTCCAGGCCGCCACCTCGCGACATACATCCCGGCGAATGCGGGCCAAAAATTGTACCGCCGAGATATTGGCCCGATGTTCGGGCGCTACAGAAAAAATCCGACGAAGGTCCCGATCATAGAATGTCGGATGGGGCGTTCCGTAGTGCGCGTGCTTCTGCTCATAGTGTTTCCGCAAAGTCCGGCGAAGGCGAGGCAGCGAGTCCACATGTTGCTTGGTCGTCACCAACGGCCGTGCATCGACCAACGAGCCCATCAACCTTTCCATGTATTCCAATTTTTTGAGAGCCGGCCAATCCGCATACCGTTCCTGCCACAGCGACTGTGGATTCAGCCACACTGCGAAGGTTTCCGCGAAGTCCTCGTCCGGATGGCTCTGCGCGTACCACATATCCAAATGAAGGACGTAGCTTTTGCTGTAGGGTTTTGGGGTATAGAACTTGGGATAGGGTTGGGTCGACCTTCCGAATATCGCCTGCCGATCCCGACGCCGACGGATACCATAGGCGTTTTCCAAAGCATGTCCGGCCTCGTGCCGAAGAATGCGCATGCACTGTTCCGGCGTGCCCCCTTCCACTTCTAACATCTGCGCCAGTTCCAGTTGGGCCAGCCGCGGATGGGCCAGGTAAAAAGGCACTGCGATGCCGGGCACGCCGTCCGGTGAAAACCATTCGTTGGAGAGCCAGAAATGTGGACGAAAGAGGAGGCCTCGATCGCCCAGTTCGCGGTAGAGCTGCGCAATGTGCTCGGTGATCTGACTCTGTTCCACGGTCAAAGCAAGGTCGCAGAAACGGAGATCGAGGAGTTTCTCATCAGACCAACTCACCCACGCCGGTTCTTCCGACAAACGGTGCCGAGGACTCTCCCGGTTGGAGAGTGGTTCACGATGCACGCCTGCGCTCGCTTTGCCTCTCACGCGAAACTCTTTCAATTGGAGGTTGGCTGGGCTTGTTGCAATCCTGCGACATACAGCGGAGGCGGTGTTCCCTGTTTCGGCTCGCCCCAGTAGATCGTTTGATGTGGGAACGGGATTTCGATTCCTTTGGCATCGAAGGTCTTCTTAATCCGACGATTCATCTCCCGCCCCACCCGCCATTGTTTGATCGGCCGAGTCTTGATCCGACACTTGATGATCACGGCCGAATCGGCGAATTGATCTACCCCCAACATTTCCAATGGCTCCAGAATATCCTCTGAAAACTGAGGGTCTAGGCGGAGTTCTTCCGCGATATCGCGCAGCACCGCCATGACTTCATCGACATCTTCTCGGTACGCAATGCCGACTTCGAAGAGGTAGAAGGCATAGACTTTGGTCATGTTCTTCACCTTATCGATGACTCCATTCGGCACCACGTGCACGTTTCCCGACAGATCCCGAAGCGTCACCGTCCGAAGTTTCACTTCTTCGACCACCCCTCCCACTCCTGCAATTTCCACGACATCGCCCACTCGGATCGAATCTTCGAGAAGGATGAAGAACCCCGAAATCACGTCCTTCACCAAACTCTGGGCACCGAAGCCGACGGCCAATCCACCGAGACCGGCCGCCGCCAAGATCGGCTTCAGATCGACTCCGACCTCCGACAAAATCATCATGCCTCCCACGGCAAGCATCACCACACGAGCCACGTCACGAATCACATGGGTCAGGGTCGTGGCCCGTTTTATCTGCGCTTCGGTCGGCAACGTTCCTTCGTACACTTTCTGGAATCGATCGATCACTCGTTTGAGGATCGCGAATCCTACAACCATCAAGACGCTGATGATCATGACTCGCAAACCCGACGTCGTCGACCATGCGACCCATCGATCGATAACCCCCGTCACATACGAATCCGGCATGCCCTACCTCCTCACGTTAAGACTTCCCACCCCGAGTACACTCCACGCCCGATGCCGGGCGTCGTGCTCCACTACCAAGCCAGAAATACGGCCGCCCCATAGGTCGGAATCGATACCGAAGCTCCTTGAGGTGATATGGCCAGATCCGTCGGCATCGAATCCTGACCGGCCCCGCCGAATTCCTTACTCGACGCATTCAGCCGGAGTCGCCACTTCCCCTGCGGCTCGCTCAATTTCACTGTGACCGGCGACTTGTTGAATCCGAGGACCAGCAGCGATGCGGATCCCTCCTCGGCTGAACGATGGACCACCAACACGTGTTCAGCCTCGAACGTCCACACCTGATGCCGCCGAACCTTGCCATCACCGGCTCCCAACGCCGGTTCGCCTCGACGAAGTCGGATCAGTTCCTTGGTCCATCGCAATAATGCTGCTTGCCGATCATCGAGTCGTTCCCGATTCAACCGACTTCGCTCGAAGGTCGCCGAGTCCTGAGGGTCAGGAATGTCTTCCGGATTCCAGCCGAAATGTGCAAATTCTCGTCGACGGCCTTGTCTGACCGCTTCGACAAGGTCAGGGTCGCCGTGCTCGATGAAGTATTGGAACGGCGCGGTTTCGCCATATTCCTCTCCCATAAACAACAAGGGGATATTGGGAGATAGTAAGACGAGAGCCCGGATGGCCTTTAGCGCATCCCATGGCAGTTGGGTGCTTAATCGATCTCCGACCGCTCGGTTGCCTATCTGATCGTGATTCTGCGAGAACACGACGAACTGAGATGGGCGGCAATGCCGGGACGAATTGCCGTGCCGACGACGTCGGTGTGCAGAGTAACGAGCGTTGTAGACGAACCCGTCACGAACCGCTGTAGCCAGATCGCCGAGCCCATGAAAATCTTCGTAATACCCCTTCTGCTCACCCGCAACGACGACGCGCAGCGCATGATGAAAATCGTCGTTCCATTGACCGTCGAGGCCATATCCCCCCACAGAAGGAGGATCTATCACCCGTGTGTCGTTTAAATCGCTCTCTGCAATGACGTTCACGTGTCGACCCAGCAGTTGGGCCTGAGTATGGACGGCAGACGCGATATCCTTGAGGACATGCTGAGCGCTGAAATCAAAGATGCCATGGATCGCGTCCAACCTGAGCCCATCGACATGGTACTCGGTCACCCAATACAACGCGTTGTCGACAACGTATTGCCGAACCTCGTCGCTGTCCGGCCCATCATAATTGACAGCTGATCCCCATGGGGTCCTGTATCGATCCGTAAAATAGGGACCGAAGTCACCAAGATAGTTCCCTTCTGGTCCCAAGTGGTTGTACACCACATCAAGAATCACAGCGAGTCCGGCCGCATGGCAGGCATCGACGAGCCGTTTCATGCCCTGGGGGCCTCCATAACTCGACTGCGGGGCGAAGGGGTGGACTCCATCGTAGCCCCAGTTGCGCCGACCTGGAAATTCCGCGACCGGCATCAGTTCAATCGCCGTAACCCCGACGCTGTCCCTGAGATAGGATAAGTGAGGGATGATCGCCTCAAAGGTCCCTTCTCTTGTGAAGGTCCCAACGTGCAACTCGTAGATGATGAATTGGTCCAGCACCATCCCCTTCCAGCCCCTATCCGTCCACTGAAATGAGGTCGGATCAACCACAACAGATGGTCCGTGAACACCATCGGATTGGAAACGAGAGGCAGGATCAGGTCGTTCTTTCCCTCCATCCAGCACATATCGATAGCGGGCGCGGGGGATGACTCCGGTCACAACGGTTTCAAAATAGCCTTGCCCATCTCGCTGCATAGGAACGAGGACTCGATCCTGGTCGATCAGTTTCACGGCCACGGACTTGGCATGGGGTGCCCAGACACGGAATTTCACCGCATCTCCGGTTGTCGGCGTGGCACCGATATCAAGCGACCACCTCTCTTGCGGCATTATAGTCATATTCGTCTTTCCCTCCTCTGGCCCATTGTGCAGAATTCCTCGGCCATAACCAAGTCCACAAAGCATTTTAATGCCTTGCGCAATTGGATCTCCCATTTTATAAAGGAGGGTCTTATGGCAAAGAATCAATCTAAATGGAGGAAAGGATGAGAGTCTGGCCTGGGAAACCTTACCCACTGGGAGCTACATGGGACGGCGAAGGGGTGAACTTCGCGCTCTTTTCAGAACATGCCACGGCAGTGGAGCTGTGCCTGTACGATGGACCTGAATCTGACAAAGAATCTCATCGCATCCGCCTCGAAGAACGGACCGATCAAGTCTGGCACATTTACCTACCCGGGCTCTGGCCCGGACACCACTACGGCTATCGTGTGCATGGACCCTATGCTCCCCAAGAGGGACATCGATTTAATCACCACAAGCTCTTGATCGATCCTTACGCTAAGGCAATCGCGGGAACGGTCGAGTGGTCGGACGCCATGTTCGGCTATCGGATGGGCGACCCCAAGGCGGATCTGTCCTTTGACACCCGCGATAACGCATCAAACATTCCCAAGTGTGTCGTTATCGATCAGGCCTTTACCTGGGGCGGCGATCGGTTGCTGAAAACCCCATGGGATAAGACGGTCATCTCCGAAATTCACGTCAAGGGATTCACGTCGCGCCACCCGGACGTGTCCGATCATATGCGGGGCACCTATTCCGGCCTGACCACGCCGGCGGTCATCGACCATCTGCTGGAGCTAGGCATCACCGCCATCGAATTGCTGCCGGTCCATCACTTCGTACGCGACAAACACCTGACTGATCGAGGCCTGACCAACTATTGGGGCTACAACACCATCGGTTTTTTCGCGCCCGATATCCGCTATACCGTCTCGCCTCTCCGCGGACGCGGTGTCCGCGAGTTTAAAACGATGGTCAAGACGCTGCACAGCGCGGGAATCGAAGTGATTCTCGATGTCGTTTACAACCACACGGCGGAAGGAAACCACCTGGGCCCGACCCTCTCATTTCGCGGGATCGACAATGCCGCCTATTACCGATTGGTCGACGACGATAAGCGGTACTACATGGACTACACCGGTTGCGGGAATACGCTCAATGTCTCGCATCCACGATCGCTTCAGCTCATCATGGACAGTTTGCGGTATTGGGTCACGGAAATGCATGTGGATGGATTTCGGTTCGACCTGGCCTCCACCCTTGCCAGGGAATTACATGCCGTCGACCGGCTGAGCGCCTTCTTCGACATCTTGCATCAAGACCCCATCCTCTCCCAGACGAAACTGATCGCGGAGCCCTGGGACGTCGGGGAAGGAGGGTATCAAGTCGGCAATTTTCCTGTGGGCTGGGCCGAATGGAACGGCAAGTATCGCGACACGATCCGGCGATATATGAAAGGAGACGGAGGGCAGATGGCGGAGCTCGCGTATCGCCTAACCGGCAGCAGCGATCTCTACAGCACGAGCGGGCGTCGGCCATTTGCCAGCGTCAATTTCATCACGGCACACGATGGATTCACACTCCAGGACCTCGTGTCGTACAACGATAAGCACAACGAGGGCAACGGTGAAAACAACCAGGACGGCACCAACGACAATGACAGCTGGAATTGCGGCGTGGAAGGCCCGACCAATGATCCCGCAATTATCGAACTACGTGAACGCCAGAAGCGGAACTTCTTGACTCTCCTCTTTCTCTCTCAGGGCGTCCCCATGCTCTGTGGGGGCGACGAGATCGGACGGACCCAACATGGAAACAACAACGCCTACTGTCAGGACAACGAGATCAGCTGGGTTGACTGGAACCTCAGTCGCGCGCAACAGGATTTACTCGCGTTCGTCAAAGACCTCATCGCATTTCGAAAGAAACATCCGGTTCTTCGCCGACGTCGTTTTTTTCAGGGACGCCATATCCGAGGGTCCGAAGTCAAAGACCTTTCGTGGTTTCGACCAGACGGCAAGGAGATGACCGACGAAGACTGGGATGCCGGCTACGCGAAATCTCTCGCGCTTCGGCTCGCCGGCGACGCCATCGCCGAGAAGGATCAAAAGGGACGCCCGATCGTCGACGACACGCTGTTGGTGCTCCTCAACGCCCACCATACCCCCATGGCTTTCACCTTGCTGGCCCACAAACGTGGGATCCGCTGGCAGCCGGTTCTGGACAC
>Ga0224510_10001648_pt1 | contig 14375 bp, 15 predicted proteins | sample SF_May12_sed_USG_FD_170161 | JGI IMG/M metagenome (GOLD analysis project Ga0224510, IMG submission 170161) | Sediment microbial communities from San Francisco Bay, California, United States - SF_May12_sed_USGS_4_1 | ecosystem: Environmental > Aquatic > Marine > Sediment | place: USA: California... | reverse complement strand
CCCATGAATATTCAACCTCGGCAACATCCAAAAGTAAATCCTGCGGAACTCGTTGGAATGAAGAAGTTATGTGATGTGCCACAGGAAATGGTTGCGTTGTATCCCACAATTCTCGACAAACTGAAAAAATTCGAGTTTGCTAATCACTACAGTAATTACAATAAGAAAAAAGCCTGGTCGGCGATCTCATTGCGGGGGTATCACTATGATCCTCGTTTTATTGAAAAACCCTCTGAGATGAACAACGCTTGGCATGCAGAACACAAAGGGGAGTGGTTTGAATTGCAGGATACGGAAGTCTATACACACTTCCCCGAAGTACGGCAACTCCTGTCCTTTTTAGATGGCGACATCCATCGGGTGCGCTTCATGAAACTGACTCCGGGCGGTGGAGAATTACTCAGACACACTGATCAGGTCGATCCCGACGCCGGAAATTCCATTGGTGCATTAGCTCGACTGCACTTCCCCATTCAGACAAATAAGGACGTGCTCTTCACCACCTGGAATGAACGAGATGAACCAGTCCAATATCATTATGGTTTTGGTGAATGTTGGATCATCGATACTAGGAAGCCCCATATGGCAAAGAATGGAGGCATCGAAGAACGAATTCATCTTGTCGTGGACACCATTGTAACCCCAAAATTGGAGAACTTGATCCGTGAAAATAACCCCCAATGAACTTGATGTCATGTGTCAGACGGCAGGTATCACAAAAGACGCGCTCTATACTGCGCTCCGAACCATGGGACCGAAAGTCATCAAGCCAGCATTCCGTTCTGGATGGTCTGACTCCAATCCAGTTTTCTGTACCTGCTATTTTGTGAGCGAGTTTGCCTATTTCTACCTCGCACCCAAAGGCACGATCCCTTATTCCGTCAAAGTGCCAGGCGACCCCGGTCTCCATCGTTTTCTGAAATACCCCACAGGCGCAATCATTGATTTGACTGCGGAGCAATTTCCAGACTATGACCTAGTGAAATCTCTCTATCCCGTTGCCAAAGTCACCTATTTCATGCAAACGGGCTGCACAGGGCCCAGCAAACGCGCACAACAATTAGCAACTCTATTGGGGGTACCAACATCATGGTCAGATCCGAAGATTCAGTGATTGATACAATCTTATCTTCGGGTTGGGGTGATCCCAACCCACCAATTCAGGTGATTGAACATGACGGATTCTTCATTGTCAGGGACGACCTGTTGGGGTACGGCTCCAAAGCACGGTTTGTAGATTATTTCGTCCGTAATCTAGACGAAAGGGAAATTGTATTCGGTGGATGCCCTGCAACTGGATACGCACAGATTAGTCTACCGGTGGTAGCTAAACGGTATGGGAAATCAGTCCATCTCTTTATGGCACACCGTGATCCCAAGAAGTATACTGATTTTCAGAAATACGGAATGGAAATGGGAGCGAACTACCACTGGGTCCAGAATGGTATGCTCAGTGTGACCAAAGCCAGGGCGCGAGAATATCAACAACAAGATCCAACCAACCGTATTCTCCTCCCACTGGGGCTAGAGCATCCTACGGTATTAGCCAGCATCGTGATTGTTGCGCAGTCACAGATTCCATTCATACCCGACCACATCTGGTCAGTGGGGTCCAGTGGAACATTGAGTCGAGGACTCCAATTAGCCTTCCCTACCGCAGAGGTGCATTGTGTTTCTGTAGGACATACCATGAATGAGAGAGAAATAGGTCGTGCCATCGTTCATCACACACAATACCCATTCGATAAGCCTGTTAAAAAGGAAGAGTTGCCCCCGTTCAATTCTGCACGAACTTATGATGCAAAGGGCTGGTTTCCGATGGTTAAGTGGTATCGCACACACGCAAAACCAAATAAGGTTCTTTTTTGGAATGTGGCGTAAATGAATGCAGTCATTTATAAACAATGGAGATGTAAAAGTCTGACTTGACATTCCCCCCCAAATGTGAGATAATACTCAAATGACACAATGGTACTACGAACGGAACCGGGAACTCATGGAGTCCCCGGTCAACAAAAAATTCGACGAAATCCTCCGCATGACGAAAGATGAATTTCGCCAATGGGTGATCGATCTTCGCCTCACCGTGGTTCGCCTATGGGATGAAAAGGGACTCCCCCCACGTATGGGCTTTGATAAGCACGAAATCATCAAGCAATTTCAAGATCTCGAAAACTGTATCCCCAAGCAATACGAATGCCTGGATGAATATACAGGCGAACACAACCTCTTTCGCTCCACCGTCAACACAGGGAATGCCGTCAATCAGTTCTTTCCGACCATGATGAAGGTGAGGATCAACTATACTAACAACTCCGATACAGGGAAATCCATCTACGATTACTTCGCACAACCTGAACTCCTAGAGAGTTTCATGTTGTATGCCTCTAGGCATTTCAAGCGTGACAGTTTCTACCATTACTCCGTATCTGTGCATGTGCAAGATGAAGAATACCGTGGTGTCTTGCCTGTCACCGACACCGCGGAGAAATGGATTCAACTCTTTGAAACAAAGTTCAGAGCGCAAACTATATGGGATTACTGGCTCTCTCCAGAAAGTATGGAAAGTGATTATACAGGGTTTAGAGAAGACTTGCGTATCTCAAAAAATCTACGGCTCCACCGTGCCGATATTGAACGCCTTGGAGACCTGATCCCGTCGCATTGTAAAAATAACATCGATTGGGATAAGTCTGAATGTTACGGTATCCGTGTCTATAAAAAAGAAACCCGGCTCTTTCCTCTGGGACTGAAATGTTTCCGTGTGAGCTTTTGCCAATACGCCGTCAACTTCCCCCCGATTGTTGCCAAATATATCTACGAACGCTTCACAAAAGATTGGCAGCATGAGCCAAACATCTACGTGTGGGACCCCTCCGCTGGTTGGGGAGGGCGTTTACTCGGTGCGTTAGCCGTAGATGATTCTCGGCACCTAGTATATTTGGGAAATGATCCCAATACAGATCATACCACCACACCAGGTCGGACCAAATATCATGAAATTGCCGACTTCTACCGTGAACACGTCACGAAAGGTGGTTTGTGGGCAGCCCAGCATACCGATACTTACTTTTGGCAAAAGGGTTCAGAAGTGATGCAATTCGATCCAATGTTTCAGGAATTCAAAGGAAAATTGAGCGTGGTCTTTACGAGCCCGCCCTATTTTTCAAAAGAAGCCTACTCAGAGGACCAGGATCAGTCGTTTAAGAAATTTTCCCAATATGACGAATGGAAGGTCGGATTTCTACATGAAACACTTAAGACCGCGGTCGAGTGGCTGCGCCCAGGTGGATATCTCATATGGAACATTGCCGACATTGAACTTAGCGACAAGATTCTCCCTTTAGAAAAAGACTCACGAGCATTTCTTGAGCAGGCAGGAATGAAATGTGTGGAGGTGATAAAAATGGCATTAGCCCAGTCACCCGGTAGCCACCGAATCAGTTCGGAAACGGGATTACCTAAAGCAAAAAACTTCTGCAAGACGAATAATTTATGGCTGAAATTTGAGCCATTGTTCGTGTATAAAAAACCACTATAAGATCTAGTCAGACCTCTAAAACTATCCCCTGCGACCGGCAGAACCGGCTTCAGGGCGGCGATCTCCCCAGGCGCACTATAAGCATCATCTAGCTACTAAATGAGTGTAAAATTGACTTATTACTGTGGCATTTTGCCACACTTGACAACTCCCTACCTCTTTGTTATACTCTAGTGATGAGAACAAACACACAAATCAATATCGGTTCCTCCGTTTCTCATACTTCCACATATGGCATGCAGGGCGCCCACGGCAAGGTTGTGGCCGAGGCCGGGGTTCGCTATGGTCGTCGGTATGTGTGGGTGAACTATACAACTCCAAAGACTGGTAAGACGTTCAATTCTGCCTTCTGGGATCAGGTGTTGCGACCTTCCCTCAAAAATCCTACTGTACTCCCAGGCACCATTCCACATTCGCTTCAATAAGAAAGGTACCATGAACTTTACAGTCGAATCTAAGAGTCTTCTAGCAAAATTGCTGGCAACCGAAAATATCACTATCGAACATCAACCCGGACTCGCTACAGCCAAGTTCGACATTAAAAACCGGGTGATGTATTGCCCCCTATGGAACGCGATGGGAGGTGATCTGTATGACCTTCTCTTGGGGCACGAAGTGTCGCATGCATTGAATACCCCCCCGAACGGATGGCATGATTCTGTTGTCTATGCTGGCGGCGATGAAAAGGCGTCTAGTGGGGAACAGAAAGCCTTCAAGCACTTTTTGAATGTGGTCGAGGATGCCCGAATCGAACGACTAATCAAAAGAACGTACCCAGGTCTTCGTGCACCCATGATTCGCGCATATCGGGAGTTGGTCTATGAACGCAACTTTTTCAATATCAAGGACAAAAATCCACAATCATTTTTCCTTATCGACAAATTGAATCTGTTAGCTAAATTGGGCACCAGTATTTCTATCACATTGACCCCCCAAGAGCAACCATATTTTGATCGAATGATGAACCTTGAGACTTTCGATGAAGTTGTGGTACTCACCAAAGAACTCTATGCATATAGTGTGAAAGAGCAACAGGAACGAAAATCGGAGCAGAAGAAAAAAGAGAAGGATGCGGAGCAGAAGAAAAAAGAGAAGGATGCGGAGCAGTCTGCCGATTTAGGTGAACAAGAAGAATCGGTCTCTCTACCTGAGGATGGTGAGGGCGATTCGGAAGAATCGGTCTCTCTACCTGAGGATGGTGAGGGCGATTCGGAAGAATCGGTTGGGCAAGGGGAGGGCGATGAACAGACTGACTCACAAATAGACGACGCACCGCTCGAAAAGAGGGAAGAGGACCAGGATTCTACAGCGACTAAAGATTTTACTCCCACGTCCCTCACAGACGATGCGTTTCGGAACAATGAACCATCCCTCTCAGAAACAACGAGAAAAAACTATATCCTCGACATACCAACCCCAAACCTTAAGAACATTGTGATCCCGGCCGCAGTGGTGAACGAAAGTTTGTCGCATTACTACTTTAACCGTGCGGCTGCCAATGCACTACTAGACAAATTTAGGAACAACAACGCAACATATGTCAATCATCTTGTTAAAGAATTTGAAATGCGAAAGGCAGCGAAGTTGTACAACAAATCCAAGGTGGCGGACAACGGAGATATTGATGTTAACAAACTCGCCTTCTATAAATTTGAGGATGATATCTTCAAAAAAATTCGTGTTATTCAAAAAGGAAAATCACATGGATTTATCCTGTTGCTAGATCGTTCATCCTCCATGCGTTCTATGGTCATGGAGGCGACAGAACAGATTCTTATTTTGGCTACCTTTTGCCGAAAGGTGAATATCCCCTTCAACGCATACACATTCACGACCCTCCCTGACGGGAAAGAGGCACTGAAGCAAGCCGGCGTTATCACGCAAGGGAATGGGTTCAAGCAATTTTCACGGAATGATAAAGAAATGGAGCTTCACAGTGAACCTGAGGACTTCCTATCATTCCGTGAAATTCTTCATTCTCGCATGCCTGCGTCTGAATTCAACAACGCATGTGCAAATCAATTGATACTCGCGGCAAGTTTTCAAAGGGGGACCGGGGAGGTACCGGCACAGGAACACATGGGCTCAACCCCACTAATCCAAGCCTTAATTGCAGTGCGTGAACTCATTCGCAACTTCAAAAAACAACACAGAGTGGATTTTACCAATCTGATTGTTATCCATGATGGTGACGCCGATGTTGTACGCAATCAATACCACCACGATGAAGCTGGAAGGAAACTCACACGATTCATCTCCACTTACAACACCGTTGTGTATGTTCGTGATAAAAAAGAACATCTAACCATTTCAGCGAGCGAGCATGGGATGGCCGCAGCAGTACTACAATGGGTTCAACAAACAACCGGAGCGGGGGTGTTCGGTTTCTACGTCCTTGGTGCTCATTCTCAAAAGAAGAGAGCTATCCAATCCATGTATCGGGACGTTAATGGTAGATCGTTTCTCGGCAAACATGACTATCAGATAATGACAAAAATTGACCAACTTAATGCAGAACGGTTCCTGGAGTCATATTCACCCGGTTATAGTCGCTTCTTCTTTATTCCTAGCGGGGATCTTCTAAGCACAACCAAACCGGAAATAGAGGACGATGGAAAGAAATGGACTGCGGCACGCTTGTTATCTGCCTTGAAAAAGAGCGGTGTCAAACAAAGGGTCAGTCGCGTACTAGTGCAGAGGTTTATCCACCTTATTGCAGGATAACCCCAATAAAATCAAGAACTTGTATACAAAGATAATCCTTGACTTTCCTGGGGATTTTGGTATAATTATACTGTTGGTGATACTACTTCAGAAGGGAGTCATAATGCCGAAGTGTGAAGATCTGCATGCAACCTGGGTAAAATTGCTGGTGGCAACGGGAAAAAAGATTGTGTCTCTTGAGGATATTCGAGAAATCATGGTAAAACATGACCTCAAGAAGCCGCAATGGTTTACGAAAGATAGTTCCGTTCGAGCAGGACACGGGTTGTACCATGTACCATTTGCCATAAGAGGTGTTGAAAATCCTATGCCCCCAAAAGTGTCTAAGAAATCAACCCCCGTTGACACCACAACAGTTGAACTCAACAAGTCCCTCGAATCACTCACACAACCCACCAAGGTCCGTATTGGAGAAATGATAACGGATCTCGAAGAAAAGTGTAGTGTACCCGAGAAATATAAGAACTTCGTTCCATTTGGGCCCTTCGATGATATCAAGGCGATTATTACATCCAAACAGTTCTACCCCGTCTTCATTACCGGGGATTCCGGTAAGGGGAAAACGTTGGGGGTGGAACAAGCTTGTGCCTTGCTCGGTCGTGAGTATATTCCCTTTAGCATGACGCCGGAGACTGACGAAGGAGACCTACTGGGCAACTATGTCATGATCAAAAATGAAATGGTCTGGCGTGATGGTCCCGTCACAATCGCCGCTCGGCGCGGTGCAGTGTTGTGTCTGGATGAACTCGATTACGGCGCCCAGAATCTTTCCCCCCTTCAACGTGTCTTAGAAGGGAAACCCTTCTTATTGAAGAAGAAAGGGGAAATTGTTACCCCGAAAGAAGGATTTCAAATCTTCGCTACCGCAAATACCAAGGGAAAGGGTTCAGAGGATGGACGGTATATGTACACCAACATCCTCAATGAGTCCTTACTTGAGCGATTCCCTATTACTATCGAACAGCCTTGGGCGCCGGCGGCGGTTGAACGCCGTATCGTGAAAAAAGAACTGGAGGCCTCAGGTCGAAGCGATGATTCATTCGCAGAGTTACTTGTACAGTGGGCGTCCATTGTGCGTAAATCTTATGAACAGGACGGTCTCATTCAAGAAGTTATTTCAACCCGGCGTCTGGTACACATTGCCCGTGCCTTTCCGATCTTCAGCGGGGACCGCATGAAGGCAATCACCTACTGCCTTAACCGGTTCGATAACACCACCAAGTCGGCAATGATCGATTTATATACGAAATGTGACCCGTCGGTAAAAGCGGATGTCAATGACCCCAGTCTCGTAGCTAGCTACGGGGCGCCAACTATTTCCAGCGGTGTCTCGTAAATAACCCTTGACAGACTGAGAAAAGTGTAGTATAATTATAGTTGTCATGGTGATAAAACACCAAGGGCTATCAAGATGGAGGTGCTTTATGTAGCCGCGTAGTTAGGTAGAAAGTCAGTGTCAATTCAATATGTGGAGGTTGGCCGCGCTCCTTTTTACTGCGGCGGTTTCAAAGTGAGGTTAACATGAGCAAGGTATCAGCAAAGACAAAGATTCTCACCTTCTTGAGCAAGACTTCGGGATACAACACCCTGAGTGTGGCGCAGGCGCATGCACGTTTTGGTATCAAGAATGTCGGCACTCTGGTTTCACAGCTTCGTCGGGAAGGTTACGCAATCTATGCGAACATGAAGCACCGGGCCGATGGTTCCCCTGTGAAGGTGTATCGTTTGGGTCGTCCGTCAGCGTCATTCATCGCTGAGGCGAAGCTTCGCGGCGTCACTGCCAAGGGCACAACATTGTAATTCTTCTCCTAGTGTAAATTCTATTGTATATGTTGGCGGGAGCCTGTAATACAGGCTCCCGTCTTTGTCTTTATCCCAGGCCATTTATGAATCTATCTGAACTCCAGAAATGGGATTTGCGGTTTATTGAATTAGCTAAACATATCAGTTCATGGTCGAAAGACCCAAGCACCCAGGTCGGTGCCGTCATTGTTGATGACCGCTACGTTGTCCGTGGTATGGGATACAACGGATTTCCTCGCGGAGTCAAGGATTCTTCAGATCGTTACGCCATCCGAGAACTCAAATACCAGTATATCGTACATGCCGAACTCAATGCCATTCTCAATGCCCACGATTCTGTAGAAGGGTGCTCTATCTACGTCTGGCCCACACTTATGTTCCCCGTTACCTGTCCTGAGTGTTGCAAATCTGTCATTCAATCAGGCATCGTAGAAGTGGTATCGTATATCCAAGAAACCACACCACGGTGGCATAGCATGGCTGATATCAGCCATGCTATGCTCTCAGAAGCAGGGGTCAGAATGCGAGGAATTGAGTGTCATAGATAATGTCATGGCATGATCATTCACCAGGAGGCTTGATGTGGAAATACAAATCAATCTAGAGGAACTTAAGAAAAAACAATTGTTTATTGCTACCCCAATGTACGGCGGGGTGTGTCACGGTATGTACATGAAGTCATGCCTTGACCTTCAAACGCTCTTCCAGCAATACGGCATCGTCTCTCGGTTCTCCTTCATCTTCAATGAATCCCTCATTACCCGCGCAAGGAATTACCTGGTTGATGAATTCCTTCGCTCGGAGTTTACACACCTACTCTTCTTGGACTCAGATATCCACTTCAACCCACAAGACATTATTGCAATGCTTGCCTTAGACAAAGAAGTGATTGGGGCACCCTATCCCAAGAAAGCAATCAATTGGGGTAATGTTGCTGAGGTTGCACGAAGATTCCCCGCCTTGAACCCTAAGGAACTTGAGACAGTGGTAGGCGACTATGTATTCAATGTGGTCAAGGGTACTGAGAAATTCCAAGTGGCTGAGCCGTTAGAAGTTATGGAAATCGGAACAGGGTATATGTTAGTCAAACGGGAAGTCTTTGGATTGTGGAAAGCAGCCTATCCTGAGAAGCAGTATCGGCCGGATCATGTTGGGCAGTCAAACTTCGATGGAAGCCGATACATTCATGCCTACTTCGATACAGAAATCGATCCCGTATCCCATCGCTACTTGTCAGAAGATTATGCATTCTGTCAATGGTGGAGAAAGATCGGCGGAAAGGTGTGGCTCTGTCCATGGGTCTTGACCCAGCATGTCGGCACCTATGCCTTCACAGGTAATATGCCGAAGATTGCAGATTTGTTGGGAAAACTGTAATATGATCATTGGGTTGATTGGATTGATTGGAAGCGGAAAGGGGTCAGTCGGAGATATTCTTGTTCGGGACTATGGGTTCACACAAGATGCATTTGCGGCTCCCCTCAAAGACGCCGCGGCGAATATCTTCGGCTGGGATCGAGAACTCCTTGAGGGGGACACCCCCGAATCTCGTGCATGGCGTGAAGTGCCTGACCCCTACTGGTCCACACAATTTGGGCATGATTTCACCCCGCGGCTTGCACTGCAATTGTTGGGAACAGAAGCCGGAAGAAAGGTCTTTCACGAAGACATCTGGGTAGCAAGTCTTATCAATCGGATCTCAAAACGATCCGGTAGCACAGTCATTACCGACGTGCGTTTCAAAAATGAAATCTGCGCCATTCAAAAAATCGGAGGAGTAGTTGTTCGGGTACAACGAGGGCCAGACCCAGATTGGTTCCCTGCCGCCCTTTGCGCCAATAGAGGGAACACGGCAGCAGTAGAAGAAATGAAAACACTCGGTATCCACCAGTCTGAATGGGACTGGGTAGGGTGTTCAATGAATTATACCATCTACAATGATGGAACCCTGAAAGATCTACAGGCCGAAGTAAAACAATTGCTTGAGATTGAACCTGAACTCTTGACAAGACCGTAGTAATCGTGTATACTATTCTTTATTATTCACCTGTGAGGTCACTATGAAACTCTCTAAACCAACTTTGGATATTCTTAAAAATTTCACAACAATCTACGAAGGACTGGTGGTCAAGCAGGGTAATACTCTTCGTACCGTGGACAAAGGCAAGACCATTCTTGCCCAAGCGGTCGTAGATGAAACCTTCCCAAGCGATTTTGCCATCTCAGACCTGAACCAGATACTCGCCATTCTCTCCTTGAGCAAAGACTCTACTGAGATTGACGTGAAAGGAAACGACATTGTGATTACCGGCCTCAACGGTCGGAGCAAAATCACCTATCGGTGTTGTGATCCTGAGCTATTGAAGAAACCGCAAGATAAAAATATTACCCTCCCCACACAGGATGTTACCTTTCTCCTCACAGAGGCCGACCTGGATTGGATTACAAAATCAAGCAATGTGCTGGCCTGCCCAAACATTGCCATTGTTCGTTCCCGTGGCATCTTGAGTATTCGATTACTTGATGCTCAAAACGATTCTGCTCACACTGACACGCTTGAGATTGAGAAACAAGAGGGCCCTGACCACTTTCTACTATTCAAGACAGAAAATTGGAAGATGATTCCAGGCACCTATGAAGTCGTGATATCTGCTAAGGGTATTTCGTATTTCAAAAACACCGCCAGAAAAATCGAGTACTGGATTGCCTTGGATCAAAAAGGGAAGTAAACTCGACACACAAACAACAAGAGGAGAATACGCAAATGGAAGCAACCAATCTAGAAACCATTAAAAGACTTGAACGTGACCGATCAGATCTCCTGGAGGCCTTGGCTCGCCTCGAAGGGGAAACATCCAGCGCCACCGTGATCGAACCGGCACATTTCTTTGGTTTATTGGACATTGTTAAACTTACCATTTACAAGCTATACCCATAGTGTACATTTTCGTACACTAAAACCTTGATGTAAGACTCACCCCCCGGTCTTAAGTGCTGTCATATGCCCGTTTTGGCGGTCCTGGAAGGTGTTTAGGAGACTTTATTACTATGAAACATGTCATCTGGACTGAGAAATACCGTCCAAAAACAATTGTCGATTGTATTCTTCCCGATAGACTGAAATTGCCCTTTGCGGAATATGTTAAGCAGAAAACTATTCCAAACCTTCTCTTGACAGGTAGCGCAGGCGTCGGAAAAACCACCGTCGCCAAAGCCATGTGTGAAGAGATTGGATGTGACTATTTGGTGATCAACGGATCAGATGAATCCGGTATTGATACCTTCCGCACTACGATCAAAGGGTACGCCTCCAGTCTGTCCATGGAAGGGGGACGTAAAGTCATCATCATGGATGAAGCGGATTATCTCAATCCCAATTCCACCCAACCCGCTCTTCGTAGTGCCATGGAAGAGTACGCCAAGAATTGTTCCTTTATCTTCACTTGTAACTTCCGCAATCGTATCATCGATCCTCTGCAATCCAGATGTGCGGTAGTAGACTTCACCCTGAAAGCCGGGGAGAAGCAAAAGATGGCAACGGAATTCTTTGCCAGGATACAAGGTGTTCTCAAAAACGAATCAGTGGAATTTGATAAGAAGGTGTTGGTCGAATTCGTCACCAAATTCTTTCCCGACTTTCGCCGTATTCTCAATGAACTACAACGGTATTCCCAATTCGGAAAGATCGATGTGGGGCTTCTCAGCCACCTAGGGAATATCGAGATGGAAGAAATCGTCAAGCACCTGAAAGCGAAGGACTTCGGTGCAATGCGAAAGTGGGTAGGCACAAATGACATTGACCCCTCGACCTTGTACAGGAAACTCTACGATAACCTGTACACCGTTCTGAAGCCGGAGTCTATCCCTCAGGCGGTGTTGCTGTTGGCGGATTATCAATACAAGCAAGCCTTCGTCGCCGATGCAGAAATCAACGTCATGGCACTCATGACAGAACTGATGTTGGGGTGTGAATTCATATGAAACACCCACTGCTATACGATGTCATAAAAAGTCTGATAGAAGAAGAGATGAACTAAATGAGTGATCTATTGAGTCCTTTTGATTTCGTCAAAGCCATTCAACAAACCAAACACAACCTGATGGCTGATCCACAGTCAGTGAAGGAGTATGTGCCGTTCATCACGAACAAAGCCCTCTCCTCCGACCTGGATACCATCTTAGATGCTAATGAAATGAATAGACGCCACCATCTTGACAAAAAAATGCAGTTCGGGTATCTCTTGCACAAGGTCCGGGCGCGAAGGCGTCCCTTTCATCCATGGCTCAAGCATACCGTCAATGCTGATGTGACCGCAATTAAGACCGTATGGGAGTGCTCCACGGGTAAAGCATTAGAAATATTGCGTGTTCTGACTCCCGAACAGATGGAGAAGGTCAGACAATTCACCGACCCGGGTGGAAAACTGAAAAAGACTAAATAACCTCACATTTCTAATTCTATTATGAGGTTATCATGGATCTTACCCGGTGTGTTGAAATTACGCTTAAGCAACCAGATGATTTTCTTAAAGTACGCGAAACCCTGTCTCGGATCGGTGTGGCATCACGCAAGGATAAGACCTTGTACCAATCATGCCATATCCTCCACAAACGGGGCAAATATTACATTCTCCACTTCAAACAATTGTTTGCGTTGGATGGGAAGCCCACGGATATCTCTGAGAATGACATTGCCAGAACAAACGCGATTGCAAAATTGTTAGCTGAATGGGGATTGGTCAACCTTGTTCAACCAGAAGTGTTAGGAGAAGTGGCCCCATTACATCAAATCAAGATCATCACACACAAAGAAAAGGATCAGTGGACACTCGTAACAAAATACACCATCGGAAAGAAACGCATAGAGTAAATATGAGCCTTTGATACATTAATACATGAGCCTTTGATACAACAAACTACAACCACACACACACAACAAATTTACACTGACAGAAAAAGGCCCTCAAAAGCCAGGATGATAGCTTAAGGCTATCGGAAGTCAACTTATCCCCACAATCACAGGGATAGACCGACTTGAAATGCGTCCCGCGGTTGCATTGCAACCGACCGACGGTGCTGAACAGGGTGACAGCAGGACCCCACCCTCCTCGCAAGAGGTAAGCATGTGATTGTTGCCAAAAGGTAGTGGGTAGCTTATGTGGGCATATTTGCCGCGTAAGCTACCTCTTTGCCTTTTACCTACAACTACCAACCAGAACCGTTTGCGAGCAACGCGAGCAAACGCGAGCGAAGCGAGCTAATACATCCTCATTAGATTCTCTCGCTGCCGCTCGCCACCTAAATAAGTCTAAAATACTTACCGCCTAAAACTCGCGGTGCGCGAGCCTAAGAAGGATAGCTATTGCCTATTCATCACATTATACCAAAACATGAATGGTTGAAACGATTTGGATCGTTGGTGGGTGTCAACGCTCCAGATAATCTGGTACGACTAACCCTTTCACAACATGCTGAAGTACATTTGCTCCTCTATGAATTGAATCATGATGAATTTGATCTTATTGCCCACCGATCCTGTGTTGGAACACTCCTAAAACGAAAAAAGAAACGCATACATAAACCGAAGAGAAAGAAGTCTCGCCGAAGGAAATATGTGAAGACTCGAAGGAAATATGTGAAGACTCGAAGGAGAACACGATGAAGACAACTTCTGGTTATTGTCAATTGGTTTGTTCGCATTGTCGGGACCCATTACACACTTGGGAAACCTATTTTGACTATGATGAACGGGTGTGTAGCACCTGCCATCACAATGCTCAAATTGATCATCAACCATTACCCTGCCCGTTCAAAGCACCTCGTAGCCGCAAATTTAGGGAGAAACCTCCTAAGCCGAATACTGTGACGACCGTTGGGCAAACCTGTACGGTAGGCACGATGGAATGGTCGAATTGGCAAAATGGAGGGGTGGCAAAATGACTCGATATCAACTCTGGTATAGAATTTGTGAAACTGCTCAGGCCCCGTTCGTGTACATTCACAATCGGTTTGTGTGCCCTAGTGACCGTGTGATTATCCATCATAAAGGTTTTGGGAAAGGACGATATCACGATGCTGATTACATCATGTTGTTTGTGATGTTCCAGATGCTTGTGGATTTTATTGAAATTGAATGCTCCTATAGTAATCACGCCTCCCGACATCTCTTTACGACACCATGGGAGAAGTGTTATGAATGGCTGAGGAACATTCCTGTCCTTCATTGGTTTCTTTCACCGGTACGGAACGCTCGCCGTGGACTCCATCGGTTACGATGGGAAATGACCTTGGACAGGGTGGAATATCC
>Ga0224510_10001647_pt1 | contig 14384 bp, 9 predicted proteins | sample SF_May12_sed_USG_FD_170161 | JGI IMG/M metagenome (GOLD analysis project Ga0224510, IMG submission 170161) | Sediment microbial communities from San Francisco Bay, California, United States - SF_May12_sed_USGS_4_1 | ecosystem: Environmental > Aquatic > Marine > Sediment | place: USA: California... | reverse complement strand
GCCCACCTGTCCGGGGCCGAGGTGACCGCTGTCGTCGGGCGGCCGGAGCGCTCGGCCGGGCTCGCCTCGCTGGGCGCCGCGGACGTCGTCGTCGGGATCGACGCGGCCGACGGCCGGTTCGACCTCGTGCTCGAGTCCGTCGGGGGGGCGTCGCTCGCCCGCGCGATGACCGTGCTCAGCGACGAGGGCGTCCTCGTCACGTACGGCAGGTCGTCGGGCGAGGCCGGGCCGATCGACCCGTGGTGGTTCGGCGACCACTCCGGCGCCCGCATGGTCGGCCTTCTGGTGTTCAGTGAGGTTGCCGCCCGTCGGCTCGGCACTCGGCAGCTGGAACGACTTCTCCGGCTGCTGGAGACGGGCGACCTCGACCCGCAGATCGCCGCTGAAGGCTCCTGGCGCGAGCCGATGCCGTTGGTCGACGCCCTGCTCGCCCGCGAGGTACCGGGCAAAGCCGTCCTCGTGGTCGACTGACCGGTCAGTCGTAGCCCAGCTCGGCGAGCCGGTCGTCGTCGATCCCGAAGTGGTGGGCGATCTCGTGCACGACGGTGATGCGGACCTCGTCGACCGCCTCGGCCCACGACGCACACCGCCGCACCACTGGGCCGCGGTAGATCGTGATCCGGTCCGGCAGCACCCCGGAGTACCAGCCGTCGCGCTCGGTCAGCGGGATCCCTTCGTACAGGCCCAACAGGTCCGCGTCGTCCCGGTCGGGCGGCTCGTCCTCGACGAGCACCACCACGTTGGTCATGAGCGCGAGCAGCTCGCCCGGAACGCCGTCCAGCGCCTCCGCCACGAGCTCGTCGAAACGTTCCGACTCCACCGACAGCACAGGCTCAGTCTGACCCCTCACGGTGCTCAGGTAGGGTTCCACCCGCGTTTGGGAGTTGCCCAGCCATCCCCTATGCTGAGCGGGCTTCCAGCGGGGCTAGCCCTCATCGTCTAGCGGCCCAGGACGCCGCCCTTTCAAGGCGGTAGCACGGGTTCGAATCCCGTTGGGGGCACCAGCACGACCCCCGGAGGCTTCCTCCGCGAGGTCCCGTGGAGCAGTTTGGAGTGCTCGCCACCCTGTCAAGGTGGAGGCCGCGGGTTCAAATCCCGTCGGGACCGCCCAGCCGGAGTCCGTCACATCGACGGTCCGGTCTGGGGCAGGTAGCTCAGTTGGTACGAGCGTCCGCCTGAAAAGCGGAAGGTCGGCGGTTCGACCCCGCCCCTGCCCACCACTGCCTACCCTTCCCTCGCTCGGCTGCGCACGGTAGAAAGCGCACACTGCAGATGCGAGGGGCACTCATGGCGTCACTACCTGGACCACTGCGCGGCTACCAGGCGTCCTGGTTCCGCGGCGACCTCGTCGCCGGAGTCACCCTCGCGGCCGTGGCCATCCCCGAGGTGATGGGGTACACCTCCATCGCGCAGACACCCATCGTCACCGGTCTGTACACCATCATCTTGCCAACGGCGGTGTTCGCGCTGATCGGGTCCTCCAGGCTCCTGGTGGTCGGCGCCGACTCCGCCACCGCGGCGGTGATGGCCGCTGGGCTCACTGGGCTCAGCGTGTCCGGCCTGGTCCCCAACTCCAAGGAGTGGGTGGCCTGGGCGAGCCTGGTGGCCCTGGTCTGCGGGGGGCTGCTGCTTGTTGCCCGGCTGCTGAAGCTCGGCTTCATCGGCGACTTCCTCAGCACGTCGGTCCTGGTCGGCTTCCTCACCGGAGTGGGCATCCAGGTGCTGACCGGCCAGATCCCCGACATGCTCGGCGTCCCCAAGTCCAGCGGCAACTGGTTCCAGCAGCAGTGGGGGACGATCACCTCGATTCCGGATGCCAACCTGCCCACCGTTGCGTTCGCCGTCGGCACGATCGCCATCATCGTCGGCTTCAAGCGCTTTCTGCCCAAGGTGCCCGGTGCCGTCATCGCGGTGATCGCGTCGATCACCGTGTCGACGGCACTCGATGTCACTGCGGACGGGGTTGCCGTCATCGGCAAGGTGAAGGGCGGGTTCCCCCCGATCGGCCTGCCCAGCGGGATCACCTGGAGCGACGCTTACCAGGTGCTCGGCATCGCGGTGTCGTGTGCGGTCCTGATCATCGCCCAGAGCGCGGCCACCTCACGCAGCTTCGCCATGAAGCACGGGGAGCGGGTCGACGTGAACCGCGACATCCTCGGGCTGAGTGGCGCAAGCGTGGCGGCCGGCCTCAGCGGCACCTTCGTGGTCAACGGCAGCCCCACGAAGACGCAGATCCTCAACGAGGACGGCGGTCACACGCAGGTGGCCAACCTCGTTATGGCATCGGTGACGCTGGTGATCCTGCTGTTCGCCACCGGACTGCTCACCAACATGCCGACGTCGGTGCTCGCCGCGATCGTCTTCCTCATCGGCGTGGACCTGATCGACATGGTGGGGCTGCGCACCATCCTCGCGAAGCGGCGCAGCGAGTTCGTCATCGCCTCGATCACCGCAGTAGTGGTGTTCACGATCGGCGTCGAGCAGGGCATCGTCTTGGCCATCGTCGCGTCGATCCTGGAGATCATCCGGCGCCAGTACAAGCCAGCCGACTTCGTGGTCGGCGTCGACCAGGAAGGGCAGCGGACGTACACCGCGGCGCAGCCAGGCATCCAGAGTGCACCCGGCCTGCTGGTGTTCCGCTACGACGCCGACCTGTTCTACGCCAATGCCAACCGATTCTCCGACGAGGTGCAGAAGCTGTTCACGACTGCCCCCGACACAGTGCGCTGGCTGGTCCTCGACTGCTCGGGGATCTCGGACGTGGACTACTCGGCCGGAATCGTCGTCAACGAGCTCGTCGACTTCGTCCACGCGCGTGACGCGGTGTTCTCGCTTGCCGGGGTCGACTCCAAGATCTCCGGCGATCTGACGCACTACGGCACGATCGACAAGCTGGACCCCTCCCACGTCTACCCGTCAGTCACCGAGGCCATCGACGCCTTTCGGCGCGAGACCTCCCCCACCGGCTGAACCAGAGACACCAGAGCCGTGAGGTCGTAGGCCATCTCCTTGTGCGAGTGGTGGTCGATCCCCTGTTCCTCGTGCTCCGGAGCGATGCGGAACCCGATCGTGGTGTCGATGAGCTTCGCCAGCACGTACGTCACGACGAAGGAGTAGGCGAGCACAGACAACGAGGCCACCGCCTGCTTGCCGAGCAGACCCAGCCCGCCCCCGAAGAACAGGCCGTTGACGCCCGAGGGCGCAAGGTCGGTGGCGACGAACCCGATCATGAGGCACCCGACCAGACCACCCACGAGGTGGACGCCGACGACGTCCAGCGAGTCGTCGTACCCGAACCGCTCCTTCAGCCCGATCGCCAGCGCACACACCACCCCGGCCGCCACACCCACCACCACAGCGCCGAGCGGACTGACCGCCGCACATGCCGGCGTGATCGCGACCAACCCCGCCACCGCTCCGGAGGCGGCTCCCAACGACGTCACGTGTCCGTCTCGCACCCGCTCGACCGCCAGCCAGGACAGAGCAGACGCCGCCGGCGCCACCAGCGTGTTGACCCACGCCACTGCGGCCGTGGTCCCGACCCCCAGTGCCGACCCGGCGTTGAACCCGAACCACCCGAACCACAGCAGCCCGGCACCGATCATGACCAGAGGCAGGTTGTGCGGGCGGTGCGGATGAGCCAGGAAGTCGATGCGACGCCCCAGGACCAGGGCGAGGGCCAGACCGGCCGCACCGGCGTTGATGTGGACCGCGGTGCCCCCTGCGAAGTCGACCGCACCCAGCTGGTTGGCGATCCATCCGCCGACGGGGGCAGTCAGCCCGTCGAAGGCGAACACCCAGTGCGCCACCGGGAAGTAGACGACCGTCGCCCAGACGCCGGCAAAGACGACCCACGCCCCGAACCTGGCGCGGTCGGCGATGGCACCGCTGACCAGGGCGACGGTGATGACGGCGAACACTCCCTGGAACCCGACGAAGGCCAGGGAGGGCAACGTCGAGACCACCGCGTCCGGCGACATCAGTCCGGTCAGACCGGCGAACTCGAACGGGTTCCCCACCAGACCGAATGCCAGGTCGTCGCCGAAGGCCATGGAGTACCCGAACAGGACCCAGGTCACGCTGACCACACCGAGTGCCGCGAAGCTCATCATCATCATGTTGATGACGCTCTTTGCCCGCACCATGCCGCCGTAGAAGAGCGCGAGGGCCGGGGTCATCAGCAGGACCAGCCCCGCACTGACCAGCACCCACGCCGTGTCGGCACCACTGACCTCTGGCATGCCCACCTCCGAGTTCGTCACCTGTCGGGAGATGCGATCGTCGGTGGGGCTGGTAACGGCTGACGTCATCGTCGATGTCATCGACGTAACAGACCCGGCGAGCCGTCCGAATGCCGAGACGACGGATTCGGTTGCCGGGACGACGGGATCCGTCGCGTCCGGCGCACAGCCCGCTGCGCGATCCGTGGTGCGTGGCGTCGGTGTCGGGGCGGACTCGCACCCGGCCTCCCCGACGTGCCAGCCGTCGCGTGTTGCAGACACGTGAACTCTTGCGGCACAAGGGTTCTGAGGGTCGCGTCCCAAGCCCGGTGTTGGTTACCGTCGCCGCTCCGCCGCCGACCGCACCACGACGGAGGGCACGATGACGCACCGCCGAACTGGGCTGTACGACCCATCCTTCGAGCACGACGCATGTGGGCTTGCCTTCGTCGCCTCCCTGTCCGGACGGCCCGACCACCAGGTGGTGTGCGACGCGCTCATGGCACTGCGCAACCTCGAGCACCGCGGTGCCGCCGGTGCGGACGCCGGTTCCGGTGACGGGGCAGGAATCACCGTTCAGATCCCCGACGCGCTGCTGCGGTCCAGCGTGGACTTCGACCTGCCCGCTGCTGGTGAGTACGCAGTCGGGGCCGCCTTCCTCCCACGACACGACACCGCGGTTGCGCGCGCAGTCGTCGAGTCCCACATCCAAGAACAGGGACTCCGCCTGCTGGGCTGGCGCACGGTGCCCGTCGACGTCGAGGTGGCCGGCGCCACGTCCCGCTCGACCATGCCGTTGCTCGAGCAGGTGTTCGTCGCCCGCGCGGGGCTGTCCGGCATCGGGCTGGACCGCGCCTGCTTCACGCTCCGCCGCCGTATCGAGCATGGCTCGGAGGTCTACTTCGCGTCCTGGTCGGCGCGCACCCTCGTCTACAAGGGCATGCTCACCGCCCCCCAGGTGGGCCAGTTCTTCCTCGACCTCGGCGACCCGCGCTTCGCCACCGCGCTCGCCGTGGTGCACGCCCGCTTCTCCACCAACACGTTCCCCACGTGGTCGTTGGCGCACCCCTTCCGCATGCTGGCCCACAACGGTGAGATCAACACCATCCGCGGCAACCGCAACTGGATGCGCGCCCGAGAGTCGACGCTGTCCAGCGACCTCCTCGGCCCCGCGTCCGACTGGCTGCCGGTCTGTACCGAGGGGGCAAGCGACTCCGCCACCCTGGACGAGGTGATCGAGCTGCTCGCGCTGGCGGGCCGGTCCCTGCCGCACGCCGTGCTGATGACGGTGCCCGAGGCCTGGGAGAACCAGGCCGACATGGATCCCGACCTCCGCTCCTTCTACGCCTACCACGCCACGCTGATGGAGCCGTGGGACGGCCCGGCATGCGTCGCGTTCACCGACGGCACGGTCGTAGGGGCAGTGCTCGACCGCAACGGCCTGCGGCCGGGCCGCTACTGGGTCACCGCGTCGGGGACGGTCGTGTTCGCCAGCGAGGTCGGCGTCCTGGACATCTCTCCGGGTGACGTCGTCGCCAAGGGTCGGCTGCAGCCCGGCCGGATGCTGCTCGTCGACACGGCTGCCGGCCGCATCGTTGACGACGCCGAGCTCAAGGCCTCACTCGCCTCGCGGCACCCGTTCCGCGAGTGGGTCGACGACGGGGTCTTCGAGCTCGCCGACCTGCCGGGACGTGAGCACGTCGTGCACACCCACGCGAGCGTGCGCCGCCGGCAGCAGACCTTCGGCTACACCGAGGAGGAGCTTCGCCTCGTCCTGGCACCGATGGCGTGCGGCGGGACCGAGGCGCTTGGGGCGATGGGCGACGACACCCCGGTGGCCGCTCTGTCCGAGCGACCCCGCCTGCTCTTCGACTACTTCACCCAGATGTTCGCCCAGGTCACCAACCCACCCCTGGACGCCATCCGAGAGGAGCTCGTGACGTCGGTGGCGTCGTTCATCGGGGCGGAGACCAACCTGCTCGAGGCCGATCCCCGCGCCTGCCGTCAGGTGAGGCTGGACTTCCCTGTGATCGACAACGACGACCTCGCCAAGCTGCTCCACATCGACGCAGACGGTGCCTTCCCCGACCTCCGCGCAGCGAAGGTGCGCGGGCTCTTCGCGGTCGCCGAGGGCGAGCCCGGCCTGGAGCGACGGCTGCACGCGATGTGTGCCGAGGTGTCACAGCTGGTGACCGACGGCGTCCGGTTCATCGTCTTGTCCGACCGGGACTCCGACGCCCGGTTGGCACCCATCCCCTCGCTGCTCATGGTGTCGGCAATACACCACCACCTGGTACGCACCCGGCAGCGGACCCAGGCGTCGCTCCTGGTCGAGGCCGGCGACGTGCGCGAGGCGCACCATGTGGCGCTCCTCGTCGGCTACGGCGCGGCCGCGGTGAACCCCTATCTCGCCATGGAGTCCGTCGAGGACCTGGCGCGGGCCGGTGACCTCGGTGAGACGTCCCCGGACGAGGCCGTGCACCGGCTGCTCCGCGCCCTCGGCAAGGGGGTGCTGAAGGTGATGTCCAAGATGGGCGTCAGCACCGTCGCGTCCTACCGGGGCTCGCAGCTGTTCGAGGCCGTCGGACTGGGCGACGACCTCGTCGACACCTGGTTCACCGGGACGCCGTCCCGGCTCGGTGGCATGGGACTGACCGGCGTCTGCAGCGAGGTTCTCGACCGCCACCGCGTCGCGTACCCGGTCGACGGCGCGCCCGGTCCGGAGCGGCTGGCTGCCGGCAGCGAGTACGAGTGGCGCCGGGACGGCGAACGTCACCTGTTCGACCCGGAGACGGTGTTCCGGCTGCAGCACGCCACCCGTCAGGGTCGGGTGGACCTGTACCGGCAGTACTCGGCACACGTGGACGAGGAGACCACGCGTCGCGGCACGCTGCGGGGCATGCTCCGGCTGCGCACCGGCGTCCGGCCGCCGGTCCCGCTGGACGAGGTCGAGCCCGCCGAGCAGATCCTGCGCCGCTTCGCGACCGGCGCCATGTCCTACGGCTCGATCTCCCCCGAGGCACACGAAACGCTGGCGATCGCGATGAACCGGATCGGCGGCCGCTCCAACACCGGGGAGGGCGGCGAGGAGCCGGACCGCCTCAGCGACCCGGCCCGCAGGTCGGCGATCAAGCAGATCGCCAGTGGCCGCTTCGGCGTGACCAGCGAGTACCTGGTGAACGCGACGGACCTGCAGATCAAGATGGCGCAGGGCGCCAAGCCCGGGGAAGGGGGCCAGCTTCCGGGGCGGAAGGTCTACCCCTGGATCGCCCGCACCCGCCACTCCACGCCCGGCGTCGGGCTGATCTCGCCGCCTCCCCACCATGACATCTACTCGATCGAGGACCTGGCACAGCTGATCGACGACCTGCGCCACGCGAACCCGCTGGCGCGGATCCACGTCAAGCTGGTCTCCGAGATCGGGGTCGGGACCGTCGCGGCCGGCGTGGCCAAGGCGGCCGCCGACGTGGTGCTGGTCAGCGGGCACGACGGCGGCACCGGCGCGGCACCCCTGACCAGCATCAAGCACGCCGGCACCCCGTGGGAGCTCGGCCTGGCCGAGACCCAGCAGACCCTGCTGCGCAACGGTCTACGGGACCGGATCGTCGTCCAGGTCGACGGCCAGCTGCGCACGGGTCGCGACGTGCTCGTCGCCGCCCTGCTCGGGGCCGAGGAGTACGGGTTCGCGACCACTCCCCTGGTCGTCATGGGGTGCGTGATGATGCGCGCGTGCCACCAGGACACCTGCCCGGTGGGCATCGCCACCCAGGACCCGGTGCTCCGCGAGCGGTTCACCGGTGCGCCGGAGCTCGTGGAGCAGTTCTTCCGGTTCCTCGCCGACGAGGTCCGTGAGCTGCTGGCCTCGCTGGGGCTGCGCAGCCTGGACGAGGCGATCGGCCGGGTGGAGCTGCTCGAGACCGACACCGCGGTCCGCCACTGGAAGGCGGCCGGGCTCGACCTGGCGCCCCTGCTGGCGGTCCCCGACCTGCCCGAGTCGGCGGCCCGCCGCCACACCGCCGTCCGGCCGGTGGGCGAACCCAGCCTCGACGAGCGCATCGCCCGGGCGGTCGCCCCGCGTGTCCGGTCGGCACGGCCGGTCCGGGTGCAGCGCGAGGTCCGGAACACCGACCGGTCGGTCGGGGCCCGAGTCGGGTGGCTGGTGACTCGCGAGCACGGGGGGGCAGGACTTCCGGCTGACACCGTGGAGCTTGACCTGTCTGGCTCGGCCGGTCAGTCGCTGGGCGCCTTCCTGCCGCCCGGCGTGACGGTCCGGCTCGAGGGCGACGCGAACGACTACGTCGGCAAGGGGCTGTCCGGCGGGCGGATCGTGCTGCGGCCGCCCGCGCAGTCCCCGTTCGCGGCGGAGCGGAACGTGATTGCCGGCAACGTCGTGCTCTACGGCGCCACCGGGGGCGAGCTGTTCGTCCGTGGCGTGGTCGGCGAGCGGTTCGCAGTGCGGAACTCCGGGGCGGTCGCGGTCGTCGAGGGGGTCGGTGACCACGCCTGCGAGTACATGACAGGCGGCCAGGTCGTGATCCTGGGTGCCACCGGACGCAACCTGGCGGCGGGCATGACCGGTGGGGTGGCCCACGTCCTCGACCTGCTGCCGGAGCGGGTCAACCACGGCGACGTCGAGCTCACCGAGCCCGACGGAGGCGCCGCCGGATGGCTCCGGGACGTCATCGACCGCCACCGAGCCGAGACCGGCTCGGTGCTTGCGGCGGCTCTGCTGGCTGACTGGCCGCGGACGCAGCACCGGTTCACCACCATCGTCCCGACACAGTTCCGGCGGGTCTGCGAGCTGGTGTCGGCCGCCGAGGCCGACGGCAGGGACCCCGACGTCGCAGTCATGGCCGCCGCGGCCGCGCCGGTGGTGTCCCGTGGCTGACCCGCACGCCTTCCACCGTGTCCCCCGCGCCACCCGCCCCCAGCGGCCGGCGGCGGAGCGGGTGACCGACTGGCGCCCGGTCGACCTGCCCATGCCGGCGGTCCAGGTGCAGGAGCAGGCATCGCGCTGCATGGGCTGCGGGGTCCCGTTCTGCCACGCAGGGTGTCCGTTGGGCAACGTCATACCGGACTTCAACCGCATGGTCACCGACGGCGACTGGGACGCCGCCACCGACCGGCTGCTGGACACGAACAACTTCCCCGAGTTCACCGGCAGCGTGTGCCCGGCGCCCTGCGAGGCGGCGTGCGTGGCCGGGGTCGGTGGGGAGCCGGTCAGCATCAAGACGGTCGAGCGCGCGCTGGCCGAGCGCGACCAGTTCGCCGGCCTCCGCCCGCGACCTCCCGGGCGGCTGTCCGGCCGGACGGTCGCGGTCGTGGGCTCCGGACCTGCCGGGCTCGCCGCGGCCCAGCAGCTGACGCGAGCCGGCCACACCGTGGTGGTCTACGAGCGGGCCGACCGGGTCGGGGGGCTCCTGCGGTACGGCATCCCCGACTTCAAGCTGCCCAAGGCGCTCTTGGACGCGCGCATCGAGCAGCTGAGCGCCGAGGGGACACAGTTCCGGACCGGCGTCGACGTGGGGCGTGCGGTGCCCCTGGCTGCGCTGCGGGCCAGGCACGACGCCGTGGTGCTGGCGGTCGGGGCGACCCGGTGGCGCGACCTGGACGTTCCCGGCCGAGGGCTCGACGGCGTCCACCAGGCGATGGAGTACCTGCCCGACGCCAACCGGGTGGCCGCCGGGCTGGTCCCCGAGCCGGCGGTCGACGCGCGCGACCGCCACGTCGTGGTCATCGGCGGCGGGGACACCGGCAGCGACTGCGTGGGCACCGCACACCGGCAAGGTGCCCGATCGGTCGTGCAGCTGGAGATCCTGCCCGAGCCCCCGCAGACCCGACCCGACAGCACGCCCTGGCCGCTGTGGCCGCTGGTGCTGCGCACGTCGTCCTCCCACGAGGAGGGCGGCGACCGTCACTTCGCGGTCAGCACCCGACGCCTCACCGGCGGCGCCGACGGCCGGGTGTCCGGGCTGGAGCTGGTCGACGTGGAGCTCGACGGTCGGACTCCCGTCCCGGTCGCTGGGACCGAACGTACGCTGCCGGCCGACCTGGTCCTGCTCGCCCTCGGGTTCACCGGTCCGGAGGCGGACCTGCTGGGCTGCGACGGGCTGTCGCTGACGGCGCGTGGGGTGCTCGCCCGGGACTCCGGCTACGCCACCTCCGAGCCCGGGGTCTTCGTCGCCGGTGACGCCGGTCGGGGCCAGTCACTTGTGGTGTGGGCGATCGCCGAGGGGCGGGCGTGCGCCTCGGCCGTCGACGCGTGGCTCACCGGCGCCACCCGGCTGCCCTCCCCGGTCACGCCGTCCCAGACTGCGCTGGTGTGACGCTACTTCTGGTTGATGACCCGCCCGAAGTAGACGCTGTTCGTCCACATGGGGGCCCGACCGACGACGGTCCCCGGACGCGAGACGTGAAGGATGTCGCCGTCTCCGGCGTAGATCGCCGCGTGGTAGATGTCACCGCCGCTGTGGAAGAACACCAGGTCGCCCGGCCGGGCCTCGGAGCGACTGATCGGGGTCGACTGGTGGTACTGCGAGGTGGCCCGGTGCGGGAGCCGTAGCCCGGTCGCCTGCCGGTACACGTACAGGGTGAGGCCAGAGCAGTCGAAGGCCGAAGGTCCGGCCGCCCCGTAGGCGTACGGGTCGCCGAACTGGTTCCGCGCGACGTTCAGCACCCGCTGGTAGCGCTTGAGCGTCGCCGCCCAGCGTGCCTTGAGGGCGTTGTAGGTGCGCTCGTTCACGTTGCCGGTGACCGCGATACCGCGCCCGTCCTGGAACTGGCGGACGTGGCGGACGGTGCGGTCGCCGTAGAAGCCGGTGCGGTCGATCTCGAGCCACTTCTGGACCCGTCGCACGCGGTCACCGGTGTCCCCGCGGGCCAGCATGTCGAAGGACGACACCCCGCTGGTGGCGGTGGCCGAGGCGGCGCTGGCCGGGACGACCATGGCCAGCGAGAGGGGAACGGACAGGGCTGCGGCGACGCCGACGGCCAGGGCGCGACGGCGTGCGTCGTTCAACGACATACGTCTCTCCGACGCCTGAGGAGTGAGCTGTCGGGTTCGGGCCAGAGAGTGCCCGAGCGCGACCGGTCGTTCCGGCCCGCTTTCACCCCAAGGGCGGCCCGCAGGCCGCCCGCTTCGTGGTTCCCCCACTCCTGCCATCAGGGTCTGGTGGTCCGGTGGCCACGTGGCAGGACTCGGCGTCGTGGTCGGACACCCTCCCGAAAGGGAAGATCACGGAAAGGTATCGGTCGCCCGCGCTGGGATGTCAAGCCCATGACACAGAAATGTCAGATTGATGACCGGGATGGCCGAACGCACGCCCGAGGAGGGGTCGGGCGGCGGCCGGACCGGCCCCGGGAGCGGCTGCCGGGCGGTGGGCTCAGGGCAGGGGGCGCCTGGCGGGCCCCTCGTCGGCCAGGCCGGCGAGCAGTGCACGGACCTCCGACTCCCGGTACCGACGGTGGCCGCCCAGGGTCCGGATCGAGCTCAGCTTGCCGGCCTTGGCCCAGCGCGTGACCGTCTTGGGGTCGACGCGGAACAGCGCGGCGACCTCGGCGGGAGTGAGCAGGGCCTCCGGCTCGGGCGACACAGCAGGCACGGGTCCTCCTCACCGTCCTCGACGACCTCGGTCCGTGCAGCTTCGCACGGTCGGGGAGACCGGGACCTCGGGAGCCCGTCCCCCTGGGGGCTCCCGAGATCCCGGTACAGGCAACGGCCCGGGTCCCCCGACCCGGGCCAGGCGCTGCACTCGATCTCCCACGTAGATGATGACCTGTTGTCCTGGATGTCCGATATGGCGATCCGGTGCCATCTTCGCGCGGACACCTGGACTAAGCCATTCGGGGACGCCTCCTGCGACGACGGACTGGCTAGGCTCCGGTCCGTGGGCACCCGGGGCGACGACGCGGTCTTCGACCGCCTGCGCGGCCACGAGCAGGTGGTGTTCTGCTCCGACCCCGGCAGCGGGCTGCAGGCCATCATCGCCATCCATTCGACCGCACTCGGCCCGGCGCTCGGCGGCACCCGCTGTCGCCCCTATCCCAGCGTGCAGGATGCGCTGGACGACGTGCTGCACCTGTCGCAGGCCATGACGCTCAAGAACGCCCTGGCCGGCCTCGACCATGGTGGGGGCAAGGCGGTGATCATCGGCGACCCCGCCACGTGCAAGACCGAGCCGCTCCTGCGGGCGTACGGCCGCTTCGTCCAGGGACTGGGCGGCCGCTACGTGACCGCGGGGGACATGGGGATCTCGGTAGCCGACCTGGACGTCGTCGGGCGCGAGTCGCGGTTCGTCACCGGCCGCTCGGTCGTCCAGGGCGGCGGTGGCGACTCCGGGGTGCTGACCGCGTACGGGGTCCTGCAGGGGATGCGAGCGGCCGCGACCCACCGATGGGGCTCACCCAGCCTCGCCAGCCGGACGGTGGGGGTGGTCGGTCTGGGCAAGGTCGGTCACCGCCTGGCCGGGCTCCTGGTCGCCGAGGGCGCCCGCGTGGTGGCGGTGGACACCGATCCGGCCGCGGTGGACCGGGTCCGGGTCGACTACCCGGACATCGAGCTGGTCGAGACCGCCGCCGAGCTGCTGTCCCGGCCCCTGGACGTGCTGGCACCCTGCGCCGCCGGTGGGCTGGTCGACGCGTCGGTCGCCGCCACGGTCGACACCGAGATCATCTGCGGCGGTGCCAACAACCAGCTGGCGCATCCCGAGCTGGCCCAGGTGCTGGCCGGACGCGGGGTGCTCTACACCCCCGACTTCCTGGTCAATGCCGGCGGCGTGATCCAGGTGGCCGACGAGCTGGTCGGCTTCTCCGCCGACCGTGCCCGCAGCCGGGTCGATCGGCTGTACGACACCACGCTGGCGGTGCTCGAGCGGGCGGCGGAGACCGGAGTCACGCCCGAGATCGCGGCCGAGGGGCTGGTCACGGACCGGATTGCCGCGGTCTCCCGCCTCGGGACGATCTGGAATCGGCCGGACTGACTCCACGGTCGGCGGCTTCATCGTTTACGCTGGTGAGGTTGGGCCGGCCGGCACCGGCGGGCGCAGCGAGGAGTGCACCACCGAACCAAGAACGTCACACAGCAACGATCCCGGGGCTTGGTCCCCGTCGAGGGGGTCCGCTATGGGTCGCGGCCGGGCGAAGGCCAAGCAGACCAAGGTCGCTCGCGAGCTGAAGTACGCCAGCGGCGACCTTGACATCAATGCCCTCACGGCGGAGCTGGCCGGCTCCGAGGGGCAGCCGTCGGCCGACGCCGACGAGGTCGGCGAGGACGACTCCGGCTGGAGCGACGCGGACTACGCGCGCCGCTGACCCCGAGAGGCCGGCGCCCAGGCTCAGCCCGTGGGGTGGGTCCCCACCACGTCGACCACGGCCGGGCCGGCGGACCCGCTCTGGACCTCGCCCAAGACCCAGGCCGAGACGCCCCGGTCGCGCAGGAGCGACACCGTGTAGTCGGCCGCGTCGGCCGAGACCACCGCCACCATGCCCACCCCCTGGTTCAGTGACCGCTCCAGCTCGGCCTGCTCGACCTCGCCCAGGGCCGCCACCAGGCCGAACACCGGCGGTGGCCGCCACGTGCTGCGGTCGACGACGGCCCGCACGGCGTCGGGCAGGACGCGTGCCAGGTTCGCTGCCAGGCCACCGCCGGTGACGTGGGAGAACGCGCGGATGCCGGTCCGCGGGTCGCGCACGACCGCCAGGCAGTCCAGCGCGTAGATCCTGGTCGGCTCGAGCAGCTCGGCGCCCAGGGGGCGGCCCAGCTCGGGGACGTCGCGGTCGACGTCCCATCCGCTGCGCTCGAAGACCACGTGGCGGACCAGGGAGTACCCGTTGGAGTGCAGGCCGCTGCTGGCCATGGCGACCAGGGCGTCACCGGGCACGACGCGGTCCGGTCCGAGCAGGTCCGGCGCGTCGACCACGCCGACGCCGGCCCCGGCCAGGTCGTACTCGTCCGGGTCCATCAGGCCCGGGTGCTCGGCGGTCTCCCCACCCACGAGGGCGGCGCCCGCCTGGCGGCACCCCTCCGCGACGCCGGACACAAGGGCAGCGATGCGCTCGGGCCGGACCGAGCCGGTGGCGATGTAGTCGGTCATGAACAGCGGCTCGGCGCCGCACACCACCAGGTCGTCCAGGACCATCGCCACCAGGTCGATACCGATGGTGTCG
>Ga0224510_10001646_pt1 | contig 14385 bp, 11 predicted proteins | sample SF_May12_sed_USG_FD_170161 | JGI IMG/M metagenome (GOLD analysis project Ga0224510, IMG submission 170161) | Sediment microbial communities from San Francisco Bay, California, United States - SF_May12_sed_USGS_4_1 | ecosystem: Environmental > Aquatic > Marine > Sediment | place: USA: California... | reverse complement strand
AATCGGATGAGAACCCCTCTCTAACGCCTGAATGAAACCCAGCGGCCGCATACGATCAAGGATTCGCCCCTTCAATTCAGCCAGGTAGCCCCGGCTCTGCTTTCGGCGCAATTCAGCTTTTTTATGTTCGAGAATGCGTGAAAGAATCATGCCGCCAGCTCTTTGGTCAAGGCAATGAGCTTTTCTAGCTTTTCAAAGGCCGCTCCGTTGTCCACAACACGGCCTGCTTCTTCAAACCCTTCCTTCAGCGATGCCGCCTTTTGGCAGGCGATAAATGCCGGAGCCGCATTCATCAGCACAATATCCCGCTTGGCTCCTCGACGCCCGCGGAAAATATCCCGAATAATCTGGGCATTGTCTTGCGGGTTCCCGCCCAACAGTTCTTTCGGGGAAACCGGTTGGAGGCCAAAGTCCTCGGGACCGATAGAATAGCTCAACACTCTTCCTTTTTTTCCTTCTGAAATCGCGGTACGACTGGTTAATGAAATTTCATCTAACCCGTCCATCCCATGGAGGACAAAGCAATGTTGTGTGCCTAACCGCAAAAGGACTTGAGCCAGCTTGTCAGTGAGTGCTTTATCATAAACCCCCAGCACCTGAATCGTGGCCCGTGCCGGATTGGATAGTGGCCCCATGATATTCATCAGGGTACGGATTCCCATCTCTGCTCGAGGTTTGGCGCAACGTTTCATCGCCCCATGATAGAGGGGGGCGAAGAGAAACCCGATACCGACTTCGTTAATGCAGTCTCCCACTTTTTCAGGGGACAATTCGATATTGACGCCAAGAGCCGCTAAGACATCCGCGCTCCCTGATCGAGACGAAACGGATCGGTTCCCATGCTTGGCGACCGTCATTCCCCCTCCCGCCACGACAAAGGCGGCAGCCGTCGAGATATTGAAGGTTTGGCTTTTGTCTCCCCCGGTTCCACACGTATCGACGACTTGAGGATCGGAGATAGGAATGCGAATGGCCAATTCACGCATCGCTCGAACCGATCCGGTAATTTCATCAATCGTCTCGCCTTTCATGCGTAATCCCATTAAGTATGCTGCAATTTGAGCCTCTGTGGCCGCTCCCTGCATGATCTCCAGCATCGCCTCTTCGGACTCTTTTTCCGAGAGATCGATGCCTTCGGCTAATTTACCAATCAGGTCTTTGACTAAGGCCATATGAACCATCTCATGAGCATACGGTTGGAAAAGAGCAGCTTAGAGGCTCGTGCCAGACAATAATGGCAAGGACAAAAAATTCCGCAACAGATCCATCCCTGCAGTGGTTAGAATCGATTCAGGATGAAATTGTACGCCTTCAGCTCCGGTTGGCGTATGCCGCAGCCCCATGATTTCGCCTTCCACGGTTTCGGCCGAAATTTCAAAATCGGCAGGCAGGCTTTCACGCTTGACGATTAAGGAATGATACCGGGTGGCTTCAAAGGGATTCGGTAGGTCTTCAAAAATTGTTTTTCCATCATGATGGACCATGGAGGTTTTCCCGTGCATAAGTCTGGGGGCCCGGATAATTTGACCTCCAAAGGCGTAGGCCAGCGATTGATGGCCGAGACACACGCCTAATAACGGCAGGGACCCGGCAAAATGCCTGATCGTTTCAACAGAAATGCCAGCCTCTTTGGGGGTGCAAGGGCCCGGAGAGATTAAAATCCGCTCCGGGGCCAGGCGCTCAATTTCCTCGATCGTCAGTTTATCATTCCTGAAAATTTGAAGATCGGCTCCCAACTCTCCTAAATATTGAACCAGATTGTAGGTAAAAGAATCGTAGTTATCGATAACCAGGATCATGTATTCGCTCCCAAGACGTTATGTCAGACCTCGTTCCGCCATTTCAATACCCCGCATCATGGCTCCGGCCTTATTTCGAGTTTCTTCATACTCACGGGCGGGATCAGAATCCGCTACAATTCCCGCCCCGGCCTGAATGTACGCCTTCTGTCCTTGGACTACCACCGTGCGAATATTGATGCAGGTGTCCATATTCCCCGAAAAACTAAAATACCCCACCGCTCCGGCATAGGGTCCCCGACGAGTAGGTTCCAACTCCTCAATGATTTGCATAGCCCGGATTTTCGGAGCTCCCGACACCGTACCGGCAGGGAAACACGCTTTCATGACGTCATACACCGTGTATTGAGGATCTAAATCTCCCACGACCTGTGACACAATGTGCATGACATGGGAATACCGTTCCACTTTCATAAACCGTTCCACTTTGACCGTTCCGGTTTTGGCGACCCGGCCGACATCATTCCGGCCTAAATCTACCAACATGACATGTTCAGCCAATTCCTTTTGATCGGATAACAGATCCTGTTCCAGTGCCTGGTCCTCTTGTGGCGTATGCCCACGTGGGCGCGTTCCGGCAATAGGTCTCACCACAATGTTTCCTTCTTCACATCGCACAAGGATTTCCGGAGAAGATCCTACCAATTCAATTCCGGCGATCCGTAAATAAAACATGTACGGTGAAGGATTAATCACCCGCAAGGCCCGATAGATCTCCAGGGGATTGGTGCGAATAGTGGTATGCCACCGTTGGGACATGACTCCCTGGATAATGTCACCGGCCTGAATATATTCTTTAGTGCGAAGAACCATTTTTTCAAAGTTCGCGGGCGTCATATTCGATTGAAACTTGAGTGGCACTCGCCGCCTTGACGGTGATGATTGTCGTCGTGGCTTATTGAGCTTGCCAATGATGGATTCAATTTGGTCAATGGCATCCTGATAGGTTTGGCGAAGCTGCGCCTTCTTCATGGAATGAATATGGGCGTTGGCCACCACTTTGACCGTATGAGCCACATTATCAAAAATGAGCAGGGTGTCAGTAATGCAGAAGGCAAAGAGAGGAGTCTTGATTCCGTCTTTGGCAATAGACGGAATGGGTTCAAACGACCGGACCACATCATAACCTAAATAGCCGACCGCACCTCCAACAAATCGTGGCAAACCGGGAACGACAACCGGACGGTATTCCGCCATCGTTTCGCGAATATGATCCAATGGGTTTCCTTGAAGCGGGACCCGATGTTGCTTTCGGCCTTGTTGAGTGACCACTTCCCCGTTATCTTCCCAAAAAACGACAGAAGGATGACTACCAAGGAAAGAATACCTGGCCCAATTTTCTCCCCCTTCGATACTTTCGAATAAAAATGCATTGGGACCTGCATTAATTTTGGAGAATGCCGAAACGGGTGTTTCATAATCAGCCAGTATTTCTCTATAAATAGGGACGAGATTTCCGTGTGAGGCTAACCGGCAAAAATCATCAAAACTCACTGAATAATAAGCATTTTTCATGGATTCGACGGTAGCATACGGCCTATAAGGTGTCAACGAAAGTAGCCCATACCCACAACCTCCTTTAGAGGGTAAAAAAAAAGGCCGGAATCCAAGGAAAAAATTCCCTTAGGATTCCAGCCTTAATTGTCTAGAAGAGGCGAGGTGAATTAGGGACCGCTGACGATGAGTTTTTGCCCAACGTGAATGGTGTTATCTGCCAGACCATTCCAGGCTTTGAGATCTTGGACCGACACCCCGTAATCTTTAGAAATACGATAGAGAGTCTCTCCCTTGGCAACCGTATGTGATCCAGCGCCATCGCCTTTCCCTGTAGCGACCATAGACGAATCTAAGGGAACTTCGTTCCCCAGGTTCAGGTCCGAATCAAGTTTCGCCAAATCTGAATCCTTAAAGTCGAGATCATTCAACCCAAATTCAGAGATAGAAGGTTCGGAGAGTTTCAAGTCATCCGATTTCCCCATGCCTCCATCACGCAGACGAGCCAGTTCATCGTGGGAACGATTCAGTTGGTCTCGCAACGCTTCTAATTCGGCGTTCAAATCTCGATTTTGCGACTCCAATGATCCTACCTGCCGTTGTGTGTCTTGATACTTGACATTCAATTCACCGGTTCGTTTTTCTTCTTGCGCTAAGAGACGTTGAAAATTTAATGCACGCGCCTTTTCGGCTTCGAACTTTTCGGTACTGACACAGCCGGTAAAAAGCCCGCCAACTACCAGCACACCCATAACTACTTTCAGGTAACCACACCAGCCAGCTGGTTGGGGATCTACCTGACATCCCCCAAACATTGGTTGCGCCATGTTACGCATTCCTCCTCCCTTGAGGTTCATATGTACCCCTCCTTCCGGGATAATGGTCAATAACGAAAGGGCTGATGTATACGCCATACAGTAACCTTTTGCTACACATTAATTCGGAATAGAGGTAATGTCAAACAACCTTCTCGTTATGCCAGCAGAAGTTACGGAACACCCTGGTTCATTGACCGTGGAAAAATACCTGTGATAGTTTCTTCCCATAGAATTCCCAATCCCTCCTATGCCACCTCATTTCTCACATCCGTCAGATTCCTCGGTGATGCAAATCGGCCAGGTTTCGCTCCGCTTGTCTCGGCCTCTCTCCCTTCAACAAGTCTGGATGGGCGATCAAGAAATATTGCGTCAGCTCCTTGCCTGCTGGTTTGTGGTTGACGAAAAAGATGTTCCCCTCTCACCTCGAATTGTCGGGCAACCAGGGGTGGGGAAGACGACGCTAGCGATGGCAGCCACACAAGAACGGAAGCAGGATCTCTTTATTTACCAATGCACCGCCGATACCAGGCCCGAAGATCTCTTAGTCTCGCCGGTTATCGCCGAGGGAGGCACGATCACCTATCAAGCCTCGCCCTTAGTCACGGCCATGCTAACCGGTAATGTGTGTTTACTGGATGAAGGCAACCGGATGAATGAAAAGAGTTGGGCCTCATTAGCCTCATTGCTTGATCATCGACGCTCGGTCGAATCGATTGTGGCGGGTGTCCAAATCCGCGCACATGAGAATTTTCGGTGTTGCGTCACCATGAATGAGGATGCGTCCACTTATGAAGTCCCTGATTATATCTTGTCCCGCTTGCAACCGACATTGAAGGTGGAATTTCCAGCGAAGGAACATGAGCTCGCCATTTTACGTTACCATCTTCCCTTTGCGCCTACTGAGATGGTCAATCTGACGGTCAACTTCCTCCAAAAAGCTCATCAATTGGATCTTCCCTTCTCTGTCCGTGATGGCATTCACATGGTGCAATACGCCATGAAACGGATGGCTCAGGACCCCAACCATCCCGTCGCCCGTGATGTCGCTTGGCGTGAAGCCTTGATAAAAGTGTTAGGTGAAGAAGCCTTGGATCTGGATCTGTTAGCGAAACGCCGATCGCAAGCGTTAAGCGGACAAGCTCTCCCTCGAGGCTTGGGAGATTTCTTTTTTGACGAAGATCACCCTTTGCATCCTGACCACTAGGCTCCCAACCTCACACACAACAGTTGCGAATGATCAACCACCCATCCTTCACATTTTGAGTGTGGAGGCCCCAACCGTCTCCATCCATACCGCACCATGACTCTCGCCGCGTTAACTCCCGAACCCATCTTTGCCTTATCTCCCAATATTCATGTGCTACCCATCGTGCATGGAAGCGGAGATATGGCACACACCGTGCGCGAAATTATCGTATCCCGCCACATTGATTGTGTGGGACTTCCGCTCCCGCCGTCGGGCCAGACATTAGTCGAGCAAGGGGTCGATCAGTTACCCGTTATTAGCGTTGTGGTCCTTCCAGAACCAGAAGGCGATGATGGCTCAAGCTGTTCCTATGTGCCGATTGATCCCTGCCAACCGGTGATCATGGGGATACGAGCGGCCATGTCCGAGGGAATTCCGCGAGCCTATGTGGACCATGAAGTCCAATACTACCATCCTCTCTCCTGGGTTGGGCCAGATCCCTATACCTTGAAGTCTGTGCCTTTGGCGACTTTCTCTGCCGCCACAGTGCCATTTTTACCGCCACCCCAACCACAGACTCCTCGTTGGAAACGCATCTGCTGGATGGCGTGGCGACTCCACGAACTTGAGTTAGACTTTCACTCCATTCTCTTTCTCTGTCCCATGACCGATTGGCCCTGGCTGCGCCAGGCCTATCGAGAACGGCTGCCCTATCCCTCTCCCGAGCAGCGGAAAGGTGTCCCTGCCTGGTGGAATGTAGAGCCGGCATCGCTCTATTTCATGTTGGGTGAATTACCCTATGTCACGCAACTTTATGAACAACGACGGGAGGAGGCCCGCCCCGACACCCATCTGGCTATTGATGGAATCAAGGAACTGGTTCTGGAGGCACGATCCCGGTGGATTGCGTCGCGTTCTGCCACCATCGCCAAAGAGTCCAATTGGGTGACTCCCCAATTATTGCAACGCTATTTTCAATACGTGCGAAATCTCACCCTCCTGGAACATCGGCTGAAACCCGATTTGTACACATTGGTTTTAGCCGCCAAACAAATGGCTGGCGATGAATTTGCGCTCAAGCTGCTGGAAACCGCTAAAACCTATCGGTACCAAATCCTCCCGTCCGCTCTGGACACCAGGCCTAGGGTACTAATGGGGATTGGCGAACTCCAGGATCAGGATGGGGAAATTCATCGAGCCGTGAATCGTTTACAAGGCGCCCCGTTGGTCTGGCGAAGTATCACCCTTCAACCTCAACCCCCAACTCCGAAGAAACAATCCTGGGCACACCAATGGAACCCAAACCGTCAATGCTCCTGGCCTCCGGAAGATCATCGCATCGAATCGTTTGCGGCCCATGTCCGGCAACAAAGCCGAAATGTCTTAGGAGCGGATTTGGCACGAGTCGAGCGGTTCAACACATCTCTGGAAGACGGGATCGATCTGCGGGAAACCTTGCGTCAGTGGGCTATAGCCCCCCAACGATCGGTACGGGATATTCACGTCAAAGTGGCTCCTCCTGCAAAAGGAACCATTGAGGCCTTGGTGTTTTTCTTTGAAGTGCCGGCCGACCCCGCTATCTTTTCTTGGCAAACTACCTGGTATGCGGAACATCAAGAAGAATCCACCCTCAGCTTTTATGCCACTCCCTTTGCGGCGAATATGATCGGACCGGGAATCGGGGAGGCCTGTTACGGAGGAGCCCTATTTTTATTTCCACCCCGTCTGATCCCTGATATCTGGGAAAATCCTGCCTTGGACTTTGCCACATCTCTCGAAGAACGACTGCTCGCGGGCGCCTGTGCACACTCCAGGGAACCCTATGTGGCAATCGTGTCTCCGGTTCCTCTTAAATCAGCCTGGCGGAACATTGCCCATCGCTTCGGCCGAAAGCTTGTCCCTATTCCGTTACATCGGTTTTCAGGACAAACGATTGCCCGTCTGCGAAGGTTTCATGTATTAAACGGACACGATATCCGAAGTTATGCAGCCCGATTTATTCGAGAATAGCTCCAACGACGAATCCGTTCATCCGGCCTTGAACGCCCTTCACGAAAAGCTTCAACAACTCCGGCAGGCCATTCGCCGGCACGACGAGTTGTATTACGTCCACAGCCGTCCGGAAATTTCTGACGCTGAATACGACAAGCTCTTTCGAGAACTACAAGCATTAGAACAACAACATCCCGACCTGGTAACTCCCGATTCGCCTACCCAGCGGGTTGGGGGTGCCCCACTTGCCCAATTCAAAAAAGTCACCCATGAATTCCCCCTCCTCAGCTTGGATTCGGAGATGGATGAAGAGAGTGTGCTGGCGTTTGATCAGCGGGTTCGCCGGGAACTGGGTATCGAACAAGTGAGTTATACGGCCGAACCCAAATACGATGGGCTCTCCGTTGAACTCACCTACGACAAGGGAATCTTTGTGCAAGGAGCAACCAGAGGGGACGGCACGATAGGGGAGGATGTAACGCACAATCTTCGCACCATTCGCGCGTTGCCTTTACAGTTAAGGCCGGGAAAAGCTTTTCCCGCCCATGTCGTCGTGCGGGGAGAGGTCTTCATGAAACTCCCTGACTTTCACCACTTGAACCGGCGATTAATGGAACAGGGGGAAGAGCCTTTTGCCAATCCCCGCAATGCCTCCTCAGGAACCTTACGACAATTGGACCCGTCTATCACCGCCACCCGTCCCCTCACCATTACCTGTTATGACTTTCTGAGTCCTGGATCGGGGCGACCTAGCACACATTTCGAGGCTGTTACCTGTCTGAAAACATGGGGATTACCCATTCCTCAATTTCGACGCCAATGTCCCTCAATTCAAGAAACACTTGAATTTCATCGTGAAATGTTCAAACAACGGGATGGGCTGCCATTTGAAATTGACGGCATCGTTATTAAGGTGGATCGATTCGATTGGCAGCAGTCTCTTGGGGAAAAATCACGCAGTCCGCGTTGGGCCATCGCCTACAAATTTCCTCCCAGAAAAGAGCTGACGAAGGTACGACACATTGCCCTATCAGTTGGACGCACAGGCGCTCTCACCCCGATTGCGTTGTTGGATCCGGTGGAAATCGGGGGAGTCACGGTGAGCCGCGCCTCCCTGCATAACGTGGAAGAAGTAGCCCGTAAAGATATTCGGATGGGAGACACTGTCAAGGTCGAGCGGGCAGGGGATGTCATTCCGGATGTAGTGGAACGAGTGCCCGTGCCTGGTGAAAAGCGTGGCACTCCCTTTCAACCACCCACTCAATGTCCGGTCTGTGAGTCGCATACGATTCAAGATGGGCCAATCCTTTATTGTACCGGACAAACCGTCTGCTCGGCTCAATTAAAAGGATCTCTTGAACATTATGCTTCCAAGGGTGCAATGAATATTGATGGCCTTGGTAAAAAAACCATTGCACAGTTTGTCGATGAAGGGTTAGTGAGAAACCTGGCTGATCTGTACTCTTTGCGAAAGGAGCAACTCCTTGAATTAGAAGGGTTTGCGGAAAAATCGGCGACTCAACTCATTGAAGGCATCGAAAAAAGCAAACAGGCTCCCCTGGTTAGATTTTTAATTGGGCTTGGGATTCGACATGTGGGCTCCCATATTGCCAAAGTCTTGGCTAACCATTATGGATCTTTACCCGCCATTCAAAATGCCACGAAAGAGCACCTGCAAGAAATACATGAAATCGGTCCGGAAATCGCCGCCAGCGTGGAATGCTTTTTCCAAGAGGAACAAAACCTTGCGGTGATCCAGCACATGAAAAAATTAGGTTTACGGGTTCAGGAAATAAAAAAAATGTCGGATAGGACGGGACAACCTCTTACCGGGAAAATCTTCGTACTGACTGGAACACTGGAGGGCATAACCCGCGAAGAGGCCAGACAGAAGATTGAGTCGCTCGGCGGACGGGTGACTTCCAGCGTCAGTAAGCAGACAGATTATGTGGTAGCGGGGAAGGATCCCGGCTCTAAGTTAGACAGGGCCACTCAATTAGGAGTGACAATTTTAAACGAAGAAGATTTTTCCTTATTGAGTCAAGGAGGGAATCGTTAATCCTTAAAGAAGAATAAATAATACACGATTATCTTTTGACTAATTTAAGAAACTCTGAGCATTCCGATAGAACGTGAATTCTTTTCTTACGAAGAACCGGATTTTCACCTCAGTGTCCCTGACAAATGGATGAAGCAGGAACCTCTTGAAAAAATCTAGACGCTTACGTAATCGATTGCCCCAAGTTACGATTCAGAAGCCACGGTGGAGGGTTCGGTTGGAGGCGTTTCGGGAATAGGTTCTTCCTTGATGATCTGGACACCTTTGATAGAGCGTTCATCTGCCTCTTGGACAATTAAGAGGCAATTGTCTGTATGAACTTTCTCGCCAACAGCCGGAATATGGCCCAATTCTTCAAGGATAAGCCCGCTAATCGTATTTTGTTCTTCGTCGAGTTCGACCTTAAGAAATTCATTGATACGGCGAACTTCAGTTCGACCATCGACTAATATTTGATTTTTTCCCGTTCGGCGAATCCATTCTTCGCTGAGATCGCCTTCATCGAGAATTTCTCCTACCACTTCTTCAAGCAGATCTTCGACGGTAATCAAACCCATCACTCCGCCAAATTCATTGACGACGATGGCGATATGTCGCTTTTCTTGTTGAAATTGCCGCAAAAGATCATCTGCCGTTTTAGTAGAGGGAATAAATAATGGTGGCTTGGCTAATGATTTGAGGGTGAGTTGCGTATGACTTTGAGCAAGCTCCATCAGGGCATGGCTGCGATAGAGAATGGCGGTGATATTGTCGGGATTCCCCTCATAGATAGGAATCCTGGAATATTTAGCCTTAAACAACTCTTCACGCGCCTCTCCTAATGTCTGATGGCCATCGAGGGCAAACATATAAATCCGTGGAGTCATCGCATCTTCAGCCGTCACATCGTTAAAATCAAACACATTTTTAATCATTCTCACTTCGTCCGTTTCCAAGACCCCAGCTTTTCCGCCGGCATCAAGCATGATTTTGAGTTCTTCTTCCGTGATGAACGGAACGGTTAATCCCCGACCTCCAGTCAGTTTCAAAATAAACGGTTCCAAAAAATAGAGAAAGGGGAAGAATAATTGTTCCAAGAGATAGATGGGGTAGGCCAGTAATTGCACAGCCGTTTCCGAATGTTTCGCACAGAGCGTTTTAGGGACAATTTCTCCGAATAACAAGACCATAAACGTTAATAATCCAGTCGCTACGGCCACAGCCTCAGATCCAAAAAGACGAATGGCAATCAGGGTGGCCATCGAGGCCGCCATGATATTGACTAAATTGTTGCCGATCAAAATTGTGGAGAGAAGGCGCTGAGGATTGGACCGTAATTTAAGCCCGAGTTTGGCCCCTTTACGACCTTCATCAGCCAAGGATTTCAAACGGCTTTCGGTGATAGAAAAAAAAGCAATCTCAGCGCCGGAGAAAAATGCTGAAAGTCCTAAACAAATAAGGACGGCGATAAAATCCATAGATGGATTAACGAGCTCCGGTGGGGCAGACGGGAGAAGTAGCAGCGTAGCAGGCTACAAGGTCTTGCAGACGGGCTTTTGGGAAGAGTGAAATCAGAAGAGTTTGAGAGGGATTCATAATAAGGCCAAAATTCTCATCGTTAATGAGATGTTTTGAGCCCTCAGTAACCATTTTGAGTTTTTAAATTACCATAGGGTTTTGGTTTATGGCAATTATATTGGAAATATTTAAATATAACCCCTTTTTTTCAATTAGTTATCTTGAATGAGGAGCGGAGCGAGATCAAACCGGTTTTCTATGTCGGTCGCCACGGTTTTGGCCGTTTCCTGAGAGTGAAAGGTCCCAACCTGAACCCGGTGCCATTGCCCCGATGGAAGGTTCACGGTCTTCAATCTAACTTGCGGGTATTGGTTGGCCAGTTGCTCCTGCAAGGAAACCGCTTGAGTTAATGTAGAAAATGAGCCAGCCTGAACCCAATAATTGCCAGTTCTTCCATTCAAAAATTCGGCTGAATTCCCTGAATTTGGGGAATCCACGATCGTCAAGATGACCTCCTCAGTCCCTTTCCCAATCATGGCCAGTTCCCTGGCGGCGCCATAGGACAAATCAATGACCCGGCCTCGAATAAAGGGACCACGATCATTGATTCGAACGGTCACGGATTTTCCGGTATCCACACTTTGAACTAAGACCAGAGTTCCAAATGGCAGCGTGCGATGGGCTGCTGTCAGCGCCCACATATCGTAGCGCTCCCCGTTGGCAGTCGGATTCCCATGAAAACTTGGACCATACCAGGAAGCCACCCCTCGGTGAGAGTGCTCCGCCGCAATCGGTCCCGTTCGATGGTAGCCCCCCGCACATCCAGCCATCACAAAGCCGAGCATGAACAGGCACATCCACCGTATTGGAAGGCTGTTGATCCGCCTCAAACGGCAAGGATCGTTTGAGATGACAGTGAGTAGAAAAATTGGAATTGGAAGAGTCAGGGAAGGCAGCATGAAAATCTTTTATCCACCCATGGTGGAACACCGTTTATGGAGCTTAGTCCATCGTACGTCGGTCCACAAACCGGTAGCCTTGCCGATTTAACACGGGATAGACCGAAAAAATCGGTGTTCCAAACGGCACAACCGCACTCTTGATGCCGGGACTCAACTGGAGATGCAGATTAATGAAATTAAAACTCAAGCCTTCTTGCCAGGGTTGAGCCAAGTTTTGCACATATGATTCAACTTTGTCGGAGGCGTAGGTCCTGGTCATAAGGCCTGCGCCCCCCTGTAATCCATAATCGCTCAAATCTGGCGCCCCTTGAATAAGAAGGGAAACAATGGAGGCATCGAACCACACTTTGATATTACAACTGACTTGAATAAATGGCCCCAGGCTGCCGGTATGTTCTAATACAGCCATGGGATAGACCAATTCTGGTGGGAGGGAGGGATCAGTTCGTGAGGATTGCAGGGTAAACTCTGGGTCCTTAATACCCGATACAGAAACAAAGATGAGATTCGGATCACGAAGGTCCACATCCAACACTTGGCCATCATGATAGCTGCACAATTTACCCATCTCATAGCGCAAGGGAAAGGAATAGCCCATTTTCCCATAAAAAATTCGGATCCCGGCTTCAAGCGGATCCTCGGGACTTCGACTGATTTTCAAGTCAAATGGTAATACGACATGAAAAGCATTCGTTCTAGCATTGATGAATGGAGCACAGGCACCGGGAAATTCTTTATGGATAGCAATATTTTCTGGTTCAAACTTTTTCGCTGTTCCACCGAAATGCTGGGCAGTTTTTGCCTCTTTAGTTAACCGGTATTTTTCCTGGTAATACGCAGAGGCACGCTTTTGAGCAATTTCGAGAAAATATTCAGGGACATCAGTCTCTACAATGAGATTTTGCCGATCGTGAGATTGTGACCGGGAAACCTTCATCGCTTCATTGTAGCGTTGGAGATCACTCTGAGTTTTTTTGATCAAATGCTCCAGATCACGAACTAACTCAGGGTCGTCGTAGCGTGTTTGCGGCAAAATCTGGCAGGCTTTTTGCAGAAGTTCCAGTTTCATAGTATACCGTTTGGGTTCAGCAGAAAAGACCGTCGCAGTCGCCATCAACAAATTAAACTGTTCTTCAGGAAGTAGGGCTAATTGGGTAAGATCGTTCTCCTTCACAAAGGCCAAGGCCAATGGTCCAAAGGCCTCTTCCTGGCGAAGATGCAGGGTGAGGAGATAATTGAGATAGGCGCGAGCGTCTTCTGGAGTCATAAGATCTTTTACGGGATGGCATTCTAAGGCAACTCATCACTTGGGGCAAGCCATGACATGATACCCTATTTTTACAAAAATTCTGCCTGATGGAAAAGATTTCACTCAAGATCTTGTAGGGAATTGAAGTAACAGGATTTTGAAAGAAAGGATTCAATATGGACCGTGTCTCGTTGCAACAAACCAGAAGTGTCACACGAAGGCTGGGAATATTCTTGGTTATGGCCAGTCTGTTTCTTGTAACAGGAATTTCAGTAGTTGCGGCAGAAGCTGCATCAAGCAACAAAGCCCCAGGGGCAACTGCAAACGAAGGAACCGACCTATCAACCGATAGCCTGAATAAACAAATAAATGATTTAGATGCGCAAATACAGAACCTCCGAGACCAAAGTCTTGAATTGCAAGAAAAAACCCGAGCCAAGCTTCAGGCCCAATTAGAACATTTAAAAACTCAGCAAGAGACCCTCATCCCTCGTATTGAAAGGCTTCGGGACAATAGCGAAACCGCCTGGCAGGACATTAAGGAAAATATTCAAAAAGCTATTGAAGACCTCAAACTCTCCGCAGATTCCATGAAAAGACAGAAATGACTTAGGATCTCAGATATTCCCTGCATCTTTGAGCCCATTCATAGAGACTTCCCTTTCTCTCCAGTTTATTTTCAGCACGTTTCGCCCAACCCTCATCCTAGAAAGACCCCGATTTCATCGAGGGCTTGCATCGGTATGAACGCCTTTTTACACTGAGCCAATATGAGTTTTTCTTTAATGGTCCCACAAACTGAGCAGGTACTGGAATGGCGCGTATTAATAGATTTCCTCGCGAATGAAGCCGCTTCCACCATGGGGGCTGATTGTTGTCGCGCTCTCACCTTCGTGTCTGACCTCCAGTCCGCGCGCGTTCAACAACAAGAAACCACAGAAATGGTTCAAATCCTCGAAGGGCCTCATCCTCTACAGCCATTGTGTTTCCCGGATATCCGGAACCTGCTCGTTCGTGCGGGAAAAGAAGGGCTGCTCGACGGGGCAGACCTGCGGGATATTTCCCTCGTCTTAGGGCTGAGTCAAACCACCAAACATCTTTTACAGATTCATAACCCGGCGTTTCCCGCGATCGGGGGACGGTCCCAAAACCTTTACGATCTGATGCAGGTGAAACAAACGATTGATTCTTGTATCGATCTTAATGGCCATCTTCGAGAATCTGCGACTCCCGAACTCCGCCAATTGACTCAAAGAAGCCAGGATCTTCGTCAAAACATGCGGCGACGATTGGAACATATGTTGGCCTCTCAGCAATATGAGGATCTTC
>Ga0224510_10001645_pt1 | contig 14393 bp, 15 predicted proteins | sample SF_May12_sed_USG_FD_170161 | JGI IMG/M metagenome (GOLD analysis project Ga0224510, IMG submission 170161) | Sediment microbial communities from San Francisco Bay, California, United States - SF_May12_sed_USGS_4_1 | ecosystem: Environmental > Aquatic > Marine > Sediment | place: USA: California... | reverse complement strand
GGCTTGAGCGAGGTTTGAATATTTCTCGGGAGGCAGAAGTCGAAGTGTCCCGGGGGGATGGCCGATCACTGCATCTCCCACAAGGAGTACCCCTTTGCCTTGTTGCAAGAATAGGGCACTCTCTCCTGGAGATTTTTGATGTAAAAGCTGAATAACCCAAATGCCACCTGGAAGCAACTCCCCATCCTTGAATGTTTTATCAACGGAGAGAGTCATGTCGTTGGCATCCAATTCCGGTGCCATCACCTGGCAGTGGAATTCTTCACGAAGATGAGCCGCCTCCCGTTCATGGTCCCGATTGGTCAAAATAATATAGTCAGGAGATCCTCCATGCCGCAAAAAACTCATATCACTGGCGCTCATCGGAGGTGGGTCGACTAATATTCGATGTTCCCCTACGGCCAGTAAATGCCCGTTGAAATTAAGCTGCTTCTCCTCGGAGAACCAGGACCATTCAGAAATGCGAGGGAGAAGGGTGTTCATAATGCTGCCAGAGTTTCTTGAAGAAGGGCGTGGGTTTTGGCTTGAACCCGAGGTTCTTGCGGGAGATCTAAGATGTCATCTTCATGGACGGTCATAAACTTACGATTGGGGCCCTTCGTCAGAGAAATTAAAAACAGGCTACGCGAGGGGGTGGTAGGAATCACTACTTCCACGGAAGCATCGAGGGCGCTCACCATCTCCAGAAATTTCTGTTTTCCGTCTTCTAGTTCGTCCATAGTGCCCTAACATCGGTTCAAAAAAGCGTCCATAAAATCCTCGGCCTACCTCGCCGAGGGGGTCTGCGGTGCCTGTAATAATTTCTCTACTTCCTGAAGGATGGCCTCATGTCCGGCTAATGTGCCGTCAGTAAAGAAGTTCCCCACACGCTGCCAACGGATCAGGCCCTTTTGATCGATGACATACACATTGGGAATGAATTTTCCTCCACCATAGAGTTTGTCTGTCTTCTTTTCCAGGTCCAGGAGATAGGGATACGTGACTTTGACCGGAAATCCCTGGATAAACTCCATGACATCGGCTCGGGAATCGCCAGAAGAATTGACGCCAATCACGGCCACGGGCTTTCCCTTCGTGGCTTCATGGACTCTCTGGAGGTTGGTGCTTTGGATGAGACACGGTTCGCAAATATGAAAGAGCCCCAAAACCACAACTTTGCCCTTGAACTGTTGAAGAGAAATGGACTGTCCATCTAGACCGGTCAGCGAGAAATCAGGAGCGGCCTCCCCGACTTTAAAAAAACTCCCAGCTTGAGCGATGAGGCCGGTACTCAGCACCATCATGAATACGATGAGTATATGATAAATGTTTCTTTTCATGATTTCCTCCTGTTCAAGTTGTGCAATCAAGCACTAAACCTTTGAAGGGTTCACCCCTAACATTTTTTTTAAATTCTAACACACGAAAATTTTTGGCAGCAACAAAACGGAAATACACTTAGGAGCGAGAGAGGTGATCCGGCTCAAATAATCCAAGCTGGAGTTGCTCGGCTTTGGTCAAGGTGATGGGATAAGTATCCGTAAAGCAGGCATTACAGTAGTGGTGAGAAAATCCTGGAGCCATCGCTAGCATGCCTTCTAGGCTGAGGTATCCCAAACTGTCGGCCGTCACATAACGCCGAACCTCTTCAATGCTGAATTTTGACCCGATGAGTTCTTTTTGTGTCGGCGTATCGATTCCGTAAAAACATGGGGCAATGACCGGCGGGGAACTGATGCGCATGTGAATTTCTCGAGCGCCCGCTTGGCGAAGCATTTTGACTATTTTCCGGCTGGTGGTTCCTCGAACAATGGAGTCATCCACGACAACAATTCGTTTCCCTTCTAGGACATTTGGAACCGGATTCAGTTTCAGTTTTACCCCAAAATGCCGAATGGCTTGTTGTGGTTCGATAAAAGTACGTCCCACATAGTGATTGCGGGTCAGCCCGATCTCAAATGGTAGGCCCATCCCCTCAGCATAGCCCAAGGCCGCTGGAACGCCTGAATCAGGAACCGGAATTACGAGGTCTGCGTCGGCTGGACATTCCTTGGCTAGTTGCCGCCCGAACGCCTTGCGGACCGGGTACACGGCATTCGGGCCAAAAATTTTAGAATCGGGTCTCGCAAAATAGACATATTCAAACACGCATTGGGCGCGAGAGCGCTCGAGAAATGGATGATAGGAGGTCAGTTCGGAATCCTGAATGACCACGATTTCTCCTGGTTCGACTTCACGCACGAATTTGGCATCAATCAGATCGAAGGCACAGGTCTCTGAGGCCACGACCCAGCTGCCTTTATACCGTCCCAAACACAAGGGGCGAAATCCAAACGGATCGCGGGCTGCAATCAAATGATCATCTGTTAACAGCACCAGCGAAAAAGCGCCTCGAACCAGACTTAAGGCATCAATCACTCTATTCACGATCGTGTCCCCTTTGGAGTGGGCGATCAGGTGAATGATGACCTCGCTGTCGGAATCAGATTGAAAAATAGCTCCATAAGCTTCGAGTTCGCCTCGAAGCACTCCGGCATTAATCAAATTTCCGTTGTGGGCTAACGCCAAATTGCCAAAGGCGAAATTGACGGACAATGGTTGGACATTATGCAACTGTCCACTGCCAGCAGTGGAATACCGATTGTGGCCAATAGCCTTGGATCCCGGGAGTTCGCGTAGAGTCTTTTTGGAATAAATATCCGCAACCAGGCCCAGCCCCTTTTGTTGATAAAACCGTTCGCCATCCGAAGACACGATGCCCGACCCTTCTTGTCCTCGGTGTTGTAAGGCATAGAGGCCTAAGTAGGTGAGATTCGCGGCCTCCTTCGACCCAGAAATCCCGAAAACGGCGCATTCTTCATGAAACCCGTCCGGTGAAGGGGTGGTCCGCACGATTGGCAATTCGCTCATGATGTCCTCAATAGCATGACAACATGTTGGTCTGAAAAAAGGAAAAAGAATTCTTGTAAGGTGATTGACAAAAAAGCATCACGCCTGTTCGACTCCAAGTTGTCGGGCAAGACTGTGATGCCATTGGTCTGCCATATCGGAAAGAGGCAGGCTCACCTGGCACACCGGATGTTCATGGGGTCCTTGAACGGTTACGTCCATATTTCCCTGAGTGACCTCTCCCAATAAAGTGATCGGCACTCCCGCGTGTTGGACCGTTTCCAGTACTTGATCGACATGCTGCGGTCTGATCGAGACAAGAACTCGGGAGGGGCTTTCACCGAAGAGTAGTGAATCCAGCCGGAGTCGTTGTTGTGAAATTATAACATTTGCCCCGAATGGCGCGGAAGGATGCGTCACGCAAGACTCGGCTAATGTCACAAGTAACCCGCCTTCCGAGCAATCATGCGCCGATTCCACTAATTCATTTCTGATTAACGTGAGCAGGCAAGAGTGCAGGTTTTTTTCCAGATCCAGATCCAACCAGGGGGGTGAGCCTTGTTCACGGGCATGAATGACTTTGAGGTATTCCGTCCCACCCAAATCTTCTTTTGTCTCCCCTAACAAAAAGATGCGATCGCCGGGGTGCTTAAACCATTGCGTGGTAATGGCCTCTTGGCGCTCAATGAGTCCGACCATCCCCAGAATAGGCGTGGGATAAATAGAAAGTCCATTTGTCTCATTATAAAAACTGACGTTCCCGCTCACCACAGGAATCTCAAGTGTTCGACACGCGTCGGCGATGCCTTCAACCGCCATAATGAATTGCCACATGACGTCAGGACGCTCCGGGTTGCCGAAATTCAGACAATCTGTGACACCGATCGGCTGAGCTCCGGCACATACCAGATTTCTAGCTGCTTCAGCGACCGCCAGCCCTCCTCCCAAATAGGGATTAAGGAGACAATACCGGCTATTGCCGTCCGTCGTCATGGCCAAGGCTTTTGTCGTCCCTTTAATGCGAACCACAGCAGCATCCGAACCCGGGCAGACCACTGTATTTGTCCCGACCATGTGATCGTATTGGCGAAACACCCAGCGTTTGCTCGCAATGGTTGGAGAGCCTAATAACTTCAGTAACACCTCGGCAGGATCTTTCACGTCAGGCAGGGCATCAAGATTCAAAGACTGCAAGAATTCTTGATATTGCGGTGGTGCAGCGGGGCGTTCATAGCGTGGCCCTTCTTCGGCGAGTGCATGTGCGGGTATTTCCGCAACGACCTTATTTCCTTCTTTGACACGAAGAAGCCCATCACCCGTGACTTGGCCGACCACGGCGGCATCAATCCCCCATTTCCTGCAGATTGCCAGGACGGCTTCTTCCTTCCCGGGTTGAGCCACCAGTAACATTCTTTCCTGGGATTCAGACAGTAGCACTTCGTAGGGAGTCATCTGGGGTTCACGCCGTGGCACTTTGGCTACATCCATTTCAATGCCGGTTCCGGCGCGGGAGGCCATTTCACAGGAGGAACTGGTGAGCCCAGCCGCCCCCATATCCTGAATTCCCACTAAGAGGTCTTGTTCTAAAAATTCAAGGCAGGCTTCCAGTAAAAGCTTTTCTAGAAATGGATCGCCAACCTGTACGTTCGGTCGTTTTTTTTCGGATGCATCATCAAAACTGTCTGAAGCCATCGTGGCGCCATGGATCCCATCCCGGCCAGTTTTGGCGCCAATGTACAACACTTGATTCCCAGCGCCCTTGGCCAATCCTCGCAGGAGACGGTCTTTCTTGACGATCCCGAGACAAAAAACATTGACCAGGGGATTTTTTGAATAAATATCATTAAAAGCAATCTCCCCTCCAACCGTAGGAACTCCCATGCAGTTTCCATACGAAGAAATGCCGGAGACGACTCCTTTAAATAAATGCTGATTTTGGGGAAGGTCCAACTCACCGAATCGAAGTGAGTTTAATAACGCGATCGGGCGTGCCCCCATCGTGAAAATGTCCCGGAGAATCCCCCCGACACCCGTCGCCGCTCCTTGAAACGGTTCAATGAATGAGGGGTGATTGTGGGATTCCATTTTGAAGACCGCAGCAAACCCATCACCAATATCCACCGCTCCAGCATTTTCTCCAGGCCCCTGAACAACTCGCTCCCCTTCCGTCGGAAAACGTTTCAAATGAACCCGTGAGCTTTTATAACTGCAGTGTTCACTCCACATCACGGAAAAAATCCCCAACTCGGTAAGATTCGGCTCACGTCCAAGGTGTTTGAGGATTTGCTGATACTCCTCCTCGGAAAGGCCGTGCTGTTCGATAATCTCTTGAGTGAGAGGTAATTGTGGCAAAGCCTTGGATTGGTCTGTCATGGCAAAAAACTCATCACGGTGCGTTTGGGCTCACTTGCAAAAAAATGGAGCCCGAGAGGAAAAAATATGTATTAGAGTCAAACAATTACCACCAAAACGTTCACCCATCTTTTTCTGGTAACTCATAAAAAAGGAAAAAAGAAAAATCCAAGCAAGTTAAGAGGGAACGTACCATAGATACGTTCATTCTGTCCTGTGACTCGAATTGCCTGAAGGCATGCGAAGAGGTAAATGATCCGTGACATAGGAGGCGTATTTTAATGCCGCTAACACTTGTTCATAAGTCAGGTTCAATGCTTCCTGAACGTCAGTGAACGATTTTCCGATGCCGAGTGTCCCGACCACCGTGGCTACATCCACGGTGGTTCCGGCCACACAGGGCTTTCCGTTGCAGATATTCGGAGTCATCGTTATTCCTGGAAAAACTTCCATGTCGGCTTTTCAAAAAAGACCGTCAATGCCGTTTGGTGATTGCTGTGGTCGAGGCTAAACCGGCTGGCGTATCTTGTTTTTTTCTAATGCGGATAGCATCGACCGAAAAAGAGTGACACCATCCTCATTATGCAATACGCTTTCTGCTCCTCGTTCAGGATGAGGCATTAGGCCAAGGACGTTGCCTGCCGAGTTGCGTATTCCGGCAATGTTGTCAAGGGATCCATTGGGATTGGCTTGAGAGGTCACATGGCCGTCACGATCACAATATCGAAAAACGATTTGCGCATTGGCTTGTAGCGCTGACAATGTGACAGGGTCCGTAAAATAGTTTCCATCGGCATGTGCGATGGGGAGCCTGAGTACCTGTCCAGGTTTGCATTGGTTGGTAAACGGGGTGTCAGCGTTTTCTACCCGTACATACGCATCTTCACAAATGAACGAGAGCGCACGGTTTCGCAACATGACGCCAGGCAAGAGCCCGGCTTCCAAAAGAATTTGAAATCCATTACAGATACCCAAAACCATCCCTCCCCGCCCGGCGAATTCAGCAACCGCGTCCATGATGGGAGAAAAACGGGCTATGGAGCCGGTGCGCAGGTAGTCCCCATAGGAAAAGCCCCCTGGTAGAATGATGGCATCCATGCCTTTAACGGATGTGTCCTGGTGCCAGATGAGATGACTGGCTTGCCCCATGACCTCGGAAAAGACATGCGCGCAATCGCGGTCACAATTGGATCCGGGAAAGACAATGATGCCGATGTTCAAGGCGATCTCCTCTTGTCGAAGTCCTAAATCGTGTTGGAAGGCTCGTTTCCCAGAGTGAGCGCTTCCAATGGGGAACTGATGTGAAAACGTCGATTAGGTCTCAAGAATCTCGTATCGATAATCTTCAATAACGGTATTGGCCAACAGTTTTTCGCACATAGATTTGATCTTGTTTTCCGCAGACGCGGTGTTCGTTTCATTGAGATCCAGTTCCATGAATTTCCCAATACGGACCTCTTCAACTGTGGAAAAGCCGAGTGTCTGAAGAGATTGTTGGATGGCTCGACCTTGAGGATCAAGAATTCCGTTTTTGAGCGTGACGAAAATTTTAACTTTCATGATTTTCCAGAAGGAGCAACAGGGGTATGGTGGGTAAAATTTCACCTAAGAATCACGTGATTGATAAGAAAGGATTTTGCCGGAGTGGGATCGATATTTGGAAAAGACATGAATTATCCGCATACTCGTTTGAGCACTTCCTGATACGTTTCCTCGATTCGCCCTAAGTCTTTTCGAAAGCGATCCTTATCCATGCGTTCCCCGGTTTGAATGTCCCAAAAACGACAGGTGTCCGGAGAAATTTCATCCGCCAGGATTATCTGACCATTCCATAATCCGAATTCCAGCTTGAAATCTACGAGCATCATTCCCCTTTTCTGAAAAAAAGGTTGTAGCACCTCGTTGATTTTGAGGGCCTGCCGACGAAGTTCCTCTAATTGTGATGGGGTCGCCAATTTGAGCAGGCGAATATGGTCTTCGGTAATGAGGGGGTCCCCCAACGAATCATCTTTATAGAAAAACTCGATTAACGGTGGATCAATGATCAACCCTTCTTCTAAACCCAATCGCTTCACAATGCTTCCCGTGGCCCGATTGCGTACGACAACCTCCACTGGGATAATTTTCACTCGACGCGTTAACATTTCGCGATCATTCAGTTGCTGAATGAAATGACTCGGAATTCCCGCTTCGGCAAGATACGGGAAAAGTGTTGAGGAGATTTTATTGTTCACCACCCCTTTTTCTAAAATGGTCCCCCGTTTTTGAGCGTTGAAGGCGGTGGCATCGTCCTTGAAATACTGAATGACTTCATCGTCTTTTTCGGTCAGGAAAATTTTCTTGGCTTTTCCTTCGTACAGCAGATTTCCTTTAGTCATCATGTGTTTCTCTTGGTTAAGGTTTTTCTTGAAATGGTGGACCGGGATTGTGGTTGGCTAGAGCGCTGGCTCTGCCTCCCGAATACTCGTGTGAAAATCTGTTGTTGATGCCGCAAATAGGCTTTGGGATCGAAGCAGATGGCGATCTCTCCGGCGGTAAGATGTTTGGCAATGAAAGAATCACGCTCAATAAGTGTTCGGAAGTTTCCCTCCCCCTTCCATGCGGCCATGGCGTGTTGCTGGACATGCTCGTAGGCGTCTTTTCTGATCGCGCCTTTATCGATTAATGCCAGCAATAACCGTTGGGAATAGATCAGTCCTCCGGTTTGGTTTAATGTTGTCAGCATCCGATGTGGGTAGACCACCAACGTAGATAGCATTTTGGTTAAGCGGACCAGCATGTAATCGATGAGGATGGTGCTATCAGGAAGAATAATTCGCTCAGCGGAAGAATGGCTAATGTCCCGTTCATGCCACAATGCGACATTTTCCAGGGAGGCCAGGCTATTGCTTCGGACCACTCTGGCTAGGCCGCACAAATTTTCCGAGCCGATGGGGTTCCGTTTATGTGGCATAGCGGAAGAGCCTTTTTGGCCAGGCTCGAAAAACTCTTCTGCTTCCAAAACTTCAGTCCGTTGAAGATGCCGGATTTCGGTCGCTACTTTCTCAATACTAGCAGCCAGAAGGGCCAATGCGGAGAGAAACGCTGCATGTCGATCACGCTGAATCACCTGGTTAGAAATAGGTGCGGGTTTCAAACCCAATCGCTGGCATACGGCTTTTTCTACTGAGGGAGAAAGATGCGCGAATGTTCCCATGGCCCCTGAGAGTTTGCCCACGGCGATATCCTTCATGGCTGCTTCTACCCGATGTTCCTGCCGCTGAAACTCCTGATACCAAATTGCTACTTTCCACCCGAAAGAAATCGGCTCCCCATGGATGCCATGCGAACGCCCCACCATCAGAGTATCCCGATGCGCAAAGGCTAGGTCCCGCAGTGTCCCCAATAGGCCTCTTACGTCTTCCAGGATAAACTGTGCGGCTTCCACCAATTGCAACGCGAGAGAAGTGTCGACGATATCCGATGAGGTCAGTCCGGCATGGAGGAATCTCCCGTCTTTGCCAGCCTGCTCGGCCACTGATTCTAGAAAAGCGATGACATCATGTTTCGTGACTTGTTCGATAGCCGCAATCCGGGAAGGATTAATCGTGACTTTTTTTCGGATGCGGGTTGTCACGCCACGAGGCACCTTTCCCATATGTTCCATGGCTTCGCACACAGCGAGTTCGACCTGCAACCACAGTTCATACTTGCGGGTTTGGGTCCAAACGGCCCCCATACGGGGTAACGTGTAGCGATCAATCATAGGACAGGGCGATTAGGAGGTAGGGGTGGAATCAGAGAATTCCTGCATAGGGATTTTAGGTTGGATCCGGTTCCGTTTATTCGCAAGTCTGGGTTCATCCCGGAGAACATGATCTAACAGACCGTTCACGAACCGTCTGGCTTCATCATCCGCAAACCGTTTCGCCAATTCAACGGCTTCATTGATCGTAACCATCGCCGGTATGTCCGGTTCCCACAATAATTCGTAAATTGAACATCTCAGAACGTTTCGGTCCACCACCGGCATCCGTTCTAAGGACCAGTCTACGGCGAATTGTCGAATAATCCGGTCAATCTCTGCCTGATTCTTAATCACTCCCTGAACGATGCTGGAAGTAAACGCTTGGACTTCCGGCGCAGCAGATTGATTGGCCCAAAACTTTTCGTGCCACGACGGATTCTGATCCTGAAACTCATGTTGGAAAAGCATTTGAAGGGCGAGTTGGCGGCCTAGACGCCTGGATGGACGGGCGTTTGTGCGACTGGCTGGCGGAGTCTCGGATGGAATTGTCATCGTCATGATTGTGTGGGTTCCCTTAAAAATCCTGACTGGCGGATGCTTGTCTTGCTGAGATCTTTCATCAATAAGGCCATTTCAACGGCTGTGCGCGCCGCATCAGCCCCTTTATTGCGCTCTGGTGGGCCGGAACGTTCCATGGCTTGGTCGACGGTGTCCGTAGTGAGCACACCAAAAATGATGGGAATTCCCGTCTCCAGTGCTGCATGACCGATTCCACGACTGGTTTCTGCGCAAATATAATCAAAGTGAGGTGTTTCTCCGCGTATTACGGCCCCCAGACAGATAATGGCATCAAATCGACGTGATTGGGCCAGCGTTTTAGCGATCAACGGAATTTCAAAAGCCCCAGGGACTCGAATCACTTGCCTGTGGTCTTGAGGGGTGCCCAATTGGGTTAAGGTTGATTCAGCCCCTGCTAATAAACGACTGGTCACGGCCTCGTTAAAGGTACTGACTACTATACCAATCTGACAGTCTGTTCCTTCTACACCAGAATCTGAGTTCTTCATCTTTGTCAAAATGTTTCTTTAGTAAACAGTCGCTATGGGCAAAGCAAAGGAAGCACGCGATGAGTGTGTACCACTTGCCACAAGGAACCGCAAGCCCCAGTTACACATTATCCAATAGGTGGCCTAATTTGGCTTTTTTTGTGCGCAAGTAGTGAACATTAGACTCCTGCGGGGTGATTTCAATGGGTACTCGTTCGACCACTTCCAATCCATATCCCTCAATCCCGACAATTTTTCGTGGATTGTTGGTGATCAACCGGATTTTTTTGAGCCCTAAATTTACTAAAATTTGGGCTCCGATTCCATAATCTCGCAAATCCGCCTTGAACCCTAATTGGAGATTGGCTTCCACCGTATCACTGCCCTGATCTTGCAGATGGTAGGCCCGAATTTTATTGGTGAGCCCGATCCCCCGTCCCTCCTGATTTAAATAGAGCAGCACACCTTTGTCTTCCTGCTCGATCATTTCCATTGCCCGATGAAGTTGCTCTCGGCAATCACACCGCAAGGATCCAAACACATCAGCCGTGAGGCATCCTGAATGGACTCGCACAAGAGTTGGATTGCTATCGATCTCCCCTTTTACCAGGGCAATGTGTGTTCCGGCGTCCAGTTCATTTTCAAAAACCACTGACTGAAAATGCCCGAAACGTGTCGGGAGATTCGCCTTGGCCACTTGCCTCACAAACGTTTCCCGATGCAGCCGGTATTGAATAAGGTCTTTTATTGTGATGATTTTCAGCCCATGGTATTTGGCGAATTCCATTAAATGAGGAACGCGAGCCATCGTGCCGTCATCATTCATAATTTCACAGATCACCGCTGCTGGATAGAGCCCGGCTAGACGCGCAAGATCTACGGACCCTTCGGTTTGTCCCGCTCGGCGCAATACGCCCCCTTTATGGGCTTTTAAGGGGAAGACGTGGCCGGGTCTGGCAAAATCACTTGGTTTAGCCTTTGGATCAACAGCCAACTGAATAGTGGTGGCTCGATCAGCGGCAGAGATACCGGTGGTAATATTTTTGGCGGCATCAATCGACACGGTAAAGGCCGTACCGAAGGGTGCCGTATTTTCATTCGCCTGGGGAGGGAGCTTTAACTCGTCGACCCGGTCAGGGGTGAGGGCCAGACAAATTAACCCTCGGCCGTATTTCGCCATGAAGTTAATGTTTTCAGGAGTGACTTTTTCAGCGGCCAGAACCAGATCGCCCTCATTTTCCCGGTCTTCATCATCGACGAGAATAATGCATTTGCCAGCCTGAATATCAGGTAAGGTTTCGGCAATGGTATGGAATTGAGGCTTTTGTATTGGGCCCCCTTCTTTTTTCATGAGTGACTCACTTGACGATCAAAGGTTTCCGCCGCAACGCATTAAATTTCTGAAATGGATTTATGGTTTGTCAAACGAATCCAACGCTGCACTATCATAGCACTAAGACAGGCTAATCCTGAAACTGCGCCCAAAACTAAAAATCCTGCAGAAAAGGTTCCGGTTGTTTCTTTCAGCCATCCAAAACCGGATGGTAACAGGAACCCTCCAATGCCTCCTGCCGCTCCTATAAATCCCGAAGCCGTCCCCATCATGGCTTTGAACCGATAAGAAGCCACCTGAAAAATGACTCCATTTCCAAATCCTAAGACAAACATAATCAGAAGGACGATGGTGAAAGCCAAGGCGAAATGATTAAGGTCTCCCGTCGCCAGACATAAGGCTGTCATCATGAGGAAGAGCCCCTGTAAAAAGTTCAAGCCCCCGAACCGATCCGCAAGAAATCCGCCAAGTGGACGGGCAACACTTCCAGCTAGGGCGCAAAGAGCAGTCAATGTCCCCGCATTCACCATGCCTATTTGAAATTGATCATGAAAAAAAATAGGGAGATAACTCGAGAGGCCTACGAACCCCCCGAACGTCACTCCATATAAGAGGCATAACCAGTACATAAACGGATCCTGAAGTCCCTTTCGCAAGAGGGCACCAAGTCCTTTTTGAGTATTCGAGGTGTTGATAGTCAACGCCGAAGCTGATCGCACCAACCAGGAAAAGAGAAGGGCTGTTCCTACAACCGGTAGCAGCATGATACCGAAGACCTGATGCCATCCAAGTGCTTCTGCCAGGCGGGGGGCAAGAAACGCAGCCAGCAGGACACCACTATTTCCAATCGCCGCAACTCCCATGGCTAACCCTTGATGGGCGGAAGGATAGGCTTGGCTGGCAAGAGGCAGGGCGATGGCAAAACTGGCTCCAGCAAACCCTAAAAAGAGCCCAATTCCGAGCATTTCTTCGAAACTGGTTCCCCTCTGCCATCCTAGCAACAAGCCGATGATTTCCAATCCTAGAATGCCCAATCCCACAGTTTTGGCCCCTAATCGGTCACCAAGTGGTCCGACAATTATTCGAAGCAATGCGCCTCCAAGTAACGGGATGCCGACTAATATGCCTTTTTGGGATGCTGACAGGGAAAATTCTTGAGATATGGCGATACCCATGGCCCCAATGAGCAGCCACACCATAAAACTGACTTCAAAATGCAGCCAGGCACCAAGTAGAGTTGGCCAATGCCCGGCACGCAATGACTGCAATCCTTCTCTCAACATGTCATAACCAAGGGTTTGTAGGGGTCGATCTCATCCAAGTTATTGGGGAGGCTGTAATCAAGGGAGTCTTCAACTTCAGGACTATAAAAAGTTTTACCCCCACAGACAATGTTTATCTGGCGAGGGCATTCTCCTTTGCAGACCTCAAATTCCGCAGATTTGGGAAATTTAGCTGATTTGTTTGGTGATTCAAGGAAAATTCATTACAATATCAACAAAATGGAGAGAGTAGCTGTCCCTCCGGAGCCAAAGCATGAACCCTAAATCAGCAAAGAAGCATTCAAAGGAAGTAATCGACGTTGTTGTCGAACCCTCCAGCTCCAATCTCGCAAGCAATAATATGGTTTCGGAAGAGTTATTATTCGATGAAGCAAAGGAAAAAGAGGATCAGCCGCCGCGGGAAGATAAGAGTGAGAAGAGTGAGTCCGAGGGGACTGGGGGAACTAGCTCAAATGATCTTATTCCGAGTACAACCCTCAGCCGGTACCTGGCAGAGGTTCGGCGCTATCCTTTCCTTTCCAAGGAAGAGGAGCTTCAGCTCTTTCACGAATACCAGCAATTAGGAACACGAGAGGCAGCAGTGAAGCTTATTTTGGCCAATTTGCGTGTGTGTGTGGCCATTGCCTCAGAATATGGGCTGGCAGGTATTGATCAGATGGATCTTATTCAGGAAGGGAATGTGGGACTCTTGCAGGCCATGAAGAAATTCGACCCTACGAAAAACGTTCGCTTTTATGCCTATGCGGCCTGGTGGGTACGAGCCTATGTCTTGCGGTATCTTCTCAATAATTTTCGTCTTGTCAAGATTGGGACAACCCAGGAACAGCGACGTCTTTTTTATAACCTCCGTCGCGAGAAGGCCAAATTGGAACGACAGGGCTATGTCCCTGATCCCAAATTGCTGGCGGACCGCCTCAACGTTCGTGAACGGGATGTAGTGGAAATGGATCAGCGACTGGGGAGTTGGGAGCTTTCCCTGGATCAGCCAATGACGGACGACGGCGAAGGAACGTTTCATGACCTCCTTCCCTCTGCTCAACCTCCCATTGATGATCAGCTTGCTGACACCCAGCTCCGAGTCCTGTTTCGAAAAAAATTAGCAGAATTTGCAAAAATGTTGACAGAGCGAGAAGAGGATATTCTTCGCAATCGGTTGCTTTCGGAAACCCCCGTTACTTTGGAAGATTTAGGGAAGAAATATATGATAACCAAAGAGCGGACTCGTCAACTTGAGGTGAAAATAATTAAGAAGTTGCGAGAGCTTATGAAAAAAGACATTCAGGATTTTGAACAACTCCGAAAATAAAGTCTTAAGATTATATACCTATATTTTTCCGACGCTCTTTAATTAAATACACAACTCTCCCCTTCCTTTGCCAGGAAAGAAGTTCTGGCCTTTTCCTCCTGAAAATCTCATCTTTACCTCTTGACTTCATTTTAACCCGACTTATCTCTTCCCTCAACGTGATACATCTGTGGAAATTCAAACAGATACACGTAATCAAATTAGTTGATTGAAATTCACACCATTTTCCCATTAAATTGGCCAACAACCAAAGAAGGAGGTAGACATGGCAGCGACGAAAGAGAAGGAAAAAAAGGAATCAAAAGGTGGAAGCAGTGCTAAGGGGTTCCGTCCTCTGGGTGATCGGGTGTTTGTAACCTATACGGAAGAATTGGAAAGAACGGCAGGGGGTATTTATGTGCCTGACTCGGCTCGCGAAAAACCACAAAGAGGCACAATTGAAGCCGCAGGACCTGATGTCGAAAATGTGAAGGTCGGA
>Ga0224510_10001643_pt1 | contig 14395 bp, 9 predicted proteins | sample SF_May12_sed_USG_FD_170161 | JGI IMG/M metagenome (GOLD analysis project Ga0224510, IMG submission 170161) | Sediment microbial communities from San Francisco Bay, California, United States - SF_May12_sed_USGS_4_1 | ecosystem: Environmental > Aquatic > Marine > Sediment | place: USA: California... | reverse complement strand
GAGTACGAGCGTTAAAAGCCTTGCAAAAATCCATTATATTAAGGCCGTGCTGTCCCAGAGCGGGTCCCACTGGCGGAGAAGGATTAGCCTTTCCAGCCGGAATTTGCAGCTTTATGTATGCAACTATTTTTTTAGCCATTTTTAATTCCCCTCCATGCCTAGCCTGGAGTTCTAGTTCTTACTAACTTGTATATATTCAAGTTCCACCGGAGTGGAACGACCAAATATTGAAACCATGACCTTCACGCGCCCTTTATCGGGATAGACCTCATCGATCGTGCCTTGAAAGTTTGCAAAAGGACCGTCAATAACCCGTACCGTATCACCTTCCTCGAAAACGATTTTTGGTTTCGGTTTTGCGGCACCCTCTTTAATCCTTCCGATAATTTTCATGGCGTCATCATCGGTTAGAGGTTGGGGATTCAGATTGTCCCCAACAAATCCCGATATTCTCGGCGTATCATGAACTATGTGCCACGTTGTGTCATTTAGCTCCATATTGACAAGTATATAGCCGGGGAAAAATTTCCGCGACGAAGTCCTTCTGGACCCCTTAACCATCTCAATGACCTGCTCGGTGGGGATTAATATCTCACCAAACATATCCTCGAGCTCAGCCGACTTAATACGTTCCAACAATGTTGATTTAACTTTATCTTCAAACCCGGTGTGGGTGTGAATGATATACCAGTGTTTAGCCATTGGATCGGATATTGTAATGGGAGCTATTGGAGAACGAGAGAGACGATTTTTCCGAGAAGCAGGTCAACCGACCCAAGATATATGGAAATGATGAATACCAAGACCAGTACGAAGCCGGTCAATCCAAAGGTAGCTTTTTTTTCAGGCCAAACGATTTTTGTGAATTCGTTTTTTACTTCCTGAATAAATAGCCTTGTTTGTGGTATGAGCTCCAGTATACCTCTCGTACTCTCTACAGCCTTACCTTTCCCCTTTTTAGCGACTTTGGCACCTTTGCCCTTCTTTGACACGGTCATTTATCCTTAGTCCTTTTTCTCTTCACGCAGAATAATAATTCATATGATTGGCAGGCCAGGAGGGATTCGAACCCCCAGCCCCCGGATTTGGAGTCCGGTGCTCTACCGATTAGAGCTACTGGCCTACAAAACAGAATTATTTTGTCTCTTTATGAGGAGTGTGGGTTCTACAAAACGGACAAAATTTTTTCAATTCCAGCTTATGGGGGATGGTCCGTTTATTCTTGGTCGTCGTGTAGTTACGCCTTTTGCATTCGCCACACGCCAAGGTTATTATATCTCTCATTGAATTTTACCAAGACGTATTTCGCAGCCGTATTTGCAATACGGCTGCGAATATATTATCTGAATCCTTAAAAATTAAGAAAGGATCGTTTTATTCGAGGATTTCACTCACCACGCCGGCGCCAACTGTCCGGCCACCCTCGCGAATAGCAAAGCGAAGGCCCTCCTCCATGGCGATCGGGGTGATCAATTCGGCAACAACCGATACGTTGTCGCCGGGCATAACCATTTCTACCCCCTCTTCCAATGTTACAATACCTGTAACGTCGGTGGTTCTAAAGTAAAATTGGGGTCGGTAGCCGTTAAAGAAGGGGGTGTGACGCCCACCCTCTTCCTTATTGAGAATGTATGCTTCCGCTTTGAATTTTTTATGCGGAGTGATGGATCCCGGAGCCGCGAGAACCTGACCGCGCTCTATCTCTTCACGTTTTACACCGCGGAGCAAAGCACCAATATTGTCACCTGCCTGGCCTTCGTCGAGGATCTTGCGGAACATCTCGACACCGGTTACCGTAGTTTTTGCGGTATCTTTGATTCCAACGATCTCTATCTCTTGACCAACCTTGATCACGCCTCTCTCGATACGACCGGTAGCAACGGTACCACGACCAGAGATGGAAAATACATCCTCAACGGGCATCAAGAAAGGTTTATCGATATCTCTTTCCGGCTCGGGAACAAATGAATCGACAGCATCCATCAAGTCCCAGATGCACTTAGCTTTTGCCTCATCTTCTGGATTCTCTAAAGCCTGCAACGCTGAACCCTTGACAATAGGAGTATCGTCGCCGGGGAATTCATATTTATCCAAAAGCTCGCGAAGCTCCATCTCGACGAGCTCTATGAGCTCCTCGTCATCCACCATGTCACATTTATTCAGAAAAACAACTACGGCAGGTACACCTACTTGTCTGGCGAGCAGAATGTGCTCACGAGTCTGGGGCATGGCACCGTCATCCGCGCCAACAACCAAAATCGCGCCGTCCATCTGCGCAGCACCGGTGATCATATTCTTGATATAGTCGGCGTGACCGGGACAATCCACATGCGCATAATGACGCTTTACCGTCTCATACTCCACATGTGCGGTAGCGATTGTGATTCCGCGTTCTTTTTCTTCTGGCGCCTTATCGATTTCGTCAAAAGCTGAAAATTTTGCTTGTCCTTTAGTGGAAAGAACCCGGGTGATAGCCGCCGTCAAGGTGGTCTTACCATGATCGATATGCCCGATGGTACCCACGTTGACATGCGGTTTAGTACGCTGAAATTTTTCCTTAGCCATCGCTATGTCTCCTACTTCTCGAATTAACTTCGATCAAACCGATTATACTGGTGCAAGACCTGCTAGTACACTGGAGCCCACGACCGGACTTGAACCGGTGACCTCTTCCTTACCAAGGAAGTGCTCTACCTGCTGAGCTACGTGGGCAATTGGTATAACGTTAAATAAATGCGCCTTGTCACGAAACCTTGGAGCGGGAAACGAGACTCGAACTCGCAACCCTCAGCTTGGAAGGCTGATGCTCTACCAATTGAGCTATTCCCGCCCTGATCGATCAATGACAAAGTGATTGTTTCGGTAAGGTTGCATGGTGGAGGGGGGAGGATTCGAACCTCCGAAGGCTGAGCCGACAGATTTACAGTCTGTTCCCTTTGGCCGCTCGGGAACCCCTCCGTTCCGTGCTATTCTGATAAGCCGATATATATAGCTTGTTATTTAATCTCTTGCAAGCTTTTTTTGCTCGCTAGTCTTTTTTTTGGAGCTGGCGATGGGACTCGAACCCGCAACCTGCTGATTACAAATCAGCTGCTCTGCCAATTGAGCTACGCCAGCCTCAGGGTGCCGTTATTTATCCCTAGTTGGCAAAAAAATCAACTCATTTTTTACCGAATATATATATTAAAAAAATGGATCAAGTGACATCACCTAATCTTAACCTTAAAAATCAACTGTCTGATACAATAAAGAAATAAACAATAACCTAAACACCACTTGCATTCATAATTGTCAAACACACCAATGCCATCTTTAAAACTGGAAACTAGCGGTACCGACAGATTAAACAAGAAAAAATGGATTAATTAGAGCTGGAAAACCAAAATTAAAAAAAAAGCCACCAAGCTCCCTTTTGGGCACCTGATGGCTTTCCTCACTTCACGTTGCAGTCATCATTTTAAACAACTGCCTTACGAATGCATGGCGCATTATCCTTGAATCGGATTTTTGACATACGAAGAATTACGATATTTTTCAAACGCCATGGCTGCGGTGCGGTAAACGATATGTGCAAATTTAGTATATGGCATATACATGAAAAGCATCATTACGGATACGAGATGGAGAAAGTAGATAATGTATCCGGGACCGGGAAGTCCTATGAGCCGAAGCAGCTCAGCGAGTAAGCCGGTCACACCCACCGCCATGATTTTCCAAATCAAGAACCAGTCATAGAAAGTGTGTGATGCTTGACCTTCTTGCTCTTTTTGGCTTCTGTTGCCCCACAGGATTCCGATCCCTACGATAAGCGCGATGGCACCGACGTTAGCAAGTATTTTAACCGGATTCCACATGGATATGGGGCCATGGAGGTTAATTCCAGGAAGAAGGCTCAGGACATCCTGAGTAAAGGCGGAATAAGCTGTTACAATGAATAAGGCGATGAAAGAAAACAACAAGGGTAAGTGCCCCTTCACCCTGTCGGCATTGGCGCCACATTCATTGAATCGATTATGTTGCACGATTTCCACCATTGCAGGCCACAAGAATTTGGTGATGAACTCTAGGACTGAAGGACGGAAGGGCGCATCAGCCAATCCCGCATTTTTCGCCATTTTACACCAAAGAGCACTTACTCCTTTCATTGCGGAGAAAACGGCTAGACCGGCGGCTGGCAACATAATGATGTCGATGAAGAAAACATTCTTCGACAGCCAGTAGAAGTTCCAATGCCCAAAAAAGTGCCCGTATCCATTTCGCGCAAAATCTTCCACGGAAGGGATGTGCGACCCGGATATTTTGAAAAGAATACCGATTATAACCATCGGAATCAGGATCAAAATCGGCAGGTTTTTTCCGGATGAAGCCAAGTTGGCAAGCCCGGCGGGCCAGCCGAGAGATTTGTAGGTGTAAGCTCTGATGGCACCCAGTACATCACCTGGTTTGGCTCCTCGGGGACAGTAGGCGGTACAATCACCGCATTGATGACACAACATTACATTGGGATCACCAATGAGTTTATCCTTGAGTCCCCATTGTGCCATAATCATTTCCTTCCTGGGAAAAGGATCGCCATCGGAAGAAAGGGGGCAAACAACGGAACAGGTTGCACATTGATAGCATTTTTTCAATGTATCGCCACCTGCTCTTTTCATATCCTTGATAAAATCAAGATCAGGTTGCACGTTCATAGACATAATCTCCTCCAGTCCTTGAATACGTTATTTTGTTATTGAAGTCTTGAGTTGTAATAGCAAAATATTCAAAAAAATGCCATCCGGTAATTTGATACCGGATGGCAGCGATAAGACAAGACAGAGAGGTTAGAAGCCTTTAAACGGGTTCGGTCCGAGGCCGATGATTTCTTCTACGAACTCCCCGATGATATCGGGAACCTTATCGTAATCGGAAATTGCAACCTGCCGTACTGCACATCTCTCGGGCTCAAGTCCCAAGGTGCTCAAAGTCTCACCGATGTTCTCCATACGCCTGTTGGCGATCTCGGATCCCTTAACGAAATGGCACTGATAATCATCGCCATATTTGCATCCGAGGAGGATGGCACCGTCCATACCGGAAGACAAGGCGTCCTTTATCCATACCATGTTCATGGAGCCCAGGCAGCGAACAGGGATGAAGCGAACAAGCTTGTTCAGCTTATTTCTGTGCATACCGGACATATCAATTGCAGGATAGGCATCATTTTCGCAAACAAAGGCGATAATACGCAGTTTGTCCTCGTTATCATCGGGAACTTCTATGGATTTGACCATTGAACCGATCATATCGATGGAATAATCCTTAAATCCGATAATTCTCTCAGGACATGCACCCATACAGGTACCGCAACGGCGGCAGCGTGTCGGATTGGGCAGGGGTGTACCCTTGGCGTCATCATCAAGGGCACCGAAGGGGCACTCCTCCGTACAACGTTTACACTGGGTACAACGGGAGAAGAAGAATTCAGGGAAGGTGCGGTCTCCGGAACGTGGATGAACCGCTACACCGCGATCAACGGACTCCATGCACTGAATAGCTTTCAGTGCGGCACCGGTGGCATCATCGATGGTTTCCTCCATGGTTTCGGCCTTACGAACACCGCCGCAGGCGTAAACTCCGGTTCTTCTGGTCTCATAAGGAAAGCAGATGAAATGCGAGTCAGCATAGCCGTCAAACAGTTCGAGGTCCATAAATTTGGGCCCCTGACGATAGGCGAGGTTGATCGTCGGGCTATTTTTGGTGGTTGGAACCATGCCTGCAGCCAATACAACCATATCAACGTTGAGCGCCAGAGATTCACCCAGCAAAGTATCATCGGCTTTTACTACCAAGCCGTTTCCGCTCTCTTCCACTCCGACCACGGTGGCTTTGGTCAAAAATATACCGTCATCTTGTTGAATGCCTTTGTAGAAGAGCTCGGTATTGCCTGGAGTACGCATGTGTTGGTACAGAATGTATGCTTTACCGTCGGCATTATCCTCACGAACATACTTGGCCTGCTTTAAGGCCACCATGGAGGTTACTGAGTTACAATAAGGAAAGTCCTTATCATGCTCCGCTGCTCCAGGGCTTTGAATAAAGGCGACGTTGGCTGGAACTTTCCCTTCCTTGGCAAGTTTCTCGAACTCCGCATTGGTCACCACGTTCTTGAGCTTTCCATATCCGAGATGCTCATACTCGGAAACGTCAGCAGGGGTCCAGCCAGTGGCTAAGATAACCGCACCGAATTTTTCTCCATTCGGATTCTCTTCAGTGTATTTTTGAAGCCCGGCGTTTGGATCTTCTTTTTGACCCTTGTCAATGAGATCTTGCTCGTCAACGGTTACCTTCGCGGGGGCGTCCCATTCTGATTTGCTCCCGGTACCCTTCATTGTCACGGTAAAATTACCAGGCGCCCCGGAAATACGAGCTACCTCGGTGGAAATCTTCACCGTGATTTTGGAATTCCCTTCGATAGCGGAAATAAGATTACCGATGGAAGGTGTTTCCATTTCAGCGTAAGGATAAGAAGTGGGGAACTGTTTTCTCCATCCAAGAGCCTTGCCACCGATCTTGTCCGCCTTCTCTACGATAGTGACCTCGTATCCGGCTTTAGCAGCTTCGTTAGCTGCGGTAAGTCCGGCGATACCACCACCCATGACCAAAATCCGGCGATTCATGGTCTCCAATTGATAAGGCTCGGGCATTTCGGATTTTTTGGCCTTGGTTACGGCCATACGAACGTTGTCTTCACCGAGTTCCTGGAGAAACTCATCCACCTCGCCGCCTTCTTTCTCATCAGCGATCCAGGCGACTTGTTCACGCAGGTTACCCCGCACGGTAATCGTATTATCACCGAAATCGAACTCATTCTTCATAACCCGCTGAGAGCAGGCGCAAACACAGATGATATTTACACCTTTATCGGCAATATCCTTTTCTATAAGCGCCCGACCTTCCGCTCCACACAGGGCGGGATGGTCCTGCATTTGGATGCCTTTCTCGGATCCGGCGCTTTTAAGGCCGTCAATATCGAGAACGTCTCCGATTCCACAGCCCGTACAGATATATCCACCAAATACTTTGTCCATTGACCTATCCTCCTACTTCGCGATCTGGATTGCTTTAAGGGCTGCTGCCGTGGACGATTGGCCGGTGGTGTAAACATCCATGGCCGATTTTGCGCAACCGGCTCCAACCATGCCCTTCTCAGCGTTGGATATAACGAACCCATTGCCATCCATGGAAACTCCGAGCGCTTTTCCTTGCTCACCCAAGGCCGGTTGCATACCGGTGGCCAATACCGCCATATCAACTTTTTGCTGAATTTTGGCTCCAGTCACAGCGTTTTCTGCAACTACGGTCACTCCACCGTCGTCTCCGGGAATGATGTTGGCTACTTTTCCTTTAATGAATGTAGCTTTTTTGTCACCCATGAGTTTATCGCGGAAATGCTCGTATTTTCCGGGAGATCTGAGATCAATGTAGAATACGTAAATTTGTGCATCCGGATATTGCTCCCGCACATAGGTCATCTGTTTAAGAGACGCCATGCAGCAAATATATGAGCAGTACTCCAGATGATTTTCATCGCGTGAGCCTGCGCACTGAACGAAAGCGATCGATTTCGGCTCTTTACCGTCGCCAGGGCGAACAATCTTGCCTTGAGTGGGGCCATTCGGCGCGGCCAATCTCTCCATCATCATATTGGTGATAATGGCATCGGATTTGGCGTAATTAAGATTATCCATTTTGGTGGGATCGTAGGGATTCCAACCAGTGGACCACACGATGGCCGCCACGTTTACCGTGAAGGTCTCGGGTTGCATATCCAGATCAACGGCGTTATATTTACATGCCGCTATCACCGCATCCAGACATCCGGAATCGCAAGCATCCTTATCCAAAACGTAGCGTCTTGGAAAGGCCATTTCGTGGGGAAGGCGAATGGCTTTGGCTTTGTTCATGCCAAAATTGAAATCATTGTCGACCACGACAGTGCATGCCTTTTCGCAATCGCCACAGGCGGTGCAATTGGAATTCACGTAGCGCGGTGCGGTTTCAAGCTGCACTTCGTAATTTCCGGGTCCGCCGCTCACTGACTTCACCGTGGTCATGGTGTAGGTCCGAACCCGACGGTTGTCTCTGATGCGTTTAAAGTTGATTTCCAATCCACACGTGGGCGGACATAATTTAGGAAAATACTGATTAAGTTGGGCTACCCTGCCCCCGAGATAGGGGTTTTTGTCGATAAGAAATACATCCTTACCGACCTCGGCAGCTTCCAGAGCGGCCGTCAGGCCACTTATTCCGCCGCCGACAACCAGTACCGCTCCAGTTCCCGCAGTATCGTTCATGCCAATCCTCCATTAAGCTGGTATTGATGAAAGCTTATTTCTGGCTCAAGTGGCCCGAAGTAAACTCTCTTCGGGTCAGCTGAAACAGAACAATGGGATAATATGAAAAATCTCCAGACGTAACTAGACGTCTGGAGATTTATTCACCATATTAAGACAGCTGCGAATGGATTAGATCCACGGCTCGGTCTCTACGATGTTGATGCACTCAACTTTCTCGCATTTCCATTCCTGGGTTTTGGGATTGAAAGTGGAGTTAACGAATGCTTTCCAGTTTGCATCATCACAAGTCGGGTAGTCGGAACGGTAATAGAAGCCCGGGTAACGGGATTCTTTACGGAACTCGATGTGGCGAATGTGAGTCTCAACACACCAGATGCGATGGTAGTTCTCCCAAGCGCGGAGCAACTCATGCAAGTCGCCTGCTGCCATCTTCGCTGCATCTTCACGGAGCATTTTCAGAAGATCCAAGCAGATGTTGAGCAGTTTACCGGAGGTCATGTAGTAGGTCGCAACACCACCACCGTACTCGTCGGTGGCTTTCATGAGGCGCATCATCAGACCAGCGGGCTTGCAGTAGTTGGGGTTTACATCTGCAGCGGTGGTAGCACCAACATGCGCATGATAAAGTTTTACCGGTGCGTATACTTCATCGGCCAACTCTTGAGCGGTTTGGGCCAACTGGGGTTTGAAATCGGCGTTGTCGCGGCAGTATTTAACCATCTGCTTAGCAACGATACGACCCTCGGCATGGGAACCGGAAGAGAACTTATGTCCGGAGGCACCAACGCCGTCACCAGCGGTGAACAGACCGTTTACAGTGGTCATACGGTTGTAGCCCCATTTGTACTGATGCGAACGGGGACCATCAACAGTGGGAACCCAGTCTTCGTTGGGGCCAGAGGTCCAAATACCACAGCATCCGGAGTGAGATCCGAGCATGTAGGGTTCGGTTGGCATGATCTCGGAACCAACTTTCTCAGGTTCGATGTTCGCACCAGCCCAGAGACCTGCTTGACCAACTGACATATCCAGGAAGTCTTCCCAAGCCTCGGACTCGAGATGTTTCCAGAATTTTTTGACCTCTTTCTCATCCATACCAGCAGCACGCTTGGCATCCAAGAATGCATTGAGAGCAACGTCGGTAGCCATGTAGATGGGTCCACGACCAGCTTTCAACTCGTTGAGCATCAAGTGGTTACGCAAGCAGGTGGGGGTAACAGCTGATTGACCATAAGGCATGAACTTGGAAAGCTCTTCTTTAACGGAGTCGCTGTTTGCATAGAACTCACCAAGGCCGTTTTGCACTTTAGCTTTGAACAGAAGGAACCATGCACCAACCGGGCCGTAACCGTCTTTGAAACGAGCCGGGGTGAAACGGTTTTCCATCATGGTCAAGGTAGCACCAACTTGAGCACACATGGTGTAGGTGGAGCCAGCATTCCATACGGGATACCAGGCGCGACCTTTACCCTCACCGGTGGACCGGGGACGGAAGATATTTACAGCGCCACCGCAAGCTACGAGTGCGGTTTTGCAGGTGAAAACGTGAACTTTGTTCTCACGGGTGGAGAAACCAACCGCACCGGCGATGGTGTTCTCTTTGTTTTTATCGAGCAGCATTTTCACTATGAAAACACGCTCCATGATGTTTTCCTCGCCCAATGCTTTTTTAGCGGGCTCGGCAACGATGCATTTATAAGACTCACCGTTGATCATGATCTGCCATTTACCGGTACGAACCGGGGTACCACCTTCACGAAGGGTCGGAGCCGGCTTGGCACCATCAAGGTTGTCTCCGTTCTCAGCTCTCTTCCAAATGGGCAATCCCCACTCTTCAAACAGCTTTACGGACTCGTCAACGTGACGACCGAGATCGTAGATGAGATCCTCACGAACAACACCCATCAAGTCATTACGAACCATTTTTACATAGTTCTCGATGGGGTTATCACCAATATAGGTGTTGATAGCGGAAAGACCCTGAGCAACAGCACCGGAACGCTCCAAGGATGCTTTGTCAACCAAGGTGATTTTCATTCCAGCGGGGGCCCATTTTTTGATCTCAAATGCGGTTCCACAAGCGGCCATACCACCGCCTACGATCAGCACATCACAGCTGTGCTCTACTACCTCTGGGTTCGCAACGGCGGCCAATTCGCCTTTCGGCTTATTCGGTAATGCCATATTTCAATCTCCTCAAAAGATATTTAAATTCTTACTTAATAACTTTTTCAGTTAGTAAACCGGTAATTAGGCCAGTTTCTTGGGAGCGGGCAGTGCAGCTTCGAGAAGCAGACGCTCATCATCAAGATTGTCACCAGTCTTTCCGGCATACTCATTGGCAGCACCTTCAGCCGTGGTACGAATGGGGAATTTGAACCGCTTCATGTTACCGTTACGGAATTTAACGGTCCACATGATGGAATCAGAACTCCGCATGGGATGAACCTGTCCACCCATGGGTACGAAGTCATCGTATCCGCGAACGGCGATGGCACCCTGGGGACAAATCTTAACACAGGAGTAGCACTCCCAGCATGCATCGGGCTCTTGATTGTAGGCTCTCATCTGTTCTACATTGAGAACCATCAGATCATTCGGGCAGATGTACATGCAAGCGGTTTTATCGCCGCCTTTGCAACCATCACATTTTGAAGGATCTACGTAACTTGGCATTAAACTACCTCCTCACTTGGATTTTCCTTTATGGCTCCGCTCAAGCGAAGCCATTTTCACCTCTATAATATCAATAGAGCGAGCCGAATCGTAGCCACAATAATGAATACGCCCGATCGCGTCTAAAGCCAAATAATCAAGTAACCAATATGTTTTTTTTACAAAGACTTGGCGGAGCAAGACTGGAAAAAATGAACAGTCACTCATTTTTGGTAATGCCAATCTATAATTAGTTGGGCACTCAATGTCAAGAAAAATCTTCAGATTGAAAACTGTGATTTTGTCGTATTTTTGCTTATAAATCCTCAGAAAAAAACCGCTCTCTGGGATGGCGTTGAAAACGCGCCGGATTGAAAAAAGGCTCCTACATATCTTACCAATTAAATACTAAATATTTGTTTTACAATACGCAAAAGATCTCTTACTTGAAGCATATGAATAAATGTTTTGTCCATATGGAATCACTATCATACCCTGCCTTCTCAATCTTCCTCATCGTAATCTCGACGCGCAAAAACCTCTCGCGGACGAGATCCATCGGCGGGTCCGACAATACCCTCTCTCTCCATGAGCTCTATCATGCGGGCGGCCCTGTTATATCCAACCCTTAAGCGTCGCTGCACCATGGAGATGGAAGCCTGCCCGGTCTCGGTTACCACCGCAACCGCCTCATCATATTTCTCATCGTATTCTTCCGGAGCATCGTTGTCCTCTTCCTGCTCCTCTTCTACGATACGCATGACGCTTTCATCATATTGTGCCTTTCCCTGCCGCTTGAGATGGGTAATTATCCGCTCGGTTTCGGTTTCATCGATATAAGCGCAATGAATTCTTTGCAGCTTCGCGGCACCCGGAGGCAAGAACAACATATCTCCGGCTCCGAGCAAATGCTCAGCTCCACAGGCATCGATAATGGTTCTCGAATCCACCTTGGAAGAAACCTTGAAGGATATTCTGGTGGGAAAATTGGCCTTGATCAAACCGGTCAATACATCCACCGAGGGGCGTTGGGTGGCGAGCATGATGTGCATACCTGCAGCCCTGGCCATCTGGGCCAATCTAGCGATCGCGGTTTCAACATCCTTGGAAGCCACCATCATCAAGTCGGCCAACTCATCAACTATTATCACTATATAAGGTAATTTTTCCTCCGAGACCTGATTGTAGGAGGCAAAAGACTTCACCCGCAATTCCCCGAGCAATTTATACCTTCGCTCCATCTCCCTGACAGCCCACATGAGGGCACGACTGGCCATTTTCGGCTCAACCACAACTGGATGGAGCAAATGGGGAATATCTTCATATACCGAAAGCTCAATGCGCTTTGGATCGATCATCAAAAGCCGGACCTCATTCGGAGTGGACTTGTACAATATTGAAGCAATAAAAGCGTTTATTGCAACAGACTTACCAGCTCCGGTAGCTCCAGCGATCAAAAGATGAGGCATCTTGGACAAATCGGCTATCACCGGTTGTCCAACCACATCTAGACCCATGGCTAAGGAAAGGCGCGATCTAGCCGTGGCATACGCCCGACTTTCCAGAATATCCCGAAGGTAGACGGTTTTGCGTACAGGATTGGGAATTTCAATTCCAATCGCCGCTTTACCTGGAATTGAACCCATGACCCGTACCCTCTCTACCTTGAGAACCATAGCCAGATCATCGGCGAGAGACACTATTTTATTTATTTTAACCCCTGGCGCAGGGGAATATTCATAAGTGGTCACCACCGGGCCCGGAGAGATACCAACCACACTACCCTTAACATTAAAATCAAGTAATTTTCTTTCCAGAATATTACTAACTTTAAAATAATGTTCTTTATCAATAGCACAAATACCCGAGTCATCATGGTAATCCAGCAGAGAAATTGGCGGCAGTGAAAATTGCCCAGGCGTCATCCACTCAGCTGTTTCAACACGATTTGCCTGTGCTTTGTCGACAGCCGCCGGTGCATGCACGGTAGGCTGCTTTCCAGAACTCCTCACTTCAGACGCCTCTGGCGGCAGGGACGCTTGTATCCGTTCCGGTACAAACGTCGTCCTGTCCGGTTGCGTAGGCTCGATAATTTTTACCGTTTCATTGTCACTTAAAATAAGTGACAAATCATCATGTTGCTCATCATCCTCTTCATCCATCTCTTCTTCTTCAAATTCTTCCCGCTCAAAGGTAAAATGTATTATGGGATTGCTATTATCTCTCGAATCGTCCTCTACTGGCGGTTGATGAATGGGGATATCTTCCTCCGAATGCTCAACTCGTGAACCCGAATAGGCACTAGATGATTCAAATCTCACCTGATCATCGCTTATCAAATAATCCGAAGCTTGGTCGATTCCCGATTGCACCGGTGCATCCCCTCCCCACTCTTCACTGGGAAGCTCATACGGTTGATGGATGATCGGGGCCGGCTCAATGGCCTGTTTCTCCTCCCCATATTGCTCCTCCTCATCGGAAGGATGTACCGATAGAGCCCGTTTCGTCTCCCGTTCCCTCGTTCCTTTCTCCCCGGTTCGGTCAACGAACCGAACATTTCTCCCGAGTTGCCGTACCTTCCCGGAGGATAGCGCACGGGGTGAAGTCATAGACTTTTCCTTTATAACATCAAAGGTCAGCTTGCAAAAATCCAGAGTTTTGCCATGGAAGAAGAAAAGGAGGGTGGAAAAGAGCTGGCTTGACCAGAGGGCGAATTCGTATGGAGAAAAGCGAACCGCCGCCATAAGCGAAAAAAGAAGAATGGTGAAACAAAGCAGAATGGAACCTGCTTTACCGACAAATCCAACGAGAAGATTATTGATTAAAAATCCAACATAACCTCCAGGATGAATGAAACCGGGAGGAAAAATATTTACGTCCATAACGGCCAGCAGAGTGGCCATGGAAATGGTTGTCCCGGTAATCCCAACCACCAGAAAGGGAAGACGATCAAGCGTCTCGTTTTTTCGCAGCAGAGCTATTGAAGTATAACACAAAATAATAATTGGACAAAAACCGGCCAGCCCCAGAAAACTTAACGAATAACGGGCGATATAGTGCCCAACGATACCGCACCAATTGTCCACCGGAGCTTGATGAACCGGGGGATTCTGCAGGAACCCCGTGGAATAACTAACTAGACAAAGCAGGAGAAAAAGGGCCACCGACAGGGTAATGATAAAAGATATTTCCTTGAAAAATTTGGAATGATTTTCCTGAATGGGCACGCCTTAATTCCGTAGCTGGAGGAGTGAAATGGATTAGGCCCCATGAGGTGTAAAATCTACACCACCTGAAGCTGCTATATCCTGTAACCTTATAATTTTGAAAAATTTATAACGAGAAGAAAAAAAACACAAGGAAACAAACCCGCTTTTTCCAAAAAAACAAAAAAGCGGGAT
>Ga0224510_10001641_pt1 | contig 14422 bp, 18 predicted proteins | sample SF_May12_sed_USG_FD_170161 | JGI IMG/M metagenome (GOLD analysis project Ga0224510, IMG submission 170161) | Sediment microbial communities from San Francisco Bay, California, United States - SF_May12_sed_USGS_4_1 | ecosystem: Environmental > Aquatic > Marine > Sediment | place: USA: California... | reverse complement strand
CGACACCTGTCCGTTCCAAGGAGGACATCATGAGTGAACTGGTTTGCATCGCGTTTAAGGACTCCAGCACTGCCGATCGCGTGCTCAACGAACTGCGCGCCATGGAGTCGAAATACATCCTCGACCTGGAGGATGCCGTCATCGTCATCCGCGATATGGACGGCAAGGTCCACCTGAAACAGTGCGTCGACGTATTCGGGAGCGCCACGCCGCATGGTGTCGCCCTGGGCATGTTATGGGGAGGGCTGATCGGCTTGTTGTTCTTTAACCCTCTTGCAGGCCTGCTGGGAAGCCTCGCGGGCGGAGCAGGAGGCGGAGCGGTCTCGGTGGGAGCCAGTGAGTTTAGCCTCCTGAGCGACTACGGCATTCCCGATCAGTTCATCAAGGATTTGGGCAGCACGATCCAGCGAGGCACATCCGCGATTTTTCTGCTGATTCGAAATGCTGACCAAGACAAGCTGCTGACGAACTTCTCCCGCTATGAAGGGACGATCCTCAAGACATCGCTCAGCAAGGAACAGGAAGAAAAACTGCGGACGACCCTGACTCATCAGCACAACCAAAAGATCGCCAAGGGGTAAGGTTCTCTCCCAGATCAACGTTTGCTCCTCGGCGAGCTGCACGAAGGCGGGGGTCCTTAACTACCCTCGGTCCCCGGTCGTGCTGAGTCCTTCGATTGACTAAGGACAGACCTGTCGAGGCATGTTATGAACAGTTCCGAATCCTACTAGCCCACCCTCTTCTGTTTCCCATCCAACAGGCAACTGACGTTCATATCGCCCATGACGTTGATCGCCGTACGGCAACGATCAAGAAACCAATCTACCGTGAGTAGGACCGGGATGTACTGCACCGGCAACTCCACAGCAGTAAAGACCATGGTCATCGTCACCAGACCCGCTTCAGGAATACCGGCGGCCCCGACTGACGCAATGATACTTGTAAGCACCACCATCAGCTGCTGTTGAATACCCAAATCCATCCCGATCATTTGAGCGATGAACAAAGCGGCCATGGCTTCGTAGAGCGCCGTCCCGTCATTGTTGAAATTCGCCCCGACCAACGCCCCCATACTGGCTGACTGCTCGCGCAATCCCACTTTTTCTTTAAGAGAAGCATAGGTCACCGGCATCGTCGCGGTCGAGCTGGCCGTCGAGAACGCCATGACCAGTGCGTCGCGTCCACCCCGCAGCAATTGTCCAGGAGACACCCATGACCCGAATCGGATACGGACAAGGTAATAGATTGCCTGAATCGCGAGCGCGAGCAGCACACAGAGCACAAAGATCCCCAGAGCCTTGAATTGTGCGAACCCCTCGGTCCCCACGATGCTGGCGACGATCCCGAAGACCGCCAACGGCACGACTGCGATGATCCAGTGGAGAATCTTGATCAACGATTCCAGAAAGAGTTCGACGAGATGTCCTACCGTTCCTAGCGGCCGTTCACGCTCTTTGCGGAGCGCCATGCCGAAGGCCACGGCGATGAAGATCACACCGATTACCTTTCCGTCGTCGCCAAGCGGCCCCAACAAGCTCTTTGGCACATTTTCCAGAAAGAGTGCGAATGGGTTAGCGCTCTTCGTAGTTTCCTCATGCGAAATCGGCAGTGTAAGACCTGCTCCCCGCCCTGGTTGAATCACATTGGCAACGGTCAGACCAACCGTGATTGCGACTAGCGTATTCAGCAGCAAGAGCCGGGGAAGTCTCGCCGCAAGTGGCCCACCGAGCTGCGTCGTCATGAACGTGTGCACGATTGCCGCCAAGATCAACGCCGGCGCAAGCGCGCCAAGCAGCCGCAACACCAGCTTCCCCGGCACCGCCAGCGAAGCCGCATTGCTACCAAGCAGCAACCCGGTGAAGACACCGAGTACCAAGGCAATGACGATGCGCCCATAGAGCGGGAGATCCTGCCACCGGCCGATCGGACCCCTGTTTGGTGGAATGGCCATCTGGTTTTCGGTCGTTTGATCGTCCATCAGTTGTTACATTGATAGCGTCGTACCTCTCGTGGAACATGATAAGACCGAGAGGCAAGACTCTCAGGTGTCAGAGACGACGAAGTAGTTGATCGTATCAGATCTGATTCAGGACTAGCGAACAAGATCTCGCACGACTATATGAAGGGCCAACTGTATCGCATCAAGCGTACGGAGATCGCTGTAGGCACGTAACTCAGCCGTTTGGTCAGCCGGACTCATCGTCAGCGGACCCCATTCACGCTTGGAGTTCGCGCTAGTTAGGGTGAGAATCGTTTGCGCCCATTCATCCATCTGATCACGATGAGGCTGAACCAGCCCTACCAGCAGCGTGACCGTCCAGACAGTAGAAATTGCAGAATCAGTAGTCAGTCTGGAAATCCTGAGGCAGCATACGCCTTATGAGACTTGTGCGGCTGCTCCGAGAATCAGAATCGACGACCTCGGGAGAATGGCGCCTGTGCCTGAGGTGGTTGAATGCGTATAGCCAGGAACTGTCTGACCTGGAAGTCACTCCTGCTCAAGCCCGTGCCTTGCTCTATCTTCAGCGAAATCCAGACAGCTCTCTTCAGCACTGTGCCCGAGTTTTTGGTGTGGTTGGCTCAACGATGAGTCATCTCGTTCGTGGCTTACACCGAAAGGGATTGATCACCAAACAGCGTCTACAACAGGATGATCGGCAGATGCTGCTTGCACTGAGCCCGAAAGGCCACATACTGGCATGGTTGCTTCACAAACAACTCAATGCAAGGCTTCCACTCACGGCAAAAGCGTCATAGCTCAATCTGTTTATAGGTCGTCAACTATTCTGGTCTTTCCAGGTGACATCTACGAGGCTCACTCCGGACGATACAGGGTGAATGTCACCCGGCCTTCGTGAACCAACAGAAGGCCTTTCATCTTTGGGAGTCGAGATCCTTACCGACCGGAGAGCTGTAACATTCCATAAAGCATTCCAAATATCGCGACGAATGCGTAGGCTTCAACAAAATACAGCATGATGTGTCCCCCGTTTCTGGTGTGACCTGCGTTCTTTCTACACCTCCAAAATGAAGCCTGCATGAGGAGAGCATGAAGAGTTCTTCATGCCCCAGGAATAAGACGCAATCCATCATGCAACTGAACGCTCAAGCCGTTGCTCTCCTCACTGATACACCATCCAATATGACCGCACACCATCGCGGGCAGCGAGCATCTGGCAGTGCTTCACCGTCTGGCATGGACGCTCGCGAGAGCCCTCAGCGGTCTTATCATTACCTCGCGTATAGTCCACCACGTATTCCTTCCGTGACGCGGAACAACCAACAAGCAACAGCATCAACCACAGCACAACCCCGAGCGTGAGGACACCTTTATATCCGGTGTGAAGCCCACGACCTGCTTGGGTATGAATGAATATGCCCATCGTCCTCTCCTTCCAGTACAAGTGAATATGAACAGGGTGTTGCCCTAATCAACCGCTGCATCAGGCTTCCATCTTGCCTTCGCCCTGGCGAGATCCAATCCCGCAACGGTAGGGGTCTGAACCACCCGTATGGGAGGGAACCAAAAGCCCGGCTGGTCTCAGCCAAAGAGACACCGTTGGCATGTGCCAGCGATGTGTTCCGAAACAAATACGCTGAGGTACGCCATACCGTGGCAAGGCATGGCGGGAGGCCGCTAACAGAACGAGCCCCGTATACTCATCACGCATTCATACGAGTGCATGAATAGTTCAAGACCTGATATCCGCCTGATGGCGCGCCACATTTCTTCTTGACGCGAATCGACTCTCGGCGTAGCTTCCCGCCTGGTTTTTATCGGAAGGAGACTATGATGGTGGAGGACTGGCCCTATCGCCTACTTGCCTGTGTCGGTTTCATCACGATTGCATGGCTGGCTTGGGTGACAGGGAGTCGCAGTCGGCTGAACTGGACGACCATCGGAGGCAGCGCAGTCTTGGCTTGGGGACTCGGCATCGTATCCTTTTGGCTTCCTGGCTCCCGCTGGCTCTGGAGCATGATCAACGATCTGGTGGTCGCCGTGCTCACCGCCTCGCAAAAAGGCACGGTGTTTCTTCTTGGGCCCCTCGCACTCGGCCCCGGTCAGACGTTGCCGGATGGGACGGGTTCGATCGGGTTTATCTTGGCGGCGCAGGCACTGCCGGCAGTCGTGTTCTTTGCCGCTTTGATGTCGGGTCTCTACTACGTAGGCACCATGCAAGCAATCGTCGGTGTGTTTGCCCGGTTCTTTTACCAAACCATGGGGTTATCCGGAGCCGAATCGCTCTCCGGGGCAGCCAATATCTTCGTCGGGATCGAGGCAGGCTTGATCGTCCGTCCCTACCTCGCAGCCATGACGCGGTCGGAACTGCTCTTGGTGCTAACGTGCATGATGGCGACCGTGGCGAGCACCGTCATGGGCATCTACGTATCGGCACTCCAGCATGTGGTGCCCCAGATCGCCGGACATTTGATTTCGGCATCGGTGATGTCTATTCCCTGTGCGGTGCTCATCAGCAAACTCACATGGCCCGAAGATGGGCAACCCGTGACCCTGGGCGGCGTGCCTGCTGTGCCCATCGACCAGCCCCCCTCGTCTTCACCCGATCGTGACACGACCCCGCCGCCTTCTAACCTCATCGTCGCGTTGATCGACGGCGCGGGGCAGGGAATGAAAATGGCGGTCGGCATTGCCACGTTGCTGATCGTGTTTCTGGGATTGGAAGCGTTGGTCGACTTGGCGCTGGCACAACTTCCCGCGATCGGTGGAGGGCCTCTCTCCGTCACACGGATCCTCGCCTGGCTGACCTGGCCCTTCGCCGTTCTCCTCGGTCTCCGTCCTGAGGAATGGCAGATCGGCGCGGATTTGCTGGGGACGAGGTTTATCGAGACGGAAGTCGGGGCTTATTTCAAGTTGGCCGCGATGCAATCGGCGATTCCACCACCGCTCTCTCCACGCTCCCTCACGTCCATCACCTATGCCCTCTGCGGGTTCGTCCATGTGGCGAGCATGGGCATCTTTGTCGGCGGCATCTCTGCATTGGTGCCGCATCGGGCCAAAGATATCTCGCTCCTGGGACTGCGTGCCCTGTGGACTGCCTTTTTAACGACATTACTGACCGGTTGTATTGCAGGTGTCCTCGCATCTTCTTAGCAGGTCACCCAACCGCTCTCTTCCTTGATACCCATGGAGAACCGGAAACTCTATCTGAGCACACAGCCTTCTCGGCATATTTCCTCCTGCCATGGTAAATGACGATGCCCCGACCCACTCAATAGTGCACCTCCGCTCCCCCTATGAACAGATACCCCAATCCTTGCCACAAATCCGTCGACCGCCCCCTCTTAAGAACACTTCTCATTTGTCCGATAGGGAAAATGGACGCTGTGGCCATTGGAAAGTATTTCAAACAAGGCGATCTATGGAATCCCCCCGTTCCGTTCTACCTACGACTCCTCCCACCATTGCCAAAATCATGTCTCGTCGCGTTATAAGCGTCACCATGGATGACTTCCTCGGAAAGATTCAAGAGCTCTTCCACCATCACCACTTTCACCACCTCCTCGTCGTTGAGCAACGAACATTGGTCGGCGTCATCTCCGATCGTGACCTACTAAAAGCTCTCAGCCCCAATATCGGAACCTGGTCAGAGACTGAACGTGATCGAGCCACCCTCCACAAACGGGCCCATCAGATCATGAGTCGAAACCCAGTTACAGCCCACACCGATAGCTCTATCGACGCCGCAGCCCAACTGATGATTGAGAAGAATATATCGTGCCTCCCCATCACAACGAAGGAGGGAATCCTCGAAGGCATTCTGAGCTGGAAAGACATTTTGAAAGCATTGGTGGGGGCACCACGCACAACCATCTAAGAGCCTGTCCAAGTTTCATGGCCTCAATCGCGTTCGCGCGATCCGGCGCAGGCACAACATCGTCCTCCCACCAAACAAAACGGACCCAGAGAAGACCACTTGCCCCGGGATAAACGGCCGAGGGTTCGTATGTGTCAGGCGGCAAGACCTGCTCCCTATGCCCTGACCAAGCGATTACTCCGACTTGGCCTTCATCTCATTCACTTTGCCTTTGGCACGTTCATAGGCCCCCTTCACATTCCCTTTGCCGCGTTCCATCGCCGCGCTCGCTTTATTCCCCTTGGCTTCTTCGATCTTGGCCTTGGCTTCCCCCTTGATTTCCTCGGTCGTCGCGTTCGCCTCACCTTTCGCGGCTTCGACCTTAGCCTTGATTTCTCCAGCCTGTACCGAGAGTGACAGTCCACTCAATGCGACACCCATCACCAGACCAACAAGCATCTTCTTAGACATAGCGCACCTCTCCTTGTTTATACGGTTGACCACTGCCCCACCATTTATTCCACCGGAGTATCTTCCCCGGACTCAGATGAAGTCAAATACATCACCTAGGTACTTGCCCGACAAAGACATGACTCTCTTGGTTCGGCATTCAGATGGAGCAATTCGCTCAACAGGGAGAATGGCACCGTACTCTCCGCACGCATCAATTTCAGTGGACCCACCCTTGAGTACGTGACGCAAGTCCGATAGCCGACTCATACCAATCGACGTACGGTTGTCTGAAATGCTTTTTGTTGACGCAATCTCACAAACGATAGACCATCTACATGACTCGTCGAACCAGGCCATACGGCCTCCGTCCGTGACACATTTTGCCCAAGACGAGCAACCCAGGAGGGTATCCATGTTCGGACCCATCACTATTCCATTTGGAGCCAAAATGCTGTTCAACACCGTCACGCTCAAACCCGGCGTGACCTGTGAGGAGGTAGAGATGGCTGTTGGAGAACTCTGTGCTGTGGTCAAAGGAATCTACGGAGGAGAGAAGGGGGGATTTATCGCTGGGCAAGTGTTCAGGTTCTCCGGCTTCGTTTCGAACGAGGGCCTTGTCTCGGCATCCAGCACCACAGACAACCACTATGTGATCATCACCTATTGGCGCTCGTTTGACGCACACGAACGTTCCCATGCAGACGACATCTTTAGGAAGAAGTTCGGAAAGCTGGCAACCATGTGCTCGGAGACCAAAGAGCTAGGATACGACATGCTGTGGCAAGGAGCAGCGGGAGTCCACGAACAGAAATAGCCGCATGTGCTCGCCACGCATTCGGCCAATGTGTGAAACCCATGAAAGGCTTGGCCGATGGTGGGGTCATCTCATCAGGGGCCGCGATATTTGATTACAAGACGCGGCCCCCTATCTATTCCATACTTTCCCGCACCTTGTCGCTGGATAGTTATGAATACGGAAAGTTTCGCTCGCGCAATGCTTCGCACGCACCATCCAATCCAGGGAACAGGGATCCAGCAGTTATGCCCATATAACTCAGCTCCTGCATAACACTTCTCCGATCCATTACAGGAAGGTCTATGGCCCACAGAAACTTTCTGTCTAGCTCAGTTTCCTTTGATGCGATATAAGTTTCCACATCATCTATATTCGTAACCGTACTCGCTGCCTGCTGTGGAATCATCCTCTCATTTTCAATAGTAATGAATTCGCTAACCGAAACATGGGGGCCAGGGATGAGTAATTGAGGAACTTGTCGGTAGCTCTGTTTCCAAAGCGCTTGATCAAAGATAAAGATGCGAACCTTTGCCTCAGTGCGGGAACTATTTTTCCGAACGCCCTGAGCTTTTCGGTAAGCGAAAAATGCGGCTACGTAAGGCGAGTATGTCCAATCCAATAACGGAGTGGGATATCCGTGATGCTGGACGAGATTGAAGAAAGCACCATTCTCATCGGGAATCTCTAACCTGAATAGATGCTTCGTCCTTGCGCTCAGATGTTTGTGCAACATTGGAATGTCTTCTACTACAAACCTATGAAGGTCCGCCCTCCCGGCACGATGAAAGGAAGTGCGAAGCCTCCATGGTTGGCTCTGGCCCCTAAAAAGGTAGCGCCTCCCCTCTAATTCTGACACATATTCCTTAAAACCCTTCCAGTCTCTATCAAGCGGCTGGATGTCCGATGGCTGATCTGCACGAGATTTTGGCAACTTGCATGTCCCAACAGTGCCTAATTCAGTTTCCCATGACAACTCGATCGACTCGTCATCCCATTTCCCAGCAACATCAGCAAATTTAGATATTGCTATGTTAGGAGCATAGAAAGCTTTTACATTGTCCCAGTTGTCTATGACCCCATTAGTTGGACTAATGGGCAGAATAGTATTCGTCCTGAAACGGAAATTGTTATCCTTGCTCGCTGTAGTAAAAACTGCTGCCACGCTTGGCCATTCGTTGTTACTCTCATTGAGGTATGCTACGCCCTCGAAGTGAGTCCCTCTATCATCCACATTCAGCACAATCAGCCCCCCATGGGATCCTCCATAACTACCGATCCATTGACCTTTCATTTTCCCAGCTACCTTATGGATGAAACTGCGGTAGAGGAAGCGGAGTCATAATTCTTATACCTTGCCTATTGGAACTCCCTATTGCACGAACCACCTCACGCCGCCCGGCGAACCTTGGCGATCAGGCGAACCGTCGTACCAAGTCGAGCCCGCACATTGATCAGCGCGTCGGTACTGAAGAGGTCAATACGCCCGCGGAGGAGATCGCTGACTCGTGGTTGCGTCACGCCCAGCGTCTTAGCCGCTGTTCTCCGTCTGAGGCCACAAGCTGCAATGAGTTTCTGGACTTGAATCATAAGCTCTCTATGCCGCGTGGCCCGCTGCTTTTTCCAGCAATTCGTGGATAAGCGTCTGGTAGGGCTTCCCACGTTTGGCGGCCATTTTTCGCAACTGACTCAGGAGCCGTGGCGAGAGGCGGATAGCAATCAGCTGTTTCGCCATGCCGCTGGATGGCCTGCCCACCCGGCGCGCGCGTCGCAATTCTTCCGGCGTAGACTCTGGGATATCCGAAAAATCAATCTGTGAATCTGGAATAGGCTTGGCGTTCCCTCCGACTCGCCGGCCGCGCGCTGATAATTCGGAATGTTTCTTTTTCATGGTCCATCCCCCGTACGGTATACACAACGAGCAAAATTCGTTCGCTCACCGATCGACCGAGTCGTTTTAACCGGCGCTCTTGGGATGAATGTGCAGGATCGTCCCAGTCGAGTCCGTTGGCATCGGCAAAGACAGTTGCCGCTTCTTCGAACGACACACCATGTTTTTCAAAATTGGCGATCGCCTTCGCAACATCCCAGGTAAACACCCATCTGTATATACAGTAATTCGCGTCTTAGTACAATCCGCTTTACGGCACTAGCCCTGTGAGCACCACCCCATCTATCACCCGTTTTCGTGGCCCGTCAGACAATCACGGCAAACTTAAAGTTTAGGGTCCGACCAGACTATTGACTTATGTAGTGCGAGAGACGATCCATACCGTCTGACGAACCCTGCCGATCAGACAAACGGTCACACCAGGTCAACATGCATACTTGGGATCACGGCTTGCCTTGTGCACAACGGTCCCGAGACTACACGACATGGCACATCCGCTGCCTCAGCATCCCGCGCTTTATGATCAGACAAATCGATCACGCTCTACCTGAGTCGGCACGCGACAGGTAGCCGCTCGGCCCATCCATTGATACCGGTGGCGCGCCACGAAATCGTAGACCACATCGCGGAGGGGAACGGGCACCAGTACACCCACATAGAACAGCGGCCACCACCAAGAGAGCTGTCGGATCACCCTCAGAGCCGCCGTGGACTTAGTATAGACACGCCCCCCTTCCAGCAAGAGGAAGGTCTGATAGTCCGTGGCGGACAGCTGCAGGTCACGCAGGATGTGTTGCGCCTGTTCGGACTGTAATGTCCCGAACTTAAATTGCTGGTCCGGATCATGGGCGATCGCCACGTTGACCCAGGCATTGCACCAGTTACAGACGCCGTCGAAGAGAATCAGCCGCTCGTACTTCGCCCATTCATGCACGGAGGTATCAAGCTGGTATATCATCGAGCCCCTCGCATGGGACCTCACTGCCTCGGATATGCATTGGATGCGACACTATACTACCCTTCACACCATGAGATACGGCGAAGGAATGGTGCGCCGGAGCATTTCCAAGAAGTGCTGAGACTTGAGCGCTGAGGACTGAGAGAAAAGTCGGCTCGAATGAGGTGAGCGAAGATCTGAATGGGATGGATCGGCCCACTGAGGCTCGTCGCAGGTATGAGGTCGAGAGGCTTTCATGACAAGTATACGTTTCCTCTAGCTGATCAAGGAGGATAATAAAGGTCAGGCTAAGGCCCTCAGGTTTTCGTCGTTCGCCACGCAATCACGGCGGCGCTCAAGAGTAGGACCGAAGCCAGAATGAACGGCGCGCCAGGGAATTCTCCCAGAGTGCTGAGAGATGAGTGCTGAGGACTGAGAGTGGAGTCGGATCGGATGAAGAAGGCGAAGGTCTGCGTGAAGAGCGTTGGACCAATGAGGCCAGTCACACCGTTGATGCTGGCGATGGCGCCCTGTAGTTGCCCCTGTTCCGTACTGCTCACACGGCGTGTCATGAGCGATTGATTCGCGGGACCCACTAGTCCCCAGAAGGCCATGACGGGAATGCCGAGACAGAAGATCCACCCTTCCGGGGCGAGGCCGTAGACGGAAAATCCAATGGATCCGCAGAGCAACCCCACCAGCACCGTCCTGCGTTCCCCGAACCGACTGGTGATCGGCCCAATCAGGCCACCCTGCACGATCATTGCGGCCAGGCCGACACCCGCCATCATCAACCCGACAGAAGCCGGTCCCCACCCATAGCGATAACCCATGTACAGGACCGACACGCTCGGCAGTACCGCATGGGCAAGATAGCCAAGGAATGCCACGGTCGCGAGCCCAAAGAGTTCATGGTGCGAGCGCAGCAGGACGAGCGACCCGATTGGATTGGCCCGCTTCCACGCGAAGGGCATCCGTTTGTCAGGCCGCAAGGATTCGGGAAGTACGAAATAGCCGTAGCAAGCATTCAGCAGACTGAGCGCTGCTGCGCCCCAGAACGGCAGACGAGGATCGATCGCACCAAGCCACCCGCCCAGAGCGGGGCCGAGGATGAATCCGAGGCCGAAGACCATACCGATCTTGCCGAACGCCGCCGCACGTTGCTCCGGCGGCGTCACGTCAGCGATGTAGGCGCTGGCGGTGCTGAAGCTGGAGGAGGCCATTCCGGAAATGACACGGCCCACAACCAGCCAGGCGACGTTCGGTGCGAGCGCCATGACGATGTAGTCGAGCCCCAAGCCCACGTTTGATAGCAGCACGACCGGTCGCCGGCCAAACCGATCGGAGAGGGCGCCCTGGATCGGCGAACAAAAGAACTGCATGAAGGCCCAGGCTGTCCCCATCAGCCCATAGAGGACTGCCGCCTGCGCCGTATCACCGGAGAAAAACTCCTCGACGAGTTTCGGCAACACCGGGATGATGATGCCGAATGACAACATATCGAGGAGAACTGTGAAGAGAATGAAGAGTACTGCGGCTTGCCGCGGTGCGGCCAGCGCCGGTGAGTGGCTCATCCCAGCATCCTAGCAGACCGACTAGCTAGAAGGCTGTTGACATATTCACCAACAAGGTAATGATGGGGTTTCACTCGTGACGCGAGTCGTTTCTACCCTTTCGAGGCACTCGACATTTCAATGATGAGCCGCACGAGCCGATAAAGCTGCGGTTCGATGGAATCCAGATCAACGTATTCTTCCTCCGAAGAATGAAAGCCGAAACCGATCAAGCCGAAGCGTTCGCCACGGCGGGCTTGCCGGACGCGGCGGCGAAGGCGGCATCGGTGGCTCCTCCTGTGCCGCTCTCGTCCACCGTTAACCTCTGGCCGATTTCCGCATAGATAGCCTGTGCAGTCCAGGCTACGGAGCGCGAGACATCGGTGGACTCCAGTAGCGGACGACGCTGTTCGAAGCGCGCCTCGACTTTGGTGTCGGGGATCAGCGGGATCTACGTAGCAACGCGTTCGTGATAGCGTTGCTCAATGACGTCCAGATCGACCAACCGATTCACTCGCACATCAGCTGTGGCAGTCGCCTGGTCTGGAATCATGTTGCGCACTTGACCACGATTCACAAGCGTCCAGTTGAACGTGATGCGCCGTTCTGGATCGGAGAGATCCATCGTCAGTAGTAGGCGATGAGCGTCGGGATACGTACGGTCAGATCTTGTATCGTGCATATCGGTTTCAGGTAGGACACGAAACACCTTACTGGATAGGCTGATTTCATCCCCCTACTACCATTTCTGGAGACATGCAGGATCCCCCCTACCCGCTCTGGTCATCATACGTATCCAAAAACACCTGAAACTTATCGAATAGCCGATCAAGCTCCTTGCGCCGCTTCGCACTCTTCGTGTGGTTGGCCTCCGCAGCCACGTAGCCCTGTATTTCTTCAATCTCGTCCAATGACAGCTCCGCCCTGATCCCTGTGCCTTCCACCACCGCACACTTGGCAAAGTCGGGATTGCAGAAGGTCTCATTCCGAATGAAGTCGCGTTCCCGCAGGGTCAGCGTGACGGGCAATTTAGTTCCGTATGGGATTCGTTTCCGGGTCGTGCCAAACGCTGCTCGCCGTCAGCCTCTGCAGGGCTTGAGAGTACGGTGCATTCGGGTCAGATGCCTTTGCATCAGCCTGCAGCAGATTCTGTATATGCCCGATCAGCACCGAACCAATCGCATGGATTGCCTCATGTCGATCCAAACCCTCAGCACAGAGCCTCGCCAACGCATCCTTCGTGACTGCAATCTTCTCAGCAAGTTGATTCTCAACGATGGTGTGAATGGCCGCGTGAAGCTGGGCATTGGGAATTTTCGTGTCCAGTTTGGGGTGATGGGCCATGATCAGCTCGATCCGCTGAGCCTCATCGAGAGCCAACCACGTTTCTGGATCAGGCGCGGCTTCTGGGTCATATCTCATCGCATCCTCCTGGGATATAGGTCCCCCTCACCTAACGTTCCCCTTCTTCTGACAGGAACAGGCCAGCTGCACACGCCAGTCCATTTTTACTTCACATCGACAATCCGGCTGCCGGCCAAGATATTGAGTACTTCAACGAGTCGCCGCTTGCGCTCGTGAGCCCGCCGGATGGTTGAGAGATAGTCCTGCCAGTCACGCTCTTTTCCCTGTTGCTTCAGCACACGGCCCACCTTGCGCAAATAGCCGGCAGCCACTTCGTAGGCCTTTGGCTTTGTGAGGACAATCTGCTCTTCAGCAAGTTGCTTCCAGATGGTGACGGCCCGCTCTGGATACGTGTCCACCACCGCATCAGCAATACGATCTTCTATAAACCATCCTGAGTTCCAGCCTTGTAGCCACGGCTTGCGTCGGTCATACCAGCGAATCACCTCGTCCGGCTGTTTCTCGGCCATGGCAATATCAATTAGTACATCGATCAGAGGTGGGTGAATCGGCTGGCGTCCACTCACCGGCTTCAGTTCGCTCTCCGGCAATGGCCAGAGTTGCGTCGACGCTTCAGGGCGTGTCCCGGTTTCCAAATACCGCATGGCGGCAGCCCGTACCGCTGGACCAACCCCGGCTCGCTGTGCGGCCTTCTCCAACGCCTGAAAAGTCTGCACATTCGGCTCCAGGAAAAATTCCTCGGCCCGCAATGCGGCGGTTCCATGCCAATCCCGTTGTCGCTCCCGCAACTCGCGAAAGGCCGTCCGCAATTGGGAGGCGATACCGGGCCACTGTTTTTCAGTGGCGACAATCCCCTTGCGAATCCATTCTGCCGCTTCCTCCCACTGCTTCGCATTCTTGAGATGTTCCACCAGGCGTAGGTAACTGCCGGTCTTCTCGGCCTCTTGCTGGCACAACGGAATAATCTCTCCCTGCCTACCGGCTCGTTCGAGCGCGAGGATCAACCAATTGCTCAGACGATCGCGCCGAAACGTTTCTGGGAAGGCGCCGTGAGCCTTGTTCACAGAGGCCTGTGCAAGACGCTGACCCAGTTGATCGGCCAATCCATTCCAGGCCTTCACCGGATGGCTCCGGTCCCAAAACGATTTGGCTCCTCGACAAAGCTCGTACTCATCTGCCATATCCGCCTCCACTGCCCAACGCATCTGCTCGATAGGCGGACGGGACGATTGAGGCAACGCTCGGAAAACGATATCCATACAGGAGGCGATTTGCTCAGCCGTCTCCCCTTCGTCGTCGCTTATTTCCACTTGTGTCGTACCGGCTTCCAGAAGTTGCCCTCCCACCTCCACAACGGCATCCGCATGCCCCTGTGTCACCAGCACCTCCAATCGATCCCGTACCCGCGAGTAGTCTGGGATCGAGCCCTCACCACTCCAGTGGTGGTGCCAGCCCGGCTCTTGGCTGAGCTCAGCAATCTCAGCCCGTAAGGCCTTGACCAATTTCGGCACAGCTCCTGCCGACAGATTGTGTCGATCTTCTAAGAACTGCCGGACATTCGGATAGTGTTGAGCGAGGTCTTTTAGGAGCGCCAGAAGCTGTGAGTGCGTCTGC
>Ga0224510_10001639_pt1 | contig 14433 bp, 14 predicted proteins | sample SF_May12_sed_USG_FD_170161 | JGI IMG/M metagenome (GOLD analysis project Ga0224510, IMG submission 170161) | Sediment microbial communities from San Francisco Bay, California, United States - SF_May12_sed_USGS_4_1 | ecosystem: Environmental > Aquatic > Marine > Sediment | place: USA: California... | reverse complement strand
AGCGCCTTGGCGATGTTCTGCTCGACGAGCAGGATCGTGACGCCGTCGTCGCGGATGCGGCGCACGATGCCGAGCAGCTCGTCGATCATCTTCGGCGCGAGGCCGAGCGAGGGCTCGTCGAGCATCAGCAGCTTCGGCTTGCCCATCAGCGCGCGCCCCACCGCGAGCATCTGCTGCTCGCCGCCCGACAGGGTGCCGGCGAGCTGCGCGCAGCGCTCGGCGAGCTTCGGGAAGAAGCCGAAGATGCGCTGCAGGCGCATCTCGCGCTCGCCGCGCGGCAGGAGATAGCCGCCGAGCTCGAGGTTCTCCAGCACCGTCATCTGCGGGAAAAGCTGACGGCCTTCGGCGACCTGGGCGAGGCCGCGCGAAACGATGGCCGCCGGTTGCGCGGGGAGCATCTCGCCCTCGAACACGACCTCGCCTTCGCGCGGGATCAGGCCCGACACTGCCTTCAGCAGCGTGGTCTTGCCGGCGCCGTTCGGGCCGACCACCACCGTGATCTCCCCTGAAGGGGCCTCGAGGTCCACGCTCTGCAGCACGCGGATCGGGCCGTACCCGGCCGATAGGCCCTTGATCGACAGGCCGCCGCTCATGCCGCCACCTCTTCGCCCAGATAGGCCTCCACCACGGCCGCGTCCTTCGCCACGGCGCGCGGATCGCCGTCGGCGATCTTCGCGCCCTGGTGCAGCACCGCCACGCGCTCCACGTAGTTCATGAGCACGCGCACCGCGTGCTCGATCCAGACGACGGCCAGGCCGAGCTCGTCGCGCACGCGACGGATGAGCTGCGCCGTCGCGTCCACCTCGGCATGCGTGAGGCCGGCAGCGACCTCATCGAGCAGCAACACGCGCGGGCGGGCACCGAGCGCCATGCCGATCTCGAGCAGGCGCTGGCGCGCGGGCGTAAGGCCGCCCGCGGGCACGGCCGCCGCGTCGGCGAGACCGAGGAAATCAAGGATCGTATCGGCTTCGTCGAACGCATCGTGCGCATGTTGCCGCGTGCGCCCGGCGAATTCCAGCCCGAAGCGCACGTTGTCGAGCGCGGGCATCTCCTTGAACACGCGCGGCGTCTGGAAGGTGCGCGCCACGCCGTGCGCCGCGAAGGCGTGCGGCGCGCGCCCGGTCAGGTCGTCGCCCGCGACCACGACGCGACCCGCCGTGGGCGCGAGCACGCCCGAGAGCGTGTGAAAGAAGGTGGTCTTGCCGGCGCCGTTCGGGCCGATGATGCCCACCAGCTCGCCCGCGTGCACGTCGAGGTCCACGCCATCGACGGCCACCAGGCCACCGAAGCGCACGCTGACGCCCTGCGCCGAAAGGAGCGCTTCACGCATTGCCACGCCTCCAGCGCGCGCGCACGAAAAGCGACGCGATGCCGCCCGGCAGGTAGAGCACCAGCAGGATGAGCAGCAGCCCGAGGATGACGAGGAACAGGTACGGGAACTGCAGCCGCAGGAATTCGGTGAGCAGGCTGAACACCACCGCCGAGACGATCGGCCCGAGGATGGTCTGCGCGCCGCCGACCATGGCGATCAGCACCGTCTGGAAGCCGATGAACGGGTTGAACACCGTCGGCGGATCGATGTAGGTCCAGCGCACCGCCATGGCGGCGCCGAGCGCGCCGGCGAAGAACGCCGAGAGCGCGAACGCAAGCACCTTCGCGCGGCGCGCGTTCACACCCAGCGTCTGCGCGCGCTCCTCGTCGGAACCGATGCCGCGCAGCGCGAGGCCGAGGCGGCTCGCGCGCACCCCCAGCGCCGTCGCCACCGCCGCCGTGGACACCGCGAGCACCATCCAGTACACCGTGGTGGATTCCGGCGCCTCGGCGATGATGCGCCCGACCGTGCCCTCGTAGGCTTTCTCGTAGTAGGTGATGGCGTGGCGCACCAGCTCACCCAGGCCGAAGGTGATGACGGCGAAATAGGCGCCGCGCAGATGCAGCACTGCCGCGCCGACCAGCGCCGCGAACCCGGCCGCCACCAGTCCGCCGGCGAGCACCGAAAGCCCGTACGGCAGGGCGCCCGCGCCCCAGGCCGTCACGTACGCGCCCAGCCCGAAGAACGCGGCGGTGGCGAGCGACAAATAGTTGCTGGGGCCGCAGAACATGGACCAGCTCACCGCGAGGCCCGCGTACATGACGCAGGAGAGCGCCAGCGCGAGGAGGAAGTCCGACAGCAGCCACGGCAGCGCCGCGAGCGCGATGCCGCCGGCAAGCAGAGCGGCGAGGGCATGGCGCAGGCTCATCGCGCGAACAGCCCCTTCGGCCGCGCCAGCAGCACGGCGATCAGCACGCTGTACGAGAGCAGCATCTTGAGCGACGGGCTGGTGAAATGCATGCCGAAAGTTTCCACCAGCCCGAGCAGGAATCCGCCGAGCAGGCTGCCGAGCGCGCTGCCCAGCCCCCCGAGCACGATGACGATCAGCGCGGTCACGGTGTAGGGCTCGCCCATCGCCGGCGAGATCTCGTAGACCATGGACAGCAGCGCCCCCGCCACGCCGGCGAGCGCGAGCCCTGCGCCGAACACCACCGGGTGCAGGAACTTGGTGTCGATACCGACGAGCTGCGCGCCGGTGGGCGACTGCATCATGGCGCGCACCGCCTTGCCGATGAGCGTGTAGCGCAGCACCGCGAGCAGCGCGAGGCTCGCCCCCACGGCGAACCCGAACACGACCACGCGGTTGAGCGAAAAGCGCGCGCCCGCCACTTCGAGCGGCTCGGCAAGGAACGAGTAGCCGCGCAGGTCCGCACCCCAGGTGAGGTAGGCGAGGTTCTGCACGAGATAGAGCAGCCCGAACCCGACGAGCAGGCTCCTCGCCTCGATCACCTCGACCGCGGGCGCGGTACTGACGATGCGGTAAAAGCACAGCCGGTACACCGCCACCCCGACCACGAACAGGACGAGCGCCACCACGGGCAGGAATACGAGCGGGTTCACCTGCAGCACGGTATAGCCGAGCCAGGTCAGGTACGCCCCCAGCATCAGGAACTCGCCGTGCGAGATGTTGAGGATGCGCATCAGCCCGTACTGCAGATTGAGGCCGATCGCCACCACGGCGTAGATGCCGCCGGTGATCAGCCCCGAGACCGCGAGTTCGAACCAGAGGCTCATGGCACGCGAGAGCCCCTGGCTTACCGGTTCGAGGTCAGTTCCAGCCGGGTTTCGGGAACTGCGACGCCGCCGTCGCGCGCTGCGGCGGCCACACCACCTCGAATTCGCCGTTCTGCCACTGGCTGACCACGCCCGGGGTGGACACGTTCTCGCCGTCCTTGAAGCGGATCTTGCCGATCACGGTGTCGAACTCGGTGCCGGCGATGTGATCGCGGATCTTCTTGCGATCCAGGCCCACCTTCTCCACCGCCTGCTGCAGGATCTGCAGCCCCGCCCAGCAGTGCGCGCTCGCCCAGCGGTCGGGCTCCTTCTGCCAGCGCGCGACGTGCGCATCGAAGTAGGCCTTGGCCTGCGGGCTCAGCTTCGGGTTCCAGGTCCCGAGGCCCATCACGCCTTCGACCGTGGCCGCGCCCATCTTGTCGCGGTACACGGGGAATGCGGTGCCCACCGCGGCGTAGAACGCGTTCGGGTTGAAGGCGAGCGCCTTGGACTGCCCGGTGATGAGGAACGTATCCGGCGGGTAGGAAAGCGCGACGAACGCGCCCGGCGCCTTCGCCTTGATGTCGCGCAGCACCGGCTGCAGGTCCTTCACGCCGATCGGGTAGCTCTTCTTCTCGACGATCTGGATGTTCTTTTCCTTGAACGCGCGCTCGAGCGCCGCGGCCTGCTCGAGGCCGAAGAGTTCGTCGACGTGGATCACGGCCGCCGTCGTCGTGCCGCGCGCCTTCAGGAACGTGGCGAGCGCTTCCATCATCACGTCGGGCTGCTGCAAGAGCGGGAAGAAGTACGGGTTCTTCAGCGATAGGAGCTTCCTGCCTGTGGCGGTGCACGACAGCATCGGGTAGCGGTGCTTCTGCGCGAGCGGCATCAGCGCGAAGTTCGTGCCGGTGCCCCAGGGCGGCAGGATCAGGTCCACCTTGTCGCTGCCCATCAGCTTTTCGTAGGTGCGCACCATGGTCTCGACCTCGCTGCGGTCGTCATAGCCGATCAGCTCGATCTTGCGCTTCTTGCCGCCGATGTTGAGGCCGCCCGCGGCGTTCACCTGCTCGGCCCACATGATGTAGTTCGGCTCCTGCGTGATCTGCGCGCCGGCGGCGAACGGGCCGGTGCGCGAGATGGCGTAGCCGATGCGGATGTCCTGCGCGAATGCGGGCGCCGCGGCCGCTGCCGCGAGCACGCCCAGGGCGGCGCCCCGAAAGAATCGAAAGGTTCCCATCGTTGTCTCCTCTGGTTGGCGCGACCCCTGGCGGGAATCGTCCTGAATCTTCTGATTTTTGAGCAATTTACGTTTGAACAGCGGTTCATGCAACTCTTTCGGGGTCGGGCGTTAGAATTCCTGGGTCAACCAGTGAGGTCACCATGAACGCTCCCTCCCGCGCCGGACTGCCGGCGCTCCCCCTGAAAGACCCGAAGTTGTTCCGCGAGCACTGCTACATCGACGGCGACTGGGTGAGCGCGCCCGGCGGCAAGTCCTTTCCCGTCGTCAATCCCGCCACCGGCGAAACGCTCGGCGCGGTGCCCGCCCTGGGCGCGGCCGAGGCGCGCCGCGCGATCGAGGCGGCCGCACGCGCCTGGCCGGCCTGGCGCGCAAGGACCGCGAAGGAGCGCGCGACGATCCTGCGCAAGTGGTTCGACCTGATGATGGCGAACCAGGACGACCTCGCGCAGATCCTCACCGCCGAGCAGGGCAAGCCGCTCGCCGAGGCAAAAGGCGAGATCGCCTACGGCGCCTCGTTCATCGAGTGGTTCGCCGAGGAGGGCAAGCGCGCCTACGGCGACGTCATCCCGACGCACCAGGCCGACAAGCGCATCCTGGTGATCAAGCAGCCGGTCGGCGTGTGCGCGATGATCACGCCCTGGAACTTCCCGAACGCCATGATCACGCGCAAAGCCGGGCCGGCGCTCGCCGCGGGCTGCACCGTGGTCCTCAAGCCCGCCGAGCAGACGCCGTTCTCGGCGCTCGCCATGGCCGAGCTCGCCGAGCGCGCCGGCATCCCGAAGGGCGTGCTCAACATCATCACCGGGGACGCGCCGACGATCGGCGCCGAGCTGTGCGCGAACCCGACCGTGCGCAAACTGTCGTTCACGGGCTCCACGGAAGTCGGGCGCATCCTCATGAAGCAGTCCGCCGATACCGTGAAGAAGCTTTCGCTCGAGCTCGGGGGCAACGCGCCCTTCATCGTCTTCGACGACGCCGACCTCGACGCCGCGGTCGAGGGCGCGATCGCCTCGAAATACCGCAACGCGGGCCAGACCTGCGTGTGCGCCAACCGCCTCTACGTGCAGGACGGCGTCTACGACGCCTTCGCCACCAAGCTCGCCGAGAAAGTGAAGGGCTTCAAGGTGGGCGCGGGCAACGAGGCCGGCGTCGTGATCGGCCCGCTGATCGACGAGCAGGGCATGAAGAAGGTCGAGCAGCACGTCGCCGACGCGCTCGGCAAGGGCGCGAAGGCGGTGCTCGGCGGCAAGCGCCACGAGCGCGGCGGGCTGTTCTTCCAGCCGACGGTGCTCACCGGCGTCACCCCGGCGATGATGGTCTCGCGCGAGGAGACCTTCGGTCCGGTGGCGCCGCTCATCCGCTTCAAGAGCGAGGCGGAGGTCATCGGCCTCGCCAATGACACCGAGTTCGGGCTCTCGGGCTACTTCTACAGCCGCGACGTCGGCCGCATCTTCCGCGTGGCCGAAGCAATGGAGGTTGGCATCGTCGGCGCCAACGTCGGCATCATCTCCACCGAGGTCGCGCCCTTCGGCGGCGTGAAGCAGTCCGGGGTCGGCCGCGAGGGCTCGAAGTACGGGCTCGAGGAGTATCTCGAGACGAAGTACATCCTGATCGGCGGCATCCAGTAAGCGTAGTGGGCGTAGGGTGGGCCAACGGCCCACCCTACAGCTTCACAGCCGCTGCTCTAGCGGCGCTTCCAGTCGTTTCCGAGGACGAATCCTATGGGCCGTCCCCGCGGCGGTGCCGGCGGCGCCATGAATTGCCGAATCGTGTCGACCAGGCCGGCAATGGCCTGGTCGTGCGAGGCGAGCTTCTTCTCGTGCCGCTCGATCCGTCGGGCGAGTTCCTTGTGGGATGCAATGAGCTCCCTCAACCGCACGAACGCACGCACGACATAGACCGAAACTGCGATTGCGCGCGAGCTGTTGAGAATGGTCGCGGCCATGATCGCGCCATGTTCGGTGAACGCAAAAGGAAGGTACTTGCGATGCCGGCCACGTCCGCGCTCTAAGGTCGCATATTGCGACCTTAGAGACGCCCATTCCTCGGTCGTCAGTCGCAGCACGAAATCCTCCGGGAACCGGGCTGCATTGCGCCGGACCTGCTCGTTGAATCGCTTGGTGCTGACCCCGTAGAGCGAAGCGAGGTCGGCATCGAGGAGCACCTTGTGGCCCCTTACGAGCAGTACGCGGTTCTCGATGCACTCGAGCGGTACAGAGATTTCCGATGCGGACGTCGGCATGGCGCTTGATTGCTGACGCGCTGGGCTGCGCGCACCCACCCTTAACGCCCGCCGCGCCGCAGCGTTGACAGAGCACTACCGAAGCTTCAGCCGCATCGCGAGCATCGAAGAAGGCGCGAAGCCCATCCTGCGGTAGAGCGCCTGCGCGCGGGTGTTGTCGCCATCGGTGAGCAGCATGACGCGCAGCGCGCCTTCGGCGCGCGCCTGCTCGAGCACGTAGCCAAGCAGCGCTTCCCCGACGCCCTTGCCGCGATGCTCCGGGTGCACGACGCAGTCCTCGAGCCCCGCCACCCTGCCACCCTCCGCGGTGCTGGTCGTGAAGTGCAGCGCGGCCATGGCGATGACCTTGTTGCCTTCGCGGGCGACAAAGATCCGCGCGCGCGACGGGTCGGCGAGGATCGACTTCAGCGCGCGCCGCTGCTTCTTCGCGTCGGGCGAGAGCTCGTGCTCCTGGGTGAACAGGATGCCGAGCAGCTCGACGAGCTGCGGCACGTCCCTCGGCATCGCTGTGCCCAGATCCATGCTCAGCGCATCGGCTTCGGTGTGTCCGAAAGCGACCTCAGGTACGCGATCAAAGCTGCCCGACGCTGCGGCTCGGCGATGCCGCCGAATTCCATCTTGGTGCCCGGTACGAACGCTCTGGGCTCCGCGAGGTAGCTATTGAGGTCCTCGTAGGTCCAACGACCACCGAGCTTGCGCAGCGACTCGGAGTACTCGAAGCCGGCAAATCCCGCCTTCGGCCTGTCGACGACATCCCAGAGCGGCGGGCCCTGCCTGGGCTGCTCCGGCTGCTTCGTCAGCTCATGGCAGACGGCGCACGCGTTCGCCGTCTCCTGCCCCGCGGCGAGATCGGCCGAGGCGATCAGCGCGCCCAGGGGTGCCGCCGGCGTCGGACGCGCGCCAAAGGATCTCAGCAGCTCCGCCGCCGCCGTCTGACCGCGCCTGAGAGCGGTGTGCAGCGGCGGGCCGACTCCGTCATCCGGCAGGTTGGGATCGACGCCCGCTTCGAGCAGCACGCGCACGACGCCAAGGTGTCCTTGCCGAACCGCGGCGTGGATCGGCGTGCCGGTCGAGCCCGTGAAGCCCATGACCCGATGTCGCGGATCGCCACCGGCCTTGAGAAGTCGAGCGACGACGGCTGCGTGGCCTGCGTTTGCCGCGACGTACAGGGGCGTGGCGCCGCCGCTATCGACTGCGTCAACGCGGGCACCAGTGCCCAGCAACCTTTCGACGGCCGCAAGATCTCCGTGCCGCGCGGCGTCGTGCAGCTCGGCGGCTGCGGCGTTGGCAACGACCAAAAGGGCAAGCGCGAAACGGGAGACCAATCCCATCGCGCAACGATACTTCCCTACACGTTGAAGCGAAAGTGCATGACGTCGCCGTCGCGCACCAGGTAGTCCTTGCCCTCGACGCGCAGCTTCCCGGCCTCCTTCGCGCCCTGCTCGCCGTTGTTGGCGACGAAATCGTCGTAGGTCGCGACCTCGGCGCGGATGAAGCCACGCTCGAAATCGGTGTGGATCACGCCCGCCGCCTGCGGCGCGGTCGCGCCCTGCGGCACGGTCCAGGCGCGCACCTCTTTCGGCCCCGCCGTGAAGTAGGTCTGCAGCCCGAGCAGTGCGTAAGCGGCGCGCGCCAGACGGTTCAGCCCCGGCTCCTCCAGGCCCGCGTCCGCGAGGAAAACCTTCTTGTCCTCGTCGCTCATGTCGGCGATCTGCGCTTCCAGCGCGGCGCAGATGGCCACCACCGGCGCGCCTTCGGCTTTCGCGTAGGTCTCGACCTTCTCCAGGAGCGGATTGCCGACGAAGCCATGCTCGGCGACGTTGGCCACGTACATCGTGGGCTTCATGGTGAGGAGAAAGAACGGCCGCAGCACCGCGAGCTCCTCCTTCGACCAGTCCACCGAGCGCGCCGGACGACCTGCGTCGAGCGCGGCCTGCGCCTTCTCCAGCACCGCCACCAGGCGCTTCGCCTCCTTGTCGCCGCCGGTCTGCGCCACCTTGGCGTATTTCGACAACTGCTTGCCGACCGAGTCGAGGTCGGCGAGCGCGAGCTCGGTGTGGATGGTCTCGATGTCCGACACCGGATCCACCTTCCCGGCGACGTGCACCACGTTCGGGTCCTCGAAGCAGCGCACCACGTGCGCGATGGCGTCGGTCTCGCGGATGTTGGCGAGGAACTTGTTGCCCAGGCCTTCGCCCTTGGACGCGCCGGCGACCAGGCCGGCGATGTCGACGAACTCGACCACCGCCGGGATCACCTTCTGCGGCTTCGCGATGTCGGCGATGCGCGTGAGGCGCGGGTCGGGCACCTCGACGATGCCGACGTTGGGCTCGATGGTGCAGAACGGATAGTTCTCTGCGGCGATCGAAGCCTTGGTGAGCGCATTGAAGAGCGTCGACTTGCCGACGTTCGGCAAGCCGACGATGCCGCACTTCAAGCTCATTTCTTGCTGCCGGTCAGACCCTTGAGCAGGCCTTTCAGAAGCCCGCCCTTCTCTTCCTTGGGTTCCACCTTCTTCGGCTCGACCTTCTTCGGCTCGGACTTCGCCTCCGCCTTCTTCGGCTCGACTTTCTTTGGCTCGGGCTTGGGCGCCTCGGCCTTCTTCTCCACGGGCTTGTCCTCACTATGCAGCTTCTGCATCGCGCCCTGCATGTCGCCGCCGAGCATCAGCGGCACGTGCTCCAGCGCGCGCGCAATGGCGCCCTCGATCGCCTCACGCTCCTCGGCGGGCGGCTTCTCCAGCACGTAGTCCGCGCCGGAATCGCCGTTCGGACGGCCGACGCCGATCCTCAGGCGCCAGTAGTCGTGCGTGCCGAGGCGTTGCGAGATGTCCTTCAGGCCGTTGTGCCCGGCGATGCCGCCGCCCTGCTTCAGGCGCGCGGTGCCCGGCGCGAAGTCGAGCTCGTCGTGCACCACCAGGATCTCCTCGGGCGGGATCTTGAAGAACCCGGCGAGCATCTGCACCGCGCGCCCCGAGGCGTTCATGAAGGTCTGCGGCAGCACCAGCCACAGGCCGCCGTCCTTGCCGACCAGCGCCTGGTAGTGGTTGTCCTTCTTGAGCGTGATGCCGCGCGCCAGGGCGAGCCGCTCCACCAGCCAGAACCCGGCGTTGTGCCGGGTGCGCTCGTACTCCTTGCCCGGGTTGCCCAGGCCGACGATGAGGCGGATCTTGGCCAGCGGCTACTTCTTTTCTTTCTTGTCCGACTTTTCCGCGCCCTTGTCGGCGCCCTTGTCGGCGGCTTTCGCCTTGTCGCCCGCGGCGGCGGCCTTCGCCTTGTCGCCCGCAGCCGCCGGCGCGCCTTCGCCCGGCTTCTCCGGCGCCGCCTGCTCGGTGGTCGGCACTTCGCTCGCGGCCGGCAAGGCCTCGGCGGCGACTTCCTCCTCTTCGGTGACCAGCGCCGGCAGGGTACAGGTCGCCACCACCGGGTCGTCGTCCTTGTGCAGCAGCGCTTGCACCCCTTTGGGCAGCGCCAGCTCTCGCGCGTGCACCGAGCTGCCGACCGTGATCTGCGCCAGGTCCACCTCGATGAACTCGGGCAGGTCGTCCGGGAAGCACTCGATGTCGAGCTCGTTCAGCACGTGCGTGATGACGCCCATCTGCTCCTTCACGCCCGGCGAGCCGGCCGCGTTGACGAAGTGCAGCGGCACCTTCATGTGGATCTTCTTGTCCTTGGAGACGCGCTGGAAGTCCACGTGCTGCACCTGGGGTTTCACCGGGTGCATGTTGAACGCGCGCAGCAGCACCTGCTCGGCGCCGTCGCCCACCTTGAGGGTCAGGATCGAGGCGTGGAACTTCTCGTTATGCAGGTTGCGCAGCAGCTCCTTGTGGTCGAGCTCGATGTTCACGGCGCCCTTGTCGCCGCCGTAGAGGATGCCGGGAACCCGGCCCGCGCGGCGCAGGCGGCGGCTCGCACCCGTACCTTGCACCTTGCGCGGAATGGCGTTGATCTCGAATTTCATGCACTGCTCCTTGTTGAGCCGGCGTTCCCGCGACCAGGTCGCGCCGGGGTTGATGAATCTATTCGATGAACAGAGAACTCACCGAGTCCTCGTTGAAGATGCGCAGGATGGTCTCGGCAAGCAGGCCCGCCACCGACAGCTGGCGGATCTTGGCGCTCGCGCGCGCGTCCTCGCGCAGCGGGATGGTGTCGGTCACCACCAGCTCGTCCAGGTCCGAGTTGTCGATGCGCTCGACCGCCGCGCCCGAGAGCACCGCGTGGGTACAGTAGGCCACGACCTTCGTGGCGCCCTCTTCCTTCAGCACCTGCGCCGCCTTCACCAGCGTGCCGGCGGTGTCCACCATGTCGTCCATGATGACGCAGCTGCGGCCCTTCACTTCGCCGATGACGTTCATCACTTCCGAGACGTTCGCCTTCGGCCGGCGCTTGTCGATGATCGCCAGGTCCGACTCCAGGCGCTTGGCGAGCGCGCGCGCGCGCACCACGCCGCCCACGTCCGGCGAGACGACGATCAGGTGCTCGTAGCTCTGCTTCCAGACGTCGCCGAGCAGCACCGGCGCCGCGTACACGTTGTCCACCGGCATGTCGAAGAAACCCTGGATCTGGTCGGCGTGCAGGTCCATCGTAAGCACGCGCGCCACGCCCACCGAGGTGAGCATGTTGGCGACCACCTTGGCGCTGATGGCGACGCGCGCCGAGCGCGGGCGCCGGTCCTGGCGCGCGTAGCCGAAGTACGGAATCGCGGCCGTGACGCGCGCGGCGGACGAGCGCTTCAGCGCATCCACCATCACCAGCAGCTCCATCAGGTTGTCGTTGGTCGGCGCGCAGGTCGACTGCAGCACGAACACGTCCTTGCCGCGCACGTTCTCCATGATCTCGACCATCACCTCGCCATCCGAGAATCGCCCGCAGATGGCGCGCCCGAGCGACAGGTTGAGGTGCTTGGCGACGTCCTGGGCGAGCCGCGGGTTGGCGTTGCCCGTGAACACCATCAGGCGGTCCATCACGGAAACGGGTGCGGTGGCGATGCGGTTCACGGCGCAATGCGCAATTGGCTGGGGAGGTAGGACTCGAACCTACGAATGCCGGAATCAAAATCCGGTGCCTTAACCAACTTGGCGACTCCCCAAAGGTTCAAGTTCATAAAGCGGATGGCGCTCGAGCCCCCGCGTGACAAATCCGTGCATCGTGCCGGGCAGCTCTCCCAGCACGCGCTGCGCCTCGGCCTGCGACGCGAATTCAGCAAACACGCACGCCCCCGATCCCGTCATCCGCGCCTGCACGCGCCGCGCGCGCAGCCACGCGAGGTGCGCCGCAATCTCCGGGCAGCGCTTCACGGCCACGGGTTCGAGATCGTTCCCGCCCAAGCCGGAGAAAAAGGGCGGTATTTTGAGTCGTTTCGTATTTCGTGTCAATGCGTTATCGCCGAATACGGCGCGCGTCGAAAGCGCCACCGGCGGCACCAGCACCAGGTACCAGGCGTCGGGCAGCGCGAGCGGGCGCAGGCGCTCGCCAACGCCTTCGCCGATGGCGTTCTCGCCGAAGATGAAGAACGGGACATCGGCGCCCAGGCGCGCCGCGAGCGCGAGCAGGCGCTCGCGCGGCCAGCCTGCGCCCCACAAGCGGTTGAGGACGATCAGCGTGGTGGCGGCGTCGGACGAGCCGCCACCCATGCCGCCGCCGATCGGCAGGCGCTTGTCGAGCGCCAGGTCGGCGCCCAGCGTACTGCCGCACTCGGCCTGCAGCAGCCGGGCGGCGCGCACGCACAAGTCGTCGGCTTCGGCGACCCCCGGCAGCGGATCATGCCGCCGGATCTCGCCGTCGTTGCGCACGCGGATGCCGACGCGATCGCCGTGCGCGACCAGCCGAAACACCGTCTGCAGCTCGTGCATGCCGTCGGCGCGCCGGCCGAGCACGTGCAGGAAGAGGTTCAGCTTCCCCGGCGCCGGAAACCAGTTCATCGCCACGCGGAGATGGCGAGCCTCAGCTCCATCCCGGGATAGCGCAGGCGCAGGCGCGCGGGACGCTCGGACGCGTACTCCTGGTACTCGATCGTCCAGCCGTGCTGCTCGAGCGCGGCGAGCCGGCCCTGCGCGTCGTAGGTCGAGCGCGCCGGCGCGCCGTCCGCGGGCCGCGCGCGCACCCAGTCGGCGAGCCCCATGAGCGGCAGGCGAAAGCCCAGCACCTCTTCGGTCAGCGATTCGGCGTCGGCCGCGGTGTAGCGGCGATCGTCCGCGGTCACGAGCGTGACCAGCGCGTCGCGGCGCGTCACGCGCGCCAGCCCCTGGCCGAAGGGCGAGCTGATCAGCACCTCGTCGCGCGCCGCGTCATGACGCCAGGCGAGCTGTCCAGAGGCCGCCTCGCCACGGTATTGCGCCGCGAAGCGCGCCGTGAATTCGAATTCCACGCGCTCCCCCGGCGTGCGCGCGGTGAGCTCGGCGCACGCGGCAGCGGCCAGTGCGGCCGCAACGGCAAGTACGCGCAGGACCGGATTCACGTGTGGCGCCGACCCGGGCGCGCTAGGGGCGCAGGCGCTTCAGGGTCTTGTGCAGCGTCTCGTTCTCGGGGTGGCTCTTCTGCACTTCCTGCCACACGCGCTCGGCTTCGGCGCGCTCGCCCATCTTCCAGAGCACTTCCCCGAGGTGCGCCCCGATCTCGGCGTCAGGGCGCCCGAGGTAGGCGCGCCGCAGGTGCTCCTCCGCGCCCTTCAGGTCGCCCATGCGATAGAGCACCCAGCCCATGCTGTCGATGATGTAGAAGTCCTCCGGCGAGAGCTCCAGCGCGCGTTCGATGAGCTTCCTCGCCTCGGGCAGGCGCAGGTTGCGATCGGCGTACGAGTAGCCGAGCGCGTTGTAGGCGTGTGCATAGTCGGGTTTCAGGCGGATGAGCGTGCGCAGGCTCGACTCGAGGACATCGAAGCGTTCGAGCTTCTCGGCAGTGAGCGCATGATCGTAGAGCAGCTCGGGCTGCTCCGGCTGCGCCTGCAGCGCCTTGCCGAGGAGATCGAAGGCGTCGCGGTGCTGGTTGGCGTCGCGCAACAGCTGCGCTTCCGCGATCAGCACCGGCACGCGCTGCTCGCCCTCCGCCTCCAGGGCCCGCAGGTACGCGCGCGCCGCATCGAGCTTGCCCTGCTTGCCCATCACATTGGCGGCGCGCAGGCGCGCCTGCAGGTAATGCTCGCCGCGCGGAATGCTCTCGAACCACTGGATGGCTTCCTGCCACTTCTTCTGCTCCTCGGCCGCCTGCCCAAGCGTGAAGCGCACGCCGTGCGGATCGCGAAATCCCATGTCGAGCAGGCGCTTCAGGCTCGTTTCCGCAGTGGCGTAGTCCTTCAGCTGGAGGGCGAGCAGCCCGACTGCGTAGCGCACGTCGCCGTTGTCGGGATGCGCGGCCAGCAGCTTCTCGAATTGCGCGCGCGCCTCGGCGTACCGGCGTTCGCCGACGAGGAGCCGCGCGTAGGCGAGCCGCGCGTCGCGCGCCGCCGGATACGTCTCGAGGAACGCGGCGAGCGATCGGGCGGCGAGCTCGGGCGACTGGCGCTGCAGGATCTGCGCCTCGTATACGGCTGCCGCATCCCAGCCGGGACGCATCTGCGCCGCGCGCCGCGCGGCTTCCAGCGCGGCGGCGTCGTCGTTGGCGGCGAGCGCCGCCTGCGCGATGGCCAGCTGCGCCTGCGCAAGGCCGGGATGGCGCGCCGCGAGCGCGCGCACCACGCGCAGATTGGCACGCTTGTCGGGGTTGCCGGCGAGCAATCGCCCGAGCTGGAGGAAGCCGTTGGCCGCCGCGTCGCCGTCGCGATCGAGGAGCTTGGCGAGGTACGGCTGCGCATCGTCCACCCTGCGCGCGTTGACCAGCAGGACGGTCAGCGTCTGCAGCGCCTGCGCCGAGTCGGCGTCGGCTTCGTGCC
>Ga0224510_10001637_pt1 | contig 14440 bp, 11 predicted proteins | sample SF_May12_sed_USG_FD_170161 | JGI IMG/M metagenome (GOLD analysis project Ga0224510, IMG submission 170161) | Sediment microbial communities from San Francisco Bay, California, United States - SF_May12_sed_USGS_4_1 | ecosystem: Environmental > Aquatic > Marine > Sediment | place: USA: California... | reverse complement strand
CCGTGTTCCTGTCGACGGTCCCCGCCCGGACCGGGCGGAGATGGCCCGTCTGGTCGGGCGAGTCGACGGCTTGCTCGGTCGGGTCGACGACGATGAGGTCTCGGCGGCGGATGTACTGGCTTCGTTCGATTCCCCGGCCCGGGCGCTTCTGCGTGCCCGGCTCGAAGGATCCGCCGGCCGCCCGCTCTCCGACGTGGCGGCCTCCGAGATCGCCGGTGCATTCGGAGTGGCAGCCGGGCGCTACCTCCGATGCGCCGGGGGCAACCAGGAGCTTTCGATCGCCCTCGCATGCCGTCTTTCCGACGTGCGACTGTCGACCCCGGTTCGTTCCATCCACGGTGGCGACGTCACAACCGAATCCGGCGAATCGATTTCCGCGGACGTTGTGGTGGTCGCTGTGCCGCTCGGCGTCCTGGTGACGCTGGATCTCGCTCCACCCCTGCCGCCAGAGCTTCGATCGCTCGAGATGGGGTGGGCCGCCAAACAGGTGGTGGCTACGGCAGATGCACCACCGCTGCTGGCCCGCCAGCAGCTCGTACCACCCATCTGGTGGTGGACGGGCCTGGGCGATGGTGGAATGGCGCGACGAGTGGTGACTGCGTTTGCCGGCACCAGAGAGTCGGTGCTCGCGGTCCGAGGGTCGTGGTCGCTCGATCGTGTTGTGCCTGAGGTTGAGACGATTGGGACGCCACGCGTCGTCGACTGGTCGGAGGATCGGTGGGCGAGCGGCTGTTACTCGTCGCTCGGTCCCGGTCAGCGTCCGCTTCTCGAGTTCTTCGAACGCCCTCATGGCCGGATGGTCTTTGCGGGAGAACACACAGAGGCGGGCGGCACGATCGATGCCGCCATACGCAGTGGCCGGCAGGCGGCGGTACGCGCCGAGACGTTGGTTCTCTGAGCGAGCACCTGCGGACTGGGTTTGGCTCTGGGTCACCGATAGGTGGCGCCAGGTGGGCGGGCGCTGAGGGAGAGCCGGCCGGAATACGGTCCGTTCCCCGGTTCGGTGATAGCTGAGGTCGCCTCCCATGGCCCGCCCCAGGCGCCACATGAGACCCGTCGATCTTGTCGGCGATGGCCCGGTCACTTCGCATCCGCAAGCGCCACCAGCACACGGCAGCCATGCCAAAGGCCACGATTCCGGATGACGCGGCAACGTCGGAGGATCGCCAGGCAGCCGCGGTGACGATGCCGCCGATTGCGAATGTGACCCACATCGTGAGCCGGAGCAGATCGCGCCCGGTGCGCCATGTCCTTGGGAGAGGCGCCGAACGAACCGTCACGACCTGCCGGCCGCACTGAGTGTGTGGTTGTCTTCTTGCCGACCGTGGGCTCACTCGCCTCCCTGCGCCTGGAGTGTCTGCGGCAGGAATCCAGGGATTCTCAAGGGGCGAGCGCGGCCTCGAACTTCGCCTGCAGCCAAGGTCCGGCCGTGATCGCGGGGAAGGCGGGCCGCCCGCCGGGATCGGTGAGGATCGGTTCGATCGTGGCGTCCCAGTCGGGGTTGTGGAAGAAGGCGATCGATGCCCGCCGCCTGCCTTCCGGATCGGCGACGACCCGGTGGAGGGCGGATTTCCACCGCCCGTTGGTCCAACGATGCATCAGGTCCCCGATGTTGATCACGAACCCATCACCTACCGCGGGAATCCGGAGCCAGCGTCCGTCCACCCACACCTCGAGACCGCCGACGGCGGGGTCGGGCCTGAGAATTGTGAGGGTTCCGTAATCGGCATGAGCGCCCGCCCGGATCGAGACGGATCCTTCCGGATAGTCGAGGGCGCGCAGCGCCGACAGGTGCTCGCGGGTGAATGGCTCGAAATACGCCCGATCGAGCCCGAGAGCCTCGGCGAAGAGGGACAGCAACGCGTCGGCCAGTGATTCCATGTGCGAGTAGTAGGAGAGCCAGGCCGGCCTCAACTCGTAGGGTTCCGTGGGCCAGATCCGATCGAAGCTTCCGAAGCCGGTGCCGGGTCCGCGGTTGGGTGGGCCCAGGTTGAATGACTGTTTGGCGTCGGGAGCGTCCTCGCCGTCGTGGCGCGTCCTGCCGAGCGCCTCTGCGGCGACTGGGTCGTAGCCATACGGCACACCTTCGGCTCGAACGGCGAGTTTCGATGAGAGGGGGAGATCGAAGAACTGTCTCGCAGTGGACCACGCCGCCTCGACGACCGGCTCGGGAACGCCGTGATCGGCCACGACGAAGAAGCCGGTGGTCTGGCATGCTCGGCCGATCCTCGCCGCGGCCGACGGGTCGGCGAGGCCTATCACTGGGATCTCCATGCGGTCATTCTGGTCTGCCCGGACGAGGATCGCTCCTAGACTGAATCTTCGTTCAGGAAACGAGGATCGGATGTCGGTGCGGCTGTCGGAGGACGATCTGGAGATCCAGGCCCGGGCGCGGCTCTTTGTCGACGAAGAGCTCATTCCGTGGGAAGTGCACGCCGAGATGCACGACGGCGAGTTACCCGAAGAGGTGAGTGCTCGTCACGAGCAAAGGGCGCGCGAACTCGGCCTCACGGCGATCAATCAGCCGACCGAGCTGGGCGGCCACGGCTACTCCACCCTTCAGCAGGTGCTGATTCAGGAGCAGGCCGGGCGAGCCACCAACGCCCTCGGATGGGTGGTGTCGACGCCGGCTGCATGGTTCTCGGCCGTGGCCACGCCGTTCCAGTTGGAGCAGTATGTCGTACCCACCATCGCCGGGGAACGGCATGAGTGTTACGCCATCACCGAAGAACACGCCGGGTCCGATGTCGATGCCATCGTCGCCACGGCCAGGCGGGACGGTGACGAGTACGTGCTGAACGGGATCAAGTGGCACGTCACATCGGCGAACCTCGCCGACTACGTGTTCTTCCAGGCAAAGCTGACCGACGGTCCTCATGCCGGGGACCACGCGCTGTTCATCGTCGACATGGATACGCCCGGTGTCCGCCACATCCGGACGCCGTCGTACACGCACACCTACTCACATCATCATTGGGAGATGGCGTTCGAGGACGTCCGAGTGCCCGCTTCCCACCTGGTCGGGAGCGAGGGCGATGGCATGTCGTTCACGTATGAGTGGTTCCGATACGAACGGTTGATGATCGCTGCTCGTTGCTGTGGTGCTGCCGAGCGGCTGATAGAAGAGGCGCAGGAGTTCGCTGAGAGCCGGATCGTGTTCGGCGAAACGCTCGCAGATCGTCAGGCCGTTCAATTCATGCTGGCCGACTCTCTCACGGAGTTGTGGGCGGCGCGCCTCATGACATACGAAACGGCCCGCGAGATCGATGAGGGGACCGATTTGAAGACCGTGCACGCCCACTGTTCCATGGCGAAGCTCTATGCATCCGAGATGGCGGGACGGGTCGCCGATCGCGCCGTTCAGATCTTTGGCGGCCGGGGCTACATGCGTGAGAACGTGGCGGAGCGCTTCAACCGTGAGTTGCGGGTCGACAGGATCTGGGAGGGGGCGTCGGAAGTGCAGAGGGTGATCATCGCCGCCCAACTCCGCAAGCGCGGCCTCGCCCCCCTCACCCACTGACCCCCAAGGAGGGTTCAGACGTCGGTGAGCTTGTAGAGGCGATTGTGGGGGACCGTCGGCGGTGTCATCGGCCGATCGAGATACGCCTTGGCGACCAAACCGAGGAACTGGTACATCGTTGTCTCCATGGGAGACAGGGGACCGGGCCGAAACCCCCGATTGACCGTGGCGCGCTGGACCTGCTCGCAGGCGGTCCAGTCCTCCTTGTTGGTGATGTCCCAGAAGTCGGTGGCATAGTCGGTGCTGAATCCGTCCGCCTCGAACGAATCGGGGGCCCACAACCAATCGCATTCGATGAACGTGCGGTCGGGCGCCAGCGGGACGATGCGGTGGGTCATCACATAGTCGGGATGGGCGGACACCAGCAGGTTCGGCCACAACCCCACATACACGACTTCGCGCAGATGGCGATCCTCCAGGAGGCGGAACGCCACCCCGAGAGACTCGCCGGAGAGCGACATCGTGGACGCGTGGTCCTTCAGGTACATCGTGCCACCACACCACAGACCGGTGGGCTGGTGGTCGGCGCCCGAATCGTGAGGCGTCACCTCGCACAACTCGGGGTGGATCGATGTGCAGTGGTAGCACTCGTGGTAATTCTCGGTGACGAGCTTCCAATTCGCCTTCACCTCGTAGGCGTGGCGGGCGCCCAGCCTCAAGCGTTCGGGTTCGTAGCGGGCGAGCAGCTCCGACGCGTTGCCAAACGTCGCGGTCAGATCGGGTGCGACTCCCGACGGGTCCAGGAACGCCCATCCCATCCACGTTCCCGCCCGGATCGAGACCAGGCCCCACTGTGACGCCTCGAAGTCGTCGGTCTGCGTGAGCAGCGGGGCGGTACGCAGTTCGCCGTCGAATCGGTACGCCCACGAGTGGTAGGGACACCGGATCTGGCGCGCGTCGATGGCGTCGCCGGGCTCGACGAGAATGTGGCCGCGGTGCCGGCACACATTCGAGAAGGCCCGCAGTGTCCCATCCTGATCACGAGCGAGCAGCACACTCTCGCCGCCGTGGTCGATTGCCCGGAGTTGACCGGGCAGTGCCAGATCGTCCGTGCGCCCGACACATACCCACCCGGACTCGAAGATTGTTTCCCGCTCCCAGGCGAACACGTCCGCTGATCGGTAGGCGTCGGCGGGAAGGGTGCGGCTGTTCCCGAATTCGGCAGCGACGGCTTCGATGGCGTCCAGATCGAGTGGGGCGGGCACGGTCCTCTCCTGTTTCCGGGGCAGGATCGAGTCTAGGTCGATAAACTGAACGACGGTTCAGAAAAAAGGAGTGACATCATGGTCGCCGGCACCCACCTGGCGCTCGCGGATCGCATCATCGATCGGGAGCGAGCTCTGTTTCACGAGCGCATGGGACGCTCGGCGGAGATGACCCGTGCGGCCGGGGCGCTCGCCGGCGGTGTCTCGTCGAGCTGGCAGATCACAGACCCGCATCCCATCTGGATCGACCGGGGTGAAGGGTCGAAGGTGTTCGACGTCGACGGGAACGAATACGTCGACTACCACGGTGGATACGGGGCCATGCTCGCCGGTCACGCCCACCCTGCCATTGTCAGAGCCGTGTCGGACCGGGTACGGAAGGGCACACACTTCGCCCAGCCTGTGGAGGACGCCATGGTGGTGGCCGAAGAGCTCCGCCGGCGGTACGGCATGCCGCTGTGGCGCTTCGGGAATTCGGGAACCGAGTGCACGATGGACGCCGTCCACCTCATGCGCGCCTACACGGGCCGCGACCTCATCCTCAAATTCGAAGGCGCGTATCACGGTCACCACGATTCGGTACAGGTGTCGACATGGGTCGTCGAAGGTCTCGGATCGGCGCGGCGGCCAAAGAGCGTGGCGTACTCACCGGGGATCCCACAGGCGATCGTCGACCTCACCCTGATCGCCCCGTTCAACGACCTCGAGGCCGTTGAGGCGATCTTCGCCGAGCATCCGGGTCAGATCGCCGGAATCATCCTCGAGCCCGTCCTGATGAACTGCGGCATCCTCACCCCAGAACCAGGGTTCCTCGAAGGGCTGCGACGGATCACCACCGACAGCGGCGCCCTCCTCACCTTCGACGAGGTGAAGACCGGGCTGACCCTGGGGAGAGGTGGCGCCACTCGGCGGTTCGGCGTCACACCCGACCTCGTGTGCCTGGCCAAGGCGGTCGGCGGTGGACTTCCGGTGTCGGCCATCGGCGGCTCCGAGGAGGTGATGGGCCTCATCAGCAAGGGCGTTTACGAGCAGGTGGGCACCTTCAATGGCAACCCGCTGGGGATGGCTGCCACCCGGGCGATGCTGACCGAGGTCCTGGTGGACGACGTCTATGACCATCTCGAGGCGATCGAGCGTCGAATGGGTGACGGTGCGCGACGGATCGTCGAGGAGTATTCGCTGCCTGCCTACGTCGTCGACCTGGGCGCCAAGGGATGCATCACCTACAGCGAGCGCAGGATTCGAAACTACCGTGACTTTCTCGAATCGTTCAACGAGAAACACTCGCTCGCCTCCTGGCTCATCCAGTTCAACCGCGGCGTCTTTCTTCCGCCGTTCGCCAAGGGCGAGCAATGGCTGATGTCGGTCCAGCACACCGAAGCAGACATCGATCGATATCTCGACACGTTGGAGGTCTTTGCCAAGGCCATCACCGGGCGAACGGGATAGCATCGCCCGATGGCAGGAGGTTCCGTTCAACTCGTTGGCTTGGAGAAGCGCTTCGCCGAGGTGCTGGCGGTCGACTCGATCGATCTGGAGATCGGCGCCGGGGAATTCTTCTCGCTCCTGGGTCCTTCGGGGTGCGGAAAGACGACCACCCTTCGTCTGGTGGCCGGATTCGAACGCCCCACTGCAGGCCAGATCCTCATCGACGGGGTGGACGCCGCCGACACGCCGCCTCACAAACGTCCGGTTTCGACGGTCTTCCAGTCATACGCTCTGTTCCCGCACATGACGGTCGGCGAGAACGTTGCTTTCGGTCTCAAATACCAGAACGCCACCAAGAGCGAGATGGCGGACCGGGTGGGGAAAGCGCTCGAGTTGGTACAGCTGAGCGGGCTGGACAAACGTAAGCCCAGCCAGCTGTCGGGCGGTCAGCAGCAACGGGTGGCCCTTGCCCGGTCCCTGGTCCTCAATCCATCGGTGCTGCTGCTCGACGAGCCCCTCGGTGCCCTGGACGCCAAACTCCGGAAGGCCCTCCAGGTCGAGTTGAAGACCCTCCAGGAGGAAATCGGAATCACGTTCATATACGTGACCCACGATCAGGAAGAGGCCCTCACGATGAGTGACCGGCTGGCTGTGATGAACCATGGGCGGGTCGAACAGCTCGGAACCCCTGCCGAGGTCTACGAAGAGCCAACCACCGAGTACATCGCCGACTTCCTCGGATCGTCCAATCTCATGAATGGGGAGGTCGTCGGCCACGACAACGGGGCGTGCATCGTGAACCTCGGCGGTCTCCGCTTGAGGGCGGGAGCTGGTCGGACCGACGCCCAAGGAGCGGTGAGCCTCTGTATCCGTCCTGAACGCGTCCTGTTGGGTGGGACTGGAGCGAACGACCTGCCCGGCGTCGTTGACAGGGTGGTGTACAAGGGCCCGCTTCTCGAGGTGCTCGTGCACGTCGACGGGATCGGAGAACTGCAGGCCGTGGTACCCAATCACGGTGACGGGGCAGGGCCCTCGCGGGGCAGCCGAATCGCGCTCGGCTTCCCGCCGGAGGCGCTCCGCGTGCTGGCGTGACCGAGCGGAGAGCCGCCTCGAGTGGGGCGCAAGGGTGCGGCTGCTTCGTGGCCGGTGCCGGTTTCCTGATCGCGGCCGCGCTCTTGTCGGTGGCCGTCCTCTGGGGTTGGCGCAGCTTCACGGTCGTCTCTTCGTGGGAGCGGACGTCCGGCCTGGTCGTGGACCTCGTCGACAGCACCGACGGGGACACGCATGCGCCCGTGGTCGCCTACGACCCGGGGCCGGGCGATGACCGACGATTCGAGCACAACGTCTTCAGCGCCAACGCCCGCATCGGAGACACCGTCGATGTCGTCTTCAACCCCGACGATCCATCCGAGGCGGTCATCTACAGCCTCGTGGGGTTCTGGCTCGGTCCTGCGTTCTTGCTGGCCGGCGGCCTCTTGACTGTGATCGTCACCATGGGCGGGGTTGCGGCCTCTCGGCGTCGGGGTCGTACCGCTGCGACCGCGGCACCGGTACGGGGGGACACGCGCGCTGCCGAGTTCCGACGTGTGGAAACCGACATCGATGCCAAGGGCACCTTCAGCTGGCGGATCATCGCCCGCGGCGACGACGGAGAGGAGTACTCGAGCCCGTGGCTCGACGAGGATCCACAGATGGCCCTGATGGAGAGGGGCTACGGGGTCGTACTCGTTCCCACCGACCAGGGTTGGGTCGTCGAAGCGACCTGATCAGATCTCGATGCGCGTCAGGGCAGCGGCGGCCGAATCGCCGGATCCTTCTTGGCGGCCGAACTTCCTGAGGATCAGGGCGGCGATCGTGACAGCGCTGAGCGTGGCGAGCAAGAGCAGGCTGGCGAGAGCGTTGAGCGATGGCGGTGGCGCCACCCTCGCCCCCGAGTACAGCCGTACGGGAATCGTGATAGAGCTCGCCCCGCCGGCGAGGAACTGGCTGATCACGAAGTCGTCGATCGAAATGGCGAAGACGATCGCAAAAGAACTGAAGATGGCAGGCGCCAGCAGCGGTAACAACACGCGGCGGAGCGACTCCCATGGTGAGGCGCCGAGGTCCATGGCTGCTTCCTCGTAATCCCTTCCGATCGCGAACAGCCTGCCCCGCACGATGATCACGACGAACGAGATCGCGAACGTGACGTGGCCCAGGAGTTGGGTACCGGTCCCGAACGGTACGAAGTCGTAGAGGTTCGCGAACACCAGGAAGAGGGCGACGCCCATCACTATCTCGGGCGTCACCAGCGGTACGAGCATGAGAAAACCGGCCGGTCTTGCGCCGCGGCCTCGCCAGCGGGCGAGTCCGATGGCCAGCGCCACCCCGATCGGGGTCGCCACCAGCATGGTGAGTGCTGCCAGCCGCAGGCTCTGTTGAAGAGCGAGGATGAGCGAGTCGTCTCGGGCCACCGATGCCGGATCGTCGAGGTACCACCGGAGAGAAAAACCCTGCCACGTACTTCGGGAGCGCCCTGCGTTGAACGAGAACTGGACGGCGATGAGCACCGGGAGGAGCGACCAGACGAGGTAGGCGATCGTGATCACCCGCAGCCAGCGGGGTTTCCCCCAGGGGTTGGCGAACCAGGCCTTCACTCGCGGGCCTCTTTCGTGACCTTCTGGATGTTGAGGAGGTAGTAGAGCATCAGAACCGCGATGGCGACCATCAACACGATGGTGAGGGCGGCGCCATCGCCGCCCTGGCTGCTGGTCTGGTTGATGAACTGGTCGATCTGGTTCCCGATCATGCGCGTCCTGGGGGATCCTGAGAGGAGGTTCGGTGTGTAGTAGTCACCGAACATGGGGAGCATGATCAACACCACACCTGCAAGGATCCCCTGCTTCGACATGGGCAGGGTCACCCTGAGGAAGGACTGGACAGGGCTCGCTCCGAGGTCCCGCGCCGCCTCGAGGACCTGTTTGTCCATTCGATCGAGCGACGCATAGAGGGGGAGGATGAAGAAAGGCAGATAGCCGTACACCAGCCCGAGGATGACCACTTCGTGGCGACCCCCCAGCCAGTCTTGGGGAGCGAACCCGATCGCTTCCACGAATCGATTGACCCATCCGTCGGGTCCCAACAGATTGACCCAGGCCAGCATCCGCATGAGGTAGTTGATCCAGAACGGAGCGAGAAGGCCGGTGAGCCACAACCCCTTGTGTTTCTGAACCCGACGAGCGACGAAATAGGCGACCGGGTATCCGATGATCACGCACAACAGTGAGGCCACTGCGACGTACACGATGGTGCGTGCGGCGATGCGTCCCAGCTGACCTCCGAAGATCCCGGCCAGCACTCGCCCGAAGCTGGATGGATCCCACTGCAGTGGATTCCATTCGGGCACAGGTTTGAGGAAGATGGGATCGAGGTCTCCCATGGCGACCGCGATGACCGCATAGAACGGAACCAGGAAGAGGAGGGCCAACCAGATGAGCCCAGGTGCGGCGAACGCCGGCCACACCCAGGCTCTCTGACCTACGGCCTGCGTCTCGGCCGCTTGTACGTTGGTCGGCATCGACCTTCGGTCAGCCGCCGGCCTGGACCCGGGCCCAGGCGTCCAACAACATCTTCTCCTGTTCGGCGTTGAGCTGGATCGGCACCTCGCCGCGGTCGTTGTCGAAGTCCTCGGGGAGCACGATGGCAGACGACAGATACTCGGGTACCCACTCGTCGGCGACCAGGCTGTCGACGTCGAGACCGTTCTGGGGTGGCTGATAACCGACCCAACCGAAGTTGTTCACGGCGTTGGTCTCGTCGAGCATGAAGTTGAGGAACTGGTGGGCGAGAACCGGGCTTTCGGCACCCTTCAGCACGGCGATCGTGTCGTTGGCGATGTTGGCTCTCACGGTGCCTTTGCCGTGGGCCGGCCACAGGTATCGAGTCACCGACGGGTCACCGTCCTCCGGGAAGTAGTACGGGGCCGCGACGATGTCGCCCGACCATGACATGTGCAAGCCGTACTTGCCTTCCGGGATCCCTGCATAGGCGCCGTCGATCGAATAGCGGATGTCCATGAGGTCCACCAGTTCGAGAAGTGCGTCGGCGGCGGCGTCCACCTGTGCCTGCGTGGCGTCGGGGGTGTTCCCTACGCCCTGGCGGTGCATCACCATGTGCAACGTCTCTCTGAAATCGTCGTACAGCCCGGTGATGCCCTTGTATTTGGGGTTCCAGAACACGTCGTAGGGGTTGTCGATGTCCACGTCGGCTGAGTCGACCATGTCCTCGCGCCAGGCGATTCCGGTCTGGTACACCGTGTAGGGGACGGAGTACTGAGACCCTTTGTCATAGAAGGGGTCCGCCAGCTGGGGCCACACGTTGGCCAGGTTGGGGATGTAATCGTGGTTGATGGGCTGGATGAGCTGTCCCGCCACCGATTTACCGACCGTCGATGCAACGGGGAACCAGACGTCGAAGTTCACTTCGCCCGAGATCAGCTTCTGAAGGGCTTCTTCCTCGTTGAAGTAGGTGGTGAGCTCGATGTCCACCCCGAGAGCGGCCTTCGCCTCCTCGATCGTGTCCGGGTTGAGATAGTCGGCCCAGTTGTAGATCTTGAGCGGCCCGGCTTCGGCAGCCATGCCGGACTCGATCATCGGGTTGGAGTCGGAGAGCGGCTGGGTTGCGGGGTTGGAGGGGGTACCGATGACCACTTCGGCGACCGCGTCTTCACCTCCGTCTCCACATGCCGCGAGGAGGGCAGACATCACCGGCAGACTGGCGCCCACCGCTCCGGCCCGCCACAGGAACTCTCGGCGGGAGTACAACCTCCTGCGGGTTCTCGGGTCCCAGTTCTCTCTCGGGTGGAATGCCATGACGCCCTCCTGGACAGCCGGGTTGTCTGAACCGCCGTTCAGGGAAGCGACGTTAACGGCGTCTCTCTCCAGATGTCGTCATAACTGGGGAGCTTGTTCACCGGCCGCCGTGCCCCCCGGGGTCATCTCCGTTCGAGGGAACCCACACCGGAGCGAAGGGCCCGATTGGCGACGTCGCGACAAATCGAGCGCATCACGTCGGGTGTGACGTACGAGTCGCCCAGCAGCACCTGGAGGGCGAGCCCGTCGATGAGCGAGCTCAGCATCACGGAAAACGCCTCCGGGTCACCGTGCAAGAAGACACCCTCCGATACCCCGGCCCGCACGACGTCGGCGATCAACCCGCGGAAGTCTGCGTCGAGGCGCTCTCGCTCGCGGGCCAGCGAAGGGTCGTGGCGTGATCGCGCCCACATCTCGAGCCACAGTTGCCACTCGCTGTCCGAACTGGCGATCCCGCCAGGAGGGATGCTCGCCTCGATCACCACCTCGAGGCGTTCTGTGGCGGTTTCGGCTCCGTCGAGCCGGCCGGCGATGTGATCGAAGAAACGCTGGTCCTGGTACGACAGGGCCTCAGCCAGAAGCGAGTCCTTGGTGGGGAAGTAATAGAGGATGAGCGCCGGGCTCGAACCGATCTCCGCCGCGATGTCGGCGATGCGCGCATCGCAGATCCCGCGCTCGGCGATGACCTTGCCGGCCGCCTCCAGGATCTGGCGTCTGCGCTCCTCGGTGATGCGCGGGCGTGCCACGTCCGACACGTTAGCGAAGCCCGATGTCTGGTCGATCAGCGGCGGGATTCCATGGGCTAGCCTGAACCGCCGTTCAGTCAACCCCGGCGCTCAGAGATGGCTGATCTATCTCCCATGCTGGAAGCCACCCATGTGGCAGTCGTCGGGGCCAGTGCGCGCCCCGGGACGGTAGGCCACCATGTAGTGCGTCACCTCCGGGAAGGTGGGTTCGGTGGGGCCCTCACGCTCGTCAATCCTCGCTACGACGAGGTCGAAGGACTCGAGTGCGTACCCACACTCGCCAAGCCGGTGGATCTGGCTGTGCTTGCCGTGTCGAACGAACTGCTGATGCAGCAGGTGGGCGTAGCCGTGGAGGCGGGTGCCCGCAGCCTGGCCATATTCGCCAGCTGCCACGGTGAGACTCCGGAGGGCCGGCCGCTGGTCGAGGCGATCGCTACGACGGTTGCGGCGGCGGGGTTGCCCGTGTGTGGAGGCAACGGCATGGGGTTCGTGAATGTCGAGCGCTCACTACGGGTCTGCGGGTTCCATCAACCGTGGGGTCTGAGGTCCGGTGGTGTGGCGTTCCTCACCCACTCTGGCTCGATCTTCTCTGCCATGCTCCACAACCATCGAAGCCTGGATTTCAATCTCGTGGTTTCCACCGGAAACGAACTGGCAACCGGTCTCGACGACTACCTCGCATACGCGGTGAATCTCGACTCCACCTCCGTAGTGGGGATGTTTCTCGAAACGGTCCGCAGGCCCGAGGCCATGTCGGCCGCCCTCACCCAGGCGGCCGAGCGCGGGCTACCGGTGGTGGCGCTCAAAGTGGGTCGGAACGAGAGGTCCAAGGCGGCGGTGGCGACCCACAGTGCCGCCATCGCCGGCGAATACGCCGCCTTCGAGGCTTTCGCTGCCGATCATGGCGTACACCTGGTCGACACCATGGAAGAGATGGCGGACACACTGGCCGTGTTCTCGGGCGGCCGCCGAGCCGGTGGAGGCCGGCTGGGTTCGGTCCACGATTCCGGTGGAGAACGGTCGCTCCTCATCGACACCGCCGAGCGTGTCGGCGTGCCGCTCTCAGACATCGGAGAGGCGACGGCGTCGCGACTCGAGGCAGTTCTCGACCCCGGGCTCGAACCTCAGAATCCCGTCGACGCCTGGGGAACCGGCCGGGAAGCCTCCGAGGTGTTTCGGGAGGCCGCCCTGGCCCTCGCCGACGACTCAGACGTGGCGGTGCTGGCGCTCAGCGTCGATTTGACCGCCGAGGAGAACGAGGACGAGGCCTGGACGCCTGTGATCCTCGACATCGCCGCATCCACTCCCAAACCCGTGGTGGTGCTCGCAAACCTCGCCCCGGCAGTCGACGCCACCCAGGAGCGTCGCCTCATCGACGCCGGGATCCCGGTGCTGCGCGGGACCGAGTCCGGTCTCGTCGCCATCAAGCATCTGCTCCACCATCGGAAGCGTCCGCGCGGGCAGAGGATTCCCGATGCGCAGCCCGTCCGCAGCCGATGGCTGGGAGCGCTCACGACCGGTGCGGCCCTCGGTGACGAGGCGGCGCTCGAACTGATGGCCGATTTCGGCCTTCCGGTCATCGACACCCGGCGTGCCGGGTCAGAGGACGAAGCGGTCGCTGCCGCTGCCGCGTTCGGGGTTGCCGTCGCCCTCAAGACTCGCTCCGGCCTCGCCCACAAATCGGAAGCCGGCGGGGTGGAACTGGGGTTGCGCGGCGAAGGCGACGTACGCGCCGCCTACCGCCGCCTCAGCCGGCTTGGCCCTGACGTACTGGTCCAGAAGATGGCGCCGTCCGGTGTCGAAGTGGCTCTGGGGATCGTGCGAGATCCGACCCACGGACCGATGGTCGTGATTGCGGCCGGGGGAGTGCTCGTCGAGTTCTTCGACGATCGGGTGGTGGCTTTGCCGCCGATCACCGCCCATCGGGCCGGCGAGTTGATCGATCGACTGCGCATCAGACCGCTCCTCGATGGTGTCCGTGGATCGCCCGCCCGGGACGTGGGGGCACTCGTGGACGCCGTGGTGGCGCTCGGAGAACTGGCGCGATCGGTGGCTGATGTCATCGACTCGGTCGACGTGAACCCGGTCGTCGTGCACAGTGACGGATGTGTCGTGGTCGATGCCCTCGTTCTCGCCCGGACTCGCCGGTGACGCATCCCACTCGGTTCGACCGAACCATTCTGCTGGTGGCGGCAGCGGTGCAGACCGTGGGTCTGGGAACCGTGGTGGCGCTGCTCGCCGATCTCCAGGACGCCTACGGCTTCGAGTCGTGGGGACTCGGACTGATCGGTGGCATTGCCTTCGGTGCGTCGTTCGTGTCCTACCTGACGCTGTCGCGTCTGGCCGATCGTGGTCATGCAAAGCGAATGCTGGTGCTCGGGTCGTTGGGCGCCGGAGCCGGGCTGGTGTGGGCGGCGTTCGGGACCAGTCTGTGGTCTCTGGTCGCGGCGCGAGCCTTGTTCGGACTGGCCGAAGGGGCGGCCGTTCCGGCTGCTCGGAGGATCATGCTCGACTGGTCGCCTCACGAACCGGGCAAGGAACTGGGACGCCTGATCTCGGCGTCGGTTTCCGGATTTGTGATCGGGCCGCTCGCCGGCGCGGTACTGGCGGAGAACTTCGGTCTTCGTGTGCCATTTCTTGCCCCCGCCGTGCTCCTTGCGGTGACACTGCCCTTCTTGTTCCGGATCACGC
>Ga0224510_10001636_pt1 | contig 14442 bp, 9 predicted proteins | sample SF_May12_sed_USG_FD_170161 | JGI IMG/M metagenome (GOLD analysis project Ga0224510, IMG submission 170161) | Sediment microbial communities from San Francisco Bay, California, United States - SF_May12_sed_USGS_4_1 | ecosystem: Environmental > Aquatic > Marine > Sediment | place: USA: California... | reverse complement strand
GAGGGTGGTGCATGACAAAGAACTGGTACGTCATCCATACGTACGCGGGTTTTGAGGGGCGGGTGAAGACCAGCCTGATGGAACGGGCGAATCAAATGGGACTTGTTGAAAAGGTCGGACAAGTGCTTGTTCCAACAGAGGATGTGATCGAAATTAAAGATGGTAAGCGACGGACTTCACGGCGAAAGTTTTTTCCGGGCTACGTTCTCATTGAGTTGGAGTCGCCATTAGAGGATGAGACCTTGCAAATGATCAAGGAGACTCCAAAGGTGACGGGATTTGTAGGGGGAGGTACGGTCCCAATACCGCTCACCAGCGAGGAAGTGGAATCGTTGCTCAAGCAAGTTGATGCGGGTCAGGCTGAGCCTCGGGAGCAGATCAAATTTATCAAAAGTGACAACGTTCGCATTATCGATGGCCCCTTCCTTGGGTTTAATGGCGTGGTTGATGAAGTCGATCAAGACCACAGTCGGTTGAAGGTGATGGTGAGCATCTTTGGTCGGTCGACTCCGGTTGAGCTAGGGTTTTTACAGGTTGAACGGATATAAGCCGATCGGTTGCCGTCGGATTGGGGTCATGATTGACGGCTAAGTGCTGAATACCGGTCGTGTAAGGAGAAAGAGAACGACATGGCGAAAGAAGTATCGGCGCAGATCAAGTTGCAGATTCCGGCCGGGAAGGCCAATCCAGCCCCGCCTGTCGGCCCGTCGTTGGGCCAGCACGGCGTCAACATTATGGAATTTTGTAAACAGTTTAATGCCAAGACTCAGAAGGAGGGGGATAGCATTATCCCCGTCGTCATCTCCGTCTACAAAGATCGCACGTTTAGCTTCATCATGAAGACGCCCCCTGCTTCGGATCTCCTGAAGAAGGCTGCCGGGATTATTAAAGGTTCTGGCGTGCCCCAAAAAGATAAGGTGGGAATGATCACCAGGCAGCAGTTGAACGAGATTGCGCGCAAGAAGTTGGCCGATTTGAACGCGGCTGATGTCGAGGGAGCGGCCAAGATCATTGAGGGGACTGCTCGCAGTATGGGAGTCGTCATCCAAGGATAATTTCGGGAATGAAGGAGCGGCAGGCATGGGGAAAAAAATGAATGCGGCGATCAAGAATGTTGAGCCGCGTGGCTATGCATTGCGTGAAGCCGTCGAAACGGTCAAGCAATCAGCCTTTGTCAAGTTTGATGAGTCGGTTGATCTGGCGCTCAGACTGGGGATCGATCCGAAGCGCTCGGATCAATTGGTTCGAGGAACGGCCTCGCTTCCTCATGGGACGGGGAAAAAGGTCCGTGTTCTCGTCTTTGCGAAGGGTGAGAAGGAGCAAGAAGCGCGGCAGGCGGGAGCCGACTACGTGGGGTCAGATGACTTGATGGAGAAAATTAAGGGCGGATGGATGGATTTCGACTGCGCGATTTCCACTCCGGACTTGATGGCGTCGGTTGGAAAGCTCGGTAAGGTGCTTGGGCCTAGGGGTCTAATGCCGAATCCCAAGACGGGTACCGTCACCTTCGAAGTTGGGAAAGCTGTTGCGGATATCAGGAAAGGCCGTGTTGAGTTCAAGGTTGAAAAAGCTGGTATCGTGCACGTGCCAATCGGTAAGGTGTCCTTCGAGCCAACGAAGCTGTACGACAATGCATCCGCGATCATTGAGTCCGTCATCAAGGCAAAACCCGCCTCGTGCAAAGGGCGTTATCTTAAGAGCGCCACGATTTCGAGTACGATGGGTCCGGGTGTGAAATTAGACACCACCGCACTGGCAAAACAATGGGGCTAATCGAACGTCATTTATCGTCACGTGAACATCTGGATAATTTTATGTTCCTCGATTGACGGTTGGCGATTTTGGAAGAGGGAGAGCGATGAAGAAGGAAGAGAAGGTTGCGGCAATAGCGGAATTGGCTGAAAAGTTTGGCCGCGCGCGTCTAGCTATCTTGACGGAATGCGTTGGTCTTCCAGTCAATCAAGTTACGGAGTTGCGCAAGCAACTCCGTGGCGCCAAGGCTGAATATCGAATCATAAAAAATACCCTAGCTGCTCGCGCTGCAGAGGGGACGGTATTGGCCGGACTCAAGACGCATCTGAAAGGTCCAACCGGTGTCGTTATTGGGTATGACGACCCAGTATTGCCGACAAAGATCTTAAAAGATTTTATCGGTGCGGAAAAGCGTGAGGAGAAGATTCGGATGACGGCCGGCGTGCTGGAGGGTAAGATTCTCCAGCCGGATGAGCTGACCGCCGTTGCGAAACTGCCCCCAAAAGAAGTGCTTGTTGCCATGTTGCTTTCGGCCATGCAGGGGCCGATTCGTGGAGTCGTGTATACGTTGAATGCAGTCTTGTCGAAGTTTGTACGAGTCATTGCAGCCATTCAGGATAAACGGAAAGGAGAAGGGGACATGCCAGCTACAGAGGGGAAATTGTCACAAGAGGAATTGATTAAGGCGATTGAAAGCATGAGTGTGCTGGATCTCGCCGAACTGGTGAAGGGTTTGGAGACTCGGTTTGGTGTGACGGCGGCAGCTCCGGTTGCGATCGCTGCGGCGCCGGGTGGAGGAGGCGGAGCTGCAGCCCCTGCTGAGGAAAAGACGGAGTTTGATGTCGTTCTCGCGTCTGCGCCTGCTGATAAGAAAATTCAAATCATTAAAGTGGTGCGAGAGCTGACGAGTCTTGGACTTAAGGAAGCAAAGGATCTTGTCGAGGGGGCGCCGAAGCCAATCAAGACTGGGGTGGCCAAGGAAGAGGCTGACACGATCAAGAAGAAGCTCGAAGAAAGCGGTGCAAAGGTCGAAGTCAAGTAGGCAAGAAATTCGTCATAGTCGTGGGTCATTTGTTGGTTGATGGGGGCGTGTTTCTCGCCCCGCATCATCCTGTTTCAACCGGCGACAGCTGTTCACCGCCAACCAGCGTGGAGGGGGAGGAATGTCCGAAACGACTCTGCAGGAGTTCGTCGAGCGAAAAGATTATTCTCGCATCCGCACGAACATCGATATCCCAGATCTGATCGAGATTCAGAAGCGTTCCTATGAAGAGTTTTTGCAGCTTGAGGCGGAGCCTGAGCGTCGAAAAGATCATGGATTGCAGGCGGCGTTGGCTAGCGTCTTCCCCATTCCAGACTACAACAATACCGCCATGCTTGAGTTTTCGAGTTACACGTTAGGCACGCCGAAATACGACGAACGTGAATGTCTCGAGCAAGGGATGACTTTCGCTGTTCCGCTCAAGTTGCGTGTCCGTCTGGTGGTATTTGACAAGGAGGATAAAGGCCCTCGCAAAAAAGTGCTCGATGTGCGCGAGCAAGAAGTCTACGTCGGTGAACTGCCGCTCATGACCGAGCGAGGGACCTTCATTGTCAATGGGACTGAACGAGTTGTCGTCAGTCAGCTGCATCGATCGCCAGGCGCGTCCTTTACGCATGATAAAGGTCGAACCCATGCGAGCGGCAAGGTGCTGTACTCCGCACGAATTATTCCCTATCGAGGGTCGTGGCTCGATTTCGAATTTGATGCCAGGGACATTCTCTATGTCCGCATCGATCGCCGTCGGAAAATGCCGGCTACTATCTTACTGAAAGCATTCGCATTCTCGAGCGACGACCTACTCAAGATGTACTACCCCGTCGAAGAAATTCGAGTGTCGAAGGGCAAGATGTTCCGTAAGCTTGATCCGGAAATCCACCATGGGCTTCGATGCACGGTTGAGGTTACGGATAAAAATAGCAAAGAACCGTTGGCGCGGGAAGGTACCAGGCTGACCAAAGGTGTCATTGCCAAGCTTAAAGCGGCAGGAGTGAAGGAAATTCCTATGCTTCCCGCTGAACTGGTGGGACGCGCTATTCTCACGGAATTGTTTGATTCGAAGAAAGAGAAGCTCGCGGAGAAGAACCAGCGGTTGACTGCAGAGATTGTCGAGCAGATTGCCGAGAGCGATGTTGAAGAATTCAAGGTGATCTATCTTGATATGGCCACGGCGACGCCGGTGATCCTTGATACCTTGGAGCTGGATAAGATAGGGTCAAAGGAAGAAGCGATGGTTGAAATCTATCGTCGCCTTCGCCCCGGTGAAACGCCTTCCGTCGATACAGCCCGTGCGTTATTCGACAACTTGTTTTTGAACTCCAAGCGCTACGATTTGTCCCCGGTCGGCCGGCTGAAGCTCAATAAAAAACTTGGATTGGACCTCCCTCTCGAGCAGCGGACCTTGACGGCTCAGGACATTGTGGAAGTCATCCGCTACCTCGTCAATCTCAAGATCGGAAAAGGCGAAATCGACGACATTGACCACTTGGGCAATCGCCGTGTCCGGTCCGTGGGAGAATTGCTTGAGAATCAATTTCGGCTGGGGTTGGTTCGGATGGAGCGAAGTATCAAGGAGCGCATGAATCTCCTCGATATGGAAACGGTGCTCCCGCACGATCTTATCAATGCCAAACCGGTTGTTGCGGCCGTGAAGGAGTTCTTCAGCAGTAGTCAGCTTTCCCAGTTTATGGACCAAACGAATCCCTTGGCTGAAATCACGCATAAGCGGCGGCTTTCAGCGCTGGGCCCAGGCGGACTCACGAGGGAGCGGGCCGGGTTTGAAGTTCGAGATGTGCATCCGTCTCATTACAGCCGAATTTGTCCGATCGAAACACCGGAAGGTCCAAATATTGGATTGATTACATCTCTGGCGACCTATGCACGTATCAATCAGTTCGGCTTCATTGAGGCGCCATATAGGAAGGTTGCGAAGGGGCGAGTGACCGACGAGATCGAATTTCTTTCGGCAATTGAAGGTGACAAGTACATCATCGCTCAGGCCAATTCAAAACTCGATGGGTCGGGGAGGTTGGTGTCGGAAACGGTTTCGTGTCGCCATGGTGGAGACTTTGTAATGGCGACTCCGGATCGGATCGACTATATGGACGTCTCGCCGAAGCAAGTCGTGAGTGTGGCGACTGCTCTCGTGCCTTTCTTGGAGCATGACGATGCCAACCGCGCTTTGATGGGTTCCAATATGCAGCGCCAGGCTGTGCCATTGCTGACTTCCGAGTCGCCTTTGGTCGGGACCGGGATGGAAGCCGTGGTAGCCCGAGATTCGGGATATGTCATCCAAGCCCGCCGAGCCGGAGTCGTCGAGAGCGTCGATGCGACTCGGATCGTGGTGCGGGCTGATTCGAAAGACGGCAAGAAGGGGAAAGATTCCGGGCTTGATGTGTACGACCTCATCAAGTTCCAGCGCTCCAACCAAAATACCTGTATTACGCAGACTCCCGTGGTTGGGATAGGGCAACCGGTCAAGAAGGGGCAAGTGCTTGGCGACGGGCCGGCGATTGATCATGGGGAACTCGCGCTGGGTAAGAATGTGCTTGTAGCATTTATGCCCTGGGGTGGCTACAACTTCGAGGATGCCATCCTGCTCAGTGAAAAACTAGTCCGAGAAGATGCGTTCACCTCGATCCATATCGAAGAGTTCGAAGTGGAAGCTCGGGATACCAAATTGGGCAAAGAGGATGTCACTCGAGATATTCCCAATGTTGGTGAAGAGGCGCTGCGGAATTTGGACGAGAGTGGCATTATCCGTGTCGGAGCTGAAGTGAAGCCGGGTGACATTCTGGTTGGAAAGGTGACCCCGAAAGGTGAAACCCAGCTGACACCTGAAGAAAAGCTGCTCCGTGCAATTTTCGGCGAAAAGGCCGGTGATGTAAAGGATACGTCGCTGACCGTCCCTCCTGGAGTGGAGGGTATCGTGGTGGATGTGAAGATCTTTTCGCGTAAAGGCCTGGATAAAGACGAGCGCTCGAAAAGCATTGAGACCGATGACCAGATGAAGTTGCAGCGGGATCACCACGAAGAGCTGCGGATCATCGATGAAGAAAAGACGAAGAAGATACGGAAGTTGTTGCTTGGCAAGGTGGTGGGTCGCGATCTCATGGATCCGGAGAGTGGCGACGTCATCTTGAAAAAGAAGGGGAAGTTGACGGCGGAGATTCTCCGGCGATTGCCGGATGATACCGTGCGCTACATTATCCTCAGTGATCCTGATGAGCAAAAGGAGCTGGAAGATGTCGAGCGGCGGGCGAAGGAACAGATTGAAATCCTTCAGACGTTGTACGATGAGAAGGTTGGTCGCTTAAAGCGGGGCGATGAGCTCCCTCCGGGTGTCATCAAGCTGGTGAAGGTGTATATCGCGATGAAACGCAAGATCCAAGTCGGCGACAAGATGGCCGGTCGACATGGAAACAAGGGTGTCGTGTCGAGGGTCCTGCCGGAAGAGGATATGCCCTATTTGCCAGATGGAACTCCGGTTGAAATCGTGCTGAACCCACTCGGCGTGCCATCCCGTATGAACGTGGGGCAAATCCTCGAGACTCACCTTGGATGGGCGGCGAAAGCGTTGGGCATCAAGGTGGCGAGCCCGGTGTTCGATGGAGCTGCTGAGAAGGAGATCAAGGAGCTGCTCAAGAAGGCGAAGTTGCCGATGAGCGGCCAGTCTCAGCTCATCGATGGTAAAACGGGTGAGTCGTTCAGTAGTCCGGTCACCGTTGGATACATGTATGTCCTCAAGCTCCACCATCTGGTGGACGACAAAATCCACGCCCGATCCATCGGCCCATATTCTCTGGTCACCCAGCAGCCGCTAGGCGGCAAAGCTCAGTTTGGGGGGCAGCGATTAGGTGAAATGGAAGTCTGGGCTCTCCAGGCGTATGGTGCTGCGTCGACTCTGCAAGAGTTTCTCACTGTCAAATCAGACGATGTGCCGGGCCGATCACGCATGTATGAAGCGATTGTCAAAGGCGAACCATTCCTCGAGCCAGGCTTACCTGAGTCGTTCAATGTACTGGTCAAGGAATTACAAAGCTTGGGGCTCGATGTAGAGTTGGTCAAATCGCAAGACTAATCGCTTGTGTGCCGGAGCAAAACCGGCATCAGAGGAGGTCATTACCTTGGAAGGTGTATATACATTGTTTGAGAAGCAGCGGGATTCTGTGTCGTTCGATTCGATGCGCATTCGCATTGCATCGCCCGAGAAAATCCGCTCGTGGTCATATGGCGAAGTCAAGAAGCCGGAGACGATCAACTATCGATCATTCAAGCCGGAGAAAGATGGGCTGTTCTGTGCCAAAATTTTTGGTCCCACCAAAGATTGGGAATGCAATTGCGGCAAGTACAAGCGCATGAAGCATCGTGGGATTGTCTGCGATAAGTGTGGTGTTGAGGTCATTCAATCGAAGGTTCGTCGCGAGCGTATGGGGCATATCGAACTGGCGGCCCCCGTCGCGCATATTTGGTTTTTGAAGGGCGTCCCGAGTCGGATTGGGACTTTGCTTGACATGAGCCTCAAGCAATTGGAGAAGATTCTCTACTTTGAAAGCTACGTGTGCGTGGATCCAGGCTCAACCGACCTCGCTGAAAAGGAATTGGTTCCGGAGGACAAGCTTCGCACGCTCATCTCGGAGTTTGGAACAAGCGGATTCAAGGTCGGAATCGGTGCTGAAGCCATTCGCGATCTGTTGCGGAAGATCGATATTAATGCGTTATGGGATGATTTGCAGGTCAAGGCGAAGGCGTCGACCTCAGCGGCGATGAAGAAGAAATACGCCAAGCGATTGAAAGTGTTAGAGGCGTTCCGTAAGTCGGGGAATAAGCCGGAGTGGATGATCATGGATGTTATTCCGGTCCTTCCCCCGGAGTTGCGTCCCTTGGTTCCGCTCGATGGCGGGCGGTTTGCCACGTCTGATCTGAATGATCTCTACCGTCGTGTGATCAATCGTAATAATCGTCTCAAGCGATTGATGGAGCTGAAGGCTCCGGGCGTCATCATCCGGAATGAGATGCGGATGCTGCAAGAGGCTGTGGACGCGCTTTTCGATAACGGTCGCCGTGGACGTGCCATCCGTGGGCCCAACAAGCGCCCGCTGAAGTCGTTGAGCGACATGTTGAAGGGAAAGCAGGGTCGGTTCAGGCAGAACCTGTTGGGGAAGCGGGTTGATTACTCCGGTCGTACGGTCATCGTCGTTGGACCAGAGCTGCGCCTCCATCAGTGTGGCTTGCCGAAGAAAATGGCGCTGGAGCTGTTCAAGCCGTTCATCTTCCATAAGCTGGAGGCAAGAGGCGCCGCCACCACCATTAAGAGTGCGAAGAGGCTGGTTGAAAAGGAGCGTCCGGAGGTCTGGGATGTACTGGATGAAGTGATTCGAGAGCATCCGGTGTTGCTGAATCGTGCTCCGACGCTTCACCGGTTGGGTATCCAAGCCTTTGACCCTGTATTGGTCGAAGGCAAGGCCATCCGATTGCACCCGCTTGTCTGTGCCGCGTTCAACGCTGACTTTGACGGAGATCAGATGGCGGTGCACGTGCCTTTATCGGTCGAGGCACAGGTTGAAGCACGAGTTTTGATGATGTCGATTAATAACATTCTTTCGCCGGCCAACGGGAAACCGATCGCAGTGCCGTCGCAGGATATGGTGTTGGGTTGCTACTGGCTGACCAAAGAGCGATTGGGTGCCAAGGGCGAGGGGAAGGTGTTTGGGTCTCCCGAAGAGGTTCGGATTGCCTTTGATGCACGAGAAGTGGAAGAGCATGCGAGAGTCAAGGTGCGCATCGCGGGCTCGCTGGTGCAAACAACCGTTGGTCGCGTGTTGTTGTCCGAAATCCTTCCTCCGGGGTTGCCCTTCGCCAACGCGAACAAGCTTATGACCAAGAAGGAGATGACGAAGCTCATTGACTCCGTCTACCGTCAGACCGGTCATCGTGATACCGTCGAGTTCCTCGATAAGATCAAGGACCTTGGTTTTACCAATGCTACCAGAGCTGGTTTGTCGATCTGCATCGACAACATGCACATCCCGACCAAGAAGGAAGACTTTATCGGGAAGGCGCAGCGCGAAGTGAACGAGATCGAGAAGCAATATTCAGACGGCTTGATCACCAACGGAGAACGGTACAACAAGGTGATCGACATTTGGGCGCACGTCACTGAACAGGTTGCCAATGAGATGATGAAGGAGCTCGGTGCGGGAGGCGATCCGGCGAAGGCGGAATCGTTCAACCCGATCTTTATGATGGCGGATTCCGGTGCTCGAGGGAGCTCGCAGCAAATCCGGCAGTTGGGTGGAATGCGCGGACTGATGGCCAAGCCATCAGGTGAGATCATTGAAACTCCGATCACCGCCAATTTCCGCGAGGGGTTGACGGTGTTGCAGTATTTCATTTCGACTCACGGTGCTCGTAAGGGACTTGCCGATACGGCGTTGAAGACCGCCAACTCGGGGTACCTTACCCGGCGATTAGTCGACATCGCTCAAGACGTCATTATCAATGAGATCGATTGCGGAACGCGTGACGGCATTCTCGTCAGCCCACTGGTCGAAGGTGGTGAAATCATTCAACCGCTCGAGGAGCGTGTTCTTGGTCGTTTGGCGGCAGAAGATATTCGTGACCCCGTCACCGGTGAGATCATTGTGTCGTGGAACGAAGAGATCAATGAAGAGTTGACGAAGTTGATCGTGGAGGCCGGAGTCGATCGTGTCAAAATCCGGTCTGTGCTGACCTGTCAATCGCCGCGTGGTGTGTGCCGTGCTTGTTATGGCCGTGATCTGGCGCGCGGGCGTCTGGTGGAAAAAGGTGAGCCGGTCGGCGTCATTGCCGCGCAATCTATCGGTGAGCCGGGTACGCAGTTGACGATGCGCACGTTTCACATCGGCGGTACGGCCAGCAAGGTTGTCGAACAGACGGTGCTTGAGGCGAAGCATGCCGGGCGAATCAGGTTCATGAGTTTCGATGCAAAGAAAAACGCGGATATTCACAACTCCGGAATCGCTGTTCGCAACAAAGAAGGTGAGTGGGTTGTGATGAATCGTAATACCAAGATTGCGATTGTTGACGATAGTGGGCGTGAACGTGAGAAGTATCCTGTGGTGTATGGGGCTAAAATTAAAATCAAAGACGGCGATCCGGTGGTGGTTGGTCAGAAGTTAGTTGAGTGGGATCCCTATTCTCTGACAATTCTGACTGAGGTCGGTGGGAAGGTCGCCTATGGTGACATCGTCGAAGGTGTCACGATGAAGGACGAGTTCGATGAAGTGACCGGTTTATCGAGGAAGGTCATCATTGAGCATAGTGGTCAGACTCTTCGACCTCGCGTGTCTATTAAAGACGAAAGCGGGAAGACGGCCAAGGTTACTGGTGGATCGAATGCGGTCGCAAGATACTTGCTGCCGGTTGGGGCCCATATCTTCGTTGAGAAGGGCGCCACAGTGTTTCCCGGAGATGTGTTGGCGAAGATTCCTCGTGAAACGACGAAGACAAAGGATATCACTGGTGGTCTTCCACGCGTCGTGGAACTCTTTGAGGCTCGGAAACCAAAAGAGCAGGCTGTCATCACTGAAATTGATGGAGAAGTCTCATATGGCGGATTCGTGAAAGGTCAACGCAAAGTCCTTGTCGACAATAAGATGGGCGACGTGAAGGAATACTTTATTCCAAAAGGTAAGCACGTCAATGTGCATGAAGGTGATTGGGTTCGCGCTGGGGAACCATTGATGGATGGATCGGCAAATCCTCACGACATCCTCGATGTACTTGGACCGAATGAATTGCAAAAGTATCTCGTGGACGAAGTGCAGGACGTGTATCGATTGCAGGGTGTTTCGATTAATGACAAACACATTGAAATCATCGTGAGACAAATGTTGCGCAAGGTCCGCATTGAAGACCCTGGCGACACGCAGTTTTTACCGGGCAGCCAAGTGAGTAAGAGTGTCTTTGAAAAAGAGAATGAACGAGTGCTGGAGAAAGATGGAACGCCGGCTTTAGGTAAACCCGTATTGCTAGGCATCACTAAGGCTGCCTTGACTACCGACAGCTTTATTTCGGCGGCGTCCTTCCAGGAGACGACGCGGGTCCTTACCGAAGCAGCGATCAATGGGCGGGAGGACAATCTGCTGGGATTGAAGGAAAATGTCATTGTGGGGCGACTGATTCCAGCAGGGTCTGGATTTGAAGAGTACCGTGACACGTTCGTCATTAGTGAAAAGGTGGAATCTGTGCCAGTCGGTGCAGGTTCTGCTGTGACCCCGATATCGTCCGATGCCACGATTCCGGCAGTTTCTGGAGAAACTGCCGGGTCATGACGAAAAGGGAATCTTCTTTACTTGACAGCGCGGTACTTCATCACTATAATCCTGCGGCTTTGGGCTTGATTATAGTTGATTTTGGTTTGTGGGAGAGGGTCTAAATCTGATGCCGACGATTAATCAGCTAGTTCGAAAAGGGCGAGTCTTTATTAAAGCAAAGACAAAGAGCCCCGCTCTGAAATCTTGTCCGCAAAAGAGAGGTGTCTGCCTAAGGGTCTATACGACAACGCCTAAAAAACCAAATTCAGCCTTGCGGAAAGTTGCACGTGTGCGTCTCACGAATGGCATGGAAGTGACGACCTATATCCCTGGTGTGGGGCATAATCTTCAGGAGCACTCGATTGTCCTCGTGCGTGGAGGGAGGGTCAAGGACCTTCCTGGTGTGCGGTATCACTTAGTTCGTGGTGCCCTGGATGCGGTGGGCGTAGCTGACCGAAAGCAGAGTCGATCGAAGTACGGAGCGAAGCGGCCTAAGTAGGCAGATCGCTTGCAAGATTCAACTAAGGATTTATTTAATAGGACAATATGCCACGCAGTAGATTTTTAGGCCAACGAGAAGTGCTTCCTGATGTGCGGTACCGCGACAAGCTTGTCGGGAAGTTCATTAATACGCTGATGAGTAATGGGAAAAAGAGTACTACTGAGCGGATATGTTATGGGGCATTCGATGTCATCCAGGAAAAAACTGGAGGCGACCCACTGAAAGTATTCAAGGCTGCGGTGGACAACGTGAAACCGATTGTTGAGGTGAAATCTCGTCGGGTTGGCGGAGCTTCTTATCAGGTTCCGGTTGAAATTAGGCCAGCACGGCGAGTCTCGTTAGCGCTCCGTTGGTTGTCGCAGTTTGCGCGTACGCGTGGTGGTAAGAGCATGCGTGAAAAGCTCGCAGCCGAGTTGATGGATGCATCGAATAATACAGGGGCTGCGGTAAAAAAGCGAGAAGACGTACATCGGATGGCAGAGGCGAATAAAGCATTCGCCCATTATCGCTGGTAGCGTCATTCTGTGCTGCAGTCGAGCCGTGCTGCGATCCGCAGACCGAGGTGCTTTCGTATCGCAGCAGCGTGGTTGGGCTTGATCTGCAGCATAAGTGTTTTTAGGGGATTGAAGTGGCTCGTCAAACATCATTAGAGCGTACGAGAAACATTGGCATCATGGCTCATATTGATGCTGGGAAGACTACCACCACCGAGCGAATTCTCTACTACACCGGTATGACCCATAAATTGGGCGAGGTTCATGAGGGTGCCGCCACGATGGATTGGATGGAGCAGGAGCGGGAGCGGGGTATCACCATTACAGCCGCAGCCACGACCTGTTTCTGGCGGGAACATCGAATCAATATTATCGACACTCCTGGGCACGTAGATTTTACGATTGAAGTGGAGCGTTCCTTGCGCGTTCTGGATGGGGCTGTGGCAGCATTCGATTCTGTGCAGGGGGTTGAGCCTCAGTCTGAGACGGTTTGGCGTCAGGCAGATAAATACAATGTTCCTCGCATCGCTTTTATGAATAAGATGGATCGGATTGGGGCCGATTTTTATGGCAGCGTCCAGTCCATTATCGATCGACTTGGGGCAACACCGGTTCCGATTCAAATTCCGATCGGCCGTGAGGCTGAATTTCGAGGATCGGTCGATCTGGTCACGATGAAGGGGTACTTCTACGACGACGAGACGTTGGGTGCGAAATATAAGGTTGGTGAAATTCCTGATGATCTCCTCGTTCAGGCGAAAGAGTACCGCGAAAAACTGCTCGACGCAGTCGCGGAATTTGATGACCAGGTGATGGAAAAGTATTTGAGTGGTCATTCGTTGACGGAAGAAGAAGTGATGCGAGCGATCCGAGCTGGGACCATTTCGCTGAAAATTACTCCGGTGCTCTGCGGGTCAGCCTTCAAGAATAAAGGCGTGCAGCAGTTATTGGATGGTGTGGTCGACTACCTGCCGTCACCGTTGGATGTTCCTCCCGTGACGGGAATAGAGCCTAACAGTAATAAGGAAGTGGAGCGGAGATCGGATGACAGCGAACCGTTCGCGGCGTTGGCCTTCAAGATCATGTCTGATCCATTTGCTGGCCAGCTAACATTTTTCCGAGTCTATTCCGGAACGCTGAAGACGGGTACGCCGGTTCTGAATGTGACGAAGGGGACAAGGGATCGGATCGGGCGTCTCCTGAAGATGCACGCCAATAAGCGGGAAGAGATCGATGAGGTTCATGCGGGGGACATCGTCGCGGCTGTGGGGCTTAAGGGAGCGACCACGGGAGATACATTGGCGGATGAAAAGCAGCCGGTTTTGCTTGAGATCATGAAGTTCCCTGAGCCGGTCATTGCGATGGCAATTGAGCCTAAAACAAAGCAGGATCAGGAAAAGATGGGCTTTGCGCTCCAGAAGTTGGCGCAGGAGGACCCGTCATTCCGTGTGCGGACGGATGAAGAAACTGCGCAAACGATCATTGCCGGGATGGGAGAGCTCCATCTTGAGATTATTGTTGATCGGATGTTGCGTGAGTTCAAGGTCGAGGCAAATGTCGGAAAGCCGGAGGTGGCGTTCAGGGAAACAATTCGACGGAAGGCCGAGGCTGAGTCTAAATACATCAAGCAGACTGGAGGCCGCGGCCAGTATGGCCATGTTGTCTTGACGGTTGAGCCATCTGAGCCGGGCAAGGGGCTGGATTTTGTCAATAAGGTCGTAGGAGGGGCGATTCCGAAAGAATATGTCCCTGCTATTGAAAAAGGGGTTCGGGAGCGGATGGAGACGGGCGTGGTTGCGGGTTATCCTCTCCGAGACGTGAAAGTGACCGTTATTGATGGGTCTTACCATGACGTTGATTCTAATGAGATGGCGTTCAAGATTGCCGGTTCCATGGGCTTTGCTGATGCCTGTAAGAAGGCTGATCCGGTCTTGCTTGAGCCGATCATGAAAGTTGAGGTTCTGGTTCCACAGGAATTTATGGGCGACGTCATTGGCAATTTGAACGGGCGGAGGGGCAAGGTACAAGGCATGAAGGTCAGGGCAGGTGCTCAAGCAATTGACGCCGTCGTGCCTTTGATGGAGATGTTTGGTTATGCGACCGACCTTCGGTCTCGGACGCAAGGCCGAGCTACCTATAGTATGGAGTTTGACCGGTACGACCAAGTACCAAAGAATATTGCGGAAGCCATCATTAAGAAATAGAAGCTAGTGAATCAGGGAGGAGTGGGTTATGGCGAAGGCGAAATACGAGCGGAAGAAGCCGCACGTGAACATTGGGACGATCGGGCACGTGGACCACGGGAAGACGACCTTGACCGCGGCGTTGACGAAAGTCTGTGCCGACAAAGGGATGGCG
>Ga0224510_10001635_pt1 | contig 14443 bp, 13 predicted proteins | sample SF_May12_sed_USG_FD_170161 | JGI IMG/M metagenome (GOLD analysis project Ga0224510, IMG submission 170161) | Sediment microbial communities from San Francisco Bay, California, United States - SF_May12_sed_USGS_4_1 | ecosystem: Environmental > Aquatic > Marine > Sediment | place: USA: California... | reverse complement strand
TGTTGGCGTCGATCCTCGTCGTGGCCCTGCTCTACGGGTACGGCGTCTGGTGGACGGCCCGGGTCACGGAGCTCGACCGGGGCGAGGCGGCCCTGGCCTTCGCCCCGTCCCTCGTCCCGATCGTGTTCGGCTACACCGTCGCCCACTACTTCCAGTTGTTCGTCGACAACATCCAGGTCTTCGTGTTCCGCTTGGCCGATCCGTTCGGATGGGGGTGGAACCTCGGGGGCCTGGCCGACAACGCCGTCTGGCAGATCGACCCGGACGTGACCGCCTGGGTTCAGGTTGCCGCCATGCTGGTCGGACACGTGGGCGCCGTGACCGTGGCCCACGACATCGCCGTCGAGCGGTTCACGGCCAAGGTGGCGACCCGCAGCCAACTGGCGATGGTGTTCGTGATGATCGCCTACAGTGCGCTCGGGCTCTGGCTGTTGCTGACGGCGTAGGCCACGAAGTTGCGGGGGCCGTCGGGGCCGGTGTGTACTCTGGAATGGCGTGATCTCACAGGTGGCCGCCACCGGCGGCACTGATGAGCACGCCGATCCCGGGAGGAAGCGATGGCAGCAGGTGGGAGCAGCAAGGCGGTACTAGCCGCCTTCTTCGGCAACTCGGCGGTCGCTGCTGCCAAGTTCGCCGCCTACCTGTTCACCCAGTCCTTCGCGATGCTGGCCGAATCGATCCATTCGGTGGCCGACGCCGGCAACCAGGCACTTCTACTGCTCGGCGCCCGTCAGTCGCGGAAGGCCGCCGACGACGAGCACCAGTTCGGCTACGGCATCGAAAAGATCATGCATCCCCACCCGATCGAGAAGTTCGGCGTGGCCCTCGTCGTGCTCGCCATCGGCATCTTGATCGAGGGTTTCGGGTTCCGGACCGCAGTCGAGGAGGCACGGCCCCGCAAAGGTGACCTGAGCTGGTGGCAGTACATTCGGCGGGAACGGATGCCGGAACTGCCGGTGGTTCTCCTGGAGGACCTCGGCGCGCAGGCCGGCCTCAGCATCGCCTTCGTCTGTCGTCCGGACCAACTGAGCGAACCGGGAGGATTTGGCGGTGCCGGCAGGAATTGAACGACACGGACTGTTTTCGGCAACCTGCCCTGATGGGATCGTCGGGCGCTCTGTCCCGGTCGGTTGGCGCTCGGTCGGCTTCGTCCACTGGGCCTACGATCCGAGCACCGTGGCCCGGCTGCTACCGCCCGGTGTTTCGGTCGACCTCTACGGCGGGCGAGCCTGGGCCGGTCTCCAATTCACCACGGTGATACCGGGGCGGAGCCACGGGAGCGGGGCCTCACCGCTCGACCGTCTTCCGTGGCGACCCAGGCTTCGGCCGCAGTTCGACGAGGTGCGAGCGGTGGTGGCCGTGGTCGACCGGCACAACCGACCCGGTGTCTGGTACCTGTCGCTCGACACGAACCGAAGGATCGTGGCCGCTGGGCTTCGACGGTGGCTCAACCTGCCGGCCTACGAAGCCGAGTCGCGATTCTCTTCGGTCGACGGCCGATTCGAGTATTGGACCCACCGCCCCGATGGGACGACGGCCCGGCTCAAACTGACGGTCGGACCGACCATCACGCCAACCGACATCGACCGGTTCCTGACCGCCCGCTGGCGGATCGTCCTACCGCCGCCGTTCTGGGATGGGCCCGACGAAAGCCGCACGATGCCGATCTTCCACGAACCGTGGATTCTTCATCGGGCCTCGGTTGAGTTCGTCGACGACGAGCTCCTCGTCGCCGCCGGCCTTCCTCCGGCCACCGGCCCCGGCCAGGCCTTGTGGTCGCCGGGCACGACGGTGGACATCGGCCTCGGCTTTGAACTGGGGCGACGTCTGGCCACAATGGAAGGGTGCTGACCGTTCTCTCCCCCGCCAAGTCCCTCGACTACGAATCGCCGTTGGCCACGTCGAAGTCGTCCGAGCCCCGCCTGCTCGATCAGGCCTCCGAACTGGTCGAGGTCCTGGCCAAGAAGTCGCCCCGCTCCCTGAAACAAATGATGGGCATCTCGTCGGACCTGGCCGAGTTGAACCACGAACGCTTCCAGGAGTGGGAGGTACCGTTCCCCGAGGGATCGGCCCGCCCGTCGATCCTGGCCTTCAACGGCGACGTCTACCTCGGACTCGACGTCGGGTCGTTCAACCAGCGCGACTTCACCTACTCCCAGAAGGTGCTGCGGATCCTGTCGGGTCTCTACGGGGTACTGCGCCCGCTCGACCTCATGATGCCGTACCGGCTGGAGATGGGTTCGAAGCTGAAGACGAGGAAGGGCAAGGATCTGTACTCGTTCTGGGGTTCCACCATCACCGACGTGTTGAACGCCGACCTGGCCGCCAGCCCCGGTGAGAAGGTGCTCGTCAACCTGGCCTCGAACGAGTACTTCAAATCGGTCCGGCCCGGCGAGCTCGACGCTCCGGTCGTATCGCCCGCCTTCCTCGACGCCAAGGGCGACGGCGACTTCCGCACGGTGAGCTTCTTCGCCAAGAAGGCCCGGGGTTCGATGGCGGCGTGGCTGGTGCGGGAGCGCATCACCGACGTCGATCAGCTCCCCAAGTTCGACGGCATGGGCTACGCCCACGACGCCGACCGCTCGACCGACGAGCGGCCCGTCTTCACCAGGCGAAACCCGGCGTAGGTTCATCGGGCGCGCTCCGCCCGAGCGGCGACCGACCCACGAACCCACACACACCGCGATCTCAGCCGATGACCGAGACCCGATCCATCCTGCTGCTCGGTGGCGTGCGCAGCGGGAAGAGTTCACTGGCCGTCACGATCGGGCGGGGCTGGGATGGCCCGGTGACGTTCGTGGCCACGGCCCAGGCGATCGACGACGACATGACGGCCCGGATCGACCGACACCGCCGGGAGCGGCCCGAGCACTGGACCGTGCTGGAATATCCGATGCCCTCGGCCGACGATCTGCCCGGCACGGCCGGTGGCCTGATCATCGTCGACTGCATCACGGTGCTGGTGGCCAACCTGCTGTTCGCCGATCCGGGCGATGACGCGATCGTCGAACATGTCTCCCGGCTCGGTGAGGCTCTGGCCGATCGAGCGGCGGTGGTGGTGACCAACGAGGTCGGCATGGGCGTGCATCCGCCCACCGAACTCGGGCGACGCTACCGCGATCTGCTCGGTGCGGCGAACCGGGCGCTGGCGGCGTCGCTCGACGACACCTACCTGGTGATGGCCGGGCGAGCGGTCCGGCTCGACGATGGCGACGATATTCTGCACGCCATGGGAGTCAGCCGATGACCGGGGCCTCCGACGGCCGATCGGAGTGGCGGAGCCGCCTCATCGCCGACTTGGCCGCGGCACCGCCGGCCGACATCGAGAGCCGCCGCGCTGTGGCGAAGCGGGTGGCCGACATCCTCCGCCCCGCCGGGGCCCTCGCCCGTCTCGACGAGGTGGCCGTGTGGCTGGCCGGCTGGCAACGCACGACCGCCCCGTCGGTGGAGCGGCCGGCGGCGATCATCTTCGCCGGCGACCACGGCGTCGCCCCGCTGAGTGCCTACCCGGCGGAGGTCACCGCCGCCATGGTCGAAGCGTTCGAGAAGAACCGGGCGTCGATCTCGGCTCTTTCGGCGGCGGCCGGGGCAACGGTCACCGTGGTCGACGTCGGTGTCGGTGCGCCCACTGCGGACATCAGAGTCGAACCGGCCATGGATCGCGACCGATTCCAGCAGTCGTTCGACCGGGGTCGGGGGGCGGTGGCCACGCTGCTCGACGGCGACGGCGTGGATCTGCTCGTCGTCGGGGAAATGGGGATCGGCAACACGACGGCGGCCGCCGCGGTGATCTGCGCGCTGCTGGGATGTCCGGCCGAAATGATCGTCGGGCGAGGCACCGGGGTCGACGACGAGGGCCTGGCCCGAAAGATCGAAGCCGTGACCGAGGCCGTCTCACGTTTCTCGGCCTCGACGTCGGCCTCGACATCGGCGTCGGCCTCGGCGTCGGCGTCGGCGTCGGCGACGGCCCTGGAAGCCCTGCGTCAGCTTGGTGGTACGGAGCTGGTGGCCATGGCCGGGGCGTTGGTCGAGGCCCGCTGCCGCTCGCTGCCGGTGCTGCTCGACGGGTTCGTCGGCGGGGCGTCGGCCATGGTCGTGCACCATCTTCATCCCGAGGCGTCGCGTCACCTGTGGGCCGGGCATCGATCGGCCGAGCACGGGCACGGCGCCGTGCTCGACCACCTGGAACTTCGCCCGCTGCTCGATCTCGACTTTCGACTGGGCGAGGCTTCGGGAGCGATGGCCGCCGTGCCGCTGGTGCGGATGGCGTGCGCCCTGGTGACAGACGTGCCGACCTTCGCCGAGTGGTTCGGATCCAGCGACACCGAGCCGAGCTGAGGCTCGGATGCTTGCCGGGCTGCGAACCGCCGCCGGGTTTCTGACCCGCGTTCCCATGGGTGAGACCGAAGGGGTGCTGGCCCGCGCCGTCGGCTGGTTCCCGACGGTCGGGGCGATGGTCGGGCTGGCCCAGGGCCTGGTGTTGGTCGGGGCCGGTCGGTTCGTCGATCCGCTGCTGGCGGCGGCGTTGTCGGTGGCGGCCTCGACGCTGATCACCGGAGCGTTCCACCTCGACGGGATCGCCGATGTGGCCGACGCGTTCGGCGGGGGCTGGACCCGCGAGCAGCGGCTCGGCATCCTGAAGGACTCCCGGCTGGGCACCTACGGCACGGCCACGGTGGCGATCGTTCTGCTCATCGAGGTGGCGGCATTGACCACGATCGCCGAGCGGCCCGCAGTCGAGGCCGTGATCGCGGTCATGGCCGCGCACGCCGTGTCCCGGGCCGCGGCGGTGGTGACCATGCGGGTGGCCCGTCCGGCCACCGTCGACGGCTTGGCCGCTGCGTACGTGGCCGAGGCCGGACCGCTGGCGCTCACGCTGGCGCTCTCGGTGGCCGGGGCCCTTCTGGTCGGCCTGGCACTTCTGATTGGGGGCGACTCCACGGCCACAATCCTGACCGTGGTGGCCGTCGTGCTCGCCGTCTCGCTCGCCACGGCGGTCATGATCACGCTGGCCAACCGGAAGATCGACGGTATCACCGGTGATGTTCTCGGGTCGGTCCAACAGTTGAGTGCCCTGGCCACCCTCGTCATCGTGGCGGCGGCAACTTGACTCGATCCACCCGGCGCCGAAACGAAGCAGATCCGTACGAAACCGCGCGTATCCGCTTTACTTCGGCTGCGGAGCCAATCGACATGGCCCGACCGATGAGACTGGACTTCCCCAGACCGACAGCATGGTTGCGACGAATTCCCCATGTACCCGGTTGACCTCATCTGCCTATGGTTGGCCACATGGGACACCCTGAGGAGAGGGATCACGGGTTCCCCGAACGAGTTCCGTGGTCTCCCCAACCACCGTCACCGCCATATCCGCCGCGTGATCATCAGCGATACACAGCACCACCGCCGCCGCCGAAGGAGTCGGAGGTCGACAGCTTCCTGATCGTCTGTGCCAACGTCCACGACCGTCAGTTCCGATGGCCGTCCTGGGTTCGTGTCGGCTGGTGGCTTCTCTTGCCGATGGCGCTGTGGTGCTGGGCGTCGGGAATGCGCGCTGGTGCCGGTCGCCGACTGGCACTGGGCACGATCGCCGTCCTCACCACGATTGCGATGGTGTCGGACCGGAGCGCCGAACCGGCGACGGTCGTCGCTGCCGGGAAGACGATGTCGCCGGCCGACCACGATAACGGCGACGCTCCGAACTCGACCACCAGGTCAACGCCAGCGACCGAAACCATCGTGGAATCCACGGCGTCGACCGCCACGGGTTCGACCGGCATTGCACGCGCACTCGCTGTCGCCTCCGAGCTGGACACCACCCGGTCGACCGCCAGCGCCGAGCCGCCGACCACGCCCGCGGAGCCAACCACGACTGCGGTGCCCACCACTGCGTCGACCACCGCCACCGACGCATCAATCACCTCGCCGCCGACAACCGCAGCATCGACGATCTCGACGACGACTGCCGGCGTCGGCTGCGATCCGAACTACTCCGGGTGCGTTCCGATCGCCAGTGATGTCGACTGCGCCGGGGGGAGCGGAAACGGGCCGGCCTACGTCGCCGGGCCGGTGCAGGTTATCGGCCAGGACATCTACGGCCTGGACGCGGACAACGACGGGATCGGTTGCGAGAAGGGGTGAATCGCCACGGCGGCGACGATCGGTCATCCACCAATTCTTGACAGCGTCCAGAATTAGCCACTATGGTGAAATTCGTGCCCGGCAAACCCTCACCAGACCCCGCAGCAGTGCTTCGGGGCCATGGTGTCCAGGTCACCGCACAGCGCCTCGCCGTGCTTCGCACCGTGTCGGCCCATCCGCACATCAGTGCGAATGAGGTGGCCGAGAAGGTTCGCGACGAGATCGGGGCGATCTCCCGGCAGTCGGTCTATGATTCGTTGACCGTCCTGACCGAGAACGACATCATCCGTCGGATTCAGCCCGCAGGCTCGCCCACCAGGTACGAGGATCGAGTTGGTGACAATCACCATCATCTCGTCTGCCGGAGCTGTGACCGTCTGGTCGATGTCGACTGTGCAGTGGGTGACACCCCATGCCTGACGCCAGTCGACGACTGGCGGTTCGACGTGCACGAGGCCGAAGTCATCTACTGGGGCGTTTGCCCCGACTGCCAGACCTCGGCCGCCTGAAGTTCTGAGAACTCGCCTCCCGAGATCTCGCCAACCATCCACCGACCGTCAACCCGACCTGAATACAGGAGCATTGATGTCAGACAGTCCAACCCAGACACCCGAATGGGGCGCACTCACCTCCGGTGAGGCCCAGTCCAATGAGAAATGGTGGCCCAACCAGCTGAAGCTGGGGATCCTCCACCAGGATCACCCGAGCTCCAACCCGTTCGGGGCCGACTTCGACTACCGGTCCACGGTGGCCGACATCGACTTCGACGAGCTGACCCGTGACGTCGACGCCCTCATGACCGACTCCAAAGACTGGTGGCCGGCCGACTGGGGTCACTACGGCGGCTTGTTCATACGCATGAGCTGGCATGCCGCCGGCACCTACCGGGTCCAGGACGGCCGTGGCGGTGCCGGAAACGGCGCCCAGCGTTTCGCCCCGCTCAACTCGTGGCCCGACAACGGCAACCTCGACAAAGCCCGCCGGCTCCTTCAGCCAATCAAGCAGAAGTACGGCCGGGCCATCTCCGATGCCGACCTTTTCGTGTTCGCCGGGAACCGGGCGCTGGAGACCATGGGCTTCAAGACCTTCGGCTTCGCCTTCGGACGTGCCGACATCTGGGCGCCCGAGGACGACGTCTACTGGGGGCCCGAAAACGTCTGGCTCGACGACAAGGACGAACGCTACACCGGCTCGTTCGAAACCAAAGACCGCACGCTCGACTCGCCACTCGCCGCCGTGCAGATGGGCCTCATCTACGTCAACCCCGAAGGCCCCAACGGCGTGCCCGACGCCCTCAAGTCGGCCATGGACATCCGCGAAACATTCAGCAGGATGGCCATGAACGACGAGGAGACCGTCGCCCTCACCGTCGGTGGCCACACGTTCGGAAAGATGCACGGCAACGGTCCCGCCGAAGCCGTCGGCGCCGAACCCGAGGGTGCCGGCATGGCGGACCAGAACTTCGGCTGGGCCAACTCCCATGAGACCGGGCTCGGCCAGTTCGCCGTGACCTCCGGCCTCGAGGGTGCCTGGACCCCAACCCCCACCCAGTGGGACAACAAGTATCTCGAAACGATCTTCTCCCACGAGTGGGAGCTGGTGCACTCGCCGGCCGGTGCCCAGCAGTGGCAGCCGACCGAGGTCAAGGAAGGCTTCATGGTTCCGCCGGTCGCGCCCGGTGCGCCCGAGACCAAGCCGACCATGTCGACCGCCGACATGGCCATGATCACCGATCCGGCCTACCTCGAGATCTCGAAGCGGTTCTACGAGAATCCCGATCAACTGGCCGACGCCTTCGCCCGAGCCTGGTTCAAGCTGCTCCACCGTGACATGGGTCCGGCCATCCGTTACGTGGGTCCGCAGGTTCCGGGTGAGGAGCTGGTGTGGCAGGACAACGTTCCCACCCACGAAGGTCCGATGATCGGTGCCGCCGAGATCGCCGACCTGAAGTCGACCATCCTCGACTCCGGCCTGACCACCGAACAGCTCGTCTCGACCGCGTGGGCCTCGGCCTCGACCTACCGCAAGACCGACTACCGCGGTGGCGCCAACGGCGCCCGTATCCGCCTGTCGCCCCAGGCCGACTGGGACGTCAACATCCAGGCCGGTGTCAGCTCGGTCATCGCCAAGCTGGCCGAGATCCAGGCCGAGTTCAACGCCAAGGGCGGCCCGCAGGTCTCCCTGGCCGACCTGATCGTCCTGGGCGGTACCGCCGCCGTCGAGGCCGCAGCCTCCGCTGCCGGCCACGACATCAGCGTGCCGTTCAGCCCGGGCCGGACCGACGCCGACCAGGAGAGCACCGACGTCGAGTCGTTCTCCTGGCTGGAGCCGAAAGCCGACGCGTTCCGCAACTACGTGGCCAAGGAAGGCCCCGTCCCAACGGAGCACATGATGGTCGACAAGGCGTTCATGCTGAACCTGTCGGGTCCGGAGATGACCGCCCTCATCGGCGGCCTCCGGGTGCTCGGCGCCAACGTCGGCAACGCAGACCACGGCGTGTTCACCGACCGTCGCGGTCAGCTGACCAACGACTTCTTCACCAACCTGCTCGACATGGGCACCAAGTGGAGCGCCGTCGGCGAGGCCGAGGACGTGTTCGAGGGTCGCGACCGGGCCACCGGCGAGCTGAAGTGGACCGGTACCCGCGTCGACCTGGTGTTCGGCTCGAACAGCCAGCTCCGGGCCCTGGCCGAGGAGTACAGGGCCGCCGGCGGCGAGAAGCTGTTCCTCGACCACTTCGTCAATGGCTGGGTCAAGGTCATGAACAACGACCGGTTCGATCTCGACTGATCGCTCCGATTCGAGAGCCTGCCCGGTGGGGCGCCGCAATCGTGGCGCCCCACCGGCGCGTCCGGGATCGGCATCGCAACTGCCGCTGGTACCCTTTCCCAAACGCTTCCGCCGTTGGTGACCATGGATCTGTCTCAAATCCCCACATCTGATTGGATCACTGCCATCCTCACACTGGTGATCGGCGTGGCGATCGCCGGTGTGATCAAACGGAGCATCAGGATCGCCTCCGGTCCGCTTCGCCTACAGGAGGACGTGGCCCGCGTCCTCACCCGGGTCGCCGTCAGCCTGGTGTTGGTCATGACCTTCATCGGGGTCCTGGCCGAGCTCAATGTGGAGCTCGGCCCACTTGTCGGCGCGCTCGGCATCGGCTCCGTACTCATCGCCATCGCACTGCAACCGGTGCTCGGCAATCTCGTCGGCTCGGTTGTGCTCGACGCCCGTCGCCCCATCCGGCGGGGTGACCAGGTCCATTCCAACGGTCATTCCGGCACCGTCATGGACATCAACGGTCGTGCCGTCGTGGTGAAGACCTTCAACGGGGAGGTCGTCTACCTCCCGAATCTGAAGGTGCTCGACGAGCCGCTCGTCAACCAGACCCGCGACGAGTACCGCCGGACCAACCTCGGCTTCCAGGTGTCGTACGACACCGACCTCCGGTCGGCCCAGAAGGCGCTGATCGGTGTGCTGCGCACCTTACCCGCACTGGAGCTGGCGCCACCGGCCGAGGTGCTCGTCACCGGGTTCGGTGAATCGGGAGTCAACATGGAAGCCCGCTTCTGGCATCCCAGTGAGGAGCTGACGGCCCGCTGGATCATCAGCGAAGTCGCCATCACGATCCGGGAGACCCTGGCGGCCGAGAACATCACCATTCCGTTCCCCCAACTCGTCGTGCACAACGGTGTGTTCGGGCCCGGCTCCAAGGCTGTCGATCAAGTAGCCTCGTCGAACAACGGGGTGGCGAACGAGCCGAACCCCTCCGAGGACGGTCTGGCGACCGGGGCGAACATCACCACCACCGGGGGAGAAACATCATGACGTTCATCAAACGCACATCCGGCCTTGCCGCCGCGCTCGTGATCGTCGGTTCGCTCGGCGTGGCTGCGGCTGCGGGAACCGGCGTGTTCACCCGAGGGGCCGGACCGAACCCGGCGATGCTGCGCTGCCCGGGCGGGATGTCCAGGCTCGGCCACGAATTCAACGAGCAGATGTCGTTGTTCGCCTTCGACCCGGCCGTTCGCATCTCCGACGAGTACACGGTGGCCGAGGACTTCTTCCTGGTCGAGGACATCGACACGGGATCACACGCCGGCACCCACCTCGACGTTCCGGCCCACTTCATCGGAGAGGGGCGCACGGTCGACGAGCTGGCGGCGTCCGAGTTCGTCTGGCCGGTCTACAAGATCGACGTCAGGGGCCGTACGTTTGCCGATAATTTCGTCGAGATCGCCGACATCAAGGCCTACGAGGCGGAACACGGGAAGATTCCCGCCGGCGGGCTCGTCGTCCTGCAGACCGGCGCCGAAGAGTTCTGGGGTGCCGAGGAGGTGGTGATCGACGAGGAGGGCAATTCGGCAAACGTCGACGACTTCTTCGACTTCGAAAACCCCGGGTTCTCCGGCGTGGCGGTTCAATGGCTCTTCGACGAGCGCGGGATCGACGGGGTCGGATCCGACGCCTACGGGCCGGATGCGTTCGGCGATGAGTTGTTCGACGCCACCTTCACCACCCTGGCCAACGACGGCGTTGCTCTGGTTGCGCTCGCCAACCTCGACTCGGTCAACGTCCGAGGCGACATCATTCTCGCTCCCACAATCGCCCTGTCGGACGGTTCCGGTTTCACCACCGATCCGCTGGCCTGCCATGGTGGCGGAGTCGGTCGAGGCAACCGGTAGCAGCAACCGGGAGCGGTAACCGGGAGCAGGGGTTATCAGGCCAAATAGGTCAGCGCCATCGCGGCATGGGCGGCAATGCCGGTGACCATGGCCTCCTCGTCGATCCGCATGTGGTTCGAGTGGCAGGCGTGGGCGTGTGCCGGGTCGACATCGGGCGGGCACACACCGAGCATGGCCATCGCGCCCGGTACCCGGTTGAGCACGTAGCTCCAGTCTTCGGCGGCCATGGCCGGGTAGCTCATCTCGACGGTCCGTTCCGCGCCGACGAGATCCGTGAGCACATCGAGCGTGTAGCGGGCGAAGTCGCCGTCGTTGACGGTCGGCCCGTAGCCCCGCTCCACCGTGAACTCGCCCACACACCCATGGGCCGAGGCGATGCCCTCGACCACTCGGGGCACCGAAGCCAGCACCTGCTCGCGGGTCTTGTCCGACACTGTCCGCAGGGTTCCGACCAGCTCGGCCCGCTCGGGGATGACGTTGTTCGTCGTGCCGGCGCTGATCTTTGCGATGGTCAGCACCGCAGGCTCGAAGATGTTGACGGTGCGTGTGATGTGGGCCTGGAGGGCCGTGACGATCTCGCAGGCCACGGGGATCGGGTCGGTTGCGTTGTGGGGCGCCGATGCGTGCCCACCCTGGCCGCTCACCGTGATGTGGAGTTCGTCGGCCGAGGCCAGAAGGGGACCGGGCTTGGTGGCCAGCGTTCCCGACTTGTGATTCGGGCTGATGTGGAGAGCGAACGCCGCGTCGACCGAGGGATTTTCGAGCAGCCCCTCCTCGATGCAGTACTTTGCCCCGTGGTGTCCCTCCTCCCCCGGCTGGAACATGAACTTCACGTTGCCCCGCAGATCGGGTCGGTGCTCGTGCAGGAGGCGGGCCGCTCCCACCAGCATCGCCACATGGGAGTCGTGGCCGCAGGCGTGCATCGCACCGGGCGTGGTGCTGGCGAACGTCTCACCGGTCTCCTCGGTCATCGGCAGCGCGTCCATGTCGCCCCGCAATAGGATCGTCGGGCCGTCGCCGTCGCCGGACAGCGTGGCGACAACCGACGAGAGCTGCTCCCCGGTTTCGACCTTCAGGTCGAGACCCGACAGCGCGTCGAGCACCTTGGCCTGCGTCTTCGGCAGGTCAAGGCCGATCTCGGGTTCGGCGTGGATGCGCCGGCGTAACTGGACCGTGTCGGACAGCAGCTCCCGGGCCTCGGCCAGCAGTCGGGTCGAATCGAGGGCAATACGTGCGGTCATGGTGCAACGTTAACGGAGCCTTGATCGCCGGATCGAATCCCGGGCGTCAGCGCCCGGCGGCACCGCCCGGGGCGAAGTCGAGCCACCCGAGCGATCCGTAGCCCACGTCATCGATGTCGACGGTCGAGATGACGATCACTTCACCCGCCTCGCAGTTAACGGAGGCGTACGTCATCCCGAGTAGATCACCGTCGGGCGTGACAACCAGTCCATATACCGCCGGCGACAGCTGCGCCGTGAGGATCTCGATCTCGCCGGTGTCAACGTCGACGGTGACGAGGTATTCGCTGACATCATCGGTGGCGGAGGCCAGCGCCGTACCGTCGGCGGCGACGGCAAGATCGCCGCTCGAGACCAGGCCGGCAGGGTCGCTGGTCACGGTCTCCGCCCGACCGGTTTCGATGTCGACGATCGAAACGCGGCCTTCCAGGTCGGCAGCGAGGAGGCGACCGTCGGGGAGGAACGTCAGCGCGTTGACCGGGCCCTGGCTGAAGCTCGCCATGACCTCGACGTCGCCCGTGGCGGTATCGATCCGCACCGGTTCGGGGTCGGCGGCGGCTTCGGTCGTCGTGGTCGACGACTCGGTCGTCTCCCACGACTCGGCGTTCGATGTGGTGGACGTGGTCTCGTCGGTGTCGGCCGGCTCCGATGACACCTCGCCGGCCGATTCTGTCACGTCGTCGTCAGAACCCGGGACGCAGCTGACGGGCACGACCGCGGCCAGCGCCAGCAACGCTGACATGAGCCACGATCGCTGACCGGTGGCGGGAGGACGGTCATCGGGCGAACTCCAGCAGCACGTCCATCGGATTCCGGTCGTCGGTGTTCGGTGTACGGGAGACACCGACCGGCGTCACCCCTTCGGCCAGGTCGGCTCGGCCCCCGACCACCACGATGTTGCCACCGGAGCGTACGTAGCCGCTGGCGGGGAACGAGGTGGCGGTGGCCGAAGACAGTGCCTTGAACGGGCCGCTACCCGGCCCTTCGATCGCACTGATCATGTTGAGATACATGGTGCCACCGGGGGTGAGGATCCGGTTGACCTGTTCGAAAAACTCGACGGTGGTGAGATGGGGCGGCACGTAGCGTGGACCGGCGAAGGCGTCGATGACGATGACGTCGTAGGTGTCGGAGGGCGCGGCGGTGACGAAGCGCCGCCCGTCCTCGACAACCGTCTCCCCGTCGAGGGGCCGGAAGTACTCATCCGAAACGTCACGGACGATCGGGTCGAGTTCGACCTCGGTGACCGTCGCTCCGCGGTTCTCCATGGCGTGAGCCAGCGCGTGGCCGGCGCCGCCGATCACCAGGGCCCGTTTGCCGGTCACGTCGCCGGCCAGGCCGAGAATGGTGGTCGCGTAGCCGAAGCGCGGCTCACCGGTGGCCAGCGTCACCTCGGACTCGTAAGTGGGGCCGAGGTGGAAACGGAGGTAGGAGGTATCGTCGGTGTAGACCCGGATCGTCTGGAACCGGCCCTCCTCCTGGGCGACCAGACGGCCGGTCTGGCCCCGCCACCGCCAGTCGGGGAGCGGCACGATGGCCACGAACACCGCCAAAGCGAGGCTCACAGGCCGCAGGCTCCGCCAGGTCACGGCCAGCACGGCCAGGTAGCCGGCGACGAACAGCCGGATCAGCCCCGACATCCCGAGCAGCGGGATCAGGTAGGCGAGGCCGAGCAGCGCGCCGATGATCCCGCCGATGCTGCTGATGGCGAACACCGAGGCCGCGGCGGCCGACATCGAACCGCTGCCCCGTTCCTGCCAGACGGCACCGACGAGGATCTGGGATTCCATACCGAACAGCACGAACGGCGGCCCGAACGCGAACAGGGCGATGATCCCGACAGCACCGAAGCTGAGACCCGACGACGGTTCGAGCAGCGAGATGACCCATGTCGCCCCGACGAGCCACAGGGCGTTGGCGCCGACCACGAAGGGAAGAACCCGTCCGAGCGCGGGAAGGGCGATGACGCCGCCGAAGCTGTAGCCCAGGGCCAGTCCACCGAGGCTGACCGACAGGATGGCGGCCCAAAGCCCCGTGGTCGGCCCAAAGTAGGAGGCAAGCATGCGGGAGGCGTTGACCTCGAGCGCAACCGAGGCGACACCGCTGTAGAAGGCGAGGACCAGGTAGCCGTAGACGGTGATCGTGTTCCGGCCGCTTCCGGCGGTCGACGAGGTCGGCACCGGCTCCCGGTCGGCCGTCGGTGCACCTGCGCCGACCGAGCGGGCCACGACGGCGGCGGTGGCCAGCAGCAGGCCGAACCCGCCGAGACTGAGCGAAATCCCCACGTAGGGAGCCAGGTAGAAAGCGCTGACGAGCCCGCCGACAACGTTGGCGACCGTGCCCAACCCGAACACCGACGCCGCAGTGACCGTGTTC